>Ga0209061_1000097_pt1 | contig 296836 bp, 264 predicted proteins | sample Coa_R1_10_FD_187157 | JGI IMG/M metagenome (GOLD analysis project Ga0209061, IMG submission 187157) | Surface soil microbial communities from Centralia Pennsylvania, which are recovering from an underground coalmine fire - Coalmine... | ecosystem: Environmental > Terrestrial > Soil >... | reverse complement strand
ACCGAAATGTCGGCGGTCGAGGCTGGCGATCGCGCGCGTCCGGTACCGCTCGGCCAGGACCACGATCGATGCATCCGCGACGCCGATCTCCTTGTCCGAGTAGCTGGCGATCACCCCCCGGGAACGGCGAAGCCCCTCTTCGTCGAACGCCGCCAGGTCCCACGCTCCGCTGACCAGCTCCTCGAGCACGGCCAGCTCCTCCTCCACGCCGTGCCGGGTGGCCACGAGGTAATCGAGTTCCGCCACCACGTACGGAGAGACGACCAGAGCGTCGGCTGAGGTGAGCACCGCAGACACCGCGTCGTGGTCGGGCTCGGAGGCGTCGAAGAACGCCAGCAGTGCGCTGGTGTCCACGATGACCGCAGGCACCGTCAGCGCTCCCCGAAGCCGGACAGCAGCTCCTCGGCCTGGCGAGCGATCGGCTTCCCGCTCGAGTACAGAGCACCACGAGGACGGGGGCGAACACCACCGACCGACACACGGATCGACTCGCGGATGATCTCTGCCTCGGACACCCCGCGCTCAGCAGCAGCCCGCTTGACCGCCACCTTCAGGTCCTCGGGCAAGTACAGCGTCGTCTTCTCCATAACTGTATGGTACCACCGGTGGCGATGGCGCTGTCGCGGCGCTCCATAGTGCCCCAGCGCGTCCGCGCCGCCTGCACCTGTCGGCGCCGAAGACCTCGTCCAGGTCGCCCTGAGCTTCCCCCTGTTCCCTGGACACCCCGCCTGAGGTGGCCGCCGGCCACCGGGAAGGATGTCCGTCATGCCCCCTTACCTTCTTTCATAGGTCCAGGGAGCCTTGACCGGCGATCCTGGACCGCGGGAAGTCCGGCGGCGCTGGCATGGCTCTTTGCCCCCTGCAGTTGTCATAGCCTGGGGGGTGTTGCCCCCAGCGCGGCTGGCGCGTGAACCTCTGTGGGGAAATGCGGCTTGATCGCTGGTTCGTAAGGTGGATGACGGCGAGCGCGCCCTGGACGGCCTTCCCTGCTTGTGACCTGCGTAACTGCTGGGCGAGGGAAAGGGGGCCGGGCGTGGCTGCACCGAAGGACGTGAGCGTGCGGATCGGCCTGGACGTCGGCAAGGAAGATCACTTCGCCGATGTTCCCGGCGACGACGGGGAGCGGCTGTTCTCCCGGGCCGTGGCCAATGACCAGGCCGACCTGGAAGCGCTGCTGGACCAGGCGGCCCGGCACGGCACGCCGGGCCTGGTGATCGACCAGCCCGGCTCGATCGCCCAACTCGCCATGGCCGTTGCCGCGAGCAAGGCGACCCCGGTGGCGTACGTGCCCGGCCTGGTGATGCGCCGGGCCGCGGACCTGTACCCCGGCGAGGCCAAGACCGGCCGGCGGGACGCCTACGTGATCGCCGACACCGGCCGGACCCGCCGCAGGCAGGTGCACTGGCTCGACGCCGGCTCCGATGAGCAGCTCGCCGAGCTGCGGGTCCTCAACGGCCACGACCTTGACCTGGCCGCGGACCAGAACCGGCTGGCCAGCCGCCTGCGGGACATGCTGACCGCGACCGGGCCCGCCCTGGAGCGGGCCGTCGGCCCGCGCCTGCACCAGGCAGGGATCCGCGACCTGCTCGCCGCCTATCCGACGATGACCGCGCTGCGCGCCGCCGGGCGCGACCAGATCGAGCACGCGATCAAGACCCGCCCGCCGCGGATCGCGGCCAAGGCCAGCACCGCCGTCATGGCCGCCCTCGCCGCCCAGGACCTCACCCTGCCCGCCGAGGCCGCCACCGGCCGGGTCATCGCCGATCTGGCCGGCGAGCTCAGCCGCGTCACCGCCCGCCGCGACGCCCTCGCCGCCCAGATCGAGGACGCGTTCCTGGCGCACCCTTTCGGTGAGCCCCTCGCCTCGATGCCGGGGATCGGGCCGAGGACCGGCACCCGGATCCTCGCCGAGATCAGCGACGGCGCCGCCTTCGCCGACAGCGGCAAGCTTGCCGCCTACGCCGGCCTGGCCCCGGTCAGCCGCCAGTCCGGCAAGTCCCTCGACAGCGAATCGCGCAGCCGCCGCGGCAACCACCGGCTCACGAACGCCATGCTCCTCGCCGCCTCCGCGTCCCTGCGCGACCCGGCCTCCAAGGCGTCCTACGACCGCAAGCGAGCCGACGGCAAACGGCACAACGCCGCCCTGACCTGCCTGGCCAGGCGCCGCTGCGACGTCATCCCCGCCCTGCTCCGCACCGGCCAGCCCTACCAGCCGCAACGGCCAGGAACCACCGGCGACAACCCGCCGCTCGCAGCCTGACATCAGCTCCCGGCCACCTCAGCCGACTTGACAAACATCATGGGGACACCCCCCGCCACCGGCCCGAGGACGACAGCGCCCCGGTCAGTAGATGCGCCATCTTCCCCAGCCCCCACGACGCCGGCGGATCAGGCAGCTCGACCCAGTCCCACTCGGTCTCCTCACCCGGCGGATGCTCGATGACCGCGAACTCGCCCGGCACCCCCGCCCCGGCGCACGCCGCGCAGTCCGGGCGCAGCCCCAGGCGGCGCAGCGCCCGGGTGAACGAGGAATACCCGCCGTCACAACCCAGCCCGGTGACCTCGTCGAACAGCGCCGTCGCCCACAGGTGCGGGTCATCGGCCAGCCGGATCCGGCAGTACTCCGCGAACCTGCCGAACCGGTCCGGGCACCGGGTCCACCGCACCACCCGCCGGCGCCCGGCCGAGGTGTTCGCCGCCGAGGAGGCACCGCGGCTGCTGACCGCGCCGGTGTTCGGCTACGAGATCCCGGTCTACGCGACCGCCAAGGTGCACCGCGACCATCACATCGAGGTCGCCAGGTCGCTGTACTCGATCCCGGGGAACCTGATCGGCAAGCACGTCGACGTTCGCGCAGACTCCCGGCTGGTCCGCGTCTGGCACCGCGGGCAGCTGTGGACGATCACGGAATTGCCCGAGGTTGAGCGAGTAGCGATCACGTAATTGCCCGCCCCGATCACGTAATTGCCCATGTGCATGGCGAGTGCGTGTCAGGGTCGACCTGGCTATCAGGCAGGAGCAACTTTCTCCCCGTCTCTGAGCGGGACGGGGGGCCGATGGCGAGGAGAACGTCCGGCGTGATCGATATCACCGAGATCCGGTCCGCTGGCACGCGGGCCGGTCGAAGAATCAGATCGCCTCGAGCCTGGGCGTGCACCGGCGGGCGGTCAGCAAGTACGTGGCCCCGGCGGAGGCGGCGGGGCTGGTCCCGGGCGGGCCGCCGCTGAGCGAGGCCGAGTGGGCGGAGCGGGTGCGGGAGTGGTTCCCTGAGCTGGCTGATACCCGGCTGCGGCAGGTGACCTGGCCGGCGATCGGGGAGCATCACGGGTTCATCGCAGGCCAGCTGAAGGCTGGGGTGACGATGGCGACGATCCGCCAGCGGCTGCGTGATGAGGAGGGGCTGGCGGTGAGCGTGGCTAGTTTCCGCCGGTATGTGGCGGCTAACCTGCCGGAGGAGACCCGCCGGGCGCAGGTGCGGGTGCTGCGGCCGCAGGCGGCGGAGCCCGGGGATGAGGCGCAGATCGATTACGGGCAGCTGGGCCGCTGGATCGGCCCGCGGCCGGCAGGCGGCATGTGGTCTGGGTGTTCGCGATGGTGCTGGCGTGCTCGCGGCTGATGTTCATCCGCCCGGTGCTCAAGCTGGACCAGCGGGCGTGGACCGAGTGCCACGTGGCGGCGTTCGCGTTCTTCGGCGGGGTTCCCGCCCGGCTTGTCCCTGGCAACCTCAAGACCGGGGTGGACAAGCCGGGCCTGTATGACCCGAAGATCAACCGCTCGTATGCCGAGCTGGCCGCCCATTATGGCGTGCTGGTAGACCCGGCACGGTCGAAAAAGCCCCGGGATAAGGCCAGGATCGAACGGCCGATGCCGTATATACGGGACAGCTTCTGGCGGGGCCGGGAGTTCAGTTCCCTGGGGCAGATGCAGGCCGAGGCAGCACGCTGGCCGGCGGAGGTGGCCGGGCAGCGCTCGTGCCGGCCGCTGGAGGGGGCGGCCCCGGCGGCGGTGTTCGCCGCGGTGGAGAAGGACAAGCCGCGGCCGTTGCCGGGTGAGCCGTTCGTGCTGGCCACCTGGGCGAAGGCGAAGACCGGCCCGGGCATCCATGCGCGTGTGGGCAAGGTGCTGTATTCGCTGCCGTGGCGGCACATCGGCAAGACCGCTGATGTGCGGGTGACCGCGACCATGGTGCAGTTCTTCACCGGCGGGCAGCTGGTCAAGACCCACCCGCGCAAGGACTGGGGCAAGCAGACCGATTACGGCGACTACCCGCCGGAAAAGATCGCCTTCCACATGCGCACCCCGGCGTGGTGCCGCCGCCAGGCCGCCGGGATCGGGCCCGCGTGCGAGCAGGTCATCGCCGGGCTGCTGGCCGGCAACGCGCTCTACCAGCTGCGATCAGCCCAGGGCGTGATCGGCCTGGCCGGCCGGTGTGACCCGTCCCGGCTGGAGGCCGCCTGCGCCAAGGCGATCACCGCCGGCGACCCGTCCTACCGCACCATCAAGGGCATCCTGGCCGCCGGGACCGGGCGCGACCCAGCACCGGCCACCGCCGGGGACGGCGGGGCCGCGGCGTTCCTGCACGGCCCCGCCTCCTTCGCCAACGTCGTGCCCATGCGTCCTGCGAGCGCGATCACCAGCGACCAGCTGGCCCCCAGCGGGCAGGTGAGGTCATGACCACCACTGCCACCAGCACCGCTGCCGGCGCCGGGCTGATCCCGGCCCGGCCGCTGGCCGCCCAGGCACATGCGCTGCGCGCCGCCGCGACCCTGATCGAGCGGGCCGGCATCACGGGCCTGTCGCTGACCATCGGCCACGACATCCTCATCCAGGTCCCCGAATACCTGGCACCACCAGCCGCCCGGACCGCCGCCGTCGCATGGCTGGCAGCCGCGACCGGCGGCCAGGCCGCCGCCGACACCAGACCCGGCAGCCACACCCGCGGCTGGGTGTTCGCCGATGGGCAGCTCGCCGGGCACGCCGTGCGCGTCTTCACAGCGATCGGGGGCACGCCGTGACCACCGCCACCACGATCACCGACCGCAACGGGCTCACCGCGGCGCTGCGGGCACTGAAACTGCCAGGGATGCTGGCCACCCTCGATGCCCGCCTCGCCCACGCCCGCGCCGGGGAACTGGGCCACCTGGAGTTCCTCCAGGTGCTGTGTGAGGACGAGATCTCCCGCCGCGACAGCGTGTCGCTGGCCAAGCGCATCCGCCGCGCTCGGTTCGAACAGCAGGCCACCCTGGAAGGCTTCGACTTCGCCGCCTCCCCCAAACTGCCCGCCGCCGCCATCCGCGACCTGGCCGCCCTGCGCTGGCTGCACGCCGGCGAGTCCGTGATCCTCTACGGCCCCGTCGGCGTGGGCAAAAGCCACATCGCCCAGGCCCTGGGGCACCTGGCCATCCGCCACGGCGCCGAAGTCCGGTTCCTCAAGACCAGCCGGGCGCTCGCGCACCTGGCCGGCGGGCACGCCGGCCGGACCTGGGACAAACGGCTCCGCGAGCTCACCCGGCCCGCCGTCTTGATGCCGGATGACTTCGCCATGCGCGAGCTGACCGCCGCCCAGGCCGACGACCTCTACGAGCTGATCACCGAACGGGCCGGCCGCTCGCTGATCCTCACCTCCAACAGAGCCCCCGCCGACTGGTACCCGCTGCTCCCCAACCCCGTCGTCGCCGAGTCCCTCCCGGACAGGCTCATCAACACCAGCCACCAGGCCTTCATGAACGGGCCGAGCTACAGGCCCAGCAAACACCCCGGGCGTGTCACGCTCGCCGGGAAGGAGGACACCGCGCAACACTAGACCCAGGCCAGGCTGAGCAATTTCGTGAGCGCAGGCCCTGAGCAATAACGTGAGCGCCCACAGGCAGCTGGTCAAGACCCATCCCCGGGCCCGGCCCGGCGGCCGGGTCACCGACCCCGCCGACCTGCCTGCGGGCACCGCCGCGTACGCCATGCGCGGCATCGGCTACCTGCAGAAGCTGACCGACGACACCGGGCCGGCGGTCGGCGCGTACGCTGCCAGCGCTGCTGGACCACCCGCTGCCGTGGACCAGGATGCGCCAGGTCTACGCCCTGCTCGGCCTGGCCCGCCGGTTCGGCCCGGCCCGCGTCGATGCCGCCTGCGCCCGGGCGCTGGAAGCCGAGGCCGTCAGCGTCGCCCTGATCGGCCGCATGCTCGCGCGCGCAGCCGAGGACCAGCCCCTGCCCCGCACCCCGCCGTTCCCCGGCATTCCCGCGGCCCGGTTCGCCCGCGACGCCTCCCACTTCACCGTCACCCGGCCCGGCCAGGCAGGTGCCCGGTGACCCCGCCCGCTCCCGGCCTGTCCCCGGAGCTGCGGCAACTACTGCGCAGCGTCAAGCTCGGCCAGCTGACGCCCACCCTGCCCGAGCGGCTCGCCCTGGCCCGCGCCAACGGCCTGCCCCACGCCGAGTTCCTCGAGCTGATCTTGTCCGACGAGGTCAGCCGCCGCGACGCCACCTCAGCCGCCCGCCGCGCCCGGGCCGCCGGCCTGGACCCCGTCATGCGCCTGGACCGGTGGGACCCCGCCGCGAAGATCACCTACGACCGGACCGTGCTGGACGAGCTGTTCTCGCTGCGGTTCGTCGCCGACGCCGCCAACGCGATCATCATGGGCCCGGTCGGCGTCGGCAAGACCTTCCTGGCCACCGCCCTGGGCCACGCTGCCGTCCGCGCCCGCCACACCGTCTGGTTCGAGCGCGCCGGGCTGCTGCTCAAGCGGCTCCGCGCATCCCGGCTGGACAACAGCCACGACGAGCAGATCCGCAAGCTGGTGCGGGCCGACCTGCTGCTGCTGGACGACTTCTGCCTGCAGCCCATGGACGCAGCCGACACCGCCGACATCTACGAGATCATCGTCGAACGGCACCGGGCCGCAGCAACCGCGGTCACCTCCAACCGCGAGCCCGCCGAATGGCTGGCCATGATGGCCGACCCGCTGCTCGCCCAGTCCGCCATCGACCGGCTCCAGTCCGCGGCCTGGGAACTGATCATCGAAGGCGAGTCCTACCGGCACCGGCAGAAACCAGCGATCACCACCCGGCCCGGCCGGACATGACCGCAGTCCCCGGCCGTTCCCCGGGGGCGCTGCCCCCGCACCCCCGGCCCTCCCTCAAAGACACAGGCGGCCACGGCCGTCCTCCCGGCCGGGCAGCACAGCCAGTCCCCGAACCCCCGCAGCCGCAAGGGCTCGCTCCGCTCGGCCTCCGGCACACCCTTGCGGCCCCGGAGAACCCGGGCCAGCCGCAACGGTGCCCGACCGAGAAGATGGCCCGAACCCTCTGGTGGTCCCATGCCGCTGGCGAACGGCAGCACGCTTGACCCCGGGCAGCCAGAGCAGTCATCATCAGCCTCGCAGCCACCTGCACGGACCCGGGCCGGTCCCAAGTCACTGGCGGAAAGCCGGTCCCATGATGCTGGCGGACGACACCGCCGTGGGCGAGGCCCAGGCGAGGTCGAGCGCCTGCAGCGAAGGGAAGACGAACGACCTCATCGCATCCGGTTACGCCGACGAAACCACGCCGTGATACCGACAGCGATGAGCCGGGCGCGGTGCAAGCGCCGCGACCGGAGCGGCGTCGTCCCGGAGAGCGAGTGCACGAACCTGTGCAGCATGTTCTCGACGACCGCAGTGATGACCGGCCCTCCAGCAGCGGCGAGCCGCCCCTGGACGGTCACCGTGCCCGCATAGGCGAGCTGAGTGCCAGCCGTGCTTCGCGGTTGTAGCTGAAGGTCAGCGGTCCCGGCCAGCCGCATGCCGAGTCGTTGATCGTCGCCCTCAAGCGTGACCGCGAGCCTGCGGTTCACCGCATCCGGCGTGAGTTGCGCGGTCATCTCCCACGTCGCCGTGACCCCCATCGCGGTTGCCTGGACCTTAGCCTGATACCGGCCGTCGCCCAAGGGCCGAAGCGTCTCCGGGACGAGGCCTGGCAGGCAGGATGCCACTGCGCTGACATCAAGCATCCGGGCCCAGGCGACATCGGCGGTGACTGGCAGGCTGACGACGTCGTCCACGTTCACCGTCGTCGATGGAACCGGCCTCTTCCTGCCCCATGCGCTCAAGTCATGCCTGCTCTTCACCATTGCCGATGTGCCTCCAGGGCTTGCGTGATCGTCTCTCGCTCGTAGCGGAACAGCGACAGGTCCAGATCGGGCACCTGGCCGAGAATGTGCTGGGCGACGATCTTGCCGCTCACCGGCCCGGCGGCTACTCCGAAGACGTGGCCGGCAGCCAGGATCAGGCCTCCGACTGCCTCGATTGGGCCGAGGATCGGAAGTGCGTCGGGTGTCTGAGGAAGCAGGCCCGCCCACGTCCGGCTGACCGGAAGGTCCTTGACGGCCGGGAGATGATCGGCCAGGACCCCGCAGGTCAGCGCGAGGCCCGCGACCGTGGGACGGTCGTCGTACCCGACGAAGTCCATCGGGCAACCGAGCATGATCCGACCGTCCGCCCGCTGTGCGGCTAGCTCCAGCAATTCCAGCCCAGGAAGCACGGTCTCCAGCGGGTGGGTGAACAGCTCCTGAGAGTAACCCGGGATGTCCTTGGTGAGCGCGTATTGCTTAACTCCAGTGGGCCCGTACAGTACGGGAGAGAATGAGATCTCGGTCGGTTCAGTCTCGGCCATCTGGAGCCGCATGGGGACGATCGGCAGGGGCAGGCCAAGTGGCTCGAACAAGCGCTGCGACCATGCCCCGGCGGCGACAACCACGGTGGCCGCCATTCGGATCCCGTCCCGCGTGCGCACGCCCACACACTTGCCGTTGCGAACCTCCAGACCCGTCACCTGCACGCGGGACTCGAACCGGCCGCCCAGGCGCTCGGTTGCTGCCGCGAGCGCCAAGACGAGCTTCTCTGGGTTGAGATGGGCATCGAGCGGGTTGAAGGTTGCTCCCGCGATGTCCTCAGGCAGGATCGGGCATGTCTCACGGGCTGCTGCGGGGCCGAGCAGCTCCATGGGCAGTCCTGCGGCCTGACGATTCACCACGAACTGGGGGAACAGGGCGGCCTGATCCTCGAAGAAATAGATCATTCCTCCGCAGCGGCGAAATTCGAAATCATCAAGCTCATCGGCGAGGTCATCATAGAGCCTGCGGCCGGCCAGCGCCAGTGACATCTGCGTCCCTTCAGCGCGCGTATGCAGCCAGACGAAACCAGGATTCCGGCCTGACGCCCCCCACGCGGGGCCTTGGCCGTCCAGCACGTGGACGCGTGCCCCGCCTTTCGCAAGGTAATAGGCTGTCGCTGATCCTACGATCCCTGCCCCGATGATGATGACATCACCATTTGTGCTCATCCTGGCTCGACCTCCGGACTTCGCCCATGACCTTCCATAACCGCACACTACCGTATCACCGGCATGGCGGCATGGAGCTCGTCGGGAACCTGCTGCTGCGCCGGCAGACCGAAGTTAACCTGGCTTGCTGGCCTGGAACAATGTGTGCCCCATACCCTGTCGCACCGGGCCGCATGGTGGATTACAACAGGTCAGCGAGCGCGGCCGTCCGTAGCGCGACCATCACATCGAGGAGGTCATCGGGCCGGCGGAGGTCAATGCCGAGCAGGGTTTCTATGCGCCGTAGCCGCTGGACGATTGTGTTGACGTGAAGGAAGCAGCGCCGGGCAGCTTCGCGCTGGTTGAATCCGCTTTCGACATAGGCACGCAGAGTAGCCAGGAGTTCCTTCCCGTGGCCGGGTCCGTCCAGGAGAGGCCTGAAGAACTCTTCAGCAAAGCGCCGCAGTTCCTGCGGCGGGGCCGCCGAGATCAGCAGGCCTGACACGCCGAGCTCATCCGTCTGAACAAGCGCGTCCCGGCTGCCGAGTTTGCGCACGGCCTGCAATACTCTCAGGGCGCGCTGGTACGAAGTTGGGTAGTCGCCTGGATCCGAGCATCGTTCCCCGATCACAGCGGACACGCTGATTCCTGGAAAATGCGCGGCCAGTCGGGTCTTGAGCCGTTGCACGATCAGCCGTGGCGAGAGTTCCTTCGGCGCATCCTGACCTGCGCGCCTCTGCGCGAGCAAGGCGATCGTCAGCTCGCCGTGCATGGCGACCATGCTTGCTGGCGCATGGCTGGTCAGCTCGGCATGAATGATGTCGAAGAGACGGCGCTGCAGGACCATTACGTCGGCCTCGGCGTCGCTGTGTTCACGCGGATCGACAGGATCAACCTGAAGGAGGATCACATCACGCGGGACCGCTAGGTCATAGCCCACATAGGCAGCCCGCGCGGCGATGCCCTCGGCTGAGTTGTGAGCACCAATGAGCAGCTCCTGCATGAGGTCTCCGCGCAGCCGGTGTTCGACTTCGACGCGTGCGCGCATCTTGACCAACTCGAGTGCGACGCCAGTGGCGGCGGTCTCCAGCAGGGCCTGATCAAGCGGGGCGATCGGACCCGCAGATGGCAGCACCAGATAGGCAATGACATCGTGGACACCGGCTTGGACCGGCACAACCCACCGGGCTGGCTCGTCGAGCGTCAGAGCGGATGCCGCGCCAGCCCGCGTGCCGACGGCGGGGCCAGGCAGGAAGCCCGCAATGACCGGGACGCCCAGCAAGTCAGGGGACAGCACCAGCCGCTGCCAGCACTCGCCGCCGTCGGGTGCCGCACCGCAGATCACCCGCAGTAGCTGGTCTTGTATCACCACCGGCCGGCCGAGCACCGACGCGAGTTCTCGCGCCACGGCATGAGGGCCGCGATCGAGCACGACCTGTCTGGCAAGACGCTGCTGGATGGTGAGTGCGCGGGTCAGCTCAAGGTTCGCCTCCGCCAGGCCACGGCGGAGGCGAACCTCTTCCTGGAATCGTCTCGCATTGTCGATGGCAATCGCGGCATGGTTGGCGAAGGCCGCGAGCAGTCGGGCATCCTCACCGGTGAACTGCCGCCCGGGTTCGGCGGCGTGAACGTTCAGAGCCCCAATGGGATGCTCTCGGGCGATCAGCGGAGCGCAGAGCACGGCGCGAAAGTTGAACCGGTCGAGTCGCTTGACCCTGCGCCCGTAACGTCGGTAGTCGCTCACCTGGATGGTTCGCCGCGCCGACATCGCGGCCGCTGAGACGCCTTCGTCACGAGCCATCTCAAAGCCAACCATCTCGGGTGGGCAGGCCGCCACCGCTGCGACCCGGAGCACGTCCCGATCCTCGTCGAGCAGGATCATGTCCCCGGTGTCCCCACCGAGCAGTTCAACCGCGTCGCTGACGACATTTGTCAGCACCTCGTCGAGATCCAGCGAGGCGGCCACGTGCTGGGCGGTCGCGTTCAGCCTGGCGACTTGCGCGGCTCTCCGGCGATCCCGGTCGATCAGGGCTGATCGGGCCAGTGCCAGGGCAACCGGCAGGGCGCGCCAAGTGAACCCGGCCCGGTCGGCGGCGTCGACAGCGGCGGCTACCAGGGCGATGTCACCTTCGCCGGCCTCAGCGGAAATCGCCAGCAGGCTGAGGTCGGCGCACTCGAAGGTCATTCCCCACCGCGTAAGGGCCTGCTGGGCCACCCGCCGCAGCGGCCCGGACTCGCCCGGGTGCAAGGCCGTGGTGGCGCGCACCGTAACCCGCCTGGCGGGCGAGACCAGGGCAGCGAGTCCGTCGGCCGCTCCCGTCAGCTCAAGGATGGCCTGGAGGGCCAGATCGAGCGCTGACATCTCACTGTCACCGGGGCGAGCCGCCGAACCGAGGTTGAAGAGCTCGGTCAACCGCGCGCCGCCTGCACCCAAGGGCGGAAGATCATCACATCGAATCAACGTCATGATTCATCAGACAGAGCTACTTGGATGCACGAGCAGGCAGCGCAGCGAGCGCCTTGCGCCAGGCGGTGATCGTCGACTCGCGGTGCTGCGCCATCGCCTCCGCTGCCCCCTTCCTATCACCCTGGGTGAGTGCAGCAACGATGGCCTCATGCTCACGCTGGGCCGACGATCCGGCCGTAGGTTCGAGCTCGAACAGCGACATGCGCCGGCGTTCGCGCCACAGATGCTCCCAGCTATCGGAGATGAGCTGGCGCAGCAACGACGGAGCTGGAGCCTCGATCGCCTCGTGCAGGCGCCGGTTCGCCTGGGAGTAGGCGAGCCCGCCCCCGCGCGCGAGTTCCCGGTCAGCCTTGAGGGCCGACTCGACGATCTGAATCGATGTCGGCGTGTGCAGGGGAACCGCCTCCTCGACAGCCAGGATCTCCAGCCACATCCGGATGCTGATGAGCTCGCAGACGGTCTCACCGGAGATCTGCGTGACCACCGCCCCGCGATGCGACTCCGAGTCCACCAGGCCATCGCGCTCAAGCAGCTTGATCGCGTCACGGATCGGCTGGATGCTGAGGCCGAGCCGGTCGGCGGTGTCCCGCAGTAGCAGCCGGTTACCCGGCTCGATCTCTCCCTCGAGGATCATCCGCCGCAACTCGTGATAGGCGAAGTTGCTCTTGGTCAGATGCTGGTTGACGATGGCTGGATACACGGGATAGCCCGCAGCCCGGGCTGATGCGGCCGGGTCATGGCTTGGATCTGTCATCGGATCCTCGTTCCTGTCGCCCCGGGTGGCAGATGTTCCTGCCCTGCTCCCTGAGGAATTGCTGCACATACCTAGGTCCGAGTGCGCCACGGTTGGTCGATCCTGAGCCCTTCCAGCCGGGGTAGGCCTGCTGGCCCGGCCAACCTCCAGTGGTGGCGCCGGCAGCCCGGTTCACGAATAGCGTGCCAGCTTCGATCTGCGCGAGGAAGAGGTCTACCTCATCATCATCGCCACTGAACAGGCCAGCGGTGAGGCCGTACAGCTGGGCATTGGCGCGATGCAGCGCGTCCGCGAGTGAGCCGACTCGTTCCACGGCCAGCAGCGGCACGAACAGCTCCTCGCGAACGAGCCGGTGGCCAGGCGGCAGGTCGGTGACGATCGTCGGCTCGACGTAGTACCCGTTCAGGGCGCCGTCGCGCAGCACCGCCCCTCCCGCCGCCACCTTCCCGGCGTGAACGGCCTCGTCCACCGCGCGCTGGAACCTGTCGAACGCCTCCTGGGTATGAACGGGACCGAGGCGGCAATGACGGTCCGCGGGGTCGCAGACAGTCCACTGGAGGGCCTGTGCGACAAGACGCTCCACCAGGTCGTCGTGAACCTTCTCATCGACGAGGACGCGCGAGCAGGCCGAGCACTTCTGGCCGCTGAGCCCGAAGGCTGACCGGGCGATGCCGGCAGCTGCCATGTCGAGGTCGGCGCTCGCCGTCACGATGGCGGGATTCTTGCCACCCATCTCGATGATGCACGGGCGCGTGTAACCCGCCGCCGAGAAGAACCGCGAGACGATCTGCTGGCCTACCGCGTACGATCCTGTGAACACGATGCCGTCCACGCCGGGCGCGGCGACAAGAGCAGCCCCTGTGTCGTCGGCCCCGGTCACTAGATTGAAGACTCCGGGGGGCAGGCCCGCCTCATGCAGGGTCTGGGCCAGCAGCACCGATGCCAGCGAGGTTGTGGGGGCAGGCTTGGCCACCACGGTGTTGCCTGCCAGCATGGCCGCCGCCGCCGGACCCGCCACCAGGGCAAGCGGAAAGTTAAACGGCGCGATCACGCCGAACACCCCGAACGGGAGCATCACCGAGCGGTTCTCGTAATCCGCCGATGGAACATCGAGTTCGATGTCGAATCCATCCCCGGCCTGCATGCAATAGTAGTGAATCAGCTCGATGGCCTCGTCGACTTCACCTATGCACTCAAGCCGGTTCTTGCCAACCTCCAGGCACAGGGCCGCGGCGAAGTCACCAGAGCGCTGCCGCATCAGCCGGGCCGCACGGATGAGCACTTCGCTGCGATCGCCGACGGCGAGCGCGCGCCAGTCCGCCTGAGCCGCACGGGCCGCCCGGACGGCATCGGCAACATCCGAAGCTGACGCGCGCGCGAACGATCCGGTGACCTCCTGCAACCGCGCCGGGTTGCGCACCTGCCAGCGGCCATCGGATCCTTCCCGCCACTGGCCACCGACGAGAATGCCGTGCTGATCTGCTTGCCCACGCATGCGGGCAAGCCCGGCCTCGAATTCGGCATCGGCAGCGGAGCTCAGCTCGGTGGCCGTGTAGGTCGTGGTCATGGTCTGCTCCTTCGTTCGTTACTGGCGTTTCTTCCAGATCGGCCGTGCCGTTCAGTTCGCAACTTGGCCGTTGCTCATCGCTCGAATCCTCTCGCATCGGCATGGCCGAGCAGGGCGAGGATCTCCGCCGCCTCGGCTTGGTTGTGCTGCCCGTGCTGTTGGTAATAGCCACTCCGGCTGATCCGGTACTGGCCGGCCGCATGTAGATCGGCGAAGAGCTCGGCGAGCTTGACCGCGATCACGTTGGGATTGACGATGGCGAGATCGGCGAGATCGGCGGCGCCGCGGAGCACCGTCTGCTCGTAGCACGCCGCTACGATCGTGCAGCCAAGGACGATGACCTCTGATCGGTCGTTTGTCAAGATCTCCCGGGAGCGGGTATGAACGTCCCTGGCGACGCTCGCGGGATCACCGATCATGTCATTGATGAACCAGTCGATGGAGCGAACCGAACGGCAATTCGCCTCCAGCCCGTACAGGCGCACTCGGTCCTCGATCTCGGGCACGGCCTTATGATGATCGGTCAGAACGGAGAACCGGTGACCGAACGGCCGAGCGAGCAGCACCGCGGCCTCCAGCGGGCCGATCACCGGGATGGTGGCCAGCTCCCGCGCCTGCGTCAGCGCGGGGTCATAGCAGCAACCGATGACGAAGGCGTCGAACCCATCACCCTCGGCTGCCAGGACCGCTTTGAGAATTTCGATCTCCACGAGGTGCTTGGGAACGTAGTAGTCAATGTTGCGCGGCGCGTTTTCTAGGTGGCGCACTTCCACGTCGGTGTCCGAGCGCAACGAGGGCGCGAGGGTCTGAGTGATGATCGCGTCGTAGTCTGGCGTGCCGAAGGGGTTCAGGAAGCAGATCCGCATCGCCATCTCCTAGTGCGCATATCCGCTGTAGTAGTCGCCGTGAGCTGTGACGGCGACGTCGCGTCCGGTGAACCGCCCGGGGGAGAACGGCTCCAGCATGCGGTCCGTACCGCGTCCCGCGAGCTGGCGCGCGAGCAGCTCCGCGGACAGGGGAGCGAGCAGCATGCCACGCCCCGACCAGCCGTTGAGAGCGAAAAAGCCGGGGCACTCGGGGTACTCCCCGATCAGGGGCCGCTTGTCGGGTGTCGTGTCGTAGACACCGGCCCACTGCCGGACCACCTTGAGTTCACCCAGGCGCGGAGCCTTTTCGAGCAGCACCCGTGCCGTGCGGCCCAAGAAGCGGAAGCTTGAGGCCTCGTTCATTCCCAGCGGTTCGCCGACGTCGACCACTCCGGCCACCAGCTCGCCGCGGAGCGTCTGGTTGAACCAGCCTTCTTGCGGACGGTAGAAGGTGACCGCTGGAGTCATGAAAGGCTTGCTCGGCTCGGTGACCAGCACCTCGCGCCGCACTGGCTGGTTCGGCGCGCTCACCCCGCTGTCCCTGGCAAACTGGCCGGCCATGCCACCCGCCGCGTTGACGACAACGTCGCCCGTGAGCGTCCTGCCGTCGGCGAGCGCCACCCCGGTGGCGCGCCCCGCGGTCGTCTGCACTGCGAGCGCTCTCTGGCCCAGTTCGAAGCGGACCCCCAGCTCCCGGGCGCGGAGCAGGTAGGCGTAAAAAGCCGCGTCGTGATGGACGATCGCGGCGTCGCCGATCACGCCCCCCGCCACCGGCTCGCCGCCGCGCAACACAGGGACGGCGTTGAGCACCTCGGCCGCGCCTACCGGGCGAGCCCTGGCATTGCAGGAGATCCACATCGGTTGCATGGCCGCGGCGGTGTCGAGTTCGGACTGGTCGTACATCACCCACACGTACCGGGTGCGATACACCAGCGGGTTGTGCCCGCCGGTGAGCTTGGCGACGGTCCTCCACTTGTCCGAAGCGCGGCAGGAGAACTCCGTCAGATCCTGAGTGAGCTGCATGCGCCGGATACGGCCCACGTTCCTCGTGGTATTCCCGGCGCCGGGATAACGCGCTTCGACTACTGTCGCTTGACAGCCGAGCCTGCGCAGCTCGATCGCTAGGGCGAGGCCAGCGATCCCGCCGCCAACGATGACGCTATGCATCGGCGGCCAGCTCCCGCAGGCTCACCGGACGGGCGAGCGGACGGGCGCGGATGGGCGCGGGGGCGCAGCCCATCTCCCGCAGTACTGCCAGCACCGATGCCGAGCACAGCTTCCCCTGGCACGGCCCGGTCATGGCGCCGGTCCTGCGCTTGATCAGCTCAGGATGAGAAAAGCCCTGCCGGATGCATGCCTGCAGGTCGCCGACTCGCACGTCCTCGCACAGGCAGGCGAAGGCCCGATCCTGGGCGGGCACATCGGGCACGCCCGACGTATCCGCGGCTGCCGATCCCGTGACCTGCATCCAGTCGGGGATGCCGGTGATCGCGAGGATTGGCAACCCGTGGGTGCTCAGCTCGGCGGTGGCGCCGCCTTGGAGGGCGAGTTCGATGGCTGGCTGGCGAACCGCCGTGACGAAGAGCTCGCAGTCGATGCGGCCTGCCGCCGCGATCGCCCGGACCCGCCGTCGGCCGAGGATCGCCTCCGGGGCTTGTTCGTCCATCCATACGATCGTCAGCGCATGGCGCCGCGCGCATGCTTCGGCCCGGTCGCGCTGATGCCGCGGCGCCCAGACCGCGATGCGCGTGCCTGGGCGGAGCCCCCCCGCCGCGCCGTAGACCTCAAGGGCGCCGATGCCAAGGACTCCGGGGAGGTCGTTGCCGATGATCGGGGGCAGGCGCTCGTAACTCCCCGTGGAGATGGTGATCCGCCTGAAGTGGACAGCAGTGAGGCCATGCACGCTGAGCACTCCCAGGACCCGGTCGGGATAGAGCCCGACCGCCAGGCTTCCCTCGGCCAGGTCAACCCGGTACCCCGGCTCGGGGCAGTCGCCCGAGCCGACAATGACGTGATCAGCGGACGTCTCCGAGAAGGGCAGCGCACGCCGCCCTGCCACCTTCCAGATCGGCTCGGTCAGCGGGGCTGGAGACAGGGGCGGGGCTGCCGACAGGAAACGCAGCGCGTGCAGGGACGCGTCGCGCAATCGGGCGGGTCTAAGCGCTTGGCTGTCGTAGAACCATGGCGGGAACCGCTCGGCGATCCACCCAAGCGGCCGGAGCGGGTCGCGGCGCGGGCTTGGCCTGGTCGTGTTCGAGGGTGCTTGGCAGGCGAGTTCGCGTCCCCGGCTGGTCGGCATCTCGCACTGGTAGCAGTACCCCCGGCCGCACAGTGGACCGCGGAGCCGGTGGAAGCGGAAGCTCCTAGTGATTGCCAAGTTACCGTCGGTAAGTGCTTGGCTCGCAGCGCTTGGGGACGAACTATGAGGACCTGGACTTTCAGCGTTCAAGGCACCACCTCCTTGATATTTGTGATAACACTGTACCATGGACTCATCGAACCAGGTACTCCCCCTCGGCGAGGTAGCCAGGCGCGTCGTCGCCGACTGCCTTGGCCTCCAGCAGCATGAGCGCTTCCTGCTCGTCACCGATGATGCGGTAGCGTGTGATCTGTCAGATGCGATCATCGGCGCCGCCAGGAACCTGGGTGCCGACGCCGTACATGCCAGCATCGGAACCCGCCGGACCAGCGGCGAGGAGCCGCCCGCCCCGGTGAGCGCCGCGATGATGGCGGCGGACGTTTGCCTGTGCGTGGCAGAGCGTTCCATCTATCACACCAGGGCCACCGGGCAGGCCAAGGCCTCCGGAACCCGCGGCCTGTTCAACGCCCCTGCCAGCGTTGATGCATGGACGCGTGGTGCGATGACCGCTGACTTCCCGGCGATCCGCGAGGTCGCCATCCGCCTGGCGGACAGATTGCGCGGCGCGGAGTGGGTGAGCCTTACCTCCCCGGCCGGATGCGACATCCGGGTCGGTATCAAGGGCCGCGAGCCAAGGGGCTGGTACACGGCCATCGTGCGACAGCCAGGCGAAATCTCCGCCCTGCCAGGTGGTGAGGTGTCGTTCCCGCCCGTGGAAGGGACCTCCAGCGGTGTGATAGTGATGGAGCGGGTCATGACAGATGTCGGCGCCCTCGCCGAGCCGATCAGGATCACGGTCCGGGACGGGCTGGCCACCGAGATCTCCGGGGGAGCTGCAGCCGAACGATTGCGGAAGCTGATCAAAGGCATCCCGGGGGCGACGAACATCGGCGAGCTCGGCATCGGCCTCAACCCCGTAGCGCGAGTATCTGATGACATCACCGAGTCAAAGAAGCGACTGGGCACCGCGCACTTTGCGCTGGGGGATAGCGCAGGCGGTTACGGCGGGACGGTGGAATGCGCCGTGCATCTCGATGGGCTTGTCCTCGCTCCGACCATCGCCATCGACGGCGAGGTCGTCATGAGGGATGGTGATCTGGTGCTATGAACGTCGGCCGATTCCAGCCTGCCGGACGGCAGGCCTCCGATGCGGTCTGCGCGCGGCTGCGCGCTCTTGAGGGCACGGGAATGCGCACATTCAGCGATCCTGAGCCGCTGGTGTGGTCCCGTACCAGGGGCACGCGTATCTGGGACGAAGACGGTCGGGAGTACCTGGACCTGTATGCGGGATTCGCCGTCGCGGCTCTCGGTTATTGCGACCCGCGCGTCACCGACGCGATCGTCGCGCAGGCGTCCACGATGACCCACAGCCCGTCCGCCGCGCCAACGCGGGTGCGGGCGGAGATGTACGAGCGGCTCATCGAGATAGCACCAGCGGGGCTGAGCAGGGTACTGCTCGCGATCACCGGCGCGATGGCGAACGAGACGGCCATTCAGCTCGCGCGCGCGGCTACCGGGCGCAGGACCGTGATCAGCTTCTCGGGCACATATCTAGGCCGCTCGGTCGGCTCAGTGTGCTACGCGGGCAAGCATGCCTACCGGACCCGACTGGGCGTCGCCGCGGACGCGCAGTTCCTTCCCTATCCGGACCCTTACCGCTCGCCATGGGCGTGTGGGGCTGACCCAGGCGCGCTGGTGCTGGGCATGCTTGAGGAAATGATCGATGATCCGGCATCGGGCGTCGGCGCTCCAGCGTGCATCGTGGTGGAGCCGATCCAGGGCAACGGGGGCGTGGTGATACCCCCGGTCGGCTTCCTGGCCGGCCTGCGCAGGCTGGCCGACAAGGCGGGGGCGGTGCTGCTCTTCGATGAAATACAGTGCGGCTTCGGCCGCAGCGGCCGCATGTGGGCGTGTCAGCACGAGGGCGTGACCCCGGACCTGATGACGATTGGCAAAGGCATCGGCGGCGGCGTGGCGCTCGCCGCGATCCTGGGCACCGAGGAGGTCATGACCAACTGGAATCCCGACGCCATCACCTCGACCTTCATGGCCAACGCCCTGAACATCACCGCGGGGATAGCCACGATCGACGCGGTGCGGAAGGACGGCCTTGCGGAACGCTCGGCCAGGCTCGGGGCAGATGCCCTCGCTCGGCTCGGGGAGCGGCTGGCTGGCCGCACCCACATCGGCGACGTTCGCGGGCGCGGCCTGTTCATCGGCATCGAACTCGTGCGCGACGAGGGGGGCGAGCCTGATCCCGGTCGGGCTGCCGCCGCGGTGGCGGAGCTGCGGGCACGGGGCATCATCGTGGGTCGCGGTGGACGATACGACAACGTGATCAAGCTCTCGCCTGCCCTCGTCATCGAGGAGAGCGACCTGCAGGAGGGCCTGGTGGCCGTAGCGGAGGTCCTGTCATGACGGAGGACGCAGTGATTGAGGCACGGCATTTCATCGGCGGCGAGTGGATCGCCGGCGAACCCATATTCACGTCGCAATCGGTCCGCGATGGCTCGGTACTGTGCCAGGCTCCGGTAGCCGATGCGGCAGTCGTCGACCGGGCGGTGGCTGCAGGGCGCTACGCGTTCGAGCACAGCGGCTGGAAGGAACGCCGAGCGGCCGACCGCGCGAGCGTCCTGCTTGAGATGGGCAGGCGGCTGGACGCAGCGGCTGAAGACATATCCCGGCTGGTCGCCGTCGAGATGGGCAAGCCATACCGGCTCACTCTGGAACGGGAGGTCAGGGGAGCCGCGGACAAGTTCCGTTATTACGCTGGAGCCGCGCGCTCCGTCGAGGGCCAGGTCACCGGTGCCTCACCGGCGCACATCCTCGACATCACCGTTCCCCAGCCCGTTGGCGTGTGCGCGTTGATCATCCCGTGGAATGACCCCGTTGACCTGGCGGTACGCAAGATCGGTGCGGCACTCGCCGTCGGCTGCACGGTCATCATCAAGCCGTCGGAGGAGACTCCCGCCTCGACCGAGGCGCTCGTCCGCTTGTTTGACGGGATCCCGGACCTGCCGCCCGGCGTCGTCAACCTTGTGCACGGTCCGGGCGATCTCACGGGGCAGGCACTCGTCGCTCATCCAGGTGTCGACAAAATTTCCTTCACCGGTTCGACGGAAACTGGGCGCGCAATCATGCGCGCTGCGTCGGACTCTCTCAAGCGGCTGTCGCTGGAGTGCGGCGGCAAGGCTCCATGCCTGGTCTTCGAGGACTGTTACTTGGAGAAGGCGCTGGACGCGCTGTCCTACGGTGCCTTTCTTTACGGCGGTCAATCCTGTACGGCAGCGACACGGATTATCGTGCAGGCACCGATCTACGACGAGTTCCTCGCTGGGCTGACGAAGCGAGCCAAGGCGATGCCAGTCGGTGATCCCCTGGAGCACGGCACCCTAATCGGCCCGCTGGTGTCCGAGCGTCAGGTGGAACGGGTGCGCTCCTTTCTGGACCGCGTCGCGGATGAGGGCGGCACCATCGTTACCGGCGGGCAGATCAGCGGCTTGTATGTAACGCCGACGATCATCACCGACCTTTCGCCGACCAGCACGATCGCGACCCAGGAGATCTTCGGGCCGGTGGTTTGCCTGTTCAGCGCCACCGATGAGGATGACGCGGTCGCCATCGCCAACGGGGTCAGGTACGGACTAGGCGCCTCGGTGTGGACGGCCGACGTGAGTCGGGCATTGCGAGTCAGCCGCCGTATAGCTGCAGGTGACGTCTGGATAAATACGCACTACATCCGTCAGGCTGAGACTCCGTTCGGCGGCTGGAAGGAAAGCGGCCTCGGCCGGGAACTGGGACTCGCGGGCCTCCAGGAGTACATCGCCTATCAGCGCGTGGCGTTCGATACGGCCTCGCGCTTTCATCTGAAGGCGTGGTTCGACGACGAGGGCTGAGATCCTCCCAGGGACTCGTCAAAGTCGTCGTGACCGTGAGTGATGGGATGGCGTGGTCTTGCGCGGTAGCGGCGGCTTGCAGTCGGCTTGAGGCGGGAGCTTGGGCGCGGAAGCCGGTGACGGTGCGTGAGTGCTGGAAGTGCGGTCTGGCGGGGCCGCGTGCGACACGCGGTGCTGTCTGGGCGGATGTGCCTGACTTGGGGGTGCCGTCGGCGCAGGCAGGCGGTGTCGCTGCGGGAGACGCTTGCGGCCCGGCGGACCGATCCGCGCAAGCCGCGCGGGATCCGCCACTCGCTGGCCTGTGTGGTGTCGGTGCTGGTGGTGGAGGTGGCTGCGGTATGGCAGCATCGTGGCGATCGCGCAGGCGGTGGTGACCTGGGACCAGGAGATGCTGGCGGCGCTCGGGGTCCGGCGGGACCCCGGCACCAGCGCGCATGAGCCGCCGTCGGCGTCGACACTGAGCCGGGTCCCGGCCGGGCTGGATGCTGACGAGCTGGACGCTGAGCTGACCGGATAGGCGGCGGCAGCGGCGCTGCGCCGGCGGGCCGCGGCCCGGGCCGCCGCGCGACATATCGGCCAGAAGAACAAGCACAGGGAGGCGGGCGGCGCCGTTAGCCACCGACCTGACCGTCGGCTTCACCAGCAACGAGGCTGAGCGCGACGTCCGCCCGGTCAAGGTCCAGCAGCGCACCTCCGGTGGCTGCTCGCGCACCCTCCAGGGCCTGGCCGACTTCGTCGTCGTCCGGCTCCTACTGCCCACCACCGCCAAGTTGGGGCGTGGACGCTCGCGACGCGCTCACTCATGCTTCACCGTCGGCCCCTGCCCACCCGCCGCCATCCGTCCCGGCTGGTGCGATGGAGGAGCGGGCCTCCGCCTTCTGGCGGATGCTGGAAGGTGCGGCAATCCGTGTCCACCAGGACTGGGAGGCCCCAATGGAGGCAGCGCATGACGGCAGGCAGGTCGCCGGGGTGTGCCTGTACCGGCGGCGCAGCGTGCTGGTGCAAATGACTGAGGACGGCCGCAGGCTCGGCTAAGCGCGGGTCGCCAGCAGCCCGGCGGAACTGGGCGCGCAGATCGCCCGCGGGCAAGGGCCCGCGGGTGGTGCTCGGGCCCGCGTACGGGTGGCGCTGGGCGGCGGGCAGGCTGGCGGCACAGGCCGGTGGTGCGCCTGGCTCACCCGCTCGGGGTCGAGGCGTTCACCTGCCGCCGGGTTCAGGGCGATTCCCGGGACGCCGCCGACCTGGCGGACCTGCTGCGGATGAGTCGGCTCCCGGAGGCGTGGACAGCGTCGGCCGAGGTCCGCAGCCTTGCGGGAGGCTACCAGGTGCCGGCGCGAGCTGGCCAGCCTGCGCGCATCCGGCGAGGACCAGGTCCACGCGATGCTCGCCGGGCTCGGCATCGCGGTGACGCATCCGGGCATGTCCGGCCCCGGCGGACGCCCTTGCCCGAGCACGGCTGCCGCAGCCGTGCTCGGGCAAGGGCCTGCTCGCAGCTGCACCTGACGGGGTGCTGGCGGCCGAGATCGACATGCTGTCCGGCGTGACCGGTGACCTGCTCGCCAGTGACCGCGGCTGCCAGGTGGTCCAGCAGCTGCCCGGCATCGGCCCGGTGCTCGCTGCGGTCATCGTCGTCGGGGTCGGCGAAGTGACCCGGTTCAGGTCCACGGAGCGCCTGTGCTCCCGGGCCGGGCTGACGCCCCCGCACGGCGAGCCCGGCCTGAAGGCCGCCCGCGGCCACGTCAGCAAGCAGGGCTCACGCGCGCTGCGCTGGGCGCTGGCCGAGGCGATCCAGCCGCTGCCCGAGGACAGCGTGATCGGCGCGGCGAAGGAGGCCGTCATCGCCCGGCGCGGCAAGCAAGCCCGCAACATCGCCAAGGCCGCTGCCACCCGCAAGCTGCTCACCCTCGCCTGCCACAGCATGCGGGACGGCCAGATCCGCGCCCTGGCCAGGCCCGCCCGGCTCCTGAGCGGCAGCCGCGTGACCCGCATGCCAGCGACCGGGCGCGAGCCCGCCAGGCATTCCGCCCCCAGCCAGGCGCGAGGCCGTGAGCCATCCCGCCGCCCCGCCGCCCGGCGGGCACGGCACCCCTCTGACTGGCCCCGCCTGACCGCTCACTGACACGAACCCGCTCCATGCCCCCCGGCCCCGCCGGGGACCACGCGAAGGGATGAAGCAGCCAGCAGCACTGCTCGCACCGCAAGACCCCGGATCATGGGACGGACCCGGACAACCGGACAGCCCCATCCGGCAACGCCCCCGTTCCCGGTGTCCATGGCCATGAGAAAGTCCCCGTGTGTGGCCGGTTCGAGGTCCCCGCTGGTGGCCAGTTAGAAGTCCCCATCCCTCGCTCGTCGTGTCGTCCCGGGAGTTGAGGCCCGGGCGGTGACGGTGGCGGTGTCAGCCAGTCACCGCACCGCCCGGGGAGCTTTCATTGAAGTCTGCGAGGGAACGGATGGACATCATTTCGGCTTACCGCGAGGTGGGCACGTATCGTGGCGCCGCTGTGGTCAGCGGCACGACGCACAAGACCGTGAAGCGGGTGATCGCCCGGCACGAGGCTGGCGGCGGCGTGCCTGAGCGGGTGAGCCGCGGCCATAACTATGACGTCGTCGCGGAGATGGTCGCGGCCAGGGTGAAGTCCAGCTCGGGCCGGATCTCGGCGAAGCGGCTGCTGCCGGCCGCTCAGGCGGCCGGCTACGCGGGGTCGGCGCGGAACTTCCGCCGCCTGGTCGCCGAGCGCAAGCGGCTGTGGCGGGAGGAGCATCATCGTGGCCGCCGCCCGGCGGTGTGGTCGCCGGGCGAGCACCTGGTGATCGACTGGGGCGCCGAGGGCGGCCTGCACGTGTTCTGCGCGGTGCTGGCCTGGTCGAGGTTCCGGTTCGTGCGGTTCGCCGCTGACGAGCGGGCCGGGACGACGCTGGCGATGCTGGCGGAGTGCTTCGAGGCCCTGGGCGGGGTGCCGGGCAAGGTGCTCGCGGACCGGATGGGCTGCCTGAAGGGCGGCGTGGTCGCCAACGTCGTCGTGCCGACCGCGGAGTACGTCCGCTTCGCCGGCCATTACGGGTTCCGGCCTGATTTCTGCGAGGCCGCGGATCCGGAGTCGAAGGGGATCGTGGAGAACCTGGTCGGCTATGCCAAGGCCGACCTGATGGTGCCGCAGGCGCCGTTCGGTGGCCTGGTCGCGGCGAACGCCGCCGCGGCGGCCTGGTGCGCGGAGGTCAACGGCGTCGTCCACAGCGAGATCTGCGCGGTCCCGGCGGAGCGGATGCTGGCCGAGCGGGAGCTGCTGGCGCCGCTGCCGTCGCTGCGGGCGAGCATCGGCAGGTCCGTGACCCGCGAGGCCGGCCGGCTGTCCTGCGTCCGCTTCGCCTCGGCCCGCTACTCCGTGCCCGTCGCCCTGATCGGCGCCGAGGTCAGGGTGCGGGCCGATGAGGGGCGGCTGCTGGCCATCATGACCGCCGGCGGCCAGGTAGTCGCCGAGCACATGCTGGTCGCCCCGGGCGAGGCGTCGGTCCGCGATGAGCATTACGGCGGCCCGCGGCCCGCGACGCCGCGCCGGGCCGTGCGGCCCAGGACGGCGGCGGAGAGGGAGTTCTGCGCTCTGGGACCGGCCGCCGAGGCGTTCATCACCGGCGCCGCCGCGGCCGGCAGCACCCGGCTCGGCGCCGACCTGGCCGAGCTGAACACGCTGCGCGCAGCCCACGGCGACCGGGCGTTCCCGGACGCCCTCGACCGGGCGGTCGCGTTCTGCCGGTGGCGGCCCGCCGGCATCCGGTCGATCCTGGCCGCCGGGGCGGGCGTTCCCGAGCCCCGGATCCCGGCCGGCGACACGCTGATCGCGGACCTGCCGGCCGTCCCGGTCCGCCCGCTGGCCGGCTACGCGATCGGGGCGCTGTCATGACCGCGGCCGTGGCGCCGCTGGCGCCGGACCTCGCGGCCGGGCTCCGCCGGCTCAAGCTCACCGCGATGCGGCAGCTCGCCCCCGAGTTGCTGATCACAGCGAAGACCCAGCGGTGGGCGCCCGAGGAGCTGCTGCGGACCCTGGTCGAGGCCGAGATCACCGCCCGCGAGGCATCCAACGCGGCGACCCGGATGAAGACCGCCGCGTTCCCCGTCGCCAAGACCCTCGACGAGCTGGACCGGTCCGCGTGCTCCATCCCCGGGCCGACCCTGGACTACCTCGCCACATTGGAATGGATCACCGCGAAGGAGAACCTGGGCCTGGTCGGGCCGCCCGGCACCGGCAAGTCACACGTCCTGGTCGCGCTCGGCATCAGCGCCGTCCACGCCGGCCGCAAGGTCCGCTACTTCACCGCGGCCGACCTGATCGACGCCCTCTACCGCGGCCTGGCCGACAACTCCGCCGGGCGCATCATCGAGAACCTGCTCCGCAACGACCTCATCCTGATCGACGAGGCCGGGTTCGCCCCGCTCGACGACACCGGCGCCCAGCTGCTCTTCCGGCTCGTCTCCGCCGCCTACGAACGCCGCGCACTGGGCATCGCCAGCCACTGGCCCTTCGAGTCCTGGGGCCGGTTCCTGCCCGAGCACACCACCGCAGTCAGCCTCCTGGACCGCCTCCTCCACCACCCGAACGTCGTGGTCACAGCCGGCGACTCCTACCGCATGCGCCAGGCCCGAGAACGAGGAGGAACCACCCTGAACAAGAAATGATCACCCCGAGGAGTGGGGACTTTTAAGTGGCCACCAGCGGGGACCGCAACCTGGCCGTTGACACCCGGCCGCCAGATCATCGCGCTCGCGGCCAGCCGCCCGAACGACGCCTCCGCCACGCGCGCCCCAAAACTCACCCCTGACAGCGAACCTGCAGGTCAAACCCTGCCTGACACCGGTCCGCTCCTTCAAGGATGAATAGCTACCCCGAAACTTGTCACATCGTCACCGACCCCGGACACCAAGAAGGCCTAGCCGTTGGGCTGACTGCTCAGCGGTGACGCTGGTCCTGATCCTGATCCAGCGCATGCACGCCCACGTCGGCGGCGTCCCAGCCGGCCAGCGCATGAGAGATGCTCGGTGCCGCTTCAAGAAGACGGCTGGTGTAGGGGTGTGCGGGATGCCGCAGGATCGCGGCGACCGAACCTGATTCACAGACCAGGCCCCGGTCAAGCACCAGCACCTCGTCGGCGACCGCCGCAACCACGCCGAGGTCGTGAGTGATGAAGAGCATGGCGAGCCCCAGGTTCGCGCGCAGCTCGTCGAGCAACTTGAGGACAGCCGCCTGAACCGAGACGTCGAGCGCGGAGGTGATCTCGTCGCAGACCAAGACCTCCGGCCCGGCCGCCAGCGCCCGGGCGATGCTGACCCGCTGGCGCTCTCCGCCGGATAGCTCGAGGGGGTACCTGTCGGCGAGGCTGGTCGGAAGGCGGACCAGTTCAAGGAGCCTGCGCACTTCCCCGTCGAGCGCGGCACCGCCGAGCTTGCGTAGCACCGCCGCCGGCCGGGCGATCGCCGACCGCACCGTCTGGCGCGGGTTGAGCGAGTCACCCGGGTTCTGGAAGACAATCTGCACTTGTCGGCGTTGCTCGGCGGTACGGTCCTTCGCGGCACTTCGCAACGGCTGGCCGTGCAGCAGGATTTGCCCGCCTGCGGCCGGGTGCAGACCAACAATGGCCCGGGCGATCGTTGTCTTGCCACTGCCAGACTCCCCGACTAGTGCGACGCACCTGCCACGGTCAAGGCTGAAGCTGACGTCGCTGGCCGCCACCACGACCTCATGGCGCCGCCGATGCTCGGCGCGCAGCCGGGAAACCTGCAGGACGGGCTCAGACTGCCGCGGACGCCGTCCGTTTAGCTCAAGTGGCACCGGCCTTGGGGGCCCGACCTCACGCGCCCGGATGCACCTCACGGAGTGGGCCGGGCTCACCTGGCGCATCTCCGGCACGCCAGCAGCGCAGGACTCAGCCTGAAGCGGGCAGCGGGGCGCGAAGGCGCACCCCGCGGGGCGCTCGCCGACCCCAACTGCCACGCCGGGCATCGGCTCAAGGACCCGCGGACGCACATGATCAGGAATCAGGGTCAGCAACCCGCGGGTGTAGGGATGCCCGGGTCGGCGCAGGACCTCGGCCGTGGGCCCTTCTTCCACGATCCGGCCAGCGTACATGACCGCGATCCGCGTCGCTATCTGGGCTGCGACCGCCAGATCGTGAGTCACGTACAGCAGCGACAGACCGTGGTCGCGCCGCAAGCGCTGGAGCTCATCCAAGATCCGCGCCTGCGTGACCACATCCAGTCCAGTGGTGGGCTCGTCTAGGACCACAACCGGTGGCTCACAGGCCAGGGCCACCGAGATGCACACGCGCTGCTGCTGGCCGCCGGATAGCTGGTGGGGGTACCGTCGCTGGAAGACCGCTGTTCCAGGCAGGCCCACATTCTTAAGCCGAGCGGAGATCTCGGCGTCGTGACAGCGTCGCTGGCGATGCGCCCGAACCATCTCCGCGATGGCCTCGCCGATCCGCATGGAAGGGTTCAAGGCGGTCGCCGGATTCTGGGGCACATACGACACTAGGCGACCGCGGAACTGCCGCATAGCCCGATCATCTGCGATGCGCAGATCGCGGCCGACGAGCGTGATTGAGCCTGCGGTGATACGAGCACCGCCCTGGGTATAACCAAGGAGGGCGAGAGCCGTGGTAGTCTTGCCGGACCCGGATTCTCCGACCAGCCCGAGCGCCTCTCCGGCCTCGAGCGAGAACGACACGTCCTCAACGATCGCTTTCCCCGAAGGCGCTTCCACCCGGAGGCCCTTCGCCCCGGCCACAGTGCTCATGTCCGCACTCCGGTGGGCGTAACCGTCACTTCCCGCCGTGCCGACTCCGCGGCATCGGCCCGCCTCCTGCGCGCGGGGGGTGGCGAGGAGCGGCCCAGCGTGCGGGCGTAGGCATCGGCGGTAAGGTTTACAGAGACGGTCAGAAGGGCGAGCATGATCGCGGGAGCCAGGACCGCCCAGGGATTGAGGCTGATGTAATCGCGGTTCTCAGAGATCATCAGGCCCCAATCGGCAGCTGGTGGCGCGAGCCCGAGCCCCAGGTAGTTCATGCTGGCGATGAGCACCACCGATACACCGAACCGGATTCCAAGGTCGGCAAGGATCACGGGGACGATGTTGGGCATGATCTCCCTGGTCAGCACCGTCCTCATCCGTTCGCCGCGGGTGACGGCGGCCTCGACGTAGGCACGGGTCGATATCTCAAGGGTGGCAGTCCGGACGACACGGGCGATGCCGGGAAGCTGCACCGCCGCGACGCCGATCACCAGCACCCAGATGTGCGGTCCCAGTCCGCTGACGAGGACGAGCAGGATCAGTAGCGCTGGAATCGACAGCAGGACGTCGACGGCTCGCATGAGGATGGAGTCGAGCACCGATTTCGTGTAACCCGCCACTAGCCCGATGGTCACACCGACCAGGTAGGCCAGCCCGGTTGCCGCCGTGCCAAACTCCACCACGGACGACCCGCCGTTGAGAAGACGCGACAGCACGTCCCGGCCAAGGAAGTCCGTGCCGAGCGGGACGTCGGCCCCCGGCATCTGGCCAGGCGGGCCGACCGTTGCAGTGATCGAGTGGGGCGCGATGACGGGTCCGAGAAACGCCACCCCGAGTACCAAGGCGAGCAGGCTTGCCCCTGCCGCTCCGGCAGGGATCCGCATGAGCCTGGGCAAGCGCAGGCAGCGGCGTCGCCTCACAGTCGCGTCCTTAGCCGTGGTACGGCGAGGCTGACTGCCAGGTCAGCCAGGATGTTCACCACGATGTAGAACGCGGCGAGGATGGTGGCGACGACGGAAACTTCTTGCGGATCCCGCACCAGAACGGCTTGGACGAGAGCAGTTCCGATGCCGGGGTAATTGAAGACGCTCTCGGTGATGATGATGCCGCCTACGAGGTACTGGATCATCTGCGCGATGACCTGTATCGATGGCCCGAGCGCGTTGCGCAGGGCGTAACGTACGATGACTCGCGACTCGCGGACCCCGTTCAGGCGTGCCATGGCGACATAGTCCTCACCTAGGACCTCTACAATGGACGCTCGCAAGAGCCTAGTGCCGAATGCGGTGCTGATGCACAGCAGGGTCAGCACGGGCAGGATCAGGATGCGTGGATCTGAGAGTGGTGTCTGCCCGGGATTGACCGATGCGATCGGAGGGAGCAGATTGAGCTCGGTAAAGAAGATGACGATCAACAGCGTTCCCACTAGGAACTCAGGCAAAGCGCTCGCGGAGAGGGCGGAGAGCGAGATCACGTGGTCTGCCGCGCGGCCTGCGTGCAATGCGGCCAACGTGCCCAGCACGAGGCAGATTGGGATGAAAGCGAGCAGTGTGATGCCGCCCAGTATCAGGCTGTTCCCGAGAGGCCCGGCGATCGCGTGCCAGACAGGGACGGTCATGCCCTGGGCTAGCGCTGCAGTGGAGTCTCCGAAGTGCCCTGTTAGCATTCCGGCAAGCCAGTCCAGGTAACGCACCGGCAGTGGCCGGTTCAGGTGGAGGCTGGCCTGCAGTGCCGCTACCCGCTGTGGAGTCGCGGTGCGGCCGAGGACGATCTGAGCCACGTTCCCGGGCAGGACTTGCACGGCGATGTAGATGAGCACGGTGACGACGAGCAACGTGCCGACTCCTGCGGACACCCGGCGTACGAGGAACGCCAAGACCGGCCACGTGCGTGTCGGGCTTGCGCGCCTCGCCTGCGGCCCGGCACCGGCGAGTTCATCCCCATGGCCGACACGCTCGCGCGCGGATGCCTCCTGTGCCGTTGGCGGAACGAGCGTCCCGGGCGATAGCCCCTCGCTCCCTGGCAGGTCAAGCAAGCCAGCCGGTCCGGTAGGTGAAGTTGTTGTTGTCACCGGCCGAAGTTGTCTCGATGCCACGGACTCTGTAGGAGTACGCGTCCACGTAATTGACATTCGCCACGATGATGTAGCCGCCTTGCGCGGCCTGGAGTTCCTGCACTGCGTGCCACTTCTCGGCCGCCTTAGCGGGATCCGTTTCAGCCATAGCGTCGTAGAAGAGCGTGTCCTGGCCCGGCGCAAGGCCCCAGGCCGTCTCATTGAACGGGGCGTGCCCGTTGAGCGCCTCCAGATAGAACCCCGCCAAGGACGGCGGCATTACGTTCCAGTAGTTCACCGAGAACGGTCGCTGGCCGGTGGCGTAGGCAGGATAGGAGGACGAATAGTAGACCGAGGGGGGCAGTTGCCGGATACTCGCCGTTACCCCGACAGCCTTCGCCTGCTCAGCGTAGAGCGTTCCTGATTCTACCATGCCCGGGACCACGGGGCTGGTCAGCAACTCGAGCGTGAGCGACTCGTGCCCGGCGGCCCTGAGCAGCGCCCTGGCCTTGCCCGGGTCATATTCAGCCTTGATGTCTGCGGCCCAGTACTGAAGGGTTGCGCCGGGACAATCGTTGCCCGGTGTGGCATAGCCGTCGAACACCTCTGTCACGAACGTCTCTCGGTCCAGGAGGAGCTTGAACGCCCTTCGCACCCGCAGATCGGTGAAAGGAGCCTCATTGATTCGCATACAGACGGCAATGAATCCCGGGCCGGCCGCGTTTCCGATCACCATCCGGCCAACGTTCGCCTTGGCTAGCGCCTGCGGGACCCCGGGCGCAATGTCGATGTCGCCGCTGAGGATCGCGTTCAGGCGTGATGGATCGTCGGTGAACGAGGAGTTGACGACGAGGGCGTCCAGGTACGGTCGGCCCTGCCAGTAGTTCGGGTTGGCCGTGAAGAAGCTGCTCGTGCCAGGCGTGAACGACTTGAACATGAAGGGCCCGGTACCGATCGGCTTGGCGAAGTTAGTCGTCCCGTCCTGGATGACGTAACCGTTGTACCAGCTAGTGATTGATGGGAACGCGGCTACGCCACGAAGCAGGGGCACTTCCACCGTGAGCGGCCCGAGCTTGCGCACGTTCTTGAAGTCGATGATCGAACTCGCCAGAGGCTGGAAGTAAGATACGGGGCTGCCCCAGCTGCGGATCGTGTATACTACATCATCGGCGGTCAGTGGCTTGCCATTATGCCAGGTCACGCCTGACCGCAGATGCAGAATCCATGTGGTGGCATCAGCGTTGGACTCGGCCGCCACGGCTAGGCCAGGGCGGACGCCCCCGGGAGTGCCGGACGGTGCCTGGAAGAACAGCGGATCGTAGAGAGAGTCGGTCCGGCAGTAATCGGGAGTGTTAATTGCCTTCTGGACGTCTACAGTCTCGGCGTTCCCGTTCGTCAGCAGGCCCACCCGGAGCGTACCGCCTCTGGCCGGAGCTCCCCCGGAAGGCGGGCCGGGATTAAGCGGCGGGATCGAGTGGCGCAAGCCGCCACTCTTCGCGGATGAGCCGCAAGCGGTTAGGATCGGAGCGCCCGCGATCGCGGCTGCTCCGACCGCTCCCTTCTTCAGCAGATCACGGCGACTCAAGTCGCCGCCCTGTGCGAATGCACTCATGGCTCGATTCCTCCGCTCACGGCATGGTGCGGGCGAGGAGTCCACGATCCTGTCCAGCCACCACGCCGACGGGGTCGGCACGGTGACGCGCCAACGTCGATCGACAGCTCTCCTGTAGCACCCGGATCATCACCGAACGCCCAGGTTTAGGTGTCTTCAGGAGTATATGCCTCGGACCAGCAACCAGGTCGCGTTTATATGTGATAACGATGCTAGGGGGTGCTCTGGTGGCTGTCAAGCACGTTCGGGAGGATGCGGGGTCACGAAGCCCGGGTACTCGGCCAGACCCGTGACAAGGTGAACACGAAGGTGACCGGGAGGGGGTGTCCCCTCGTGGCATGCTGGCGGGTCAGGGAGGAAACCGCCCAGCGGCGCCGGACGTCCAGTCCCGCCGACCGCCGGTCCGTCGGCTGGGTGAGGAAGCCGCGTCCGCCCGGTTGATCGCCTTCCGGCCCGAGCTGCCACACATCCGCACGGGGCGAAGTGCTCCGGCCTGGACGGCGTCCGCGAGCGCGCGTTCGGGTCCTTGTCTCCTGCGTCAGGCCTCTTGGCACAGGGTTGAGTTGAGTCCCTGACAAGGAGCAGAAGATGAGCAGGACGATCGCTGAGGCGGCCCGGCGGAACATGGTGTCGGAGACGTCGGTCGGCAAGTGAAGGCAGCAGATCCTGGAAGCCGGCAGGCTCGGCCTGGCGCCGCGCGGGTCGTCTTGGCCGTCGAGCCTGGAGGAGCGCGCGTGTGCCAGGCCGCTGCCTGCCGGGAAGGGGCCGTGGCCGAGTCCGGCGGTCGAGGCGATCGGGACGCTGGCGGCGACGTACGCGGTCGCGTAGCCGAGTGGGGGCACCGCAAGATCCACGACCTGATGGCCGCTGACGGCCATCAGAAGCCGGTGCCGGCGGTGGAGCGCGCGATGCGCCGCAGGGGCATGCTCCAGCCAGTCGGCTGCCAGGGCGAGCGGCCGGGCTCGCCAGCGCCCGCAAGGCCGCGTTCGCCTGCCTGGTGACACCCCCTGACCAGGTGCGGCAACCGGGCTTCGCCGACTACGAGACGACGATGGTCGGCACCTGGAATCCGGTGGCTCAGCAGGCGGCGCGGCGATCGCGTCGATATGCCGGACCGCGTTCGTGCCAGTTTCCACCGCTGCCCGGATATAGGCAGCACTTTCGCGGCAAGCCAGGTCTGACAGAAAGCTGCTCAGGCTGCCCTGGCCGGTTTCCATGCTCATCCTCGCTGCCGCGTGTCGCCTGTCCTCCGGGTGCGATGACGCTCAGCTGTCTTCGAAGCCGTAGGTGTCGAACTTGAGCGTGCGGGCGTTCTCGGTGATGATGCGGACCGTGTCGTCACCGTAGCCGTCCGGCGTGCGGGCGGAGATCTCCAGCCGGATCTCGAGGTCGGCATCGCCGGAGGCGGCCAGGTGCCGGATGACTTCCTGGGAGATCCTGGTCAGGTCCTTCATGTACAGCGCGGAGCTGACCGTGGCGACGCCGAAGAACCGGGTGTTCCGGGGGCCGGACGGCTCCGGTCCGCCGGTGCCCGCAGCGCCAGCCGCTGCGGTGACTGAGCCCGCTATGCCGCCGCCCGCAGCCTGCGCGGCGGCTCCGGCGGTTCCGTCAGCCGCGCCGCCCTCGCCGCCCGCGGCGGCCCGCGCCGCCGCCTGCTCGGCCAGTTCCCGGTCGCGCTGCGCGATCGCCGGGCCCGATGCCACGAGCAGGGTGGAGTCGGTGACCTGCAGGGGGTTGTCCTGCTGGGGGATGGCCAGGCCGAGGTACTTGCCGGCGGCCTCGTCGTACCCGGCAGCGACCGCGAAGCCCTCGGTTTCCCAGGTGAGGACGCCGAAGACGTCGAGGATGCCCTGGTCGAGCACGGACCGGTCGCGCAGCCTGGGCAGGTACACGTACTTGCAGTAGTAGTCCCACAGGTCACCGGCCCGGATGTGGCCGCGCTGCCACACGCTGGCCAGGTGCTGGTCCAGGTCGATCCGGATGTTCCGCGAGCCGTGCACGGCGCGCAGCCGGTCGTCGCGGTGCAGCCGGTCACTGGCCCGCTCGGCCAGCCGGTCCCGCGTGGTGTCGGCCCTTGTCTCCTCCAGGGTGACCGGGCCGGCCGCCTCCCGCTGGGCCGGTGCCAGCACCCACTGGTAGGTGGCGGTGATGCGCAGGTCGACGGTCTCGTCGGCGTCCTTGAGCTTGCGCTCGGCCTGCGCGGCCTGCTGGGCCGACAGGTCCAGTTCCCTGATCCGCTCCCTGGTGCCGACGATCGACTTCCAGGCGAGGTACTCGCGGGCGGCCTGGTCGAGTTCCTCGGCTCGCCTGGCGTCCGGGGCGAGGAAGACGACCATGTTCCGGTTCATCCGCCGCGAGTTCCCGCGGCTCTGCATGGCGTTACTGGCGAAGACCATCGCCTTCGACCCCACGTCGCCCCGGGCGTGGGTCTGCTCCGGGCGCAGGATCACCAGCCGCACCAGCGGCTCGTCGGGGATCTCGGCACTGCCTTCCGGGCCGACCTGCACCCGGGCGAACAGGCCCCGGCTGCTCGTCTCCCGTTCCCGCAGCCGGCGCAGGATCTCCTCCCGCGCATGGTCTGGGTGCTCGCGCAGCCGGTCGGCGTGGTCGCGGGCCATCTTGGCGACCGAGGCCTGGGCCGCGTACCAGTACCGGGCCTGGTCGCCGTACAGGAACGTGGCCTGGTCGGTCAGCAGGTGCAGCGCGGGGCCGAAGTTCCCGACGGTGTCCCCGGGCACCGCGGTGCCCAGCCAGATGTGCGGCTGCTCGATGCCGCGGTGCGCCGCCTTGAGCGTCGGGGCGGAGCCGAGGAAGGTCGTCCGGGCGATCCGCCGGGTGACCTTGCGCTGGCCCAGGCTGGTGCGGCTGGCGTCCACCCGAGCCGGGGTGGAGTCGGCGCCGTCGATGTCGGTGTCGATGACCGGCTTGAAGTCGTCTTCCAGGTACTGGGTGAGCTCGCTGCGGACCCGTTCGGCATCCAGCGGCACGCCGCCAGGCATGATCAGCGGGGCGGGGTCGCCGGCCTGCCACAGCGTGTGGATGACGGCGCTCATCAGCCGCAGCACGCCGCGGGTGCGCTGGAACCGCTCCAGCGTGGACCAGTCCTGGTACAGCCGGTCGAACAGCTCGGGGTGGATCGGGTAGGCGGCGGTGATCCGCTCCTCGTAGGCGGGCTCGGACACCTCGGCGGGGAACTCGCCGCGGTGCCGGGCGTAGAAGCCGGTGAACACCCGGGCGATCGCGGCGATGTCGGCCTGGGCATCGGCGCCGGGCTGCTCGAACAGCCGCCGCCGGACGATCGCGAACGACTCGTGGTGGGTGGCGGGCCGCCACTGGTCCGCGATCCGCCGGATCACCTGCTGCAGCCGCTCCAGGGCCGCCCGGCCGTTCGTCCCGCCGACCTCGATCTCGGTGGCCCCGCGCTCCTTCTCCTCATCGGACGCGATGTCCGAGGACGCCGGGATCGATACCACCAGCATCGCGCCGGGGACCGCCTTGACCGCCTCGGTGAGCGTCTGCGCGAACGTGAACTGCGTGTCGAACGTGCCGCCGTCCAGGTCGTCCCGGCCGAAAAGCTGCCGCGCGTAGGCGACCCACTCATCGATCAGGATCAGGCACGGCGCGTGGCGGCGGATCAGCTCACCCAGCGCGTCCCCGGGGTTGGAGCGGGTCGCGTCGGCGCCGGCCACGACCGCGTACGCCTCCGCCGCGCCGGCCTGCCCGCCCCGGGCGGACCCGAGCTGCCAGGCCAGCTCCCCCCACAGCGTCCGCACGTGCGTGCCGTCGCCCTTGACCGAGCCCTTCCCGGCCCGGATGTGGTTGCCGACCAGCGCGACCCGCGCCGCCTGGCCCAGCGCCCCGGTGTCGTGCCCGGCGAGCAGCTGCTGCAGCTCGTCCGGGTACCCGGCCAGCGGGACCCGGACAGCAGGTGCCACAGCGCCAGCATCGAGTGGGTCTTGCCGCCGCCGAAGTTCGTCTGCAGGTTCACCACCGGCGAGGCATTCCGGTCACCGCCCACCCGCCGCGCCGCCAGCACCAGCAGGTCCTTCAAACCCTCGGTCAGGTAGGTGCGGCGGAAGAACTCCACCGGGTCCGTGTACTCGCGGCTGCCCTCCCCGATCGACACGTAGTACAGGTCCGCGGCGAACTCCGCCCCGGCGAAATCCCCGCTGATCACGTCACGGTGCGGGATGATCACCTCCCGCCACGGCTTGAGGCCGTGCCCCTCCAGCCGGCCCTCCACCCCGGCCACCGAGGCCACCGCCTTGCGGGTCTCAGCGGCGAACGCAGCCTGCTGCGCGTCCCAGCGCAACTTGCGTACCTCGTCGGCCTCCGCGGCCGCGTCAGCCGCGGTCAGCAGCCGCTCCATCGTGTCCAGCGCCCGGTAGGCGTCGTCTCCGGAAAACCCCTCCCCGTGCCCCCACCGGTTCCCGACATCACGCAGCTCGCTGGCGAACGACTGCTCCGCCCGGGACAGCTTGTCCCGGAAGACCCGCCACTCCTCGGTGAGCACCTTCAGCAGGAACCGGGCATCCTCCCGCGAGTACCGGTGAGCAGTACCATGCCTCGCGTTGTCCCGCGCCTGGAGCGCCTCCACCCAGTCCCGCCCGGCCGGGACCGCCGCGCTCATCGCGGCGTCCACGAACGGCGCGAGCCCTGCCGCCAGCAGCGCCATGCCCCGGTCGATCCGGTCCCGGTTGCTCATCGCCATCGCGAGCCCGCCTCCGGCTGCTCCCCGCCGAACCTGAACTGGCCCTGGACCGGCGCCGGCCCGTCAGCCCGCCGCGCGGCGTCCTCCACGTCGGTCCACGACGTGCCCAGGTCATTGAACAGCAACGCGGTCTCCGCCCACCCCTTCTGCTCCGCGATCAGGTACAGGTGGTAGGCCAGCTCCTTCACGTCATCGAGGTCCACGAAGTCCCGCGCCGCGGCCATCAGCGCCGCTGTCGCATCGGCACCCTGCTCCCGCAACCGCTTCGCCAGGTGCAGGCACACCGTCCACTCCGACACCCGGTCACCGTCCGCCGGATCATGATCTTCCGGAATCTCCCGGACGGACAGCAGTTTCACCTTCCCGCCACCGGACTTCACCACCCCGGCCCGGCCCAGCGCGCCGATATCGGTGTCGGTACCCTTCGACAGCGTCTCCGCCGCGCCGAACGGCCCCGGCTCGAATCCGTACTGCCGGAACCACGCCACCGCCCACCGGGTATCCGCTCTCACGTCCCCCTCAAGCTGGGACAGGCTCTCATCCAGGACCTGGTTGATCAGCGACAGCGCCGCCCGCACCCGCATCCGCGACCCGTCCGGCTCGTTCACCCGCGCATGCCGGGAGAACACCGCCATCCCGGCCCGATCGCCGCTTGCCGCAAGTCCACCGGCGCGACCTTCCCCTCCTCCAGCCGCCGCAGCGCCCCCGGGAACTCCTCCCGCAACGCCACGATCAGCCCCCGCCGGTCCGTCACCCCCGCATCCGCAGGCCGCGGCCGACACGCCAGCACGATCGACGACGCGAGCGCGTTGCTTGCGATGTCCCTCGTGCGGCCAGACCGCTCAGTTCGCATCGGCCAGGTCGCCGTCACCGCCCAGCCGGAGGCGAGGATGCCTTCCAGCAGCGTCTCCCAGCCGGTCGAGGCATGACCGCCGTCCCCGTCCGTCTCGGCCTGCTTGAACGCGTAGAACACCGTGATCGGGTACCCCTGCGGCGTTTCCTGGCGGGTCCTGCGGAACACGTTCCGGAAGCCGTCTTCGAAGAACACATCCACGTCCTGGTGCCGGAACGGGTCGGCGACAAGCTCGTCGGCCTTCGGCGTCAGCACCGTACCCAGCAGCTTCGGGTACACGTCCCCGATCGACCGGCGCAACCACACGTAGAAGAAATCCGAAAGATCGACGTACCCCACATTGTCGTAGTACGGCGGGTCGGTGACCAGGAGCCTCTGGCGGGGCACTATGGCAGCCGCGTCCGCCTGGGTCACCGTGGCTCCACCGCGGCCCGGAAGGCCCCCACCACGCCCGCGACCCACTCGATCGCCCCGGTGAAGCCGCCGGTTGAGCCGCTCAGCAGATTCGCCTCGGCGAAGTCCCACACCATCGGAACCGCCTGCCGCGTGAACGTGTTGCGCATCTTTTCGTCTGGCGCGTTCCACGAGCAGATCGAGGACGAATAGTCGGCCGCCCGGGGCTCACCATGAACGCCAGGTATGTCGCGACCGCGTCGGCGTAGGCGGCGTCAGCGCCGTCGGCGATCCCGCGTTCGCGGGCTTCACGAACAAGATCGCTGAACGTGGTCAGCGCGGTGAGCTGGCGGTTGGTGAACAGATCGGCCCAGGTGCGCATGCCGTAGCCCTGGACCCGGAAGCCGAGGGCCTGCTCGGGTAGCTCGGCGTCCGGCACGTCGGTGGGCCGGGGGACATCCGCGGCCTTCTCGTGCTCTCGCCCGGCGGCAGGTAGTAGCGCTGCCGCTTGCCCTGGGCGGCGATGGCCATGAGCTGGGCGCCCATGCGGCCTGCCTTGCCTTCGGCGCGGATGTAGGCCAGCGGGACCGGGCTGTTGCATAGCAGGCACACCGCGCCAGTGCGGGACACCGTGCCCTCATGCGGGTGACCCGAGGGGCCGCCGATCTCGAAGCGGACCCGCTTGCCGCCGCTGGTCCGCTCGTTCTGGCTCAGCAAGAAGAAGGCCAAGGAGCGTTACGTCGTCCGCGAACTTGGGCGGGATCTCGATCAGCGCCTTGTTGATCAGCACCGCGACCGGGTTGGGGTCGGAGGCGTGCGCCTCCAGGCCGAGCCGCTGGGCTTCGAGGGGGATCGAGCCGCCGCCGGCGAACGGGTCAAGGACCGGCGGGGGATTGCCGCCGCAGGACCTGACGATCTCCTCGCGCGCCTCCTTCAGCAGCGCCTCGTCGTGGATGTTCTCCCAGACGACCAGCCGGGAGATGATGCCGTGCAGCCGGTCCCGCTCCTTCCTCTGGTCCTGCTCGGTGGGGAACTCCTCCGGGTGGGCGGACGGGTCGTCCACGAGCTGGGCGAACAGAACCGCGCGGCAGGCAGCCAGCGGGCGGCGCGCCCACCACAGGTGCAGGGTGGAGGGGGGCCGTGCCGGATCGACTTCTCCCGGGCCGACCTCGATGAACACGACGCGGCCGTCGGCGGTGCGGGAGCGGATGTCATAACCGGGGTTGGCGTGCGGCATCTCCTCCGGGTCCCGGCCGAGGCGGCGCTCGACAGCCAGCACCGCGTCGACCGCGCGGCGTTCGGTGAGCGCGGTGTCGCGGGCGACCGCGGATGGGTCCGGGGTACGGCCGAGCAGCTTGTCCAGCAGCCCCTGCGGGACGATGAGCGCGCCGCCGGAGACGACCGGGGGCCGGGCGATCAGCTCCTCATCCAGGGCCAGGTCCGCCAGGCGTTTCTCCAGGCGGCGTTCCAGGTCCCGGGCCCGGTCGTAGGCGGCCTGCGGCCGCATCCGCAGCTGCTTGCCTGCCGCCTCGGCCTCCAGCAGCTCGGCGTGGCGCATGTCCCAGTAGTTAATCTCGCCGGTGAGCCGCTGCTTGACCAGGCGGCGGACCTGGCCGACCCGCGCGGTCACGACCTCGCGGACCCGGGCCAGGTCGGCGGGCATGGCTTCGGTGACCGCCCAGTCCAGTGCGAGGTTCTCGACCCCGCTGGACAGTCAGGGGGCTTCGCGGAGGGGGATGGCCACCGCCCGTTCGGCATCACCGGGCGGCTCGTAGTCCAGGTACCTCGCCTCCCCAGCCGGCCGCACCCCGTGCGATGAGGCGGCGTTGCCGCCGCTTCCGGGGGTGATCTCGGCAAAGCCGAACCGCTTGCTGATCGTGCGCGCGGGGGTGTGACCGTCGGTGATCTCGCCGGTGACCGCGACCAGCAGCCGCAGGGTCTGGCCGGGGTCGTGCCGGTCGATGAGGATCGTGCCCTGCTTGAGCAGCGTGCCATACCGCTCGATGATCAGGTCGGTGACCGCGTCCAGCAGCGGGTGGCCGGGGGCCAGCAGCTCGGCCATGGGCCTGCCGGGCGGGCGGGTCAGGTCCTTGTCGAAAGTGACCCGCTCGTAGCGGCGCAGCGCCGGCGCGCCGGTGCCGGTCTGCCGGTCCCGGTCGCGGATGTCGGCGGGGACGTGCCGGATCTCGTAGCGGCCGGGCTCGCGCTCGGCGATCTTGCCGCCAAGCAGCCGGAACGCGGCCATGAAGAACGCCCGGATGTAGTGCGGCTGCAGCCGGCGGGCGCGGGCCTCGGCCATCGCCGCCCGCCACTTCTCCAGGTCGGCGGCGGCGAGGATGTCCCGGTGCGCGGCGCGTTCGGCGATCAGCTTGTCCAGCCCCTCGCCGACGGTGGCGTCGATCACCTGGGTGAGCCGGGCGCGCACCTCGGGCCGGTCGCCGTAGCGGATCACCTCGACCAGCAGGTCACGCAGCGGGCTGCCTTCGAACGCCTCGCCGAGCACGTCGAAGACCTTGCCCTGGTAGGCCTGGCGCTGGGTTTCCAGCTTGTCGAGGAGAAGCTGGAAGACGGCGCCTTCCCGGGTGTTCTGCGCGACCAGGTTCCACAGGTGGCAGACCTCGGTCTGGCCGATCTGGTGGATGCGGCCGAACCGCTGCTCGATCCGGTTCGGGTTCCACGGCAGGTCGTAGCTCACCATCAGGTGGGCGCGCTGCAGGTTCAGGCCCTCGCCCGCCGCGTCGGTGGCGACCAGCACCCGGGCCTGCACGTCCTGGGCGAACAGCTCCATGACCTTGCGGCGCTCCTCACGCCTGATCCCGCCATGGATGACCAGGACAGCCTCGGGGCGCCCGAGCAGGCCGCGGATGCGTTCGGCCACGTAGTCCAGGGTGTCCCGGTGCTCGGTGAAGACGATGATCTTCCGGATGCTGCCGGCGGCGTCCCTGATCAGGGCGTTGTCGGTGAGCAGCTCGCGCAGCTCGGTCCACTTCTTGTCGGTGCCGGAGTGGCGGACCCTGCGGGCCAGCTCCTCCAGGTCCGCGAGGATCGCGATCTCCTTGTCCAGCTCGGCGACCGTCTTCGCCGCAGTGGCGGCGTCGGCCACCTCGGACTCGACCTCCTCCGCCTCGCCGCTGGGCAGGTCGTCCAGGTCCTCGGCGTCGTCGGGCAGGTCGCGGCCGAGCAGCTCGCCGAGCCGGCGGGCCAGGTCCTGGTCCGCGGCGGCGTGGTCGCCGTACTGCACCTCGTGGCGCCTGCGCCGCCGTTCCAGCGACCTCAGGATCGCCTCGGGGCTGGAGGCCAGGCGCCGTTGCAGCACGGTGAGCGCGAGCCCGACGGTGAAGCCGCGCTTGGCGTCGCCTTCAGCCTTGAGCCGGTCGGCGCGGTTCATCTCCTCGCGCACGTACTGGGTGACCGCATCGTACAGCTCCTGCTCGCCCTGGGACAGCTCGTAGGCGACGGTGTAGGCGCGGCGCTCAGGGAACAGCGGCGTGCCCTCGAACGTCTTCAGGTCCTCCTTGACCATGCGGCGCATCAGGCCCTCGGTGTCCACCGCGTGCACGCTGTCGCGGAACCGGCCCTCGAACCTGTCGGTGTCCAGCAGCGCCAGGAACAGCCGGAAATCCTCCTCCTTGCCCGCGTGCGGGGTCGCGGTCATCAGCAGCAGGTGCCGGGCGTGTCGGCCGAGCAGCTCGCCGAGCTGGTACCGCCTGGTCTTGCGCAGCTCGCCGCCGAAATAGTGCGCCGACATGCGGTGCGCCTCGTCCACTACCACCAGGTCCCAGTCGGCGCGAGCCAGGTAGTCCCGTAGGTCATCGGACCGGGACAGCTGGTCCATCCGCGCGATCAGCAGCGGGTTCCTGACAAACACCTGGCCGTCCGGCTGGGAGTCCGCGAGCTGCCGAGTGAGCTGCTCAAACGCCAGACCGAACTATTCCTTCAGCTCGTCCTGCCACTGATCGACCAGCCCGCCCGGAGCCAGCACCAGGCAGCGCTCCAGGTCACCGCGCAGCATCAGCTCCTTGATTTACAGGCCGGCCATGATCGTCTTCCCGGCGCCCGGGTCGTCGGCCAGCAGGAACCGCAGCGGCGTGCGGTCCAGCAGCTGCCCGTACACCGCCTGGATCTGGTGCGGCAGCGGCTCCAGATCCGAGGTGTGCACCGCGAGCATCGGATCGAAGCGCCCGGCCATCCTGATCCGGAGCCCTTCGGCGGCCAGCTTGAAGCCGGCCGCGTCCGCGCCGAAGTCGTAGGCCGCCGCGGCCTGGCCGAGGGACAGGCGCGGCTCGTGGTCACGGTACAGGATGCGCTCATCCAGGCGGCCGTCACCGGCCCGGTACGCCAGGCGCAGCGCATTCGACCTGATCCACGTCGCCGCGACCACGGTCACCGCGCCATCACCGGCCACCCCGGCGACCCGCGCCCCCGGGGTCACGTCCTCCAGCCTGATACCCACGCCGCCCGCCTTCTCACCACCCGGCCCGTCGCGTTCACGCCTGACTCTAGGCAGATGCGCCGACGTCGGCTGGCCGGGTCTGTTCGGCGTCGTGACGGCCTGGCGTGGCGCGACACGCCGGTGATCACCAGGCGCGTGCTCTTGGTGATCTTGCACCGTGGCGTCCTGGTGTGCCCGGTGATCAAGGCTTGCAGCCGCGTGAGGTGCTGGAGGCCCGCCCAGCCCAGCCAGGGCGGCGCGGCCCGGTCAGGCAACCTGGCTCGGTCGCGCGCCGTCCTGGTGGCAGGGAGCACGCACGCGCGGCTCGCGAGGGGCTCGGGAGGGATGGTCATGAAGCCGGGAATCATCCGGGGATCCGTCGCGGCGCCGGCTGTGATGCTCGCCGCGCTCGCGCAGGCGGCCTGCGGCACCGCCGTCACCGGGGCGGGATCAGCGCCCGCGCCGAGGTGCCCGGCGCGCCTGCTGGCAGGCTCCACGCCGCCCGCCGGGGCGCCATCGGCGCCGTGGCCCGGCCGGGTTTCGCCCGCGCTGATCCCGCCGGGGGCGGTGACCGTCTCGATCTGCCAGTACGCGCCCCCGCTGCCCGCGTCCAAGGCGAGGCTCGCCCCTGCCCGCCGGATCGTGCTGCGCGGGACCTCCGCCGCGGGCCTTGCGGCGATCGTCGACGGCGGGCTGGCGCTGACCGCCGCCGCCCGGCGTTGTGACCGTCCCCGGGGCAGGCTGCCGTTTCGCCAGGCGCTCGTGTTCGGATACCGGCGCGGGCGCCGCGTGACCGCCGCGATCTCCTACACCGGCTGCTCGCTCGCGATCGTGGCAGCCGGGAGCAGGGCCGCCGTGCTCGCCAGCCCGTTGCAGTCTGACCTGTTCTCCCTCGCCAGTGTCACCCGGCGTCCGGAAGGCCCCCCGGCCCCGGGCCTGGTGAGCCTTTCGATCCGGTCCGCCGCGGCCGCCGCCGCACGTGGTCACTGGAGCCTGTACGTGGACGGCGCCGCCGTCATCCGCGCCGCCCGGCCCGGAACCGTGGTCTTCCAGGTCCCGCCGGCGGGCGTGCCGGACGCCGTGCCGGGCAGGGTCATCAGCGTGGTGCTGGCGGCCCGGCCCGCGCCCGGCTGCGTGCCAGCGCAGCTCGCCCTCAGCTACCTGGGCGGCGGGGCGGGAGCCGGCAGCGATTTCGGATCCGTCGTGGTCCGGGACGACTCGCCCCGCCCATGCGCGCTGGCCGGGCCGCTGCGCCTGGCCGGGACGGACCCGACGGGGCGGCTGGTCACGCGGACGGTCGTGTTCCCGGTGGCAGGCGCCGCACTCCTGAGCCCGGCGACAGGCCCGGTCAGTCAGCGCGTCACAACGGCGGGCAGCCCGCAGGCGGCCGCGCGCGGCGCCTTCGTCGCGATCCTGGCCCTGGCGGCCGAGTACCGGGACGGCCCGGCCAGTGTCGACCACGGGTACTGCGAGCCGCTGTGGATCACGCCCGCCGGATGGCGCGTCACGCTGCCGGACGGGCAATCGCTCACGGTCCCCAACGCGGATCCGTTCACCTCCGCGAGATTCAGCCGCTCCGGCGGACTGGTGACCTGCCGGGGAGAACTCGCTGGCGTCCCGCCCGCCACGGTCGCCTGGCAGCCAGGCGCCACGGGCTGAGATCCCCGGCCCCCGGCCCGCGCCCCCGCCCGGCATGGCTGCCCGGCCGGCCTCGCCGGCCCGGTGGCGGCCGCGGCCTGGCCGGCCCGCGGGACGCGCCGCGTTCGGGCACGCCAGGGAACGCGCCGCCGTGCCCTCGCGTCCAACGGGCATGCGCGTTCGGGTAATGATCGCCGTGGCCCTGTGCGCCCTCGTAGCGGGGTGCGGGACGGCGCGCCCGCCGGAGCGCGGGCCTGGGGGAGCGGCGCCGGCTGCGGCTCGCCGGCCGGCGGCGGCGGCGGGGAACCGCGCGGCGGCCCGGGCGGAGGCGCGCCGGCTGCTGTCGCTGGCCCGGGTTCCTCCGGGCGCCGTCCGCCTGGCCCGCCCGCCGCGGGAGCTGTCCGCCCCGGCGATGGGCACGCCCGCGGTGACCTCGCTGGTCGACCGGGTCGCGGCCTGGCGGGTCCGGATGCCGTTCCCGGTGGCGCGCGACTGGCTGGCGGCCCACCCGCCGCGCGGCCTGCGCCCGGACGGATCGGCTGCCAGCGGTTACGCCAACACCGGGGTGATCACCATGGCCGGCACCAGCTACCGGGGCCCCGCCAGCGGGGCATGGCAGTCGGCCGACCTGGAGATCGGCGTGGCCCCGGCCGGCCCTGCCGCCAGCGTGATCCGCGCCGACGCGGTGATCGTGTGGCTGGATCCGCGGCCCATCCGGTCTGGTCCCGGCGCCCGCCCCGTGCGCGTCACCGTGGCGTCCGGCTGCCCGGCCTCCGACCGGGGCGTGACCGGCGTGATCAGCCCTGGCCCGGGGCTGAGCCGGCGGATGCTGCCGCCCGGGCGGCCCGTCGCCGGCCTGCGCTGCCGATACGACGGCCTCAATGGCCACCCGTGGCGGCTGGTCGGCGCGGCGCGGCTCTCCGCCGCGGCCGCTCGCCGGGCTGCCATGGCGATGCTGCGCCTGCCGCTCAGCCATCCCGACGGGGCGCGGGTGTCCTGCCCGCTGGCCGACGGATCGGCGGAGGTCCTCGCGCTGGCCTACCCGGGCCGCCCCGACGTGGACCTGTGGGTGACTATCGGCGGATGCGGCGGGGTCTCCAACGGCCACATCCTCGCCGGCCGCGCGTGACCGGCGGGCCGGCCCGGCCGCGCCCTCCCGTGACGGCGCGGCCGCCGGTGACCGTCCGGCGAACTGTCGGTCCGCCTCCCTAGCATCTGCGACAGCGCACCCGGGGACGGCGCGCCGCCGGCCGTTCAGGGGGCAATCCCGGCAGGGCGCTCTTCGGCGGGAGGTGAGCTCGTGGGTCATGGCCAGGCGCCCATCGCCGTCGTCCTCGCCGCGGCGCTCTCCGTCGGCCTCGGCGCGTGCGGCGGCCGCGCGGCGGGATCGCGCGCGCCCGCTGCCGGGCAGCCCGCGCCCGGGCGGCCCGCCACCCGCCCGGTGCCTCCCGGCGCGGCCGGAGCACCCCGGCCGGCGGGCACGCGGCGGTCGGCCGCCGCGTCCGCCGGCGGGCGCGGGAACGGCTCTCGCTTCCTGAGGCTGCTGATCGAGCCGCGGGACGGCATCGCGCCGATCTACCGGCTGATCTCCGGGGCGCGGTCGTCGGTCGAGCTGACCATGTACGAGCTGGCCGACCCGGCCGCGGAGGCCGACCTCGCGGCGGACGCGGCCCGGGGCGTGGACGTCCGCGTCATCCTGGACCAGCACCTGGCCCGGGCGGCGAACGCCAGCGCCTACCGCTACCTCACGGCGCGCGGAGTGCACGTCCGGTGGGCGCCGTCCGGCACGATCTACCACCAGAAGACCCTCACGGTCGACGGCCTCACCTCGGTCATCATGACCGGGAACCTGGTCGCCTGGGACTACCCGAGCACCCGGGACTTCGCCGTCATCGACTCCCGGCCCGCTGACGTCGCGGCGATCGTGGCCACCTTCGACGCGGACTACGCCGGCCGCCCGATCCGGCCGCCGGACGGCGCCGACCTGGTCTGGTCGCCCACGAACGCGCAGGCCACGGTCCTGTCCGTCATCGCGGGCGCCAGGCGCACGCTCGCCCTGGAAGACGAGGAGATGCGCGACCCGGCTGTCACCAGCGCCCTGGCCGCCGCCGCCCGGCGCGGCGTGAACGTGACGATCACGATGACCGCCGACCCCGAGTGGGACCAGGCGTTCACCCGGCTCAGCCGGGCCGGCGCGCACCTCCGGCTCTACCCGGATGGCGGCGGCTCGCTGTACATCCACGCCAAGGCGATCGTGGCCGACGCCGGCCTGCCCGATCAGCGGGCCCTGGTCGGGTCGCAGAACTTCTCCGCCGCCAGCCTCGACTACAACCGGGAGCTCGGCATCCTCACCAGCGCCCCCGCGATCGTGTCCGCCGTCAGCGCGACGCTCGCCGCCGACTTCGCCGGCGCGGCGCGGTACCGGGCGCCGGGCCAGCCACCGCCTGGCGGTCACGGGCAGGCGGCCTGGTGCACCGCCAGCGCCACCGTGTACGACGCCGCCCGCGACGAGAACGACGTCTTCGTTCACTCGGACCAGCCCTACCGGTCCGCGACGGCGACCGCGGACGGCTACTCGGGCACCTGGCGGACGGGCGGCACCGGCTACGCGCTGATCTACCTCGACGGGCCGCCGCCGGGCGCGCTCATCACCGTGCGGGTCGGCAGCGCGGTGTGCACCGCCAGGGACTGACCCGCCGCCCGGCGGCAGGCGGCACGACCTGCCGGGCCAACGGCTCGGCCCCGCCGGCCACCCGGCATGGCCCCAATCCCGGCAAGGAAGGGCAAGTCGGTAGCGTAGGCGCATGAGCGAGCCGGTGACCGAAGGGCAGGGGCCCTCCGCGGCACCGGAGGACGAGGGGGAACGAGCCCGGCAGCGGCATGAGGCGCAGGCGGCCGGCGAGGCTCCCGCCGCGCAGGATCGCCCGGCCGCCGACCGCCGGCGGGTCAGGCCGGCCGGCGCCCGGTCGGACCGGCGCGCCGTCGCGGTGATGACGATCGCGCACGGCATCCAGCACTTCTACGTCGCCGGGCTGGCGATCACCTATCCATTCGTGGTGGCCGAGTTCCACGCCTCATACGCCGTGCTCGGCCTGTGGCTCTCGGCCGCCGGCGTGCTGGGCGGCCTGCTGCAGGCCGCCGCCGGGCTGCTGCGCCGCGCCAGCGCCCGCACGGTGCTCGCCGTGCAGGACCTGGCCATGGGCGGCGCGTCGGTGCTCGGCGCGGTCGCCGGGGCGTTCCCCGTGTTCGGGCTCGCGCGCGTGCTCGGCTCCGCGGTGAGCTGGCCGCAGCATCCGGTCGGGTCCGCCTACCTGGCCGAGCGCTTCCCGAAGCGGAGGGCGACCGTGCTGAGCTGGCACACCGCCGGTGGCAGCCTCGGCACGGCGGCGGTGCCGCTGCTGATGTCGGCGGTGCTGGCCGCGGCCGGCTGGCGCTGGGCGCTGGTGGCCCTGGGCGCTGCGCTGGCGGCGGGCGGCCTGCTGATCCGGCTCGCCCTCCCGCCCGAGCGCGGCGCGGCCGGGGACGCGCCGGGGCGGGGCACCGCCGGGCCGGATCTGGGCATGGCCGTCCCGGAGAGGCGCACCGCCGGGCCGGCCGTCGCGCGGGCCGCCCCCGCCGGGGCGAGCGGGCGGGCCTGGTCCTGGCGGCCCGCGCGCCGCCGGGGAGCCCCTGAGGGGCCGGCGCGCGCCGGGGGGCTCTGGCGGCAGCTCAGGCGACGGGAGGTAGCGGCGGTGCTCGCCGCCGGGACGATCGCCGCCGGCGGCCGTGGCCTGGGGACCCTGAGCACCTACATCCCGGCGTACCTGCGCAGCGGCCTTCGCCTGCCCACGCTGACGGTGGGCGTCCTGGTCACCATCGTCCTGGCGGCCAGCATCGCGGGCCCGGTGTTCGGCGGCGTGCTCGCCGACCGGTTCGGGCGGGCCAGGACGCTGATCGTCACCTACGTCGCCGCCGCCGGCGTCCTCGCAGCGTTCGGCTACGCCGGCCGTGGCGTGGTCGTGCTGGCACTCCTCGGCGTCGCCGTCGGCGTGCTCGGCTACGCCGAGTCGCCGCTGCTCCAGGCCGTCTTCTCCGACCTGCTCGGCGGCGCCGCCCGTGGCGCGTTCGGCGTGTTCTTCGCGATCTCCTATGGCGTCGGGTCGCTGTGGACCGCCGTGATCGGCTGGGTGATCACGGCGGCCGGCTTCGCGACGGCCTTCGCGGTGATGGCGGGCTCGTTCGTGGCGGCCGCGCTGATCATCGCCCTGGCCATTCCGCGCCGCCGCCGCGGCGCAGCGCACGGCGCGTGAGCGGCGAGGAACGGCGCGCGGGACGGGCCGGGCGCGCCGAGCCGCTCGGACGACCGGTCACGGGCCGGGCCGGGCGGGTGCCCGGCCCGGCCGCCCGCCCGGCCCGGCCCTCATGGACTGGGAGTACCTGCTGGTGGCCGCTCGCCGCGAGTGAGCGCGGCCGCCTTCATGGTCCCGGATGGGGCCGCGCTGGAGCCTGCGGCGGAAGCGGGCGCCCAGGGTGATCATCTCCGTGACGTGGCTGGCGGGCGGCGTCGCCGGGCGGCGCCTACCCGGCGGCCCAGCCGAACGCCGGGCTGACCTGGTCGTCCTCGGCGTCGGCCGCGTCGATGTCATCCCTGGAGATCCCGAGCAGATACAAGATCGCGTCCAGGTGCGGCACGCTGACCGAGGCGTCGGCGGCGCGGCGCACGGCCGGCTTGGCGTTGAACGCGACGCCGAGTCCCGCGGCGGCGATCATGTCAAGGTCGTTGGCACCGTCGCCGACCGCGACCGTCTGGCTGAGCGGCACCCCGGCCCGGGAGGCGAAGTCGCGGAGCAGCCGCTCCTTGCCCGGCCTGTCGATCAGCTCGCCGGCGATCCGCCCGGTGAGCCTGCCGCCGGCGATCTCCAGGGTGTTCGCCGCGGCGTAATCCAGCCCGAGCTCGGCGCTCAGCCAGTCCGTGACCTGGGTGAACCCGCCGCTGACCACGCCGCACCGGTAGCCGAGGCGCTTGAGGGTCCGCACCAGCGTCCGGGCGCCCGGGGTGAGCCGCAGCTTTCCGGTCAGCGCCTCGACCACCGAGGCGTCCAGCCCCGCGAGCAGCGCGACCCGCTCGCGCAGGGCGGTGGCGTAGTCGATCTCCCCGCGCATCGCCGCCGCGGTCAGCGCCGACACCTCGGCGGCGTGGCCCGCCTCGTCGGCGAGCAGGTCGATGGCCTCGTCCTGGAGCAGCGTGGAGTCGACGTCCATCACCACCAGCCGCATCGCCCGGCGGTGCAGCCCGCCGCGCTGCACGGCGATGTCGACGCCGAGGCTGGCCGACTCCCGGGCGAGCGCGCCCCGCAGGGCCTGCGGGTCGGCACCGGAGATCCCGAACTCGATGCAGGTGACCGGCTCCCGGGCCAGGCGCTCGATCCGGTCGATGTTCGCGCCGCTCGCCGCGATCCGCCCGGCGATGGCCGCGATCACCGCCGGCGTCAGCGGGCTGCCGAGCACGGTCACGTGCAGCCGCCCCCGGGCCGGCGGGGCATGGTCCCCTGAACCGGTCGTGATCTCGGCGTTCATGCCGAGGTCGCCGGCGAGCGAGGTGACGCGCCGGTGGATCGAGGTCAGGTCCGGCGCTCCCGGGCAGGCGAGCAGGACGCCCAGGATCAGGTGGCCGCGGATGACGACCTGCTCGACGTCGAGCACGGTCAGGTCGTGCGCCGCCAGGCCGGAGAACAGCCGGGACGTGACCCCCGGCCGGTCCCGTCCGGTCAGCGTGATCAGCAGCGTGGTCGGTGGCTGGGTCATGACCTGCCCACGCTATCGGGTCGGCGGCCAGGTCCGCGCCTCCGGCCGCCGCGATGGGCCCACCGGCCCCCCAGCCCGGGACCAATGCCCGCTGCCGGCGGCGGGCGCGAGCCAGTTGGATGGAAACACCACGAAGGAAGTGCTCCGATGAACGTTCTCAGCCCGGGCGGCCGGCCCCGGCGGCCCGCCGGATCGCGCGGGCTGCGTGCCCTGACCGCGCTCCCGCTCGTCCTCGCGACCGCCACGGCATGCGTCTCGGCCACACCGGTTCCCGCCACGCCCGGCTCGTCCCCGGCGGGCTCGTCCCCCCAGCGCTCGTCCCCGCACCCGCAGCGCTCGTCCCCGCCCGGCTCGCGGGTGGCATCCGCTCCGGGCGCCACGGCGTCGCCCCCGGGCAGTCCAGCCGCCACCGCCACCGCACTGCCCGTTCCGGCGGGGCTCGGCGGCAAGGACTGGACGGAGGTCAAGACCACCAGCAAGATCGTCGCGCTCACCTTCGACGCGGGGGCCAACGCCGACGCGGTGGACAGCATCCTCGCCACGCTGACGGCGCAGCACGTCCCGGCGACGTTCTTCCTCACCGGGCAGTTCGTCCGGAACTACCCGGCGAAGTCGGCCGCGATCGCCCGGGCCGGGGAGCGCATCGGCGACCACTCGGTCTCGCACCCGGACTTCACCACCCTCACCGACGCCCAGATCCGCGCCCAGGTGCTCGATGCCCGCAACCAGATCCGGTCGGTGACCGGCGCGGACCCGTGGCCATGGTTCCGCTTCCCCTTCGGCGCGCGCGACGCGCGCACGATCTCGGCGGTGAACTCGACTGGGTTCGTGCCCATCCGGTGGACCGTCGACACGCTCGGCTGGGAGGGCACCTCGGGCGGCCAGACGGTTCAGACGGTGATCAACCGGGTGCTGGCCAACCTGCGTCCCGGCGAGATCGTCCTCATGCACTGCGGCTCGAACCCCGATGACCACAGCACCCTCGACGCCGACGCGCTCCCGGCCGTGATCGCCGGCCTGAAGGCGCGCGGCTACTCGTTCGTCACCCTCGACGCGATGCTGGGGTACCGCGAGCTCACCGCCGACGGCGCGGTGCGCCCGTTCGGCGCGGCGTCATTCGGATCGCTCGCCGGCCGGCTGCCCGTGGGCGTCACCGCCGTCGGGATCGCCGCCGACCGGGCGACCGGCGGCTACTGGATCCTCAAGTCCAACGGCGGCGTGAACGACTTCAACGCGCCCTGGTCCGGCTCGCTGGCCGGCCAGCTGCCCCCGGGGGTGCGGGTGACCGGGTTCGCGGCGGGGCGAGGCGGCGGCTACTACGTGCTGACCTCCGACGGCGGCGTGCACGCCTTCGCGGCCCCGTTCTACGGGTCACTGGCCGGCCGGCTCGCCGCCGGCGTCAGCGCGGTGGGCATCGCGACCGACCCGGTGACCGGCGGCTACTGGGTCCTCAAGTCGAACGGCGGGGTGAACGAATTCAACGCCCCCTGGAGCGGCTCGCTCATCGGCAAGGTGCCCGCCGGGGTGCGGGTGACCGGGATCGCGGCGGGGCGAGGCGGCGGATACTACGTGCTGACCTCCGACGGGGACGTCCACGCGTTCGGCGAGCCGTTCCGCGGGTCGGTGCTGGGCAGGCTCCCCGTCGGCGTCGCCGCGGTGGGCATCGCGGGCGACCCGGCGACCGGGGGCTACTGGATCCTCAAGTCCGACGGGGGCGTCGAGAACTTCTACGCGCCATGGTGGGGCTCGCTGGCCGGGCATCTGGCCACCGGCCAGCGGGTGGCAGGCCTCGCCGGCCAGTAGCGCCGCCGGGCGATGGCGGGAGGGCGGCGCGCCGCGAGCGGGGCGTGGGCGCGGTCACCCCGGCCATGCGCCTGGCGGGCCGCGATACCGTGCCTGGATGACCGAACGCCATGAAAGCGCCATGTCCCCGGCCCCGCCCGCGGCAGGCTGACCGCCGTGCGGACCGTCGTCGCCTTTCATGCGCACCCGGACGACGAGGCGCTGCTGACCGGCGGGACGCTGGCGATGCTGGCCGGGCAGGGCCACCGGGTGGTCATCGTCGTCGCCACGGACGGCGTCATCGGGCCGGCGGGAGCTCCGGACGCTAGCGTCCGCCTCGCCGAGCTCCGCGCGAGCGCCGCGGCCCTCGGGGCCGCCCGGGTGGTGCACCTCGGGTATGCCGACAGCGGCCACGGCCCGGTGCTGCCCCCGGACCCGCCGGACCGGACCAGGTTCGCCCGGGCTGACCTTGAGGAGGCCGCGGGCCGCCTCGCCGGGCTGCTCCTTCAGGAGCGCGCCGACCTGCTGCTGACCTACGATGCGCGCGGCGGATACGGCCACCGGGACCACGTGAAGGTCCATCAGGTCGGTGCCAGGGCCGCCGAGCTGGCAGGCGGCGTCCGCGTGCTTCAGGCGACCGTCCCGCGGGAGCTGATCTGCCTGGCGCTGCGGCCGCTGCGGGCGCTCGGCGCGGTCCGGTTCGGCGCCGAGGAGGCCAGGTCCGCGTTCACCCCCAGGGCGGCGATCACGCACCGGGTGAACGTGCGCCGGTACGCGGCCGCCAAGCGGGCGGCGCTGGCCGCCCACCGGTCGCAGCTGACCGGACCCGGGCGGGCGGCGCGGCTCTTCCGGGTCCTCGCGCGCCTGCCGGTGCCGGTCTTCGCGCTCGTGCTCGGCTGCGAGTGGTTCGCCGAGGCCCGGGCCACGCCGCCGGCTGGCGGCCGCGTGCCGCGACGCGACGAGGGCCCGGGGTGACCGGGCGCCCGCGCCGGGGACGACGCGCCAGGTGCCGGGCTGGCACCGGCGGCCCGGTGCGGCAGGGACTGCGGGCCGGGCCCGGCGCGGCACGGACTCCGCGCGATTCGCCCGCTGCGCACTGATCTGCCCCTTGGTTGGGCGACTCCCGGCGTGGCAATCTAGTGGGCAGGTAGACTAACCGCGCTCCGGGACGCCATGACCCGAACTGGCACAGTCTGGCTGGCTCCCGGCCGAGCGGTCCCGGCCGCGAGGCTCACCCGCACCAGCGCAACGTCACGGGAGTTGGAATGCGCGTTCTGGTTCTAGGCGGCGACGGGTTCTGTGGTTGGCCCACGTCGTTGTACCTGTCGGACCGCGGCCACGACGTCACGATCCTGGACAACCTCAGCCGCCGGAACATCGACAACGAGCTCGAGGTCGAGTCGCTGACGCCCATCCGCCCGATCGGGGAGCGGCTGCGCGCCTGGAAGGAAACCTCCGGCCGCCAGATCGGCTTCATCAACCTGAACCTGGCCACCGAGTACGACCGCCTGGTGCGGGTGCTGCTGGACCTGCGGCCCGAGGCGATCGTCCACTTCGCCGAGCAGCGCGCGGCTCCATATTCGATGCGGACCACGCACACCAAGCGGTACACGGTCGACAACAATGTCCGGGCCACGCACAACCTGCTCGTCGCGCTGGTCGACACCGGAATCGACGCGGCACTCGCCCACCTGGGGACGATGGGCGTGTACGGGTACGGCTGGTCCGGCAGCGCCCCGATCCCCGAGGGGTACCTGACCGTCAAGGTGCCCACCCCCGACGGTGACCTGGAGCGGGAGATCTTGCACCCGGCCAACCCCGGCTCGGTCTACCACATGACCAAGACCCTCGACCAGCTCATGTTCGCCTTCTACGCCAAGAACGACGGGCTGCGGATCACCGACCTGCACCAGGGCATCGTGTGGGGCACGCAGACCGGCCAGACGATCAGGGACGAGCGGCTCATCAACCGGTTCGACTACGACGGCGACTACGGGACCGTGCTGAACCGGTTCCTCATGCAGGCGGCCATCGGGCATCCGCTGACGGTCCACGGCTCCGGCGGCCAGACCCGCGCGTTCATCCACATCCGCGACACGGTGCGGTGCATCGAGATCGCCATCATGAACCCGCCGCAGGCCGGATCACAGCCCATGGTGCTGAACCAGATCACCGAGACCCACCGGGTCGCCGACCTCGCCAAGATGATCAGTGAGATCACCGGGGTGCCGGTCGCGAACCTGCCCAACCCGCGGAACGAGGCCGACGAGAACGACCTGGTGGTTAAGAACGACCAGTTCCTCGCGCTGGGCCTGAACCCGACGACGCTCTCGAGCGGCCTGCTAGAGGAGGTCACCGAGGTCGCCGTCAGGTACAAGCACCGGGTCGACCCGACCAAGATCATCGCTCGGTCGGTGTGGCGCAAGGGAATGCAGGTCAGCGAGGACCTGCTGACCAAGCTCCCGGGGACCGCCGAATAGGCAGGCCGGTGGCGGCGCACTCCGGGCCCGCACGCGGTCGCCCGGGGGCGAGCCTTGACGCGGCCCGCGCCCTGCTGGCCAGGGCTCCGGTCTTCGACGGCCACAATGACCTGCCCTGGGCGCTCCGCGAGGGCGCCGAGGGCGATCCGGCCGAGGTCGACATCACGGCGAGCGTCCCGTTCACCCAGACCGACCTGCCCCGGCTGCGGGCCGGGGGCGTGGGCGCGCAGTTCTGGTCCGTCTACGTCCCCTCCGAGCTGGCTGGCGAGTCGGCCGTGGTGACCACCCTGGAGCAGATCGACCTCGTGCGCCGCCTCGCGGCCCGGCACGCGGCGCACCTGGAGATCGCGCGCACTGCCGCGGACGTCGAGCGGATCATCGCCTCCGGCCGGATCGCATCCCTGCTCGGGGCCGAGGGCGGGCACAGCATCGGCGGGTCGCTCGGGGTGCTCCGGGCGCTGCGCGCGCTCGGAGTGGGGTACCTGACGCTCACCCACAACCGGAACGTGCCGTGGGCCGACTCAGCGACCGACGAGCCCGGATGCGGCGGGCTGACCGCATTCGGCCGCGAGGTGGTCCGCGAGATGCAGCGGATCGGCATGCTCGTCGACCTGTCGCACACGGCGCCGGCCACGATGCGCGACGCGCTGGCCGTCGCGTCGGCGCCGGTGATCTTCTCGCACTCCAGCGCCCGTGCGATCACCGATCATCCGCGGAACGTCCCCGACGACGTGCTCGCCCGGCTCCGGGAGAACGGCGGGGTCGCGATGGTCACGTTCGTGCCGATGTTCATCTCGGCGGCGTGCCTGGAATGGGAACTGCACGCGAAGGCGGAGGCGGGGCGGCGGGGCATCGACTACGGCGACCTGTCCAGGCGCGGCGAGCTCGCCGACTGGGCAGCGAGCCATCCGATGCCACGGGCCACCGTCGCCGACGTCGCCGACCACGTCGAGCACGTCCGCCAGGTCGCGGGAGTGGACCACGTCGGGATCGGGGGCGACTTCGACGGGACGGGTGAGCTGCCGGCCGGCCTCGACGACGTGTCCTGCTACCCGGCGCTCATCGCGGAGCTGATCGAACGGGGCTGGAGCGAGGCCGACTGCGCGAAGCTGGCCAGCGGCAACATCCTGCGCGTCCTGCACGACGCCGGGCCGGCCTGAGCCCGGCGCGGGGCGGTCCACGGCGCGCCCGCCCGCGCCGGCGCTCCCGCCGGGCCTTCCTGGCGGTAGCGTCGGTCTGTGCGGCTCGGTGTGCTGGACGTGGGGTCCAATACGGTGCATCTGCTGGTCGTGGACGCCCACCCGGGGGCGCGCCCGCTCCCGGCCTTCTCCCACAAGGAGGAGCTGCACCTGGCCGATCACATCGACGCGGAGGGCCGCCTGACGCCCCAGTGCGCCACCCGGCTGGCCGACGTCGTGGACGAGGCGATGCGGATCGCCGAGGACAAGGGGGTCCAGGAGCTGCTCGCGTTCGCGACCTCGGCGATCCGCGACGCGGCCAACGGCGACGAGGTCCTCGCCCGGCTGGAGGACCGGGCCGGGGTGCGGATCCAGGTGCTCTCCGGGACCCAGGAAGCGCGCCTTACGTTCCTGGCCGCGCGGCGCTGGTTCGGCTGGTCGTCCGGGCGGCTGCTGGTGCTCGACATCGGCGGCGGGTCACTGGAGATCGCCGCCGGCCTGGACGAGGATCCCCAGGTGGCGGTCTCGCTGCCGCTGGGAGCGAGCCGGCTGACCCGGGACTGGCTGACCGGCGATCCGCCGGACCGGGAGGAGGCCAGGCGGCTGCGCAAGCACGTGCGGGCCGAGATCGCCTCCGCGGCGAGCGCCGTGCGCTCCGCGGGCGTGCCGGACCACGCCGTCGCCACCTCGAAGACGTTCCGCCAGCTGGCCAGGATCGCGGGCGCTGCCCCGTCCAGCGAGGGCCCCTACGTCAAGCGGCTGCTGAGCCACGCCGCCACGGCCGAGCTCGCCGAGCGGCTGCCGCGGATGCCGGTCGCCGAGCGGGCCCGGCTGCCCGGTGTGTCCAGGCTGCGCGCGCGGCAGCTAGCCGCCGGCGCGATCGTGGCCGACGCGGCGATGGACCTGTTCGGCCTGCCCGAGCTGGAGATCTGCCCGTGGGCCTTGCGGGAGGGCGTGATCTTGCGCCGGATCGACAGCCTGGCCGTCACGCAGCACTGAGCCGCGGCTCGGTGGCTCAGCCGGCCGTGTCGTCCAGCCCGCGCGAGCCCGCCCCGGTGATGCCGGTGGGGTGCCGCGCCTCGTCGCCGGGGTGACGCAGGTCGTCGGTCGGGGGATCCGACGCCTGGTGCCGGGTGCCATCGCCGAAGGCCTCCGCCGGGTCGCGGTGCCGCCCAGCCGACTGGGCCACGGCCCCCGGCCGGCCCAGCACCTGGGTAGCGGCCGGACGGCCGGGCTGGCCCGGCGCCGGACTGTCACCAGGGCCAGCCGGGCCGACTCCTCCCGGCTGGCCGGGGACATGCCGCCGCCCGTCCGCCACGCCGGGCTGGCGCTGGCCGCCGCGGTGCGGGTCGTGAGGCGCCGGCCGACCCTCGCCATTGCCCGCCTGAGCGCTCATCGCGCGGGTCACCTCGTCTTCGAGCGAGCCGCGGGCCGCCTCGCCGGCGACCAGGCTGGTCACCACGTCGCGGATCTCGGTGAGCCGGCGCACGGTCTCGGTGTGGCGCGAGATCAGCAGGTTGAGCCGGCGCTCGGCCCCCTCGTGGATGGCCGTGGCGCGGGCGGTCGCCTCATCGAGCTGCTGCTTCGCCTGGGCCATGGCCGCGGCCACGGTGCTCTCCGCGTGCTTGGTGGCCGCCGCGACCGTCTGCTCGGCGCTGGCCTGCGCCGACGACAGCAGCTGCTCGGCCTCGCTCTTGGCGGCGCTCACCGAGCGCTCGGACTGCTCGGCGGCGGCCGCGAGCATCCGCTCGGCCTGCTCCTGGGCGTGGGCGCGGATCTGGTCGGTCTCGCGCTTGGTGTCGGCCCGGAGCTTGTCGGTCTCCTCCTTGGCCGCCTCGCGCAGCTGCGCGAGCTCGGCGGCGACCCGCTCCCGCTCGGCCTTGGCCTCGTCGGCGGCGAGCTTGAGGATCTGCCCGACGCGCTCGCTGATCTCCTCGTGCGCCGGGCGCGCCGCGGTCTCCCGGGCCTCGGCCAGCTCGGTCCGGAGCCGCTCGACCTCGGCCAGGCTCTGCGAGAGCCGTCCCTCGAGCTCGCGTACCTGCTGGTTCCGCCAGGCGACGTACTCATCGACCTGCTGGCGGTTGTAGCCGCGGACCTCCCGTTCCCACTGGATCGCCCCGTCGGTGAGGAACTCGGTCTGCTCGCTCATGGGTCACCCGTCACATGAGGTCGGGGCAGCTCCCGGGACACGGCCACGCTCAGGGTTCCCTGGGCCGTCGGCGAGCCGGGCCTGCGAGTCGGTTGGGGGGCCGACGGCGCGCGAGGCAGGCCGGGGAGGCCCACCCGAGCGCGGCCGTCGCGCGGTGAACGTGATGACTCTTGCCCGGACGGAGGGGCCTCGCAACCGAAACAGCGGATTATCCCAATTTGCGTGTTTCAACGGGCCGGTCACCGCGAACCGGAGCGGGACCGGCAGGCACGACCGCGGGACGGGCACGCGCGGGGCCGCGGGCGGGGGGCGGGACGGTCTGGGATGATCGGAGCCGGCGGCGAGGGCACGGCGCGAGGCCGCGGGGGCGCCGGGCGCGCGGGAGGGCAGATGACGGTCAGGGGCGGCCAGGTGGGCGCGCTGGACGGCGCCGCGCCATCGGTCCACCCCGGGGCATGGATCGCCCCGGGGGCGGTCGTGATCGGCCGGGTGACCATCGGCCGCGGGTCGAGCGTCTGGTACGGCAGCGTGCTGCGCGCCGATGACGATGAGATCTGGATCGGCGAGGAGTGCAACGTCCAGGACCTGTGCTGCGTGCACGTCGACGCCGGCGAGCCCGCGCTGCTGGAGTCCGGGGTCAGCATCGGCCATCACGCGACCGTGCACGGCGCGCTGCTGGAGTCCGGCTCGGTGGTCGGCATGGGCGCGATAGTGCTTGGTGGCGCGCGGATCGGCGCGGGCGCGCTGGTGGCGGCGGGCGCGGTCGTGCCGCCGGGCGCGCGGGTGCCAGGCGGGGTGCTGGTGGCCGGGGTGCCCGCGAGGATCGTCCGGGAGCTCACCGACGCGGACCGGGAGCGGCTATCCGGAATGGCCCGGCGGTACGCCGCGCGGGCGGGCCGGCACCGCGCAGCGCGCTGGGAAGCTCACCGCCCCGGTGGTGATCCCGGCCCGGGTGGGGATCCCGGCCCGGGTGGGGATCCCGGCCCGGGTGGTGATCCCGGCCAGCCAGCTGGGTAGCGAGAAATGGTCCGGATGGGTCATGCGGCACCTGGCAGGGCCGCAATAGCCTGAGCGTGAGGCTGTCGCACGCGGGCCCGGCGACGGAAAGGTGGAGCGATGCGGGGCGGCTTTGACGAGCGCGTTCACGACGCCGTGGCGCTCGCCGAGATCGACCTGTACTCCAATGTGCTCAGCGCCGCCGCCGCAGCCGACCGGCGGCTCACCGACGAGGAGCTGGACATCGCGCTGGGCCTGGACAGGGTGCCCGGCCCCAAGGGGCGGCCGGCCGCCGCCCCGGCCTGATCACCCGGCGCTGGCGCGGCCGAACATCACGTCGGTGTCCCAGTGCGTGAAGCCCAGCGACTGGTACAGCCCGATCGCCGCGGCGTTGCTCTCGTCGACGTAGAGCATGACCTGGAACAGCCCGCGCGAGCGCAGGTACCGCAGCCCGGTCAGGGTGAGCGCGCGGCCCAGGCCGGTGCCGCGCTCCTCCGGGGCGACGCCCACGACGTACACCTCGCCCATCGCGCCGTGCGGGTGCGCGGTCTCGGGCCCGTCCTGCCCGTGGATCTTCGTCCAGTGGAACCCGACCAGCCGCCCGCCGCGCTCGGCGAGGAAGAACCCGGCCGGGTCGAACCACGGCTCCCGCTCCCGCAGGTCCAGGTCGGCGCGGGTCCAGGCACCCTGCTCCGGGTGGCGGGCGAAGGCGCGGGCGTTCAGGTCCACCCATGCGTCCTCGTCGTGCCCGACCCGGAACGTGCGGACGGTGATCCCCTCGGCGAACTGCGGCTTGCCGATCCGTGCCTGCAGGGACCGGCGCATCTGCCACAGCGCGCGCACGCGCGCGAACCCGGCCGCCGCCGCCAGCCGCGAGGCGGCCGGCAGATCGCCGTGCGCCCACAGCCGCAGCGGCCCGTCCCCGGCCTCCGCGGCCAGCGCCTGCACGAGCCTGAGGCCCAGCCCTTGCCGGCGGTGCGCGGGGTGGATCACCAGCTCGCCGCTGGGGCCCTCGACCGGGTCGGTCGGATCGAGGTGGGCGTAGCCGACCACGCCGCCGTCACGAAGCAACATGACGTTGCGCGCCCGCCAGTCACCGCCATAGCGCAGGTGCAGCATCACGTGCTCGGACAGCGGGGCGACCCCGTCCTCCTCCGTCGCCGTCTTGACGAGCCTGAGCACCGTGGCGGTCTCATCGCTGGTCAGGGGCCCGGTGACGCGGACCTCGACCTCGCCGGCGGTCACCGGCGCTCCCGGACCCGGCCCGCCCCGGCGCCACCGTCGCCTGCTGCCGCCGCCTGCGGGCCCGGCCCGGAGGTCCCGTCTCGCCCCGGTGTCGGCTCCCGCCGGCCACCCATGCCCGGGCGGCCGTCCAGCTCGGACTGGCCGCCTCCGGCGTCCCGCTGGCGCTCGGTCGCCGCCGGGACGAACCTGTAGCCGACGTTGCGCACCGTTCCGATCAGCCCCTCGTTCTCCGTGCCCAGCTTGGCGCGGAGCCTGCGCACGTGGACGTCGACGGTCCTGGTCCCGCCGAAGTAGTCGTATCCCCACACCTCCTGGAGCAGCTGCGACCTCGTGAAGACCCGGCGGGGATGCTGGGCGAGGTACTTGAGCAGCTCGAACTCCTTGAAGGTCAGGTCCAGGGCGATGCCGCCGATCCGAGCCGAGTAGGTGGCCTCGTCGATGACGAGCTCGCCCGACCGCACCTCGCCCGGGCGCGCCGCGGGAGCGCGGCGGCCGGCCGCCGCGTGGCGCGCTGCCGGGGTGCCCCGGGCGGCCAGCGACGCCCGGCTGATCGCCAGCCGGAGCCGCGCCTCCACCTCCCCGGGGCCCGCGGAGTCCAGGATCACCTCGTCGGCGCCCCAGTCCGCGCCGACGGCCGCCCAGGCGCCTTCGCCGATCACCGCGATCAGCGGGATGCCCGTGGCGCCGAGCTGGCGGAGCAGGTCCCTGGCCCGCACCAGGTCCCGCCTGGCATCGACGAGCACCGCGTCAGGCACCGCGGCGGCCTGCCCCTGGCCCGCCGGGCCCGGCCGCGAGCCGGCCCCCGGCGAGGCGGCGGGTGGCACCGAGCCCGGGGATGCGGGCGCGACCCGTACCGTATGGTCAAGGAGGCTCAGCGAGGGCAGGATCTCCGCGGCGGTCTCGCCCGTGCGGGTGAGCAGGAGAACCGTGCTCAACAGCCGCCCCCTCCGGTCCGCGGCGAACCCTGCCGGGGATCACCTCCCTGACCTGCCAGGGATCCGTGCCGTCGCTGGCGAGGATCACCGAGAGCGAGGATATCTGACGTGGGAATCGTGACCCTGCGCTACTGGGCGGCCGCCAAGGATGCCGCCGGGGTCGCCGAGGAGAAGGTTGAGGCGCGCACGCTCGCCGAGGCGCTCGGCGCGGGCGTCGAGGCGGCCCGGGCCCGGGCCGTCCAGGCGGGCCACGGCCGGCCCGGGCAGCAGGCGTCCGGGCAGGAGGCGTCCGGGCGCGAGGCGTCCGGGCACGGCGAACCGGGGCCCGAGCGGCTCAGCCTCGTGCTGTCCCGGTCGTCGTTCCTCATCGACGGGCAGCCGGCCGGGACCCGGCGGCGCGAGGACGTCCTGCTCGCCGACGGCGCGGTCGTGGAGGTGCTCCCGCCGTTCGCCGGGGGATGAGCGCCCCGGCGCGGCGATCCGGCGACCTGGCGGCCGGGTGAGCCTGCCCGGCGCCGTGCTGCTGGCCGGCGGCGTGATCGCCGCCGCCATCGCCGCCGACCGCCTCGCCGCGCTGATCGCCCGCGGCCGGATCGCCGGGGCCGCCGCGGCCGCCTCCCGCGCGCCGGAGCCTCCGGAGGTGACGATCGCCGGGGCGTTCCTGCCGCAACTGGCGCGCGGCGTGTTCAGGCGGATCGATGTCAGGGCCGGGGCCTTCCGCGCGGGCGGCCTTGAGTTCTCCGGCGTGACTGCCAGCCTCGCCGGCGTCCGCGCGCCGCTGCCCGCGCGGTCCGGCGCCGGCCCGGTCGCGGCCCGCGTGACCGCGGTCGCCACGATCCCGCTGGCCACCCTGGCCGGCCGGCTCCCGGGCGGGCTTACCCTGCGGGCCGAGGGGAACACGATCCGCCTGGCCGGCTCGGTGCTGGGAATGCCGGTCCGCGGCACGCTGGCGGTCAGCGCGATGCCGCGGGCGCTGACGGTCACCCCGAGGCTGACCGGGATGCCGGCGATCGCCGGGTTCGTGATCGACCTGGCGGCCCTGCCCCCGGGCCTGGCGGTCAGCTCGGTGAACGTGGCCGCCGTCGGCCTTGAGGTGCGCCTGGAGGGCCGCGAGGTGCGGCTCGGCCCCGCGGGCCCGGCCCGCGGGGCCGAGCCGACCAGGCGGGGCGATCACCCTGGCAGGTGAACCCGCCCCTGGTGCCGTGCGTTGTACTGAACGTGGTCTGTCGCGACGGCTCGCCGGAGGATGGCCGGGCCCGGCCGCCGGCCGGCGAGGACGTGGTGCGGGCGCTCTACAGCGAGCACGCGGGCCCGCTGCTGAGGTACGCGTTGCAGCTGACGAGCGGCGACCGGCAGCGGGCGGAGGACATCGTGCAGGAGACGCTGCTGCGCGCGTGGCGGCATCCGGAGGCGATCGCCAGCCGGCCGCCCCGGCCGTGGCTGTTCGCCGTCGCCCGGAACCTCGCCGTCGACGCCCACCGGGCCAGGCAGGCCCGGCCGCGCGAGGTCGGGGAGGCCGCGCTCGCGGTCGCGTCCGTGCCGGATGCGGCGGACCGGGTGCTTGAGTCCTGGGCGGTGGCGGAGGCTCTCGGCGAGTTGCGCCCCGAGCACCGGGAGATCCTGCTGGAGACCTACTACCGCGGGCGGTCCGTCTCCGAGGCGGCGGCGGCGCTCGGCATCCCGGCCGGGACGGTCAAGTCGCGCACCTACTACGCGCTGCGCGCGCTCAAGCTGGCGCTGGAGGAACGGGGGTTCACGCCATGAGCGAGCCGTCCTGCCGCCCGTTCCGTGAGCTGCTCGGCGTCTACGTCCTCGGCGCGATCGAGCCAGCCGAGCGCGGGCTGGCCGACGCGCACCTGAGCACGTGCGCGAGCTGCCGGGAGGAGCTCGCCGGGCTCGCCGTGCTGCCCGCGCTGCTCCACCGGATCGCGCCGGCCGACGCCGAGCGGCTGGCCGCCGGCCCGGGCCCGCGGCGCGTCCTCGCGCCCGCGCCGGGGGACGGGCCTGCCGCGCCGGGGGACGGCGGCCCGGGCGGGCGGGCGGCGGCGCCGGACGAGGCGCTCGCCGGCCTGCTCGCCCGGGTGGCGGCCGCCCGCCGCGCGAGGAGGGCGCGCGGCCTGCTCGCCGCGGCCGCCGCGGTCGTGGTCGCGGCCGGCCTCGGGGCGGCCGTCACGCACGCCGCGGGTCGCCCGTCCGCGCCCGTCGCCGCGTCCACCGACGCGGCGACGGCGAGCAGCGGAACGCTGAGCGCCACGGTCCGCTACAGCTGGGCCGGCGGGGGAACCTCGATGCGGGTCCGGGTCACCGGGCTACGGCAGTGGACCGAGTGCAGGTTCTGGGTGATCACCACGGACGGGCGCCGCGAGCTGGCCGGCGGATGGCTGGTCGGCCCGGGCGGCGGCAGGCTCTGGTACCCGGTGCGCACCGGCATTCCCGCGCCTAGGATGGCCGGGTTCGTGATCACGGCCGGGAGGCGGACGCTGCTGCGGATCCCCGCGGCCTGACCGGCCCCGGCCGGCGCCGGGAACGCGGCCGCCGGCCGGCCAGGGCCGGGAATGGCGGAGCGGCAGCGGGCGTTTTCCGGCCGTGGCAGTCGGACTCATCGCGGCCGCCGCCGTGCTGCTGGCTGGGACTGGTTTCGGGCTGTGGCGGGGCCGGCGTGACGGCAGGGTGCGCCCGCGCTCGGCGGCGCCGGGCGGCGCCGTGCCTGGCCGGCCAGGCGGCGGGCCCGCCGGGGGCGGCCCGCGGGCGCTCGTGCTGGGCGCCGGGGACCTCGGCGTCAGCGAGCTGGGCACCCGCGCCACCCTCGTTCAGTTCTCGTCGGCGTTCTGCGCGCCCTGCAGGGCGACCAGGCGGATCCTCGCCGAGGTGGCGGGCATGGTGGAGGGGGTGCGGCATGTCGACATCGACGTGACGGCCCGCCTGGACCTGGCCCGCAGGCTCGGCGTCCGGCGCACGCCCACCACGTTCGTGCTGGGGCCGGACGGGCAGGTCACCCACCGCGCGAGCGGCCAGCCCCGCAAGGCCGACGTGATCGCGGCGCTTGGCACCGGGGCAGATTTTCCTACATAATTGCTCGGGAACCTTCGTGACGATGCGAGGAGCGGTCACGCGTGGCAGCGGCAGCGTCCCCCGGCCCCCTCGGAGGGCCGCGATGACCCCCCGGTGCTGCGCGCTGCGCCCGTGGCCGGCGCCTCGCGGGGCCAGCTTCTTCACCAGGCGGCGCGTCGTCGATTACTGCCTGGTCGCGGCCAGCCTCTGATCCCGCCCGCCGCGCCAGCGCCGCCACTTGGCGGGGCGGTGGCGCGTCCTGCGACGCTCCGGCTGGTATCCGCGGGAGGAAATCCGATGGATATTGACCCGAGGGGCCCTCGGTTCGCCGCGGCCCTGACCACCATCGTCCTGATCGCCGCGCTCGCCACCGCCAGCGCGTGGCTGGTCGCGGCCCAGGCCGTCGTGTTCGGGATCGGCGCGGTGTTCGGCATGCGCGCCGCTCCCTACGGGGTGATCTACCGGCTCGCGCTCGCGCCGAGGCTCGGCCCGCCCCGCGAGCGCGAGCGCGAGGCCCCGCCCCGGTTCGCCCAGGGCGTCGGCCTGGTGTTCGCGGCCACGGGGGCGGCCGGCTACGCGGCCGGGCTTGCCCCCCTCGGCATCGCTGCCACCTGCGCGGCGCTCGCCGCCGCGTTCCTCAACGCCGCCTTCGGCCTGTGCCTGGGCTGCGAGCTGTACGTCCTGATCCGACGCATCGTTCCCGGCCGCCAGGTCACTGGCGCCGGCCAGACCTGACAGGGAGTGTGACGCATGAGCCGTTCCGGCGTTCTCGTCGACGCCGACTGGGTCCAGGCCCACCTCGGCGATCCCGGCATCGTCCTCGTGGAGGTGGACGAGGACACCAGCGCCTATGACAAGGGCCACATCAGGGGCGCCATCAAGATCGACTGGAGGAAGGACCTGCAGGACCCGGTCCGCAGGGACTTCGTGGACCGCGCCGGATTCGAGGCGCTGATGTCCGAGCGCGGCATCTCCAACGACGACACGGTGATCCTTTATGGCGGGAACAACAACTGGTTCGCCGCCTACGCCTACTGGTACTTCAAGCTGTACGGCCACGAGAAGGTGAAGCTGCTCGACGGCGGGCGCAAGAAGTGGGAGCTCGACTCGCGCGAGCTGGTCACTGAGGTCCCGCAGCGGCCGCGGACCAGCTACCGCGCCCGGGAGCAGGACCGCTCCATCCGCGCGTTCCGCGACGACGTCGTGGCCGCCATCGGCAGGCTCAACCTCGTGGACGTGCGCTCGCCCGATGAGTTCGCCGGCCGGCTGCTCGCCCCCGCCCACCTGCCCCAGGAGCAGGCGCAGCGCGGCGGGCACGTGCCCACGGCGAAGAATGTGCCGTGGTCGAAGGCGGCCAACGACGACGGCACGTTCAAGTCGGACGACGAGCTCAGGGCACTGTATGCCGACCAGGCGGGACTGGACTTCAGCAGGGAGACCATCGCCTACTGCCGGATCGGCGAGCGCTCCGCCCACACCTGGTTCGTCCTGCACGAGCTGCTCGACCAGCCGAACGTGCGGAACTACGACGGGTCGTGGACGGAGTACGGCTCGCTGGTGGGCGTCCCGATCGAAGTGGGGGACTGACGGTGAGCGGGGCCCGGCCCGATCCCCCGGGGTGCGGCGCGCCCCCCGGCGGCATCAGGGTGACCTCCGGCGTGGGGAGCCAGGCGGTGATCCAGGGGCGCGTGACCAGGTCCGGCGCCCCCCTCCGGACCGGCTACGCGAGGCTGCTCAACGCCGACGGCGAGTTCGTCGCCGAGGTGCCGCTGGGCGACGACGGGGGGTTCACGTTCTACGCCGTCCCCGGGGACTGGACCGTGCGGGTGCTGGCGCCCGGAGGGGTGCGGCTGGACCGCGAGGTCACCGCGGAGACCGGGAAGATCGTCGAGCTCGACCTGCCGGCCTGACCCTGGCCGGCCCGCCCGGCTCGCAGGAAGCCGCGGGCCCGGGACGTCCCGGGCCCGCGGCTTCCTCCGCTCACCGCGGGCAGCCGCCTGTTCGCCATCAGTTTCGCTGACCTCATCCGGCGTTCAGCCGCGCGTCACCTGCGCCCCGTACAAAGGCTGCTGTGCGTCGCGACAGGCAGCTCCGGCAAGTCCACGGTGAGGTGAGGCGCGGGATGTCGATCGAGGCCGGCCCGGGAGAGAGCCAGGCGAGCCCGCCGCCCGCCGGCGCAGTCGCGGGCGGCCGGGCGGCCCCGCCCGGCGAGGCCCGGCACGATGGCGCGGTGGCGCTGGCGACCGTAAACCTGACGATCAGCTTCGGGCCACGGCCGGTGCTCACCGCCGTGAACGCGAGGATCGAGCGCGGGGCGGTCACCGCCCTCATCGGACCGACGGGCTCGGGCAAGACCACGCTGCTGCGGACCTTCAACCGGATGAACGACAAGGTGTCCGGCTACCGGCACGCGGGCGATGTCCTGCTCGACGGGAGGAGCATCTGGCACCCGGGCGTGGAGCTGATGGCGCTGCGGCGCAAGGTGGGCATGCTGTTCCAGCGGCCCAACCCGTTCCCCATGTCGATCATCGACAACGTGCTCGCCGGGGTGCGGGCGCACCGGCTGGCGAGCAGGAGCGCCATGAGCGCGATCGCCCGGGATCGCCTGGCCGAGGTGGGCCTGTGGGACGCGGTCCGCGACCGGCTCAAGGACTCGCCGTTCCGCCTGTCCGGCGGCCAGCAGCAGCTGCTCTGCCTGGCCAGGGCGCTGGCGGTCGGGCCCGAGGTGCTGCTCCTCGACGAGCCGACGTCCTCGCTCGACCCGGTGGCCACCGAGTCGATCGAGGCGCTGATCCGGCGGCTGACGCCGGCCCTGACCGTGGTGATCGTCACCCACAACCTGGCCCAGGCGAGCCGGGTCGCCGACCGGATCATCTTCCTCAACGACGGCCGTCTCGTGGAGCACGGGAGGACCAGGCAGGTGTTCGAGAACCCGGCGCAGCAGGAGACCGCCCGCTACGTGAGCGGGCGCTTCGGCTGACCACCGACCCCCCGTGCGGGAGGACGGCCTTCCTCCCGCACGGGAGCGAGAACCGCGCGTTCCGCGCGGCCTCATCGCACGCGACCGCGTGCGAGCCGTGTACCGCATGCGTCAGCATGCACAACCGAAGGAGTATTCCCCGGTGGCCATACCAATCCGAATCGCGGGCATGGCGGCTGCCCTCGTTCCCCTGGCCGTGCTGGCGGCCGGCTGCGGCGGCTCGAACCCCTCATCGCCGAGCTCGGGAGGATCGGCGGCCAAGATGGTCGGCCCGGCCCTGCCCTCGGCCCCGGCCAAGGCCGCCGCGTCCGTCACCGAGACCGGCAGCACCCTGCTGTTCCCGCTGATCAGCGCCTGGGCCTCCGACTACCAGAAGCTGTACCCGCAGGTCACGATCACCACGGGCGCCACCGGCTCGGGCACCGGCATCGCCGATGCCACGACCGGGACCGTGGACATCGGCGCGTCCGATGCCTACCTGTCACCGACGGTGAAGGCCCAGGCGCCGACGCTGGAGAACATCGCCCTGGCGATCTCGGCGCAGGCGATCAACTACAACCTGCCCGGGGTGCGGAGCCTCAGGCTCGACGGGGCGGTGCTGGCCGGCATGTACACCGGGAAGATCACCCGGTGGAACGACCCGGCCATCAAGGCGCTCAACCCCGGGGTGTCGCTCCCGGCCGCCAAGGTGGTGCCCCTGCACCGCGCGGACAGCTCGGGGGACACCTTCCTGTTCACCTCCTACCTGAGCGCGCAGGACCCGTCCGGCTGGCCGTCGTCGAACGTCGGGACCACGGTCAGCTTCCCGGCCGTGCCGGGGGCGCTGGGCGAGCAGGGCAACGGCGGCATGGTGCAGGGCTGCGCGGCGACCCCCGGCTGCGTGGCCTACATCGGCGTCAGCTACGGCTCCCAGGCGCGGGCCGCCGGGCTGGGCGAGGCGGAGATCAAGAACGGATCCGGCAGGTTCGTGCTGCCGGTCCCGGCCACGATCGCCGCGGGCGCGGCGGGCTTCATCGCCAAGACGCCCGCCAACGAGACGATCTCGATGATCAACGGCCCGGCCCCGGACGGGTACCCGATCATCAACTACGAGTACGCGATCGTGAACACCAAGCAGCCCGACGGCACGGTGGCCGAGGACATCCGCGCGTTCCTGCACTGGGCGGTGCACGCCGGCCAGAGCGCCTCGGCCTACCTCGACAAGGTGAACTTCCAGCCGCTGCCGGCCAGCGTGGTCCGGCTCTCCGACGCGCAGATCGCCAAGATCGGCGCCTGAGCCGATGGCGTCGCCCGCACGCGCGCTGCGGCCGGGCGGGGGAGCGGGCGCCGGCCCGCTCCCCCGGCGGGCCCGCGCCCGGCTCCGCGCGGGGATCCGGGAGGGAACCCACATCCGCTGGGCCGGCGCGGCCGGCGCGGCCGTCCCGGTCCTGGCGCTCGGCTTCATCCTGCTCGTCCTCATCGTCAAGGCATGGCCGGCGATCAGGTACAACGGGGTGGGCTTCTTCACCGGCACCACCTGGGCCGAGGGAGACCTGTACGGCCAGCCGGTCCGCCGCGCCGGGGTGCTGGTCCCCGCGGGGGCCAGGTACGGGGCGCTGCCGGCGATCATCGGAACGCTCGGCACGTCGGCGATCGCGCTGGTCATCGGCGTGCCGGTGGCGATCGGGACCGCGCTGGTCATCGTGGAGCGGCTGCCCAGGCGCCTCGCCGGCCTCGTCGGGGGCTTCCTGGAGTTCCTGGCCGGCATCCCCAGCGTCGTGGTCGGCCTGTGGGGCGCCGTGACCTTCGGGCCGTTCATCGCCCGCCACGTCGCTCCCCTGGTCGCCCGCCACATGCCCGACGTGCCGGTGCTCAGCTACTTCCGCGGCAGCACCGGCAACGGCCAGGGGATGCTGGTCTCCGGGCTGGTGCTCGCGATCATGATCATCCCGATCGTCGCGGCGACCACCCGCGACCTGATCCGGCAGGTGCCGATCCTGCCCAGGGAGGGCGCGGTGGCGCTCGGGATGTCCGAGTGGGAGTGCGCCAGGCGGGTCACGCTGCCCTGGGTGGGCAGCGGCATCGCGGGCGCGGTCGTCCTCGGGCTCGGCCGCGCCCTCGGCGAGACCATGGCGGTGGCCATGACCTGCGGGGTCGTGCTCAGCACGGTTCCCGGCAACATCTACCAGACCATGACCACGATCGCGGCCACGGTGGTGCAGACCGTGGACACCGCGTTCCTGGACGGGACCGGGTTCGCGCTCCGCGCGCTCGCCGAGCTGTGCCTGGTGCTCATGGTCATCACGCTGACGGCGAACGTGGTGGCGCGGCTGCTGGTCCGGCGGGTGTCGGCGATCGCGCTGCCGGTGGGCCGCGGGCTGTGACGGGCGGGAAGCGAGGGATGACGGATGAGCGGGGCGCTGCCAGCCGGTGACGCGAGGATGCCGGGGCCTCCCGGCGCTGCCCGGCGGGGCGAGGCTGCCTGGCCCGCCGTGCCGCTGCGGCGCAAGGCGGTCAACGCCGCCTTCTGGGCCGCATGCTTCGCGTGCCTGGCCCTGGTCGCCATCCCCACCGTCTGGATGGCCGGCGGCGTGATCGCCAGGGCGGTCCCGAACTTCCGGTGGTCGGTGCTGACCACGCGCACCGACCAGCTGTCCGGCGGGCTGGAGAACGCGATCCTCGGCACGCTGGCGATCACGGCGGGAGTCGTCCTCGTGGCCGGCACGGTCAGCGTGCTGACCGGCATGTACCTGGCCGAGTTCGCGGCCGGCCGCCGGCGGGCGCTGCTGCGCGGCGGCTACGAGGTCCTGGCCGGCATCCCCTCCGTAGTGCTCGGCTACGTGGGCCTGGTCGCGCTCGCGGTCGGGCTCGGCTGGAAGTTCTCGCTGCTGTCGGCGGTCCTGGTGGTCTCCGTGCTGGCGGTCCCCTACATCACCAAATCGACCGAGACGGCGCTGGCCCAGGTGCCCACCTCCTACCGGGAGGGCGCGGAGGCCCTCGGGATCCCCCCGAGCTGGGCGCTCCGGAAGATCGTGCTGAGATCGGCCCTGCCCGGGATCATCACCGGGATCCTGGTCGCGGTCGCGATCTCGGCCGGGGAGACCGCGCCGCTGCTGTACACGGCCGGGTGGTCGGACGCGAACCCGTCGCTCGCCCTGATCCACGAGCCGGTCGGGTACCTCACCTACCCGGTGTGGGCGTTCGCGCCGATCAACCAGCCCGTCCGCAGCGCCAACATCCTGTCCTACGACGCCGCGCTGATCCTGCTCGCGTTCGTGCTGCTGCTGATCGTCGCCGGGCGCGTGATCGTGTGGCTCTCCCGGCGCAATGCCGCGTGAGCCGTCGAGGCGGAGGGCATCCAGTGGCAGGCTCGGGCGACGACGCGGCCGGTGCCGCGGGAATCCTGGCCGACCGGCTCGCCGCCTCGCTCGTCCAGCACGAGCCGGGATGGCGGCTGCCGAGGCCGAGCACCCTCGCCCGCCGCTATCACGTGCCGCCTGCCCAGGTGGAGCAGGCGGTCAGCGATCTGGCCGCCCGTGACCTGGTCCGCATGCTGCCGGACGGCCAGGCGTACCGGGCGAGCCCGGCCCACTACCTGATCCCCGTGGCGGGAGTGCCGCGCCTGTCCGCCCTGGCCGATCCCATGGGCAGCGAGGTCGCCTGCGGCGGCAGGAGGGTGACCTGGCGGCAGGCGCCGGATGGGATCGGCCGGGCGCTCGGGGTGCGGGCCACCGAGCAGGTCTGCGCGGTCCGGTGTCACTGGAGGCTGAACGGCAAGCCGGCCGCGATCTCGACCACGTACCTCACCGAGCGCGCGGCGAGGCTGCTCGGCGACGTGTTCGGCCAGCCGGCCGGCGGCGGGCCGCCCGCCTGCGGGGCGCCCCCGGGCGGAGTGCCCGGGGTACCGGCTCCGCTCGGCATCCCCGCCGCGCTCCACCTGGAGACGCACCCGCCCCCCTCGTCGCTGGCGCGGTGGCTGCGGCTCGCCTCCGGGCAGCCCGCCGCGATGATCACGGTGCGCTATGACGAGGCGGAATCGGGCCGGCCGGCCGCCCTGACGGTGACCGCGCTGCGCACCGAGCTGTTCCGGATCGTCATCGAGACGGGCGGGGGCGTCCCCGGGGGGTTCCCGGCCGCGGACAGGGTCCCTGCGGCTGGCACCGGGTGACCCGGCGGGCCCGATCCCGGCGGGCGGGCGGCCATTCCGGGGAGGACCGGCCATGGGCTATCTTGTGCCATCGTGCGGCCGTTGTCGAACCTCCCGCGCCCGGTCGGCGGGCGCCCGGCAGCGCCGGATCGGGCCGCCCGGCGTCCGGGTGCCTTAGCGGCGGCCCTCGCGACCGCGCTCGTGGCCGCGCAGTTCCTGCTCGCCCCGGTGACGCTTGGCCTGGCTCTGGGCTTCGTGCTGGCGGGAAGGCTGACGCGCTGGCATCCAGCGTGGCTGTCGCTGCCTGCGGCGGCCGGGGTCGCATGGACGGCTGCCGCAGGGTTCCGGCCGTCCCTGACCGGCTACCTCGCGGTCGCGTTCCACCTGGCCGCGGCGTTCGGCCGCGGGGATCCGATGGCGGGCGCCCCGGCCGGGCTGCGCGGCGCGCTCGCCGGCTGGCCGGCCCGGCTCGCCGCGCAGTGCCCGGTCGCGGTCACTGCCGCCGCGGCCGAGGCCGCGGTCGCGTGCCGCATCGGGCCGCTCGCCGGCCACGCCGGGCCGGGTTCCCACAGGAGCGGCCTGCTGGCAGCGGCCCGGCGGTGGTACGTGACCGCGGCGATCGCCCGCGGCGAGGTGGCGACCGCCGCGGGCGCGTGCGTCGGCGTCATCAGGCGCACCGGAAGGCGGGCAGAGATTACCTGGCGGGAGGCCGCCGGCGGGGTGCTGTGCGCCGGCCATGATCCGGATGCCGTCAGCGCGACGGCCCTGGAGCTGGTCACCGCTGCGATCAGCCACCGCAAGGCGGTCGTGATCATCGATTCCGCAGGCGGGTCACCCGCGCCGGACGGCGGGCATGGGCCGGGCGGCGGGCATGGGCACGATGCCTGGCGGTGGCCGGCCGGCCGGCTGCGGGCCGCCGTCGGCTCGGCGTGCGAAGCGGCGGGCCTGGACCCGCCCTGGCCCGGCGGCCCGGGCGGCTGGTGCGAGGCGCTCCGCGTCGGCCTGGCCGGGGCCGGGCCGGCCTGGCCGGACGCCGCCAGCCCCCGGGACCGCGCGGCCCGCCCGCCCGGTGGCGCTGGTCACCGTCCTGCCCGGGCCGCGCGCCTGCAGGAAGCGCTCGTCCGGCGCGAGGTGCTGATGGCCTGCGGTGGCACGGCGGGCCGCGGCGCCCGCCAGGCGATCGCCCGCGCGGCCGTCGCGGACCTGACCGCGGCCCTCGCGGCGATGGCCGACTGGCTCGGGCCGGACGGCCCGCCGGGCACGGGCGCCGGGCCGCAGGCGCGCGTCCCGGTCGCCGACTGCCTGATCTGGGTGGCGGGCTGCGAGGCCGTCGAGGGCGAGTGCCTCGCGGAGCTGCTGCGGGTCGCGGCACGGGCAGGTGCCAGCGTGCTGCTGAGCACGGCCGACGGGCCGACGGCCGCCTGGCTGGCCGACCAGGTCAACGTCACGGTGCTGCGCGGCCCGGCCCCGGCGGGGCTCGGCCGTCCCCGGGCCGGCGGCGACCCGCAGGCTTCGCCTTCGCCGCAGGCCGCCCGCCTCCGCATAGCGGTCCGCGCGCCGCGCCGCGTCCTGTCCGGATGCGAGGCGGTCCGGTGACCGCCGGGCGACCCGGACGGGGCGGGGCCTGGGCCGGGTGGGACGGGAACGGGGATGGACGGGACGGGGACCGGCCCGGCCCGGTCTGCCTGGGATGGCGGTGCGCCCCCACCCGCGCCGGCCCGGATCCCCCACCCGTCAGGCCGGCCGCCCCCCCGGCACCTGGCCTCGACCCGGGCTGGGTGACCGCCCAGAGGCGGATCGCCGCGATCGAGTCCCGCCCGGCCAGGGCCGGCGCCGCAGCCTGCGCGATCGCGGGAGCGCTGGCCGGCGCCGGCTGGCTCGCCGGCCTGGCCGGCCCGGAGCTGGCCGGGTGCGCGGGCCTGCCGATCGCCGCTGGTGCGCTCGCCAGCGCCCGCTCGGCCTGGCGCGCCCGGCGGCGCCTGGCCCGCGCGATCACGGCCGAGCGGCACCGGACCGAGGCCATCGCCGCCGCGCAGTCCCGCTGGCTGGCCGCGCGGCAGCGCGAGCACGCTGCCGCGTACCGTGCCTGGCAGCGCCGCACGGTCCGGGCCGGGCGGCAGGCCGGCTGGTCGGCGGTCTGGCTCCCGGCCGCCATCGACCGGATCGACGTCGCGGGCGGCACCCTGGCCGGCTGGTCGGCGCTGCTCACCACGGTCGCGGCGCCACTGCTGAGCGGCGGGGGCGAGGTGAGCGTCGTCGATCTCACCGAGGGCGCGGCAGCGGGGGACCTGATCGGGCTCGCCCGCGCCTGCGGGCTGCGGCCGCTGGTCTGGGTGCTCCCCGCCGACCTGCCCAGGCTGGACCTGGGAGCCGGCCTGAGTGCCGGGGCGCTGGCGGACGTGCTCGCCCTCGCCGCCGGCGCGGCCGGCGCCGGCGGCGAGCAGCCGGGGCATGGCGACCACGGGCCGGCCGGCGATCCGGCCGCCGACTGCGCGCTGCTGGAGCGGGTGCTCGGATTGCTCGGCCCCGCGCCGCGGATGGCGCGGGTGACGGCCGCCCTGCGGGTGCTCGGCCAGGTGGGCGACCCGCGTACCGACCTGGCTGCCGGGCTGCTGTCGGCCGAGGAGGTGGACCGGCTGACGGCCATGTTCGGCCGGGGACCGGAGCGGATCGTCATCGAGCGAGCGTGGGCGCTGGAGTCCAGGCTGCGCCGGCTCGACCGGCTGGGCATGGCACCGGCCCCGCTGCCGCCCAGCGGCCTCCGGGTGGTGGCGCTCGACCGCCGCGCGGAGATCACCGGCAACCGCGTGCTCGGCACGTACGTGATCGCCGCGCTGACCCACCTGCTCCGCCAGGCGCCGGCGGGACGGCCATGGCGCCACGTGCTCTGCGTGCTGGGCGCCGAGCGGATCGGCGGCGGCGCGCTCGACCGGCTGACCGACGCCTGCGCCGCATCGGTGACCGGGCTGGTCCTCGCCTACCGCGCGGTCCCGCCCGCCGTCAGGGAGCGCCTCGGCCGGGGGAACGCCGCGATCGCGTTCATGCGGCTCGGCAATGGCGACGAGGCGCGGGCCGCCGCAGAGCTGATCGGGACCGAGCACCGCTTCGTCGTCGGCCAGCTCACCGACACGATAGGCACGTCGCTCACCGACACGTGGGGGTCCACCTACACCAGCACGGTGGGAACGGCGGACTCGGCGAGCGATTCGTACTCCCTGAGCGACACGCGCGGCGACACCCGGGGACGCGGGCGCAGCCAGCCGGCCGCCGGCGGGCCGTTCGGCGACCTCAGCAGGTCGCTGAGCCGCGACGTCAGCCGCTCGCTGGCGCGGTCATGGTCGCGGTCGCTGAGCGAGGGCATCAGTGCGGGCACCTCGTGGGGCGCCAGCCTGTCGCGCGCGGCCGGCGGGAGCGCGTCGGCGGGGCGCACCGCGCAGCGGTCCAGGGAGTTCCTGGTGGAGCCGGGCGAGCTGCAGCGGCTGCCGCCGACCGCGGCGATCGTGAGCTACCCGGCGCGGGCCGGCCGCGAAGTGCTGCTCGTCGACGCCAACCCGGCCATCCTCACGCTCCCGGGGGCCGGCCGGCGCCGGCCGGCGGACCGGGAGCCCGGCCCGGGCCCGGGAGAATGGCGCCATGAGACGACCATTCCGTGAGGTCGACGTGTTCTGCTCCGAGCCGTTCACCGGGAACCCGGTCGCGGTGGTCCTCGACGCGGCGGGGCTGACCACCGAGCAGATGCGCCGCGTCGCGCTCTGGGCGAACCTGTCCGAGACAACCTTCGTCCTCCCGGCGAGCCGGCCCGGGGCCGACTACCGGGTGCGGATCTTCACCCCGGCCGGGGAGCTCCCGTTCGCCGGCCACCCCACCCTCGGCACCTGCCACGCCTGGCTGGAGGCCGGCAACTCGCCCGCCGCCGGGGACGGGGCCGTCGTGCAAGAGTGCGCGGCGGGCCTGGTGCCGGTCAGGCGCACCGAGGCCGGGCTTGCCTTCGCGGCGCCGCCGCTGGTCCGTTCCGGTCCCGTGGATGAGCCGCTCGCCGAGCAGGTCGCCGCGGAGCTCGGCGTGAGCCGGGCCGGCATCGCCGGCATCCAGTGGGCGGACAACGGGCCAGGCTGGATCGCGGTGCTGCTGCCGGACGCCGGCGCCGTGCTCGCGCTGCGGCCCGGCCGGATCAGCCACGACATCGGCGTCGCCGGCCTGTACCCGCCGGGCTCGGAGTGCGCCGCGGAGGTGCGCTGCTTCTTCCCGGTGAACGGGATGGCGGTCGAGGATCCGGTCACCGGGAGCTTCAACGCCTCGCTCGCCCAGTGGCTGTGCGGCGCGGGCCTGCTGGCCGCCCCTTACGTGGCCAGCCAGGGCACGGCGATCGGCCGCCGCGGCCGGGTCCACGTGAGCCGCGGCCAGGACGGGGCGTTCTGGATCGGCGGCGCGGCCGTGACCCGGGTGAGCGGGGAGATCGACGCCTAGCGGCGCCGATCCGCGGCAATGGGTGGCAGGCGGCCCGGGCCGCTTGATATGCACGCATCATGCCCAGCGGTCAGGAGATCGCCGCCGGCGGCGCGCCCTGGTACCGGGTCGTCGCGATCCCGGACGCGGCGCACGGCGGGACGCCGGATCGCGACTACGCCGCCGTGCTCCCGGCGGCGCTCGACGCGGCGCGGCGGCAGCAGCCGCTCGTGGTCGGCTGGTTCTCCCGGGGCGGCGGAGCGCCGCTTGAGCTGGTCACCAACGCCGGGCCGCTGCCGTCCGCCCCGGAAGGGGCCGGCGGGCCAGGGCCGGCCGGGGCGGATGCGGGCGGTCAGTGCGAGCTGCTCTTCCCCTGGGGGGCGCGCGGCGTGCCGCTCACCGACAGCCTCCTCGCCGACCTGGACCGCCTGGTCTGGGCGCCCTGCCCCGGCCGCCTGGCCCCGCCGGGCGAGGCGGAGGCCGCGCGCGGCCCGGCATGGCCGTCCGCCGGCCTGGGCGTGGCCAGCCTCGGGGCGGGCCTTCGGATGACCGCGGCGGCCGGCCTGGGCGGCGCATCGCCCAGCCTGTTCGAGTCCGCGCTCACCACGCTGATGGCCAGGCCGTTCGGCTGGCTCGTGGTCGCCGAGCCCACCGACGCGATCGGGGCTGAGATCGCCGAGCTGCGCACCAGGCTCAACGCGGTCCGCCGGTTCGACGAGGAGCGTTCCCGCCTGGAGGCCGACCGGGCGATCCGGCGGCTGGCCGAGCTCGACGCGTTCCGCGAGGCGGGCCTGTGGAACGTGCGCGTCCTGGTCGGAGCCGGGGACGCCGGGCAGCTGGCCGCCATCGGCCCGATCCTGGTCGGGTCGGCCGACCTCGGCGCCCACCCCTACCGCCTGCACGGCCCCGAGCGGGCCAGGGACCTGGCCGACGCCCTGGCGGCGACGAGCGCCGGGCACCCCGACGGGCCCGCGGTCCCGTTCGCCGCGACCGCGGGAGTCCTCGCGCCGCTGGCTGGCCTGCCGCGCCGGGAGGTCCCCGGCGTCAGGGTGCTCGACCTCGGCTACTTCGATGTCACCGCCGAGCCGGCCGGCGAGGACGCGGTCCACCTCGGCGCGATACTGGACGGGCACGACCGGGTGGTCGGCGCGCTCAGCGTCCCGCTTGCCACGCTGAACCGGCACGCCCTGGTCACCGGCGCCACCGGCGCGGGCAAGTCGCAGACCGTGCGCCAGCTGCTCGGCCAGGTCACGGCCGCCGGCATCCCGTGGCTGGTCATCGAGCCGGTGAAGTCGGAGTACGCGGCGATGGCAGGCACGGTCGCCGCGAGCGGCGGTGACCTCATCGTGGTCAACCCCGCCGACCCTCAGGCGGTGCCGCTGGCCGTCAACCCGCTGGCCCCCGAGCCCGGCTATCCGGTCCAGGCGCACATCGACATGGTGCGCGCGCTGTTCCTCGCCGCGTTCGACGCGCGCGAGCCGTTCCCGCAGATCGTCTCGCAGGCGCTGCAGCGTGCCTACGAGTCATGCGGCTGGGATCCGGTCACCGGCGCCGGGCGGCCGGGCACGGCCGTGCCGCCGGCGGTCCCCACGCTGGCCAGGCTCCAGGCGGCGGCGACGGAGGTGATCGAGGACGTCGGCTACGGCCGCGAGCTCCAGGCGGACGTCCGGGGCTTCGTGGAGGTCCGGCTGCGGTCCCTGCGGACCGGCTCGGCCGGGCGCTTCTTCGAGGGCGGCCATCCGGCCGACATCGGCGAGCTGCTGCGGCGGAACGTGGTGCTGGCCATCGAGGACGTCGCCAACGACGAGGACAAGGCGTTCCTCATCGGCACCCTGATCATCAGGATCGTCGAGCACCTGCGGCTGCGCGCCAGGGCAGGCGCCCCGGGCGGCCGTGACCCGCTCGGCCCGGGCGGCCAGGCAGGTGCGGGAGGCCCGGGCACCCCGCCCGGCGCGGGCGGGCCGGGTGCCGCGGCCGGCGCGGAGGCGCCGCTGCGCCACGTGATGGTCATCGAGGAGGCGCACCGGCTGCTGCGGGCCGGCCGGGAGGGCGCGGGCGCGCACGCCGTCGAGCTGTTCGCCAGCCTGCTCGCCGAGATCCGCGCCTACGGCGAGGGCCTGGTGATCGCCGAGCAGATCCCGGCCAAGCTCGTTCCCGACGTGGTGAAGAACACGGCCCTGAAGATCGTGCACCGGCTGCCCGCGCAGGATGACCGGGCACTGGTGGGCGCGACCATGAACCTCGACGCGGAGCAGTCCAGGCAGGTCGTGTCGTTCCCGCCGGGGGTGGCGGCCGTGTTCGCGGACGGCATGGACCGGCCGCTGCGCGTCCGGGTCCCGCTGTGCCGCCGCGCGGTGGCCGGCCGGGCCGCCGCGCGGCCGGCCGGGCCGCCGCTGGCCGGCCGCCGGTCGCCGGCCTGCGGCCCGCGGTGCGCCGGCCGCGCCTGCACGCTCCGGGAGCTGCGCTCGGCCGACCTGCTCGCCGAGTCCGGCGAGAGCGCGTGGCTGCGGGTCTGGGCCGAGGCCGCGGTGCTCGCGTTCCTCACCAACTCGCCACTCCCCGTCGTCCCGGTCGCGCTGCGGGACTGGTGGTCGCGAGCCGACGAGCGGCTGCGGGAGTGCGCGCTGGCCACCGTCGTGGAACGCGCCGTCGCGGCCCGGGCGAGCGCGGTCCGCTCCTGCTTCGACCCCGCGGACCTGGTGGCGGTCGCCGGCCAGACCGCCCGGGCGATCCTGTCCGGCGGCAAGGGCGCGGGAACGCGGCCCGGTCCCGGCTGGGTCATCCCTCAGCTTCAGTGGCTCCACGAGCTGGAGCGCGTGCTTCCGCTCTCCGGGCCGTCGCCCGACCCGTTCGAGCTGGCGCTGCCGCTGGAGTTCGAGCTGCCCGGCCTGCCCGACCAGCCGGACACCAAGGTGGGCCAGCGGATCAGCGCCCTGCGCAGGCACCCGCTGTCGATGGAGCTCGACGGCAACCGGCTGCCGGCCTGGACGGCGCTGCTCGGGGAGGACGACCAGCGGGGCTTCTCCGCCGACCTGGCGCTGCTGGCGGTCGGCTCGAGCTACCGCGGGCAGCTGCTCCAGGCCGCGGGGGAGATGGGGGTGGCCGGGTGGCTGGAACCGGTGCTGTCCTGGCCCCGCCGGTTTATCGTGGGCGGTGACGACGAGCAGGTCGCGGCGGCGCGGGAGCGGCGCCAGCCGGTAGCCGGATAGCATCGGCGGCCATGGGCAAGCTACCTCTTCGGGCGCGGGTCGCCACCACCCTCGGCGAGGCGGCCGGGCGGGTGTCGCGCCTGACCGGGCGCGGCGACGGGTCGGTGATCGGCGGCGTGGTGGGGCTGCGCGTGGCCCCCGACCTGCTCAGGCAGCTCGCCGCCGGTCGGCAGGTCGTCCTGGTCACCGGGACGAACGGCAAGACGACGACGACCCGGCTGGTGACCGCGGCGCTCGGCTCGCTCGGCCAGGAGGTCGCGACCAACGCCTTCGGCGCGAACATGGAGAGCGGCCTGGTCGCCGCGCTTGCCGCGGCGCCCGATGCGCCCTACGCGGTGCTCGAGGTGGACGAGCGGTACCTGCCCGCGATGATCCGGGCGACCCGCCCGCGGGTGGTGGTCCTGCTCAACCTCAGCCGGGACCAGATGGACCGGGCAGCCGAGATCTGGATGGTGGCCAGGATGTGGCGGGAGGCGCTCGCCGCCGCCCCGGACGTCCGCGTGGTCGCGAACGCCGACGATCCGCTGGTCGCCTGGGCCGCGGGGGCGGCCGCGCAGGCGAGCTGGGTGGCCGCCGGGCAACGCTGGCACGAGGACTCCTGGTGCTGCCCGGAGTGCGGTGCCCACCTGCGCCGGGACGAGCTCGGCTGGCGCTGCCCCGAATGTGGCCTGGCCCGGCCGCCGGCGCGGTGGGTGCTCGACGGCACCGCGGTGATCGACTCGGCCGGGGCCGTCCACGAGCTCGCGCTGACCCTGCCCGGCCGGGCGAACCGCTCGAACGCCGTCATGGCGCTGGCGGTCGCCAGCATCTTCGGCGCCGACGTCGGCCAGGCGCTGCCGTTCCTGCGCTCGGTGACCTCGGTGGCCGGGCGCTACACGACCGTGGAGCGGCGCGGCCGCTCTCTGCGGCTGCTGCTGGCCAAGAACCCGGCCGGCTGGCTCGAGGCGTTCGACGTGCTCGCCGGGGACGGGCGGCCGGTGGTGCTGGCGATCAACGCCCAGGTGCCGGATGGCAAGGACACGTCCTGGCTGTGGGACGTCGACTACCGGGTGCTCAGCGGCCGCCGGGTGCTCATCACCGGAGAGCGCCGCACCGACCTGGCGGTCCGGCTCGAGGCGGCGCAGGTGCCGTTCGAGGTGGCCGGCGACATCGACGCGGCGATCGACCGGGTGCCGCCCGGCGAGCTTGACGTGATCGCCAACTACACCGCGTTCCAGCAGATCCGGGCTGCCCTGGGGCGGACGGCATGAGCGAGGGAGCCCCCTGATGACATCGCCAGCCCAGGACGATCCCCGGCGCGCCGGGTGGCCCGCGTTGCAGCGCCATGCGGCGCGCTCCCCTGCGGGAAGCTACGTCCCGCCGCCCCCGCCAGGGCGGGCGCCCTCCGGGCCGGCCGGGGACGCCGGCGATGACCTGACCAGGCCGATCCCGCGGCTTGACCTGCCGGGGCCGGCCGGCGGATCAGAGTCGGCGCTGCGGCTCATCTGGATCTACCCGGACCTGCTCAGCACCTACGGCGACCGCGGGAACCTCATCGTGCTCGAGCGCCGCGCCAGGCTGCGCGGCCTGGCGGTGGAGGCGGTGGAGCTGAACTCGGACCAGCCGGTGCCCCGGGAAGGCGACGTCTACCTGCTCGGCGGCGGCGAGGATCTCCCTCAGGTGCTCGCCGCGCGGCGGCTGCGGGCCGACGGCGGCCTCGCCGCCGCGGCGGAGCGGGGCGCCGTCGTGTTCGCCGTGTGCGCCGGCTACCAGCTGATCGGCGCGGTGTTCGGAGGGGCCGGCGGCGAGCCCGTCGAGGGGCTGGGCCTGCTGGACGTCCGCAGCGGGCGGGGAGAGCGGCGCGGCGTCGGCGAGGTGATCGCCGACGCCGATCCGGCGCTGGGCCTGGAGACGCTCACCGGGTTCGAGAACCACCAGGGCGTGACCGCGCCGGGCCCGGGTGCCAGGCCCCTGGCCCGGGTGCGCGTGGGCGTCGGCAACGGCGACGGGACGGAGGGCGCCTACGCCGGCAAGATCCTCGGCACCTACCTGCACGGCCCCGCGCTGGTCCGCAACCCCGGGCTCGCCGACCTGCTGCTGACCTGGGCGGCCGGCCCGCTGGCGCCGCTGGCCGAGGCGGACGAGGCGTGGACCAGGCAGTTGCGCGCCGAGCGGCTCGCCGCCGTGCCGGCGTGACGCGCGCCCGGGCGGGAGGCGGTCAGTAGACCAGCGCCCGCGCCCCGTCGGCCATGACCTCGGCGAGGAACGTGGCCGCGCCCGCGATCCTGATCCCGGTCAGCACGTCGGCCTCGCCGATGCCGCGCCGCGCCGCGCACTGCGTGCAGACGGTCACGGTGCCGCCCGCCAGGACGGCGCCGAGGAGGTCGCCGGCCGGGGTGGCGTGGGCGAGCGCGACCTCGCCCGCGCGGCCGGGAAGCGCCAGCCAGGCGGCCTCGCCCGCGAGCCAGAGCGAGACCGGGACGCCGCTGGCCACGGCGGCGGCGGCGACCGTGAGAGCCTGGTTGCAGCGCTCCGCGTCGTCGCGGCCGGCGGTTACCTTCACCACGAGTGCGGGCGTCGCCATGCCTCGCACCGTACACTGCTCCGGTGTGGCGGCGGATGTGGCCGTGGCGGTCCTCATCGTGGTCGCGGCGGCGATCGCGGGGCGTTGCGCGCTCCTGGTCGTCCGCCTGTGGCGGGCGGCCGCCGGCCGCCCGCCACGGCCGTAGGCTTCAGGGATGACCGTCACGCCGAACGACCCGGGACCGCAGGCCCACCCGGACCTGGCGCCGCTCAGCTTCCTCATCGGACGCTGGCGTGGCACCGGGGTGGTGGGGTACCCGACGATCGAGACCGCCCGCTTCGGCCAGGAGCTGACGTTCAGCCACAACGGCAAGGCGTTCCTCATCTACTCCAGCCGGACGTGGCTGCTCGACGAGGAAGGGAAGGCGGGGCGCCCGCTGGCCACGGAGGCCGGCTACTGGCGCCCCCAGCCGGGCGGCCGCCTGGAGGTGCTGCTCGTCCACCCCACCGGGATCAGCGAGGTCTACCTGGGCGAGATCAGCGGCACGAAGATCGAGATGGCGACCGACGTGGTCATCAGAACGGCGTCGGCCAAGGAGGTGACCGCGGGACGGCGGCTGTACGGGCTGATCGGCGCCGACCTGGGCTACGCCCATGACATGGCGGCGGTTGGCCAGCCGCTCCAGCCGCATGTGTCGGCCCAGCTCAAGCGGATCGGCGACGCCGCCGCCATGGACGCCGAAGGGCGAGGCAGCTAGGCCAGGCCCGTGGCGGGCGCCGCCCGCGCCCCCGCGGTCTCGGAACGGCGGACCCGGTGGCGACGGCCGGGGCAGCGGCCAGGGTCCAGCGGCCGGGGGCAGCGGCCCTGGGAGCGAGGGCGCGCGAAAAGGAATACCCCCGGGCTGCTCCCCGCCCGGATCGCCCGAGGGCGGTCCCGGGACGGGGGGCCGGCTGGACAAGGCCGGCCACCCGGGGGTCCGGTGCCTGCCGTGTATTCGCCGGCCGCCGCGACGGCGACGCGGGCACGATCACGAATCGCGACCAAGCCCGCGCGGGCCGGTGACGCGCACGCCCGGCACGCGGGCCCGGCGCGCTTCCACGGAGCGGCGGCTAGCGGACAGCCACCTCGCGAGTCCGACATCTATGCATCTGCTGGACCACCTCCCTTCCCGCGTAGCACGCACGTTACGGCAGGTCAGGGCTGACGGGCAAGGGAGTTCCCCGGGCGCCTCTAGACTCGGCCTATGTCGCAGAGGTGGGACGACGCCCTGCGGGCCAGCGGGTACCGCGTGACCCCGCAGCGCCAGCTGGTGCTCGAGGCGGTCACCAAGCTTGAGCACGCCACGCCGGAGGAGATCTACGCGGAGGTCAAGCAGACCGCGGTCGGCGTGAACGTCTCCACCGTCTACCGGACGCTGGAGCTGCTCGAGCAGATCGGCCTGGTCACGCACACCCACCTCGGCCACGGCGCGCACCGCTACCACCTGGCCGCCGACGCTCACCACATCCACCTGGTCTGCCGGTCGTGCGGCGCGATCGCCCAGCTCGAGCCCGCCGCGGTCGCCTCCCTGGTGACCTCCCTCGACGCCGAGTACGGATTCGAGGTGGACGTCAGTCACCTGACGGTGTTCGGCACCTGCGCGAAGTGCCGGGGGACCGGCCGGCTGAGCGCCGCGCCCGCGCCCTGAGCGCCTGCGCCCGCGCCCTGAGCGCCTGCGCCCGCGCCCTGAGCACCTGCGCCCCGCGCCCTGAGCCGGCGCGCTGGCGGAGGTCCCGTCCGGCCGGGACGAAGAGCCTGTTCACGGCGGAGCCGGGCGACATACGTTCGGTAGAGGACCGGCATGCTCGCCGCCCCGCCCGCCCGGCGCGTGACCGGGTGCGGTGAGATGAGCGAATGGGATGCACAGGAGCTGAGACCATGACAGAGCAGATCAACCAGGACGGCGTGCTGCACGTGACCGACAGCCGTACCGGGCGCAGTTACGACCTTCCGATCCGCGACGGAGCGATCCGCGCGCTCGACCTGCGCCAGATCAAGGTGTCCGGCGAGGACTTCGGCCTGCTCTCCTACGACCCGGCGTTCCTCAACACGGCGAGCTGCAAGAGCTCGATCACGTTCATCGACGGGGAGCGCGGGATTCTCCGCTACCGCGGGTACCCGATCGAGGAGCTGGCCCGCCGGGCGTCCTTCCTCGACGTCGCCTACCTGCTCCTGCACGGCGAGCTTCCGGGCAAGGAGGAGTCGCAGGCGTGGGCCTCCGAGATCGCCCATCACACCTACGTGCACGAGAACGTCAAGAAGTTCATCGACGGCTTCCACCATGACGCCCATCCGATGGGCATCCTGGTGAGCACGGTGGCCGCGCTGTCCACGTTCTACCCCGAGGCGAAGAACGTCTCCGACGCCGCGCGCCAGCGGGAGCAGGTGATCCGGCTGATCGCCAAGATGCCCACGCTGGCGGCGTTCGCGTACCGGCACGCGATGGGCCTGCCCTACGCCTACCCGGACGCCGAGCTGTCCTACGCCGGCAACTTCCTGAACATGATGTGGAAGATGACCGAGCCCAGGTACCAGCCCGATCCGGTGCTCGAGCACGCGCTGGACGTGCTGCTCACGCTCCATGCCGACCACGAGCAGAACTGCTCCACCAGCGCCATGCGCGTCGTCGGCAGCTCGCAGGTGGACCCCTACTCGGCCGCGGCCGCCGCGGCGGCCGCGCTTTACGGCCCGCTGCATGGCGGCGCCAACGAGCAGGTGCTGCGGATGCTCAGCCAGATCGGGTCCGTGGAGAACGTCCCCGCGTACATCGAGCGGGTGAAGCGGGGCGAGCTGCGCATGATGGGGTTCGGCCACCGCGTCTACAAGAACTTCGATCCCCGCGCCACGATCATCAAGGAGGTCGCCGACGAGGTCTTCCAGGTCACGGGCCGCAATCCGATGCTGGACGTCGCGCTGGAGCTGGAACGGGTCGCGCTCGCCGATGACTACTTCATCAGCCACAAGCTCTACCCGAACGTGGACTTCTACTCGGGCATCATCTACCAGGCGATGGGCTTCCCGGTGACGATGTTCCCCGTGCTGTTCGCGATCGGGCGCATGCCCGGCTGGCTCGCGCAGTGGCAGGAGGGCTCGGCCGACCCGGAGCAGAAGATCTCGCGCCCGCGGCAGATCTACGTCGGCCAGGGCCTGCGGCACCTGGACGGCCCGTCCTCGTGAGGGCGGCCCGCGATCCCTGGGCGGCCCTCTCACCTGCCGGGGCGTCCCGGCCGGCCGACGGGCCCGGGCGGCTAGCCTGACTGCCATGGAGGGCTTCTCACTCGGCCTGGCCGGCGCGGTCCGCGCCGAGTTCCCCGACGCCGGGGTGGCGGCGCACTACGGCGACCCCTTCGGCGAGCAGCGCGCCCTCGCGGCGGGAGCCGGCGTGGTGGACCGGTCACACCGGGGCGTGCTGCGGATCGGCGGCGCGGACCGGCTGGGCTGGCTGAACAGCCTCGGCACCCAGAAGGTGGACGACCTGGCGCCGGGGACGGCCACCCAGTCGCTGATCCTCAGCCCGCACGGGCACGTCGAGCATCACCTGACCCTCGTCGACGACGGCGAGCACGCCTGGCTGCACGTCGAGCCCGGCGCGGCGCCGCAGCTGCTGTCCTTCCTCGAGTCGATGCGGTTCATGCTGCGCGTGAGCCCGGCCGACGTCAGCTCCGAGTACGGGGTGCTCACCGTGCCGGCGGGCGGGCCCGCCGGCGAGGCAGCCGCGGTGATGGAGCTCCCGTTCGGCACCGACCTGGTGATCCGGCGGGAGCGGATCGCCTCGGTGGCCGGCTCGCTGCGGGAGCAGGGCCTGCGGATGGCGGGCATGTGGGCGCACGAGGCGCTGCGGATCGCCGGGCGCCGGCCCAGGTTCGGCACCGACACCGACCACCGGACGATCCCCCACGAGGTCGGCTGGATCGGATCGGCGGTCCACCTGAACAAGGGCTGCTACCGGGGGCAGGAGACCGTCGCCCGGGTCCACAACCTGGGGCACCCGCCGCGCCGCCTCGTCCTGCTGCACCTCGACGGCAGCGAGAACCGGCTGCCCGCGCATGGCGAGCCGGTGCTCCTCGGCGGCACCCCGGTCGGCTTCGTCGGCTCGAGCGCGCGGCACTACGAGCTCGGGCCGATCGCGCTCGCCCTGGTCAAGCGAACCGTGCCGACGGACGCGGCGTTCACCGCCGCCGGCATCAGCGCGGCGCAGGAGGTGATCGTGCCGCCGGATGCCGGGGCGAACGTCGCGGTCACGCTGCCGCCGCGGCGCCTGGGCCGGCGCTGAACGGGCCGCGCGCTGAACGGTCCGGCGCGGCGGCGGCGGCAGGGCCCGGCTCGCCGCCCGCTCGCGGGGAGTACCCTGGCCGGCAGGCAAGCCGGCTCACCCGTCCACGGAGGTGGTCCCAGTGCTGCGCCGCCTTCTGCTCGCCGCATCGGCCAGCCCGCGGTTCCGCGCAATCATCACCACGGTCCCGGTCACCCGCGGCATCGTTCGCAGATTCGTGGCCGGCGAGACCGCCGGCGAGGCCATCGCGGTGGCGCGCCGCCTGACCGCCGAAGGCCTCCTGGTCACCATCGACCACCTCGGTGAGGACACCTCCGACGCCGATCGCGCCGCGGCGGTCGCCGCGGAGTACGTGGGCCTCATCGAACGGCTCGCCGGGGCGGGCCTGGCCGAGGCAGGCCGGGCCGAGGTCTCCGTGAAGCCAACGGCGGTCGGGCTCGGGCTCGCCGAGCATGGCGAGAAGACCGCCGCCGAGAACGTCCGGCGGATCTGCTCGGCGGCCCGCGCGGCCGGCACCACCGTGACCTTGGACATGGAGGACCACACTCGGATCGACGCCACGCTGCGGCTCGTCCGCGACCTGCGCGCGGACTTCCCCGACCTGGGCTGCGTGATCCAGGCGGCCATGCGCCGCAGCCCGGGTGACTGCGAGGCCCTCGCCACCCCGGGCTCGCGGGTCAGGCTCTGCAAGGGCGCCTACCGCGCGCCCGAAGGGCTCGCCTTCGTCGCCCGGTCGGAGGTGGACCGGTGCTACGCGCGGTGCATGCGCCTGCTGATGGCCGGCCCGGGGTACCCGATGCTGGCGACCCACGATCCGCGGCTGATCGCGATCGGCCGCTCGCTGGCGGCGTCGTCGGGGCGCCCCCCGGACAGCTTCGAGTACCAGATGCTCTATGGCGTGCGCCCCGACGAGCAGCGCCGGCTCGCGGCCTGCGGGGCCAGGGTCCGCGTGTACCTGCCCTACGGCGACGACTGGTACGGCTACCTGGTGAGGCGGCTGGCCGAGCGCCCGGCCAACGTCGCGTTCCTCCTGCGGGCGCTGGCATCGCGGCGGTAGGCCGGCGCGGTCACCCCCATGCGGCGGCTAGGCTCTCCGCATGATCGCGATCCTGGGCGCCGGGAAGATGGGCGAGGCGCTGCTGTCCGGCATGCTCCGCGCGGGCATCGCCCCGTCCGGGGTGATTGCCGCGGTCCGCCGGGAGGAGCGGGCGCGGGCGCTGCGTGACGCCTACGGGATCGAGGTGACCGGCGCGGCGGCGGCCGCCGAGCTCGCCGGGACGCTCGTGATCACCGTGAAGCCGCAGGACATGGCCGCGCTGCTGGACGAGATCGGCCCGAGGGTGAAGGATGACCAGCTCCTGATCTGCCTGGCCGCGGGAATCACCACGGGATTCATCGAGTCACGGCTGCCCTGCGACGCCGCCGTGGTCCGCGTGATGTCGAACACGCCCGTGCTGGTCGACGAGGCGATGAGCGTGATCTCGGCCGGGCGGTTCGCGGGCGAGCAGCACCTGCGCCGGGCCGAGGATCTGCTCAGGCCGGTCGGCAAGGTGCTGCGGATCCCCGAGTCCCTGCAGGACGCGGCGACCGCCCTGTCCGGCAGCGGCCCCGCGTACGTCTACTTCCTCGTCGAGGCGATGGTCGACGCCGGCATCCTGCTCGGGATGCCGCGCAGCACGGCGCTGGAGATGGTCAAGCAGGCGGTGTACGGGGCGGCGACGATGCTGCGCGAGTCCGGCGAGCACCCGGTCATCCTGCGCGAGGCGGTGACCTCGCCGGGCGGCACCACGATCAGCGCGATCCGCGAGCTGGAGCGGCACGGCGTGCGCGCCGCGTTCCTCGCCGCGATCGAGGCCGCCAGGGACCGCGGGCGCGAGCTGGGCGCCGGCTGAGCGTCCCCGGCGGGCTCTCCCGCGGCGGCGGCCGATCCGGCGGGCGGGCTCCGTCAAATGTGGCCGAGCCTGGGGTTGCCCTTTCCGTCATACGAATTACGCTGGATACGGGCGTGACTGGTGCGCTGCAGAACGTTGGGCGCAACGGGGAGCGCCGGAGAGGGCTACCGATGGCAGCAGAGGCAACTCCGCTCAGCGCAGTCCGCTTCCTGACGGTCGCAGAGGTGGCGGCGATCATGCGCGTGTCCAAGATGACCGTCTACCGCCTCGTTCACTCTGGTGACCTGGAGGCAATCCGGGTGGGCCGTTCCTTCCGTGTGCCGGAGAGCGCCGTCAATCAGTACCTCAGGGACGCGTTCGTGGAGGCGGCGGGCTGATCTGCGCGGTCCGGGCGCGGCGCGCCGGCCGGCCCGGCAGGCACAGACCGCGGATCACCGGCGCCCGCGCGCCGGGAGTACGCTGTGGCGTCGGCGCGTGCCGTGGCGGCCGCGCGCGGTGAACGGCCGGCGCCCGAGCGTTAGGGACGCCGGGGCGCGTGGGTATCGATCAAGGGTGGTCTTGTGGGTTCCGTTATCAAGAAGCGCCGCAAGCGGATGGCGAAGAAGAAGCACCGCAAACTGCTGCGCAAGACGCGCATCCAGCGCAGAAACAAGAAGTAGCCCCGCCCGGAGGATCCCGGGCGGCCCGGCCGGGGCGGATGGCGCGGCCGGGCCGCCGCCAGGTGCCCTGCCGAGCCTCGGGAACGGCGGCGTGGTCATGAGCGATCCGCGAGCCCCGCGCGCGGGCGAGTGGCTGGGCGGGCTCGTCGGGTTCGCGCGGCGGCGGCTGGCGGGCGAGTCCGGGGCCGATCCGGAGTCCGGCTTCGACCCGGAGTTCAACCGCGTCCTGCTGATGCCCGTCGCCCGGGCGCTGTACCGGAACTGGTTCCGGGTGCGGATGCGCGGCATCGGGAACGTGCCCTCGTCCGGTCCCGCGCTCGTCGTCGCCAATCACTCCGGCGTGATACCGGTCGACGCGATCATGCTCCAGGTCGGCATCCTGGACGAGCACCCGGCCGCCCGCAACCTGCGCCTGCTCGGCGCCGACCTGGTGTACTCCGTCCCCGTCCTGGCGGACCTGGCGAGGAAGAGCGGCCATGTGCGGGCCAGCCCCGCGGAGGCGGAGCGGCTCCTGCGCTCGGGCGAGCTGGTCGGCGTGTTCCCCGAGGGCTTCAAGGGGATCGGCAAGCCCTTCAGCGAGCGCTACCGGCTGCGGCGGTTCGGCCGGGGCGGCTTTGCCCGCACGGCGATGCGCACGAGGTCACCGATGATCCCGTGCGCGATCGTCGGCGCCGAGGAGATCTACCCGATGGTCGCGGACTGGCCGCGGGTCGCCGCCCGGCTGCGGCTGCCCTACTTCCCGGTCACGCCGCTGTTCCCGTGGCTCGGCCCGCTCGGCGTCATCCCGCTGCCGTCCAAGTGGATCATCGAGTTCTGCGATCCGGTGCCCACCGACGGCTTCACCCCGGATCAGTGGGAGGACGAGGAGGTGATCGCCGAGCTCGCCGGCAAGGTGAAGGCCACGATCGACCGCAAGCTCGGCGAGCTGCTGGCCGAGCGGGGGCCGGCCTTCGGCGGCTGACGGGGAGGCCGCCTTCAGCTCGAGCCGGCGGCGCGGTTCCGGCGCAGGGCCGCGCCGGCCGCCAGGCCGCCGACAACGACGCCCGCCCCCGCGGCGACCGGGATGGCCACGAACGTGGCGCGGCGCCCCCTCCTGAACTCGTGCACCGGCCAGCCCCGCTCGCGCGCCACGGCCCGCAGCCGGGCGTCGGGGTTCACCGCATGGGGGTGCCCGACGAGCTCGAGCATGGGCAGGTCGTTCGCGGAGTCGCTGTACGCGCTGCAGCGGGCCAGGTCAAGGCCCTCCCGCTCGGCCAGGGCGAGCACCGCCGCCGCCTTGGCCGAGCCGTGCAGCAGCCCGCCGGACAGCCGGCCCGTGTAGACGCCGTCGCGGGTCTCGGCGACCGTGCCGAGCGCGCCGCTCAGGCCCAGCCGCCTGGCCAGGATGTCCGCCAGTTCGATCGGGGTCGCGGTGACCAGCCAGACCCGCTGGCCGGCGTCCAGGTGCGCCTGCGCGAGATCGCGGGCGCCCTCCCAGATCCGGCCGGCCATGGTCTCGTCGTAGATCTCCTCACCGAGCGCGATGATGTCGGCCACCCGGTGGCCGGCGACGAAGGCGAGCGCAGCCTCGCGGGCCGCGTCGATGTGGTTCGCGCTCTCCGCCCCGCGCACGCGGAACAGGAACTGCCCGGCCATCATCCTGGCCAGGTCTCTCGGGCCGAACATCTTGCGGGCCGCCAGGCCCCTCGCGAAGTAGTAGATCGACGCGCCGCGCATCAGGGTGTTGTCCACGTCGAAGAAGGCCCCGGCCCGCGGATCCGGGGCGGCCGGCGGCCTGGGGGCGGCGGCCGCCGCCTCCCCCGCCGGCGCGGCATGGTCGTGGTGATCGGGGTGCGCCGTCACGATAGCCGAGCCTAATGGGTACGCTTGGTAACCCGGCGCGGGTCTCGCGCCGACGGGTCGCCGCGCCCGACCGGCGGCGGCACGCTCGGGCGTAGGGCACCATAGGCAGGGATGTCGCTCTCTCTCATCGTGGTCGTGCTCGGCGCCGTCGTCGCGGCGGCGGGTACCGTCACGCTGGCGGCGCGCGCCGCCAGGAGACCCTCGCCGGCGCTGCTCGCCTGGACGGCCGCGGTGCTGGGGCTCGCCGTGGCGCTCGGCTCGCAGGCCGTCGGCTACCTGGCCGGCTACAGCGCGCTGCTCTTCCGGGCCATGGAGCTCGGCGCCCAGCTACTGGCCCCGCTTGCGCTGTGCCTCGGCCTGGCCGAGGTGGTCGCGCGCAGGTTGCCCGCCCGGTTCGCCATGCGGCTGGTAACATCGGGCCTCGCGATCGTCCTCGCCGTCGCGCTCGGCTCGGACCCGCTCAACCAGAGCCGGAGGTTCAGCAAGGCGTGGCCGGACCCCGCGGTCTTCTACGAGCCGGTGCCACTGGCGCTGATCGGGATTCTGGCCCTCTTCATCGTGGTCACCGTCCTGGTGTCCGTGCTGGCCACGGCGGCGGGCTCCCGGCGTGCCGGGCCCGGGAGCCGGGCCGGGCCGGTGCTCGCGGCCTCGGCGGCGGCGCTGGCGCTCGCGGAGCCTGGCCTGTCCTGGTTCGCGCACTCGGCCGGGGTCAGGCCCCCGGCGTCGGACCGGGGCATGTTCGCCCTGGCCTGCACGGCGGCCGCGGCGCTGACGTGGTACGCGGCCGTCGCGGCACAGCGGGCCGGCGTGCTGGTCCCGGCCGGCCGGGTCGCGGACGAGGCCGGTGACGGCCGGGCGGATGGCGGTGAGGGTCCCGACGACCAAGGCGGTGGCATGGACGGGCGGTACCAGACAGGAGAGTTCGACGGTTACGGCCGGGGCGACTATGACCAGCGCGGCCTGCCCGGCGACGACCCGCGCGCCTACCGTGACGACCCCGCGCACGGGTGGCCGGGCCCGGCGGGCGGCCGTGTCCCGCAGCTGGACTCGCAGTCCGGCTACCCCGGGCTCGCCGCCCTCGCGGCCGAGTTCGACGATCCGCCGCCCGGGGCAGCCGGGTACCGTGATCCGCGGGCCCCGGACGGCGCGATGCCGCCCGGCGCCCCCTACGCCGGCCCCCCCTACGACGGCCCCCCCTACGACGGCTCCCCCTACGACGGCCCCCCCTACGACGGCGACGGGCCCTACCGCGGGCCGCGTGGCGAGCCCGGCCCGCCGGCGCTCCGGGGGGCGTATGACCGGGACCCCTACGGGCCGGGTCCCGACGCGGGCGGTCCCTACCGCGAGCCAGCGAACGGCGCCTGGCCCTACGACGGCGGCGGGCCCTACCCCGGGCCTCGTGGCGAGCCCGGCCCGCCGGCGGTCCAGGGGGATCCGTACCGCGGCGAATGGGACGCGCAGCGCCGGGCCTTGCGCGACGGCTATGCGAACGGCGGGCCCTCCCCCGGCGCGGCACCCTACGGCGAGGAGGCAGGCCACGGCGGCCCCCGGCCACCGGATGGCGCGGGCACCTCATCGTTGTTCGGTCAGATCACCATCTACACGCTGATCGAGGAGCGGGCAGGTGACTTTGACAGGCTGACCGAGCGGATGGTGGCCAGGGTCCAGGCCCGGGAGCCCGACACGCTGGTCTACATCGTCCACGCGGTGCCGACCGCGCCGATGCAGCGGATCCTGTACGAGGTCTACCGCGACCGGGCCGCCTACGAGGAGCACCTGCGCCAGCCCTACATGGTCAGGTACGAGGCGGAGCGCCGGCCGCTCGTGCTGGCCACGAACGTGATCGAGCTCGGCCTGCAGCAGGCGAAGGTGACGCCGTTCCCGTCGATCTCCGCGATCTCCGACATCCTCAGCGAGTCGGGCATCGACCTGACCGGCGTCGTCAGGTCGCGCGGCAGGATCGCCGGGGGCAACGGCCACGAGCCCCGGGGCCTGCCCGCCCCCGGTCAGGGGGGCCAGCGGCCCGTCCCGGACCGCTATGACGGGCCCGGCTACGCCCAGCCCTACCAGCAGGGCTGGGACGAGATCCGCGGGCGCGACCCGGGGTACCGGTGAGGCTGCCGGGACGCCGCGGGCGAGGCCCGGCTCATGTGATCACGCTGCTGTCCCGGCCCGGCTGCCACCTGTGCGACGAGGCCCGGTCCGTCATCGCCGCGGTGGCCGGCGAGCTCGGCGTGCCCTGGGCCGAGCGGGACGTCACAGCCTCGCCGGAGGACCTGCGCGAGTACGGCGACATGGTGCCGGTCACCTTCATCGACGGGGTCCAGCACGACTTCTGGCGGGTCGACGAGCGCCGCCTGCGCGAGGCGCTGCGCGCCTGATGGCGCGGCGGAACCCGCCGACTTTGTGCAAACGTTCACAAGGGCGTAGCGTGTGGTGAGCCACAGCCGGAGCGGACTGCGGACGACAGGCCGCCCCGCCCGCCGTGCCGAGCCCCCAGGAGTAGCCGGCGTCATGTCCCGCCGCAGACGATCCGAACACGCACCGGGCATCCCCGAAGCCACCATCGCGCGGCTCCCGCTCTACTTGCGCGCCCTGTACGCGCTGGCCGACCGCGGCATCGCCTCGGTGTCGAGCGAGGAGCTGGCCGCGGCGGCGGGCGTGAACTCGGCCAAGCTCCGCAAGGACCTGTCCCACCTTGGCTCGTACGGCACCCGGGGCGTCGGCTACGACGTGGACTACCTGCTCTACCAGGTCTCGCGCGAGCTTGGCCTGACCCAGGACTGGCCGGTCCTCATCGTCGGTGCCGGCAACCTCGGCCGGGCGCTGGCGAACTACGGCGGATTCGCCTCACGCGGCTTCCGCGTGGCCGCGATGCTGGACTCCGACCCGTTCGTGATCGGCCGCGTGATCGCGGGCCACCGGGTGCGGGGTGCCGACGAGATGGAACAGGTCGTGGCCGAGCACGGGGTGATGATCGGGGCGATCACCGCGCCGGCCGGCGCCGCCCAGGGAATCTGCGACCGGCTGGTGGCCGCCGGGGTCACGAGCATCCTGAACTTCGCCCCGGTTGTGCTCAGCGTGCCGGAGGGCGTCGACGTGCGTAAGGTCGATCTGTCGATCGAGTTGCAGATCCTCGCGTTCCACGCGCAGCGCAGGTCAGGCCGGCGGCTGCGGTCGCTCGGCGGCCTGGCCGGCGCCGCGGAAGACACCGCGGGCCGCGGCGCCCGGCGCGGCGCGGGACCTCCGGGACCTGCCGGCCGGCCGCCGTTCCCCGGGGCCGGCGCCCTGCCGGGCAGGGCGGGCAGGGCGCAGCTGGCTGGAGGTGACGGTGGGGTGGCCGCCGAGGCGGTGGGCAGATGAGCGTCCTGGTCGTCGGGCTCAGCCACGCGAGCGCCCCGGTGGCCATCCTCGAGCGCGCGGTGGTCACCGGCGAGGCCAAGGTGAAGCTCCTGCACGATCTGCGGCTGGCCGATCACATCGCGGGCTCGCTGGTGCTGAGCACCTGCAACCGCGTGGAGGTCTACGCGGAGGTTGACAGGTTCCACGGGGGCGTCACGGCCATCTGCGACCTGCTGGCCAGGCACTCGGGCCTGTCGCTGGCCGAGCTGACCGGGCCAGCGTACGTCCACTACGAGGACCGTGCCGCCGAGCACCTGCTCACCGTGGCGTGTGGCCTGGACTCGATGGTGGTGGGCGAGAGCCAGATCCTCGGCCAGGTGCGCGACGCGGTCCGGCTGGCCCGCCAGCACGGCACGCTGAGCCGGGAGCTGTCCGACCTCGCCAGGCTGGCGCTGCGGGCCGGACGGCGCGCTCACGCGGAGACCGGGATCGACGCGGCGGGCCAGAACCTCGTGATGCTGGGCGTGCAGGTCGCCTCCCGGCTGCTCGAGCGCGGCCCGTCCGGCGGGGCGCCGCTGAGCGGCCTGTCCGTCCTCGTGGTGGGAGCAGGCTCGATGAGCTCGCTCGCGGTCGCGACCGCGCGCCGTCACGGAGCCGGCCAGATTGTGATCGCCAACCGGACCAGGGCCCGCGCCGAGCGGCTCGCGGCCCGGTACGGCGCCACGGTGGCGTCCATGCCGGAGCTGCCCGCCAGCATCGCCGCCGCGGACCTGGTCATCTCCTGCACCGGCGCGACCGGGCACGTGATCACTGCGGCGATCGCCGAGCGGGCCCTGCGGCTGCGCTCGCCGGGTGGCCGGGGCCCGCTGGTCCTGCTCGACCTGGCGCTGCCCCGGGACGTCGAGGCCGCGGCCGCGGCGCTCCCCGGCGTCCGGCTGGTCAGCCTGGAGGACCTCGGCCCGCCCGGCGGGGCGGAGGGCGCCGGGCCGGGCGCGCCAGGATCGGCCGCCGAGGCCGAGGTCGCCGCAGTGCGGCGGATCATGGCCGCCGAGCTCGCCGAGTACCTGCGCGCAAGCCGCGCGGCGAGCGTCGCCCCGACTGTCGCCGCGCTGCGCGCCAAGGCCACGTCGGTGGTCGAGTCGGAGCTGGCCAGGCTGGAGCACCGCCTCGGCGACCTCGACGCGCGAGCCCGGCGGGAGATCGCCAAGGCCATGGGCAGGGTGGCGGACAAGCTGCTGCACGGGCCGACCGTGCGGGTGAAGGAGCTCGCGGGGGCGCCGGGCGCGGACTCGTACGAGGCGGCGCTGCGGGTGCTGTTCGAGCTCGATCCCGGGGCCGTGCGGTCGGTAGGCGCCCCGAGCGGGGATCTGCTGGCCGCGGCCGGCCAGGCCGCCGAGGAGGAGGACGACCGATGACCCGTACGCCGGCCCGGTTGGGGACCAGGCGCAGCCCGATGGCGATGGCCCAGGCGCGGCACGTGGCCGGCCTGCTGGCCGCCAGGACCGGCCGCCCGGTCGAGCTGGTCGGCATCGCCACGCTCGGCGACGTCAGCAAGGAGCACCTGACCCAGCTCGGCGGCACCGGGGTGTTCGTCAGCGCGCTCCGGGAGAGCCTGCGCTCGGGGGAGGTCGACATCGCCGTCCACTCGCTGAAGGACCTGCCGACCGCGGGGGGGCAGGAGTTCGCCCTCGCGGCGGTGCCGCCCCGCGACGACCCGAGGGACGCGCTGGTCACGGGGACCGGCGCGAAGCTCGCCGACCTTCCCGCCGGGGCCAGGATCGGGACCGGGTCGCCGCGCCGGGCCGCGCAGGTGCTGCTGCTCCGGCCCGACCTGCGGCCGGTTCCGATCCGCGGCAACGCCGGGACCCGGCTCGCCAAGCTGGACTCCGGCGAGGTTGACGCGGTCGTGCTCGCGTACGCGGGCCTGGCCCGGATCGGCCGGCTGGACGTCGTCAGCCAGGTGTTCGAGCCTGATGAGATGCTGCCGGCGCCCGGCCAGGGCGCGCTGGCCGTGGAGTGCCTGGCGAGCCGGGCCGACGTCGCCGAGTGGCTCGCCGGGATCGACGACCGCGCCAGCCGGCTGGCGATCACCGCGGAGCGCGCCCTGCTCGCGGCGCTGCAGGCTGGCTGCTCGGCCCCGGTCGGCGCGTATGCTGCCGGGACGGAGACGCTGCGGCTCGACGCGGTCGTCGCGGCGGCCGGCGGGGGAGTGGCCCTGCGCGCGAGCGCGGCCGGCCCGGCGGGCGAGGCCGAGCGCCTCGGCCGGTCTGCTGCCGCCGAGCTCCTCAGCCGGGGCGCGGGTAGGTATACGCACGTGTCAGCTGGACAGCTCACCGACGGGGACGATGTGAAGTGAACCTCACGCCCGTGACGGACATCACCGGGCCGGCACGCGGGGGCCGAGCCCGGGCCGGCCGTCCCGGCCTGGTCGCCCTGGTCGGCGTCGGCCCCGGCGATCCGGAGCTGCTGACCCTGCGGGCGGCCGCTCTGCTGCGCGAGGCCGACGTCGTGGTGGCCGGGCCGCCGGCCAGGGAGCGGGCCGCCGGCCTGCTCCGCCGGGACGCCACCGTCGTCGAGCCGGCGGCCCTGGAGTCGGACCCGGACCTGCTGGCGCGGGAGGCCAGGTCCGGCCGCCTGGTGCTCCGCCTCTACGGCGGGGACCCGCTGCTGTTCTGCTCGGCCGCCGCGGATGCCGCCGCCTGCGCGCGGGCTGGCGTGCGGTTTGAGATCGTGCCCGGGGTCTCCGCCGCCACCGCCGTCCCCGCCTACGCGGGCATCCCGCTGACCCCGGACGGCACGGGCGAGGTCCGGATCGTGCAGGCGGCCGACGCCGGCCGGGTTCCGGCCGGGCCGGGATCGGTCGTCATACTCGGCGCCGAGTCCGCCGTCACCGACGTCGCCAAGCAGATGGTCGCGTCCGGGTGGCCCGAGGACACGCCGCTGGCGATCACCTGGAACGGCACGACACCCGAGCAGCACACGGTCGTCGGCACGCTCGGCACGATCGCCGCCGACCTCAAGGCCGCCGGGATCAGCGTGGCCACCGAGCACGGCCCGGCGATCGCGGTGGCCGGCGAGGGCGTGCTCGCCAGGCGTGAGCTGTCCTGGTTCGAGACCAAGCCGCTGTTTGGCTGGCGGGTGCTGGTGCCCAGGACCAAGGAGCAGGCGGCGAGCGTCAGCGAGCGGCTGCGCGGCTACGGGGCGGTGCCCGAGCAGGTCCCGACGATCGCCGTCGAGCCGCCGCGAACCCCCCAGCAGATGGAGCGGGCCGTGCGCGGGCTGGTCACCGGCCGGTACCAGTGGGTCGCGTTCACCTCGTCCAACGCCGTCCGGGCGGTCCGCGAGAAGTTCGAGGAGTACGGGCTCGACGCGCGGGCGTTCGCCGGGGTGAAGGTTGCCGCCGTGGGCGAGCAGACCGCCGCGGCGCTGCGGGCGTTCGGGATCATGCCCGAACTGATGCCCGAGGCCGAGCAGTCGGCGGAGGGCCTCGCCCGGTGCTGGCCGCCCTACGACGACGTGCTCGACCCGATCAACCGGGTGCTGCTGCCGCGGGCGGACATCGCCACAGAGAACCTGGTGACCAGGCTCACCGCGCTCGGCTGGGAGGCGGAGGAGGTGACCGCGTACCGCACCGTCCGGGCCTCCCCGCCGCCTGCCCCGGTCCGCGAGGCGATCAAGGGCGGCGGGTTCGACGCGGTCCTGTTCACCTCCTCCTCCACGGTCAGGAACCTCATCGGGATCGCGGGGAAGCCGCACGCCGTCACCGTGGTGGCGGTGATCGGGCCGGAGACCGCCCGGACCGCGGCCGAGTACGGGCTGCGGACGGACGTCATCGCGCCCCGCCCCTCGGCCACGGCGCTCGTGGACGCGCTGGCCGAGTACGGGGCGGCGCTGCGGGACGCGGCGGCGGAGGCCGGCGAGCCGTTCCGCAGGCCGAGCGAGCGCCGCAGGGGCGCGCGCCGGCGGATCAGGTAGGCACACGAAAGGGAGCGCCCGCGATGGCCGAACCTTCCCCCGCGTCCTTCCCCGCCGCCCGGCCCCGCAGGCTCCGCCGGACGGCCGCGCTGCGCCGGCTCGCCGCGCAGGTCGACGTCCGCCCGGCCGACCTGGTGCAGCCGCTGTTCGTCAAGGAGGGCATCAGCGAGCCGGTGCCCGTCGCGTCCATGCCCGGGGTCGCGCAGCACACCAGGGACAGCCTGCGCAAGGCCGCGGCGGAGGCCGCCGAGGCCGGGGTGGGCGGGCTGATCCTGTTCGGCATCCCGGCGGCCAAGGACGATCGCGGCAGCGCCGCCGACGACCCGGACGGGATCGTCCAGGCCGCCCTGCGCGACCTGCGGGCCGAGGTCGGCGCGCGGCTCGTCGTCATGGCCGACCTGTGCCTGTGCGAGTACACCGACCACGGGCACTGCGGCGTGCTCACGCCCGGCCGCGACGTGGACAACGACGCCACGCTAGAGCGGTACCAGGCGATCGCGGTCGCCCAGGCGCGAGCCGGGGCGCACGTCGTGGCGCCGAGCGGCATGATGGACGGCCAGGTGGCGGCGATCCGCCAGGCGCTCGACGGAGCTGGCTTCGCCGACGTGGCGATCTGCGCCTACGCCGTCAAGTACGCCTCAGGGTTCTACGGTCCGTTCCGCGACGCGGCCGAGGGGGCTCCCAGGTTCGGCGACCGGGCCTCGTACCAGCAGGACCCGGCCCGCCGGGAGGAGGCGCTGCGGGAGGTGATGCTCGACGTGGCCGAGGGCGCGGACATCGTCATGGTCAAGCCCGCGCTGCCCTACCTGGACATCGTCGGCATGGTCGCCCGGCAGGCCAGCGTGCCGGTCGCCGCCTACCAGGTGAGCGGGGAGTACGCGATGATCGAGGCCGCGGCGGCGGCGGGCTGGCTGGACCGCGACCGGGTCATCGGGGAGACGCTGACCGCGATCAAGCGGGCGGGCGCAGGGATCATCCTGACCTACTGGGCCACCGAGGTGGCCCGCAGGCTGGCCTGAGCCGCCCCCTGGCCCGCAGGCTGGCCTGAGCCGCCCCCTGGCCCGCAGGCTGGCTCAGGCCGGAAGGTAGGCGACCAGCCGGCGCGGGACCGCGCCGGGCAGGCTGACCCGCCGCCAGCCGCGGGCGAACGCCGGAGGGCGCTCGTGCGGCCACTCCAGGACCGCGAAGCGACCGCGCGCCACCCGGAACGGCGACCGCGCGGCCGGCGGCCGCGCGCCGGCCGAGTCGGGGGTGGACGCGCACCCCGCGTAGAACGCGACCGGGATCCGCTGCGCGCCGTTGAGCAGGCACGGCGGCGCGATGCCCAGCCGGCGCAGGTCGGCCGCGACCCTGGCGTACTCGGCGTGGAACCGGGCCGTCCCCGCGACCTCGTGGCTGAGCACCGCCTGCTGGACCACCGCCTGGGCGACCAGGATCACCCCGATCAGCACGGTGACCTCGGACCGCCAGCCCGGGCTGGTCCGCGCCAGCACCCCGGCCACCAGGTCGGCGACCGGGACCGAGGCCAGGGCGTAGTACGGCAGCAGGAACCGGGGCGCCGCGTAGTCCACCCCGATCAGGTACTGGCCGGCCAGCGCCAGCGCGCAGGCCGCGGCGAGCGCGCTGGAGGCCAGCCGGCCCGCCCGGCGCGCGGCGAGCATGCCGAGGACGACCAGCACGGGAAGGGCGAGCCACCACAGGTCAAGGACGGGGTAGCGCACGCCGACCGTGCACGGGCGGCACAGCGTCGGCCCGTTGAGCGCGCGCAGCTCCGCCCAGAACCCCGCGTGCAGTCCGAGCCCGCCCTGCTCGGCGCCGGCCAGCCTGAGCCGGCGCAGCGGCCCGCCGAACCGCAGGAACGCCTCGACCACCCACTCCGCGGCCCCGGCGGCCAAACCGGCTACCACCGCGGCGACCAGCGGCACCTTCCGCCACGCGGGCACAGCGAGAGCCGCGAGCACCAGGAGGGCGGCCAGGAAGACCGCGTCCCCGATCCGCACGAGGGCGCCCGCGGCGACGGCGAGCGCCAGCCCGGCGAGCGGCCAGCCGGCCGGCCCCCGCGCCCGCGCGCCCGGCCCCGCCGGGTCATCCGCGGGCCGCACGGCGCCCGCCGCGCGCAGGAAGAGCCCGGTCGCGGCCAGGGCGGCGAACGCCATCCACAGGTCCGGCATCGCCTGGGGCCCGTAGAACCTGGCCACCCACAGGCTGCCGAACATCGCCCCGGCCAGGGCGAGCTGCCAGGCGGGCCGCAGGCGGCGCCAGGCGAGCAGCGAGCCGAACAGGGCCAGCCCGGAAGCCACGGCCAGGTAGGCGCGCAGCGCCACGACCGAGGAGGTGACCAGCTCCAGCGGCGCCACGAGCAGCGGGATGCCCCGCGAGCGCGCGGGGTCGAAGAACGCCGCGGGCGCGTGCGGGCTGACCTGGCTGACGTAGACCACCTCATCCCAGCTCAGCCCCAGCCTGGGCGGCACGCTGACCAGCTGCGAGACGGTGAACGCCGCAGCCGCGAGGGCGATCCAGGCGACGCTGTCCGGCCCGGGCAGGCGGGTCAGGGCGCGGCGGCGCGCGGCAAGCCCGGGCCGCGAGCCCGGGGGCGCCGGCTCGGCGCGGAAGCGCGACACCTCATGAGGATGCCACGCCCGGCAGGCTGCCAGGCCACCGGGCGGAGTATCGTCGCAGGCAACGCGGAGCGACGCCGCGGGCAACGATGCCTGGAGGGGCGGCCGATGGTCGAAGCGGTCATGCGGCCCAGGCGGCGCGGGGCGGGCGGCCGGCAGCTGCTCGCGGCGCACCGGTACGCGGCCATGGGATGGCCGGTCTGCGCCGGCGCGCATCCCGTCGGCCGGCGGCCGGGCGGCGCGGCCACTGGGCGCGCCTGCTCGTGCGACCGGGTGGGCTGCCCGGCGCCGGGAGCCCACCCGCTGTCACCGGCCTGGAAGCTGCAGGCGACGGTGGACCATGACCTCATCCGGCGGTGGTGGACGGCCTCCCCGGCGGCCGGGATCCTGCTGGTGACGGGCCGGGTGTTCGACGTGCTCGACGTGCCGGCCGCAGCCGGGCAGGCGGCGCTCGCGCGCCTGGAGCGCGACGGGATGCCACCGGGGCCGGTCGCCCTCGGCGCCGGGCGCCGGGCACTGTTCTTCGTCGCCTCCCGGGCGGCGCTGGCCGACGATGCCGAGTGGTGGCCCTGCCACCTGGACTGCGTGCCGGAGACCGTGCCCGAGATCGGGGGGCTGCGCTGGCACTGCACGGACAGCTACGTGCTCGCCCCGCCGTCGCGGCTGGCCGGCGGCCTTGCGGCGCGCTGGCTGCGCCCCCCTGGCCGGGCGCCGCTTCCGGACGCGCTCCGCCTGCTGGGGCACCTGGCCGACGCCTGCGAGGAGGTCATGCGGTGACCGGCCGGCCCGGCGCGGAGTCCTCCGCGGAGCTGTTCGCCCGCGCGAGCGGGCTGCTGCCCGGCGGGGTGAACTCCCCGGTCCGCGCGTTCGGCGCGGTCGGCGGCACGCCCGTGTTCATGGCATCCGGCGACGGCGCCTACCTGACCGACGTCGGCGGGCGGCGCTACGTGGACCTCGTCTGCTCGTGGGGGCCCATGATCCTCGGCCACGCCCACCCGCAGGTGACCAGGGCGGTGCGGGAGGCGGCCGGCAAGGGCACGTCCTTCGGCACCGTGACGCCCGGCGAGGTGGAGCTCGCGGCCGAGATCGTCGCCCGCGCGCCGGTGGAGAAGGTCAGGCTGGTGAACTCGGGCACCGAGGCGACCATGTCGGCGCTGCGGCTCGCCCGTGCCTACACGGGCCGTCGGCTCGTAGTGAAGTTCGCTGGCTGCTACCACGGCCACGTGGACGCGCTGCTGGCGGCGGCCGGGTCAGGCGTTGCCACCTTCGGCCTGCCGGACTCGCCCGGCGTGACCGGGGCGGTGACCGCCGACACGATCGTGCTGCCGTACAACGACCCCGAGGCGGTGCGGCAGGCGTTCGCGGTGAGCGGCGGCGAGATCGCGTGCGTGATCACCGAGGCCTGCCCGGCGAACATGGGGGTGGTCCCGCCGTCGGCTGGCTTCAACGAGCTGCTGGCCGGGCTGTGCGCCGAGCACGGGGCGCTGCTGATCATGGACGAGGTCCTGACCGGGTTCCGGGTCACCCGCTCCGGCTGGTACGGCCGGGAGGGAGTGGCCGGCGACCTGACCACCTTCGGCAAGGTCATGGGCGGCGGGCTGCCCGCGGCCGGGTTCGGCGGCAAGGCGGCGATCATGGACCTGCTCGCGCCGTCCGGCCCCGTCTACCAGGCGGGCACGCTGTCGGGGAACCCGCTGGCCACCGCGGCGGGCCTGGCCACGCTGCGGGCCTGCACCCCGGAGGTCTACCAGCGGGTCGACGAGGCGGCCGCCGCGGTCGCCAAGCTCACCGCCGACGCGCTGGCCGCGGCCGGGGTGCCGTTCTGGCTGGGCGAGGCGGGCAACCTGTTCTCGTTCTTCCTCGGGGCCGCCGAGCCGGTCAGGGACTTCACCCAGGCCCGGTCCGCGTCGCGGGACGCCTACGCCGCGTTCTTCCACGCGATGCTCGACGCCGGCGTCTACCTGCCGCCCTCGCCGTTCGAGGCGTGGTTCGTGTCGGCGGCGCACGACGACCAGGCGCTCGAGGTCATCGCGGCGGCGCTTCCCGCGGCGGCCGGGGCCGCCGCGGCTGCCCTCGGCTGACGGGGGGCCCTCCGCGCTCCGGGAGCAGCCGGAAGGCCCCCCGCGGGCCCGGGCGGCCGGTCAGCGGTGCAGGTGCACCGAGATGTGCGAGAAGTGGACGTGCTGGCCCGCCGGGTTCGGCAGGATCACGTGGAATCCGCACTGGTAGTAAGCGTGCAGGCCGACCCGGTTGGGCGTGCCGCGCGAGTCGCCGAACTGGGCGCGGGGCGAGTCCCGCCAGCACGTGAGGTCGCGGAAGGCGACATTGCTGACGATCTCGTTGGCGTCGTGGCTGGCCATCACGTTGCTGCTGATCGTGGCGTCGATGCCGATCCGGTTGCGGATCACGCCCAGCCAGCACGAGCGCAGGTGGCGGACGATGATCACGTGCCCGATCCAGCTGTCCTCGTAGGCGCTGAACGCGGGGCTGTGTTTGACCGCGAAGATGCCCATCGGGCGGCACGTGAGCCCGCCGCCGCCGGCGACCTGCACCACGGAGCCGCCGATCCAGGCGTAGTGCACGACGACGCCGAGCGCGCCCACCGCGATGATGCTGCCGAAGACCTTCGGCCGGCTGCTGAGCCTGGTCCGGCCGTGGGGGCGGTCGTCGAGGCAGCGGAAGCTCCTGCCGCAGCCGAGGAAGAGCGTCGCGCCCCGGCTGACGACGATGTTGTGCCCGACGATGAGACGGGAGTGCCCGCGGCCGAACGCGGCCAGGAGCGCCGAGTGGCGCAGCACGAGCACGTCGCGCTCGACGACGGCCGGGCCGCGGTCCACCAGGCAGAGGCCCCGGACGACGACCTCCCCGAAGCGGCCGGCCAGCACTCCCGGGTGCCGGACCGAGCCGTGGCAGACCAGCAGCGGCCAGGACGGCGCGCCGGATGCCGGGACGGCGGGCGCGAGCGCGAGGCCGCCGAGCAGGGTGGCGACCACGGCCGCCGTGGCCCGGCCGGCCCGCGGCCTCGCGGCCCGCGCGGCGCTTCCCGGTGCCCCGGCGCGCGCGAACCCGCCGGCGCCGGTGCCGCGGGTGGCGGCGGCCGCGCGGGCCGCCGTCACCAGATGTGCCTGACGACGTAGCATGTGCATCCCCTTTTCTCGTTCCCCCGTTGGGAGACGCATTTTCGCAGCACGTTAACATGCGCCGCCATTACCGCGCGGGCTCCCGCCCGAAGTGCCGGCAATTGTTATTTCAGCGACGCCGCCGGTGCCGCGCATCACAGGGATTGCGGGGCAACCCGGCCATTGGCGCAGCCGCGCGGCGCCGCCGGCCGCCGGTCAGCCCAGGGCGATCGCGATGATCCCGGCGGCGATCGCGGCGCCTGCCGCCAGCCGGCGGGCCAGGCCGGCCTCGCCGAGCATGCGCCGGCCGAGCAGGATCGCGAACACCACGCTGACCTCGCGCGCCGGGGCGACCGCGCTGACCGCGGTGAAGCTCAGCGCGGTCAGCACGAGCAGGTAGGCGAGGGGTGACAGCAGCGCCGCGCCGATCACCTGCGGCCGGAACCGCTGCCACACGCGGGCCACCAGGTCGCGGCGGCCCAGCGCGAACGGGGCGAAGGCCACGGCCATCACCGGGTACCCGGGGTAGCCCTGGATGGCGGGCGGCGTGTGCAGGGTGGACACGGCGTACTTGTCGCAGACCGTGTAGCAGGCGATGAACACCCCGGTGGTCACCGCGAAGGCCAGCGCCCCGGGGGAGAAGGCGGCCCGCGTGCCCGCGGTCGGCCAGCCGATCACGACGACGCCGGCGATGACCGCGGCGATCCCGGCGGCCTGCACCGGGGCCGGCCGCTCGCCGAGGAGCACGATCCCGGCGACGGCGGCGAGCAGGGCACCGGTCCCACGGCCGACCGGGTAGGTGAGCGACAGGTCGCCGAGCCGGTAGCCGGACTGCAGGAACAGGAAGTACCCCGTGTGCAGCGCGCCGGTCAGGGCGAGGAAGGCCCAGTTGCGCCAGGTCAGCGAGGGGTGGCCGAGGACGGCCGTGCCCACGGCCACCGGAGCGTAGGCGATCGCGGCGCCGACGGCGACCAGCCAGATGAACGCCACCGCCCCGGTCGCCGCCGCCTGCTTGCTGAACAGGTTCCAGCTCGCGTGGGCCAGTGCCGCCGCCAGCACGAGCGAGATGGCGGCGGCGCTCATGCGGCGTCCTTGCAGGTCCGGTACCGGGTGAACCTCCGCCACCCTATCCCTTCCGGACATGCCCTGCGGATCCGGGTGGTTCACCCGCCGTTCACCAGGGGTTGCGCTCCGGGAACCCCTGGGATGGCGCGGCGGGCGTGCCGGGCGCGAGCCGGCGGCGGGGCGAAAGGCCCGGCGGGGCCGGTAGGCTGGGCGGCGCCATGAGTGCGCAGACCAGCGCCGGCCCGGCGGGGCCGGACAGCCCGACCACGATCGTCCACCTGGTGCGCCACGGGGAGGTGGCCAACCCGCGCGGCGTGCTGTACGGGCGGCTGCCCGGCTTCCACCTGTCCGAGGACGGGCAGATGATGGCCAAGGCCGCGGCCGGCTTCATGGCGGGACGGGATGTCACCGTGCTCCGCTCCTCGCCGCTGGAGCGGGCGGTCGAGACGGCCGAGCCGATCGCCGCCCAGCTCGGCCTGGCGATCGAGGTGGACGAGCGGCTGATCGAGCCGTGGAACCACTTCGAGGGGCTCACCGTCGGCGTCGGGGACGGGGTGCTGCGGTCCCCGGCGCACTGGGTCCACCTGCGCAACCCGTTCCGCCCCTCCTGGGGCGAGCCCTACCGGCAGGTGGCCGGCCGGGTGCTCGCGGCTGCCGCGGACGCCATGCGGGCGGCCCGCGGCCACGAGGCGGTCTGCGTGAGCCACCAGCTGCCGATCTGGGTCTGCCGGCGGTCCGCAGAAGGGCGGCGGCTCTGGCATGATCCCAGGCGGCGGCAGTGCGCGCTGGGCAGCGTGACCAGCCTCACCTACGTGGGCGACCGGCTGGCATCGGTGAGCTACGCCGAGCCGTCCGGCCCGGCCGGGTCGCGGGCCGCCGGGGCATAGCGGGCCGCCGGGGCACAGCGGGCCGCCGGGGGGCAGAGCGGGCCGCCGGGGCACAGCGGTTCAGGTCCCGGGATCCCCCGGCCGGGCGTGATGCCAGGGTCGCCTCGCCCGCGCGGGCGCGATCCGGCACAATGGTTGCCGGTACTACCGCATGTAGGAGATCATCCGTGGCCCGCCAGAGGACTTCCCCGCGGCGCGCGCCCCGGACGGCCCGTCGCCGCCGGGGTCCGCGGGCCGCCCTGGCCGTGCTCGCCGCCGCCCTCGCCGCCGCCGTGGCGGGCTGCTCGGGCGGGCCGATCGCCGCGAGCACCCCGGTCAGCGACGGGGTGAGCTTCGTGAGCGGCAGCTACAGCAGCACCTACTTCCCGCCGGGGTCGCGCCCGGCCGCACCCGCTGTGCGGGGCACCACCCTGACCGGGCGGGCGTTCCGCCTGGCGGCCGAGCGCGGGCACGTCGTCGTGCTCAACTTCTGGGGCTCGTGGTGCGCCCCGTGCCGCCGCGAGGCCCCGGTGCTCGCCGCGCTCGCCCGGCGCCTCGCCCCGCGCGGAGTCCGCTTCGTCGGGGTCGATATCGACGACTCGGTCAGCAGCGCCGAGGCGTTCGAGCGCGACTTCAACGTCGGCTACCCGAGCCTGAATGACCCGGGCGACCAGGTGGCGCTCGCGTTCCACGGAACGCTGCCGCCCGCGGCGATCCCGAGCACGCTGGTCATCGACCGGTCCGGGCGGATCGCCGCGCGCGTCGTCGGCGAGGTCACCTACGCCGGGCTGCGCGCCGTGATCGCCCGGGTGCTGGCGGAGCGGGCGTGACGCCCGGCGCCGCCGGCCGGGCGGCCGGCACCGCGGCCCGTGCCGGGCAGCTGCGGCTTGGCCCGGCGGGCTGGCTGCGCTGGACCTGGCGCCAGCTCACCTCGATGCGGACGGCTCTCGTGCTGCTGTTCCTGCTGGCGCTCGCGAGCATCCCCGGCTCGATCCTGCCGCAGGAGGGCATCGACCCGGCCGCGGTGAGCCAGTACTACGCGCAGCACCCGGCGCTCGCGCCGTTCCTGGCCAGGCTCTCGGCCTTCGACGTGTTCGGCGCCCCCTGGTTCGCGGCGATCTACCTGCTGCTGTTCGCCTCGCTCGCCGGGTGCGTGCTGCCGCGCGCGGCCCGGTTCGCCCGGTCGGCCCGGCAGCCGCCCCCGCGCGCCCCCCGCCATCTGGACCGGCTGCCGCAGGCGGCGCGCATGGCCACCGCCGCCCCGCCCGCGGATGCGATCGAGGCGGCCCGCCGCGTGCTCGCCCGTCGCCGGTTCCGGCTCCGGTCCGCCGATGGCTGGGTCTCGGCGGAGAAGGGGTACCTGCACGAGGCTGGGAACCTGCTGTTCCACCTCGCGCTGCTCGGCCTGCTCGCGTCGGTCGCCCTCGGCGGGCTGTTCGGGTACAAGGGCGACCGCCTGCTCGTGGCCGGGCAGACCTACGCCAACACGCCCACGTCGATGGACGTGTTCCGGCCCGGGCGGCTGGTCACCGCGACGGACCTGCAACCGTTCAGCGTCACGCTGCGGCGCTTCTCGGCCGGCTACGTCAGCTCCGGGCCGCAGCGCGGCGAGCCGGCCTGGTTCAGCGCCTCGGTCAGCTACACCGCGAGCTACGGCGGCCGCCCGCGCGGCTACGACCTGCGCGTGAACCATCCGCTGAACGTCGACGGCGTTCAGGTGTTCCTGATCGGGCACGGTTACGCGCCGGTGTTCAAGGTGACCGACGGGACCGGCAGGGTGGTCTTCGACCAGCCGGTGCCGTTCATCCCCGTGGAGCAGTCCGGGCTCACCTCCGCGGGAGTGGTGAAGGTGCCCGATGCCCGGCCGCGGCAGCTCGGCTTCGCCGGCGTCTTCCTGCCGACTGCGGTGGACGTCGACGGCAGGCTGGCCTCGGCGTTCCCGGCGCCGCTCCTGCCCCGGGTCAGCCTGGTCGCCTACGCCGGGAACCTCGGCCTCAACGGCGGCCAGCCTCAGTCGGTCTACAGCCTGAGCACCAGCCGGATGCGCCGCCTCCCGCTCCGGCCGGTGCCCCTCGCCCCCGGCCAGTCGATCAAGCTCCCGGACGGGCTGGGCAGGCTGACGTTCGTCGGCTACCGGCAGTGGGCGAGCCTGGCCATCACCTACGACCCGGGCCAGCTGCCCGCGCTGGCCTCCGCCCTGACCGCCCTGGCCGGCCTGGTCCTGTCGTTCCTGGTGCGCCGCCGCCGCGTGTTCGTGCGCGCCGCAGGCGACGGCTCGGGCCAGGTGACGGCCGTCGACGTGGGCGGGCTGACCAGGTCGGACGCGGCCGGAGGGTTCGAGGCGGAGTTCGCCGACCTGGCCGGGGAGATCATGCGGGCGATCGGCGGGTCCACGCCTGCGGGGCCGATCGCGGGCGAGGTGGCCGCCGTAGCCGCGGCGAAGGGAGAGTGAGGAACGATGTCCGATTCCGGGCTGGCCATCGCCAGCAACATCACGCTGGTGCTGGCGATCGCGGCGTACGGCGTTGCCATGGTCGCCTATGCGTTTGACCTGGCGGCCCGGGCGCGGCGGCAGGCGGCGGCCGCGGACGCCGCGCCGGCCCGCGCCGGGACCCCGGCCCTGGTCGGCGCCGCGGCCGGGGTGGCCGCGGCGGGCGAGCTGCCCGGGCCATCGGACGGCCCGGGGCCGGGGAAGCCGGGCACGACGATCACCGGGTCAGGCGGCCCGGCCATGCCAGGCGGCCCGGCCGGGCCCGGCGGGTCCGTGGCCTCGGCGGCGCGGACCCGCTGGCCGGCGAGCGGATGGGCGCGGGCCGGGTTCGTCCTGACCTGCCTGGGCCTGGCCAGCCATGTCGCGTCGATCACGATGCGCGGCATCGATGAGCACCGGGTGCCGTGGGGCAACATGTACGAGTTCATCGCCGCGATCACCTGCGCGGCCGTGCTCGTGCTCGTGCTCGCCTCGGCCCGGTTCGGCGCGTACTACCTGGGCCTGTTCGTGTTGCTGCCGGTCGTGCTCGCGCTCGCGGTGGACGTGATGGTCATCTACACCCCGGCCGGCAATCTGGTCCCCGCGCTCCAGTCGTACTGGATCGCGATCCACGTGACCGCGATGATCGTGGCGCTCGGCCTGTACATCTTCGGCGCGGTCGTCACCGTGTTGTACCTGCTGGCGGCGCGGAGCGAGCGGATGGCGAAGGCCGGCGGCAGGCCGGGCGGGGGGATCATGGCTCAGCTCCCGGGGTCCCAGGTGCTTGACCGGCTCTCCTACCGGTCGGTCCTGTTCGCGTTCCCGGCGTGGACCTTCGCGATCATCGCGGGGGCGATCTGGGCCGATCACGCCTGGGGCAGGTACTGGGGCTGGGATCCCAAGGAGACCTGGTCGTTCATCACCTGGCTGGTCTACGCGGCGTACCTGCACGCACGCGCGACAGCGGGCTGGCGCGGGCACCGGGCCGCCGTCATCCACCTGGCCGGGTTCGCCTGCCTGCTCTTCAACGTCGTCGTGATCAACCTGTGGGTGACTGGCCTGCATTCCTACGCGGGCATGCACTGAGCCGCTGCGCGGCCGGGCGGCGAGCCGCGGCGCGGGCGCGTCACTCCTGGTCGCGCAGGCGGCGGATCCGGCGGTCGAGCTCGAGGAGGAACTCCGGGTTGTCGTCGGGAGCGACGAACCTGGCCCGGGTGCCCACGCCCGGCCGCCAGCCACGGCCCGCGCCGGCACGGGCCGCGCGGGGGCCCAGGACGAGCCCGCCGCCCGTCGCCCACAGCGCGGCCGGGGTGTCAAGGACCCGCTCCGCCCGCACGTCACGCCGCCCCACCAGCAGCCAGGCCGCGGCGCCGAACACCCAGAACGCGATGGCCACCATGAGCCAGGTCTGCTTCGTCGGCAGGTCGAAGTACCGCTCGGGGGTCGAGGCGATGTCGATGACGCATGGCACCACGAAACCAAGCGTTAGCAGGGCAAAGATGACGCACAGCACCAACATGGACACAGAGTAGCCGCTGGATCCGCATGCCCGCCCCCGGGCGCGGCGGCACCGGATCCACTGCCTGACGCCACGGCGAATCAGGCGTAACCTGGCAACCTGATCTCATTGCGGACGATGCCCGGGGAGCGGTGGCATGCGGCGGTTACTGGAACTCATCCGGCGGAAGCGCCGGACGCGGGCTCGCCGGGCGGCCGGGCACCGAAGGGCGCCCGGCGCTGCGCGGGCCGGGCACCGGGCCGGGCAGCCGGCGGCTCCGGGGCCAGCCGCCCGGGTACCTCCGTCCCGCCTCGCCCGGCCCGGGCCCGGCCAGCCTGCCGAGCCGCGCCCAGGCGGGCCGGCTCCCATCCGGCCCGGGTCCGCTCCTCCTCGGTCGTCGGCGCTCCCCGGCCAGGCCGGGCCGGGGAGCGCCCCGGACGCCGCGCCCCGTGGTCACGCTGGCCGGCTGGCCGCCTCCGCCCCACGCCAGCCTCCGGGGGGCGCGGCTGCCGGAGTCGTCGGCCCCGGCCCGTCGGGGCCTGCCGGGCGCGCCCGAGTCCGCACCGGCCCTCGGCCAGCCGCCGGCCGGCCCGCAGAGCCCGGCCGGCCCGCGGGGTTCGGGCAGACGGCGGCGGGGGCACGGCTGGGAACCCCGGCACGGCCGAGGCCGGCGGCGGATGCGCCGGTGCCGTGGTACGAGCGGGCCAGGGTGGGCCGCACCGCTCCCGGACACCGCCACTGCGGTCATCTCGAGCGCATCCTGCACCGGGACTGGGCTCCCGGGCAGGTGCCCCCGCCCCAGGTGGTCCGGGCCGTGGACCGGCTCGCCGAGCTGCCCCAGCTGATCAAGGAACGGCTGGTGGCCGGGCTGGACGCGATCTACGTGGGCCCCGGCGGCGTGCCTGATCTCGATCACATGGATGCGCTGCGCGGAGTCCCGCTGCCGTCCGGCCGCGCCACCTGGGACGCCTGCGCTGGAGCCTATGGCGAGCGCCGGATCGTCGTGGGATCCCGGCCATCCCCGACGCCGGATGTGATGTGCCACGAGATCGGCCACGCGCTGGACGACATCGACGGCCCGGACGGGGCTTGGCAGTCGGACACGGCCGAGTTCACGGCGCTCTACCGCGCCTGCCGGCCGTCGCTGGCCAGCGCGTTCCACCGGCAGCCCGGATCGCTCGGCCGGCGGGAGTTCTTCGCGGACGCGTTCGCGGCGATCGCGTCATCGCAGCGGCCGGCGCTCGTCGAGATGGTGGGCGGGGACACGCGGGCGGCGCTGCGGGTCATGCTCTACTTCAACGTGCGGTACGGCATCTGAGGATGGTGCGGCATGTACGTGATACGCCTGCCCAACGGCAACCTGCTGGTCCCGGAGTCGGCGACCGCCCCGGACGGCTCAGCGCTCGGTGATGCCTACGTCGAGATCGGGCCGGCCGACGCCGATTACGCGCGGTTCGCCTCCGGTGCCCTGAGCGAGGAAGAGGCCGAGGAGAAGAAGAGAGCCTGGCGCGCCGGTGATGAGGTGCTGCGCCACGAGTTCCTGGACTTCCTGGCCCGGGGCGGCGGCATGGAGGCTGCCGGTGAGCGGTGATAACGGCCGGGCGCGTCGGGAGCGCCACGCGCACCCGGGCCGCGGGGCCCGGGTGAGCCGCACGGCCGGCCTGGGCGGCACGGCCGTGCCGCCGCGCCCGGTCAGCGGCGCCCGGCCGGGCCGTGCAGCCCGGCCGGGCCCTGCGCAGGGCACCGCCCGGTCGGGGCTGCGGGCACGGCCGGAGTTACTGCCCGGGGCTGTCGGCGTCCGGGGCACGTTCCCCGGCGGCCGCCGGCTTCTCAGCCGGCCCGGCGTCCAGGCCGAGCAGCGCGCGGATCTCCACCTCCCGGTACCGGCGGTGGCCGCCGGGAGTGCGGATGCTGCTGATCCGGCCCGATGCGGCCCATCTGGTCACCGTCTTGGGGTCGACGCGGAACAGGGCAGCGACCTCTCCGGGAGTAAGCAGGCGATCACTGTGGCCATCCATTCGTCACTCCTCCGACTCACCTAGCCCCCTCGCTCTCTTACCCCCCATAACATCATCTTAATGCTAAAGATCACTATTCTCCTTAGATTCCGTAAAAGTTTCCTCACGATCCTTGTAGTGACGCTTTGACCGTCACCTGCCGCCTAGGGCCCGATCACGTAGGCTGGGGCCGTGCGTGACCTTGTCGGGATCGATGAGATCCGGGAGGCGGCACGTCGGCTTGATGGCGTCGCGTTCCGAACCCCGCTCGTGCCGTTTCCCGGCGCCGCCCCCGACCTGCTCATCAAGGCCGAGTCGCTGCAGCCCACCGGCGCGTTCAAGCTGAGGGGCGCCTTCTCCGCGATCAGCGCGCTCCCGCCCGGGCGGCGCTCCCGTGGCGTGGTGACCCATTCCGGCGGGAACCACGCCGCCGCGCTCGCCTACGCCGCGGGGCTGCTCGGGGTGCCGGCCACCGTGGTCGTGCCGTCCAACGCCCCGGAGGTCAAGGTCGAGGCGGCCCGGGCGTGGGGCGCCCGGATCGTCACCTGCGAGCCCAGCCTCGCCGCGCGCGCCGCCGCGGCCGGGGAACTGGTCGCCAGCCACGGCTACGAGCCGGTTCCCCCGTTCGACCACCGGGACGTGATCGCCGGCCAGGGCACGATCGGCCTGGAGATCGCCGAGGACCTGCCGGGGGCGGACCTGGTGGTCTGCCCGGTCGGGGGCGGCGGCCTCATCTCCGGGGTCGCCGCGGCGATCACCGCCCTGGTCCCCGGCGCCCGGGTCGTGGGCGCCGAGCCGGCGCTCGCTGCGGACGCCAGGGACAGCCTGCGGCTACGGCGGCCGGTCGCGTGGTCGCCGGCCGACACCGGGCGCACGATCGCCGATGCGCTGCGCGCCGACCGGGTCGGCGAGCTGCCGATGCGCCACCTGCTCGCGCAGGTCCACGCCATCGTGACGGTGACCGACGACGAGATCCGCGCGGCGATGCGGCTGCTCGCCACCCGGGCCCGGCTGGTCGCCGAGCCGGCCGGGGCCGTCGCCATCGCGGCCTGCCTGTTCCGGGCGGCCGAGCTGCCCGCCGCCCGCCGACGGGTGGCGATCCTGTCCGGGGGCAACGTCGACCCCGCGGTGCTGGCCAGCGTGCTGGCCGACGGCGGCAGAGCTGGTGAGCGCGGATAGGCTGGCAACTGCCATGCGTGCCGCCCTCACCTACACGCTGCTGCGGCTGGTGCTGTTCGCCGCCGTCTTCGCCGGGCTCTACCTGGCCGGCGCCAGGAGCCTGCTCCTGCTCGCCCTGGCGGTCCTGATCAGCGGGCTCCTGAGCTACATCGCGCTGGCCAGGCTCCGAGACGCGATGAGCGCGGCGATCTCGCGCCGCCTCGGCGGGTTCCGCGCCCGCCTGGACGCGGGAACCCGCGCGGAAGACGAGGACTAGCGCCGGTGCGCTGGTCCCTGGCTGTCGCCCGGCCGGTCACCCGCCCGCGAGCCAGCCGCCGGAGGTGAGCAGGCCGAGCACCGCGTTCACCGCCTGCTCGCGGCTGAGCACCGAGGTGTCGATGGTCAGGACGGCGTCGGTCGGCTCCTCGTAGGGATCGGAGATCCCGGTGAACCGCTCGATCAGCCCGGCCCGGGCCTTCGCGTACAGGCCCTTGCGGTCCCGTGCCTCGCAGACCTCGATCGGGGTCGCGACATGGATCAGGAGGAAGTCACCGGCCTGGCAGACCATCTCCCGGACCCGCTGCCGGGCGGCCGCGTAGGGCGCGATCGGCGCGCAGATCGCGATGCCGCCGTGCCTGGCGATCTCGGCGGCCACGTAGCCGATCCGCGCGATGTTCAGGTCGCGGTCGGCGCGGGAGAACGACAGCCCCGCCGACAGCAGCGAGCGCACCAGGTCCCCGTCCAGCAGGGAGACCCGGCGCTCACCGCGCTCGGAGAGGATGTCGTGCAGGTCCCTGGCGAGGGTGGACTTGCCCGACCCCGACAGCCCGGTCAGGAACAGCACGAGGCCGCGCTCGGATCGCGGCGGCCTGGCCCGCCTCAGCTCGGCCCTGACCGCCTCGGGGGCGAACCAGTCGGGCAGGCAGGCGCCGCTGTCGAGCATGTCGGCGAGCTGGTCGGCGGACAGGTCACCGATCTCGGCCCCGGGCTCGATCAGCGAGAGCGGCCGCCACACCTCGGCCCGCTGGTCGTACGCCCACTCCCCGGCCGCGACGACCGGGATCGGCGCGCCCGGCAGGCCGGTGATCACGGCACCGGCGGCGCGGCCGTCCCGCCCGGCGGGCAGCCAGCCGTCCGCCATCAGGTGCGTGGCCCCGTGCGCGGCCGCCACGATGGCGGCCGCGGCGAGTTCCCGCACCGGCTCCGGGCGGCCCGGCGGCGCGGCGCCGTCGGCCGGGCGGGGGGCCAGCGGCACCGGAACGACCAGCGTCCCGGCCGGAAGGCTGGCCGCCGCGGCGAGCACGGCCCGCACCAGGTCCTCGGGCTGCCGGACCACCTGGGCCTGGCCGCCGGTGAGCGGCAGCAGCAGCAGCCGGGCGCTCAGCTGGCCAGCCAGGTGCTTCAGCTGGCCGATCTGCCGCCAGCCCAGGGGCGCACGGGTGGCGAACGCCAGAACCGGCCCCGTCCCGAGCTTCGCCCTGGCCTGCTCAGGGGAGATCATGAGCCGCCGGAAGGGGCCGTGCTCAGCCGGCCGGTGCGCGGTGACCGGCCCGGCGAGCCTGATCATCGTGCCGCCCGCCGGGCCGGTGATGGCCGGGTCCCGGTCGGCCGGGACCCCGCTGGCCGGGTCGCCGCCGGCCGGGTCCGGAGCGCCGAGCACGGTCCGCTCGGTGATGCGCAGGACCGCGAGCGGAGTCCCCTCCGGATCGGCGAGCAGCACATGGCCGGCATCGGGCGGAACCGCGTCGGACCGGCATTCGAGCGTGACCGGGATCGGCCACGCCGTCCCGTCGGCGAGGGTGCCGCTGGCGGCCACCGCCCGGACGTCGGCCTCGGTCATGAAGCCGCGCAGCGGCGCGAACGCGCCCGACATGATCAGCTCGAGGTCGCCGAGCTGGCGCCGGCCGAGCGCGAGCGAGTGCAGCGCCGCGTGATCGACGCCCGGCTCGGCCCGGGCGCTCGCGGTCACCGGGACCCCCGCCTGGCCTGATCGTGCACCGGAGAAGACTACCCGCGATTCCCCGGGCCGCGCGGGCCGCTCGCGCCAGGCGGCATGGTTCCCCCCGCCCGGGACGTAAGCTGGACCGGTGAACCCGCGTCCAGCCACGGACGCGGGCCACTCGTGCTGCGCCAGCCCCGGCGAGGGCCCCGCGCGCTGCGGGCGCGCCCTCCCGGGCACGAGGACGGGGCATCCTCCTCGCGCGAGGACGGCGCCTTCCCCGGGCGCGCAGCCGCCCAGGCATGCAAGGATGCGATGAGCCTCACCGGCCTGATCGGCGCGGCAGCCGCCGATCCTCAGCTGCGGCGTGCGCTCGAGCACGCGGCCATTCCCGGCGCGGCGGGAGCGGACGTGACCGCGCCGCCGGCGCTGCGCCCGGTCGTGATCGCGGCGCTCGCGGCGCCGCCCGCCGGAGCCGCCGGCCCGGCCGGCGGCAGGTTCGTCCTCGCCGTCACCGCCACCGCCCGGGAGGCGGAGGACCTGGCGAACGCGGTCGCCTCGCTGCTGCCCGACCCGGCGCCGGTCGCCTACTTCCCAGCCTGGGAGACGCTGCCGCACGAGCGCCTGTCGCCGCGATCGGACACCTCGGGGCGGCGGCTGGCGGTGCTCCGCCGGCTGGCCAGGCCGGAGCCGGCCGACCCGGCGGCCGGCCCGCTGCGGGTCGTCACGACCCCGGCCCGTGGCATCCTCCAGCCGCTGGTCGGCGGCCTCGGCGCGCTCGAGCCGGTCCGCCTGGAGGCGGGCCAGGAGGCCGACCTGGACGAGGTGGTCACCCGGCTCGCCGAGATCGGCTACGCGCGGGCCGACCTGGTCGCCAGCCGCGGCGAGGTCGCCGTGCGCGGCGGGATCCTCGACGTCTTCCCGCCGACGCAGGAGCACCCGCTGCGGATCGAGTTCCTCGGCTCGCTGATCGAGGAGATCAGGCCGTTCAGGGCCGCCGACCAGCGCTCGATCGGCACGACGGTGCCCTCGGTGTGGGCGCCGCCCTGCCGGGAGCTGCTGCTCACCCCCGCGGTGCGGCACCGGGCCAAGCAGCTCGCCGCCGAGTACCCGGGCCTGTCCGACGTCCTCGGCAAGCTCGCCGACGGGATCGCCGTGGAGGGCATGGAAGCGCTCGCGCCGCTGCTCGCCGACCGGATGGAGCTGCTGGTCGAGGTGCTGCCGCCGGGGGCGCTGGTGGTGGCCTGCGACCCGGAGCGGATCCGGGCGCGCGCCGCCGACCTGGTCGCGACCAGCCAGGAATTCCTCGAAGCCTCCTGGGTGAGCGCGGCGGCCGGCGGGCAGGTCCCGGTCGACCTCGGCGAATCCGCGTTCCGGCCGATCGCCGACGTCCGTGCGGCCGCGACCCGCCTGGGCATCGGCTGGTGGACGATCACCCCGTTCGCCTCCGGTGACGGACAGGGAGGAACGGGCCGTCCCGCCGGCTCGCCCGCGCAGCCGGCCGCCGCGCGGGAGGAGCCCGGCGAGCGGGACTCGTTCACCCTCGGAGCCCGCCCAGCGGCCGCCTACCGCGGGGACACCGCGCGGGTGCTGGCGGACATGCGCGGCTGGCTCGCCGCCGGCTGGCGAGTCGCGCTCGTGACCGAGGGGCACGGGCCGGCGCAGCGCCTCGCCGAGATGCTGCGCGGGGAGGGCCTGGGCGCCCGCGCCGCGGACCTGGCGGCGGCGCCCGGGCCCGGGGCCGTGGTGGTGGCCACCGGCCAGATCGGGGCGGGGTTCACCTGGCCGGGCATCCGGCTGGCGGTGCTGTGCGAGGCGGACCTGTCCGGGCGGCCCGGGACGCGGGAGCGCGGCAGGATGCCGGCCCGCAGGCGCGGCGGCATCGACCCGCTGCAGCTGACGCCCGGCGACTACGTGGTCCACGAGCAGCACGGGGTCGGCCGCTACCTGGAGATGACCAGCCGGACGGTGCAGGGCGCCACCCGCGAGTACCTGGTCATCGAGTACGCGCCGAGCCGGCGCGGCCAGCCGCCCGACCGCCTCTACCTGCCCACCGACCAGCTCGACGAGGTGACCAGGTACTCCGGCGGGGAGGCGCCGAGCCTGCACCGGCTCGGCGGCGCGGACTGGGCGAAGACCAAGAGCCGGGCCCGCCGGGCGGTGCGGGAGATCGCCGCCGAGCTGATCCGGCTCTACTCGGCGCGGATCGCCTCGCCCGGCCACGCGTTCGGCCCGGACACGCCGTGGCAGCGCGAGCTCGAGGACGCCTTCCCGTACGCCGAGACGCCCGACCAGCTCGCCGCGATCGAGGAGATCAAGGCTGACATGGAAAAGCCGCTCCCGATGGACCGGCTGATCTGCGGCGACGTCGGCTACGGCAAGACCGAGCTGGCGGTGCGGGCCGCGTTCAAGGCGGTCCAGGACGGCAAGCAGGTGGCGGTCCTGTGCCCGACCACGCTGCTCGTGCAGCAGCACATGGCCACGTTCGGCGAGCGGTACGCCCCGTTCCCCGTGGTGCTGCGGGCGCTGTCGCGCTTCCAGTCCGACGCCGAGGTCGCGGCGACCCAGGCGGGCCTCGCCGACGGGACCGTGGACGTGGTCATCGGCACCCACCGGCTGCTGTCCTCCGGGACCCGGTTCAAGGACCTCGGGCTGGTCATCATCGACGAGGAGCACAGGTTCGGCGTCGAGCACAAGGAGCACCTGAAGGCGATGCGCACGCAGGTCGACGTGCTCTCGATGTCAGGCACCCCGATCCCGCGGACGCTGGAGATGGGCATCGCCGGGATCCGGGAGATGTCGGCGATCCTGACCCCGCCGGAGGAACGGCACCCCGTCCTCACCTTCGTCGGCCCTTACGACGAGCGGCAGGTCGCGGCGGCGATCCGGCGCGAGCTGCTGCGCGACGGCCAGACGTTCTTCGTGCACAACCGGGTCTCCTCGATCGGAAGGGCCGCGGCCCGGCTCGCCGAGCTGGTCCCCGAGGCGAGGATCGCGGTGGCGCACGGGCAGATGAACGAGCACGTCCTCGAGAAGATCATGGTGGACTTCTGGGACAAGAAGTTCGACGTGCTGGTCAGCACCACGATCGTCGAGTCGGGCCTGGACATCCCGAACGCCAACACGCTGATCGTCGACCGGGCCGACGCCTACGGCCTCGCGCAGCTCCACCAGCTCCGCGGCCGGGTCGGCCGCGGCCGGGAACGGGGGTACGCGTACTTCCTGTTCCCCCCGGAGCGGCCGCTCAGCGAGACCGCCCACGAGCGGCTGGAGACGGTCGCGCAGCACTCCGAGCGCGGGGCCGGGATGTACGTGGCGATGAAGGACCTGGAGATCCGCGGGGCGGGGAACCTGCTCGGCGGCGAGCAGTCCGGGCACATCGCCGGGGTCGGGTTCGACCTGTACGTGCGGATGATCGGGGAGGCGGTCCGCGAGCTGCGCGGCGAGGGCGCGGCCGAGCGCCCGGAGGTCCGGATCGAGCTGCCGGTGAACGCGCACATCCCGCACGACTACGTTCCCGGCGAGCGGCTGCGCCTGGAGGCCTACACGTCGATCGCGGCGATCGACTCCGACGCCGGCGCCGCGGCGGTCGCCGAGGAGCTCACCGACCGGTACGGCCCGCCGCCCGGGCCCGTGGTGACGCTGCTGGCCGTGGCCCGGCTGCGGGCCCGGGCGCGCCGGGCCGGCCTGACGGAGATCACCGCGCAGGGCAATCACATCAGGTTCGCGCCCGTCGATCTGCCCGACTCGCGCCAGGTGCGGGTGGCGCGGCTCTACCCGCGGACCGTGCTCAAGCCCGCGGTGCGTACGATGCTCGTACCGGCGCCCAGGGCCCGGCCCGGAGGCGCCGGCGGCACCCGGCGCGGAGCGGGCGCGACCGCGCGGGCCGGCGGGCCCGTGGCGCTCGGCGCGCCGCCGCTGCGGGACGGCGAGCTGCTGGCCTGGTGCGAGGAGCTGATCGAGGCGGTCCTCGGCGGCGCGCTCGCGGCGAGCGAAGGAGGAGCATAGTGCGGCGGACCAGCGGGCGGCGGGCCAGCCGGCGGAGGGCCGTCGGATGGATGGTGGCCGGGGCGGTCGGCGGGGCCGGGGTGCTCGCCCTGGCCGGCTGCGGGCAGGTCCAGCTCGGCGCGGCGGCGATCTACGACAACCAGCGGATCACGACGAGCGCGCTGTCCGCGCAGGTCACGAACCTGAGCGCCGCCTACCATGCGGAGCGGGGCCGGCTGCAGCTGCCCTACGGGCCTGCGCAGATGCCGGGCAAGGTGCTGGGCTGGATGCTCAGGTTCGCGACCGTCGAGCGGCTCGCCCAGCGCGAGGGCATCGTGGTCACGGCGGCCCAGGCCCAGCGGGCGCTGGCCGCGGAGGCCGCCCAGCTGCGCGCCAGCGGCGACACGCTGCGCCAGGCGGCCATCCTCAATGGCCTGCCGCCGGACCTGCTGCCCGAGCTCGGCCGCTGGATCGCGATCCAGGACGTGCTGGAGCGGCGCCTTGACCACGGCGTGCCGCCGGCCAGCGCCGCCGGGCAGCAGCGGGTTGCGCTGGCCGTCGGCCACCTGGAGTGCCTGGCCGCCAAGAGCCTGGAGATCAGGGTGAACCCGCAGTTCGGCGCGTACGACTACGGCCCGAGCGGGCTGACCAGCCAGGCGGGGATCGTGCCCGCGCCGAGCACGCTCGTGGCCAGGCCCGGCGTGAGCGGGCCGCCGGCGAGCCCCCGGCCGCAGCTCGCGCCGCGGTGCTGACCGCGGGCGGCCAGCCGGGTTCCGGCGCCGGGCAGCCGGGCTCGGGCGGCGGCGGTGCGCTGGCCGGGCTCGTCGCGGTGGTGGGCCGGCTGCGCCGTGAATGCCCCTGGGACGCGCGGCAGACCCACGAGTCCCTCGCCCCGCACCTGCTTGAGGAGACCTATGAGGCGCTGGAGGCGATCGAGGGGGGCGACCCGGCTGGCCTGCGCGAGGAGCTCGGCGACGTGCTCATGCAGGTGCTGCTCCACGCCGCGATCGCGGCCGAGCGTGCCGACGGCACCGGGTTCACCATCGACGACGTGGCCTCCGGCGTCACGGCCAAGCTGATCCGGAGGCACCCGCACGTGTTCGGTGACGTGCGGGTCAGCGGGCCCGAGGAGGTCAAGCGGAACTGGGACCGGATCAAGTCGGCCGAGCGGGCGGCCGGGGGCCGGGTCTCGGCGCTGGACGGCGTGCCGATGAACCAGCCCGCGCTCTCGCTGGCCGCCCAGCTGCAGCGGCGGGCATCGGCCGCGGGGGCGCCGCCGGAACTGGCCGAGCTGCCGCGCCCGCCCGGGCCGGCGGGGACGCCGCGAGGGAGCGGCGCGGCGGGGCCGGCCGGGGCGCCGGGGGCGGTGAGCGCGATAGGAGCCGAGCTCTTCGCCCTCGCCGCGAGGGCGCGCGCCGAGGGCCTCGATCCCGAGCTTGAGCTTCGCCACGCGGCGCGGGTGTTCCGCGACCGCGTGCGCGCCTGGGAGCAGGCGACGGCGCGGGACTGAGCGACCCGGGCCGGCAGCGGCGCGCCGGACCGCCACGCCGGCGGCGGCTCGGTTAGGCTCCGTACAGTCGCCAGCAGCACAGGGGAGTGTCCGTGCCCGCCATCGAAGCGATCCACGCCAGGCAGGTTCTCGACTCGCGGGGCAACCCGACCGTGGAGGTCGAGGTGGCGCTCGACGACGGCACCCGCGGCAGCGCCATCGTGCCCAGCGGCAAGTCCACCGGCGCGTTCGAGGCCGTCGAGTCGCGCGACGGAGGTCCCGGCTATGGCGGCAAATCGGTGGAGAACGCGGTGCGCGCCGTCATCGACGAGATCCAGCCGGAGCTGCTCGGCCAGGAGGCGGACGAGCAGCGCCTGATCGACGTCGCGATGACGGACCTGGACGCGACCCCGGACAAGTCGCGCCTGGGCGCCAACGCCATCCTCGGCGTCAGCCTCGCCGTGGCCCGGGCGGCCGCCGAGTCGGCGCAGCTTCCGCTCTTCCGCTATCTCGGCGGGCCGAACGCGCACGTGCTCCCGGTGCCGCTGATGAACATCCTCAACGGCGGGGCGCACGCGGACACCAACGTGGACATCCAGGAGTTCATGATCGCCCCGATCGGGGCGGGCACGTTCGCGGAGGCGCTGCGGTGGGGCTCGGAGACCTACCACGCGCTGGGCTCGGTCCTGCGCCAGCACGGCCTGGGCACGGGCGTGGGCGACGAGGGAGGCTTCGCGCCTGACCTGCCGTCCAATCAGGCCGCGCTCGACCTGCTGATGGAGGCGATCGGCAAGGCTGGCCTGACCCCCGGCCGGGACGTCGCGCTGGCGATCGACGCGGCGGCGACGGAGTTCCACGGCGAGAACGGGTACACCATGGAGGGCACGGCACGGTCCGCGGCGGAGATGACCGGCCTGTACGAGCGGTGGCTCGGCGCGTACCCGATCGTCTCGCTCGAGGACCCGCTGGCCGAGGAGGACTGGGACGGCTGGGCGCAGCTCACCGCCGCCCTCGGCGGCAGGGTCCAGATCGTCGGCGATGACCTGCTGGTCACGAACCCGGAGCGGCTGCGCCGCGGGATCGAGGCGAAGGCCGCCAACGCGCTGCTCGTCAAGGTCAACCAGATCGGCACGCTGACCGAGGCGCTGGACGCGGCGGACCTGGCCCACCGGGCGGGCTGGAGCTGCGTGATCAGCCATCGCTCCGGCGAGACCGAGGACACCACGATCGCGGACCTGGCGGTCGCGATCAACTGCGGCCAGATCAAGTCCGGTGCGCCCGCCCGGTCGGAGCGGGTCGCCAAGTACAACCAGCTGCTGCGGATCGAGGAGCGGCTCGACGATGCCGCCGCCTACGCGGGGCGGTCGGCGTTTCCCCGGTTCACCGCGGGGAGGCCGTGACGGCCGCGTTGCCAGGCCCGCCGGGTCCGGCCGGCCCGGCCGGGGCGCCCGGCCCGGCGCGGCAGACGGGCGGCTCCCGCTCGCCGGTCGCCGCCCGGCCGCATGTGACCGGCCGGGCGGCGATTCTCGCCGTGGTGCTCGCCGCGGTCGCGCTCAGCCTCGCCTACCCGGTCCGCGAGTACATCGCCCAGCGACGGCAGATCGACCAGCTGCGGTTCCAGGCCGAGCAGATCGCCCAGCGCGTGAAGCAGCTCCAAGCGCGGCGCCGCCAGCTCGCCGACCCCGCCTACATCGAGCGGCTCGCCCGGGACCGGCTGCACATGTGCCTGCCTTCGCAGCAGTGCTTCGAGGTCATCGCCCCGCCCGCCCGCCCGCCCGGGGCGAGCGCCCGCCGGACGGCGGCCGCCCCGTGGTACGCCAGGCTCTGGGCGTCGGTGCGGCGGGCCAACCGGGAGCCGCCGGGGAGCCGCCGGCCGGGGCGGCGCCCTCAGGCCCGCGCCCCCGGCGGAGCGCGCAGCGGATGAGGCCGGATGTCCGCGACGTCGCCGCGGTCACCCGGCAGCTCGGCCGGGAGCCGCGGGGGATGGCCGCGGTGGCGCACCGCTGCCCCTGCGGCCTGCCCGACGTCATCGAGACGGCACCGCGGCTGCCGGACGGCACGCCGTTCCCCACCCTGTACTACCTCACATGCGTGCGCGCCCGTGCGGCGGCGAGCAGGCTGGAGGCCGGGGGGCTCATGCGCCAGATGGCGGGCCGGCTCGCCGGGGATCCCGCGCTGCGGGACGCCTATGCCGCCGCGCACCGGGATTACGCCGCACGGCGGGAGGCGGCGGCCCGGGCCGCGGGCGTCGCGCCGCTGCCGGCTGGGGCGGCCACGGCGGGCGGCATGCCGGACCGGGTGAAGTGCCTGCATGCGCTGGTCGCGCACGAGCTGGCCGTGCCGGGGGCGAATCCCCTCGGGCATGAGGCCATACTGGCCATGGGACAGTGGTGGTCGGTCGGCCCCTGCGCGTGACACCCCGCGACCTCGCCGCCCGCGACGGGCGGCGGCATGGAGCTGCGGTGGCTGGCCCGGGCTGGCGGCGGGTCGCGGTGAGGCGGAGGTGCGGTGGCTGACCCTGGCCGGCGGCGGGTCGCCGCGATCGACTGCGGCACCAACTCGCTGCGGCTGCTCATCGCCGATGTGGACCCCGCCCGGGGCGAGCTGTCCGATGTGCACCGCCGGATGGAGATCGTCAGGCTCGGCCAGGGAGTGGACGCCACGGGCCGGCTCGCGCCGGAGGCGATGGCCAGGACCTTCGGCGTCCTGCGGGAGTACCGGAGGCTGATCGAGGAGTCCGGGGCGCAGGCCGTGCGGCTGGTCGCGACCAGCGCCACGCGCGACGCGTCGAACGCGGCCGACTTCGCCCGCGGGGTGCGCGAGATCCTCGGGCAGGACCCGGAGGTCATCGACGGCATGCAGGAGGCGGGCCTGTCCTTCGCCGGGGCGACCGCGGAGCTGGCCGCCGGAGCGGGCGAGCGAGCCGGGCGCGGCGGCCGTCCGGCTGAGCCGCCGTTCCTGGTGACCGACATCGGCGGCGGCTCCACCGAGTTCGTCCATGGCCCCGCCGGGTTCGCCGCCGGCGGCGGCCTTGCCGGGATCATCGGCGGCGCTGCCGGGGACGGGCGCGGACGCGGGCAGGCCGGCGGCCGCCTGTCGGCGATCTCGGTGGACATCGGCTGCGTGCGGCTCACCGAGCGCCACTTCCGGACCGACCCGCCCGCCCGGGACCAGATCGCCGCCGCCACCGCGGACATCGACGCCGCTCTCGCCGTCGTGGCCGGGGCGCTCCCGGTCACCAGCGCCCGCACCCTCGTCGGGCTGGCGGGCTCGGTCACCACGGTGACCGCCCTGGCGCTCGGCCTGCCGCGCTACGATCCGGCGCGCGTTCATCACGCCAGGATCACGGCCCGGCGCGTGCACGAGGTGACCACGGCGCTGCTCGCCGAGTCCCATGCGGAACGGGCCGGCCGTGGCGCGATCCACCCGGGCCGGGTGGACGTGATCGGCGCGGGGGCGCTCATCCTGGACCGGATCATGAGCAGGTTCGGCTTCGCCGAGATGGTGGCGAGCGAACATGACATCCTCGACGGCATCGCGTGGTCGCTGGCGCCCGGGGCGGGGACGTCCCGGCGGCCGTGACCGGCGCCGCGCGGGGCGGGGACGTCCCGGCGGCCGCGGTCGGCGTCCCGGAGGGCGGCCCCGGGCCGGGCCCCGGCCCGTCGCGAGGCCCGTCCCTCACCGGGCCGGCCCGGCCCGGCGAGGGCTGGCCCGGTGACCCGGCGACGCCCGCGACCCCGGTGGCAAGGGACGCGGCGGATGTCCGCACGCTCGCGGCGGGCGCCGGGACGCTGGCCGAGCTCGCGGCGCGGCAGTCGGTGTGCCGGGCGTGCCCCAGGCTGGTGTGGTGGCGGGAGGAGGTGGCGTCGGCGCGCCGGCGCCGTGCCTTCGCCGGCCAGCCGTACTGGGGGCGGCCGGTGCCTGGCTGGGGATCGGATCAGCCGCGCATCCTGATCGTCGGGCTGGCCCCGGCGGCGCATGGCGGGAACCGCACCGGCCGGATCTTCACCGGGGACCGCAGCGGCGATGTGCTCTTCGAGTCGCTGCACCGGTGCGGCCTGGCGGCGCTGCCCACCAGCGTGTCCGCCGCAGACGGGCAGAGGCTGCACGGCGTTCGGATGGTCGCGGCCGTGCGGTGCGCGCCGCCGGGGAACAAGCCGGCAATCAGCGAGCGGGACACGTGCGAGCCCTGGCTGGCCGCCGAGTACCGGCTGGTCGCACCTTCGCTGAAGGCGATCGTCTGCCTCGGGCACTTCGCGTGGCAGGCGGCCTGGCGCGAGCTCACCCGGGCGGGCGCCCCGGTGCCCAGGCCCCGGCCGGCGTTCGGCCACGCCAGGGAGGCGCTGCTGGGCGGGCTGCTGGTGATCGGCTGCTATCACCCGAGCCAGCAGAACACTTTCACCGGCCGGGTCACCGGCCCGATGCTCGACGAGGTGTTCCGCCGCGCCCGGCGCCACGCGGGCCTCGCGCCAGCGGGAAGCGAGCGCGATTCATAGTACCGCTGCACATGCCCTTGCACTTGCCCTTGCACTTACGATTGCACCTTACGCTTGCACTTTCCTTTTGCATTTTCGGCTGCACAGAATGCCGCGCATCCCGCCCGCGCGGGCAAGATGATTGGTTCTGGCAAATCCCAGAATAAAGAGGCCATGCCGGGGTACTATTCTCGCGCCCCCGTAGCCCAAGGGAAGAGGCAGGCCCCCTAAAAGGGTACGAGTGTCGGTTCGAGCCCGACCGGGGGTACGATGCGCTGGCCCGCTCGCGGGCCGCGTCCTCGCAGCTCGCGGGCGCGATCATGGCCGGAGCGGGCCGCCGGCACGGTCCTGCCGCGGGATGGGGCTACGTCCCGGCCATTTGCGCGCGGGTTGCGCGGTGCGACCGGGCGTGCACCGGGGCGCCCGGGAGCGAGCCACTTCCGGATGTTGCGTTCGCGGTGAGAATTCTTGCGGCGAGGCGGTCACCACCTGCGCTCGGAAGCCGGCGCCCGGCGTTCTGCGGCGCGCGGGATGCTGGTGATGCGGGAGCGACGTCAGGATCGGCGCGCCCTGCCAAATGAACCGTGATTCACCAGGTGCCCGTGCGGCCAGTCGGGCTGCTGCGCCGCCCCGCGGCGTGCGCCCCCGTGGCGTGCCAACGCGGCGTGCGCCCCTGGCGGCGTGCCAACGCGGCGTGCGCCCCCGCGGCGCCCGGCAACCAGCGCCGCTCAGCCGCTGACGTCAGGGCCGGCCCGGGTGAGCGTGATCGCGGCGATCAGCCTGCGTTCCCGGCGCATCGCCTCCCGGTACTCGCTCCAGTCGGGATGCTCGCCCGAGATCCTGCGGTAGTAGTCGACGAGCAGGTCCATGGCCTCCGGCAGCCGGATGAGCTCGGCGGTCCCCTCCGCCTGGATCCACTCGCCGAAGAAGCGGTCGGTCAGCACGCACAGCGAGGCGCGCGGATCGCGCTCGAGGTTCCTGGCCTTGATGGCCGTCTCCCGGGTGCTGACCACCGCCCGGCCGGCGTCGTCGATCCCGACCAGGACCGGGGACAGCTGCGGGCGGCCGTCCGCGCGGTGGGTGGCGAGCACCGCCCGGTGATGGACGCGCATGAACTCGCGGGCGTGCGCGAGGTCCATGGGCTGGGGTCAGGCGCCGTTGAGCCGGGTGCGCCGCCGCACCTCGTACTCGTGCACGATCGCCGAGGCGTACGAGTGCGGCAGGTTGTGCTCGTCGGCGAGCCAGGTGGCCCGCTCGGCGCAGCGCATGAACGACGGACCGGAGTCCAGCCTGCGGAACCACTCCCGGAGATCACTGCCGGTGACCCGTGCGACGCGGGCGATCAGGTTCTTGTGCATCTCCGGAGAGTGGGTCAGCGACAAGGCGCACCTCCAGGTCATGGGACTCCCTAGGGTGAGCCTGCCCCACCGCCCGGCCGCTGACAAGACCTGAACGTGATCGGTCCGTTATGTGACCTTGGCGGAACCATGACGCGGGGCCGGCCAGGCGGCTCGGCACCGGTCAGGACAGCCGCTCGACGATCATCGCCATCCCCTGGCCGCCGCCCACGCACATGGTCTCCAGCCCGAGCGTCTTGTCGTGGAACGCCAGGCTGTTCAGCAGCGTGGAGGTGATCCGCGCGCCGGTCATGCCGAACGGGTGGCCGACGGCGATGGCGCCTCCGTTGACGTTCAGCTTGTCCAGGTCGATGCCCAGGTCGCGGTAGGACGGGATGACCTGGGCGGCGAACGCCTCGTTGATCTCGACCAGGTCGATGTCGTCGATCGTCATGCCGGCCCGGGCCAGCGCCCGCCGGGAGGCCTCGACGGGGCCCAGGCCCATGATCTCCGGCGAGAGCGCGCTCACCCCGGTGGAGACGATCCTGGCCAGCGGCGTGATGCCGAGCTCGGCCGCCTTGCGGTCGCTCATCACGATCACCGCGGCGGCGCCGTCGTTGAGCGGGCAGCAGTTCCCGGCCGTCACGGTGCCATCGGGCCGGAACGCCGGCTGGAGCGCGGCCACCTTCTCCAGGGTGGTGCCGGGCCGCGGGCCGTCGTCGGCGGTGATCACCGTTCCGTCCGGCAGCGTGACCGGGGTGATGTCGCGCTGCCAGAAGCCGTTGGCGATCGCCTTCTCCGCCAGGTTCTGCGACCGGACCCCGAACTCGTCCTGCTCCCGGCGGGTGATGCCCCGTAGCTGGGCCACGTTCTCCGCGGTCTGCCCCATCGCGATGTAGACGTCGGGAACCTGCCCGTCCTCCCGCGGGTCATGCCACGGCTCGGCGCCCCCGGCGGCCCGCGCCGCGGTCCTGGACTCCGCCTCGGCGAAGAGCGGGTTCTTCGTGTCGGGCGCGCCGTCGCTGCTGCCCTTGCTGAACCGGCTCACGCACTCCACGCCCGCGGAGATGAACGCGTCGCCCTCGCCCGCCTTGATCGCGTGGAAGGCCATCCGGGTTGACTGCAGCGACGAGGAGCAATAACGGGTGATCGTGGTCCCGGGGACTGCGTCGAGCCCGAGCATCACGGCCACCACCCGCGCCATGTTGTAGCCCTGCTCGCCCCCCGGCAGGCCGCAGCCGAGGATCAGGTCCTCGACGTCGGCCGGGTCGAGCTGGGGAACCTTGGCCAGCGCGGCCCTGATCATCTGGACGGTCAGGTCGTCCGCCCGGATGCTGGTCATGCTTCCCTTGAAGGCCCGGCCGATCGGCGATCGGGCGGTCGCGACGATGACTGCCTCAGGCATGGCTGGCTCCCGGCGGCATGAGTCCTTACCGCACAGTAGCTTAGGCCGGGCGCCCGCGTCAGCCCTGCCCGGGCCGCCGGACGGCCCGCGGGGCGCGCCAGCGGGCGCACGGAGTGGCCGCGGGCGCGGATCAGGTGGCCAGCCGGCGCACAATGGGGCATGGCCGATGTCCTGTGCCCGGAACTGATCGGGAGGGACGCCGAGTTCGCGGCGCTCGGCGCGGCGCTGGCGGCGGCCCGGCACGGCCGCGGCGGGCTGGCCATCATCACCGGCGAGCCGGGTGTCGGCAAGTCACGCCTGGCCAGGGAGATCGCCGCGCTGGCAAGGCGAGGCGGCACGGCCGTGGTGACCGGCAGGGCGGTGCCGGCCGGCGGCGGGACCGCGTTCCGGCCGCTGACCGAGGCGCTCGCCCAGGCCCTGCGAGATCGCGACGTCCCCGCCGACCGAGGGCTGGCTCCCTGGCTCCCCGCGCTCTCGGCGATCGTGCCCGGCCTGACCGGGGCAGTCGGCTCCGGTGCGCCAGGCGGGCACTCGGCAGCGATGCGGGGGGAGGCGCTGACCCGGCTGCTGCGTGCCATCGCCGGCCCGGCCGGTCTGCTGACGGTGCTGGAGGACCTGCACTGGGCGGATCCCGACACCCTGGCCGTCGTCGAGTACCTCGGCGACAACCTGGCCGGGGAGCCGGTCCTGGTCATGGCCACCATCAGGAGCGAGCCCGCCAGCACGGCGCTTGAGATGGCCGGCCGCCTGCACAGCCGTCGCTGCGGCCTGCACCTGCGGCTTGCCCGGCTCGACGACAGCCAGGTCGCGCGCATGGTCCGGGCGTGCCTGCCGGGAGCGGGCGAGGCCGTGATCGCCAGGGTGCAGCGCACGGCGGACGGAATCCCGTTCCTCGTCGAGGAGGTGCTGGCCGCTCCCGGCGTGCCCACCTCGTTCGCCGGGACGGTGCGAGCCAGGCTCGCGGCCTGCGGGCATCGGGAGCGGCTCGTGCTCGACGCGGCCGCCGTCCTCGGCCGGAGCTTCGACTGGCGGCTGCTTCCCGAGGTCACCGCCTTGCCGGCCACGGCCGTCGCAGCGGCGCTCGAACAGGGGGTGGCGAACCTGCTGCTGGCCACCGGGCACGGCGGCTTCCGCTTCCGGCACGCGCTCACGCGGGAGACGCTCGCTCAGGAGATGCTCCCGCCCCGCCGTGCGGAGCTGGCCGCGCGGGCGCTCGCGGTGGTCGAGTCGGCCGGGCTGGCGCAGCCGGGCCGGCTCGACATGGCAGCCGACCTAGCCGAGCAGGCGGGCCAGCTGGAGCGGGCGGCGGACCTGCTCGCCGACGCCGGCGAGCGATCGCTGCGGGCCGGGGCCCTGGCCACCGCCGCGGCCACGCTGGAGCGGGCGGCCGCGCTGCTTGCGGCCGGGCTGGCGGTACCGCGGGCGGCACCCCCGGCCGGCCCCGAAGGCGCGGCCGGCCGGCCCGGGGCCGCGCCCGCCGGGGCGCGGATCGACGAGCTGCTCACCGCGGCCTACGCCCTGGCTGGCCGGGTGGAGGACGCGGTCATGGTCGGCGAGCGGCTGACCACCGGGCTGGCCGCCGCGGGCGCGGAGCCCGTCCGGCGGGCGCGGGTCCACCTCCGGCTGGCGCACGCAGCGGTGGCGGCGAGCAGGTGGCACCTCGCGGCCGGGCACCTCGATGCGGTGGGCGGCCTGATCGACCCGGGCAGCCAGGCCGACCTTGCCGCGCAGGCCGACGTGCTGCGAGCGGAGGTCGCGCTCGCGGCGGCCGACGTCACCGCGTCCCGGGCGCTGGCCGAGCAGGTCCTGGCTGCCACGCGCGCGGGCGCCCGGGAGCGCTGCCAGGCCCTCGAGCTGATCGGCAGGATCAATCGCATCTCCGATCTCGGCGCGGCGCGGGCCGCCTTCGAGCGGGCCCTGGCGATCGCCGACGCGGAGGACCTGCCGGTGTGGCGGCTGCGGGCGCTGCACGAGCTGGGCACCATCGAGCTCTTCGACCACGTCGGCACCGGCCGGCTGGCGCAGGCCAGGCAGGCGGCCGGGCGCCTGGGCGCGCTGGGCACGGCGGCCGTGCTCGACCTGCAGCTCGGAGTGGCCCACAACTGGCGCTTCGACCTCGGCGAGGGTGAGCGGCGGGCGCGCTCGGCAGCGGACCTGGCCCGTCGCCTGGGCCTGAGTGAGGTGGGCACGAAGGCGGCCTTCATCCTCGCCGAGAACAGCGCCTACCGGCTGGACCGGGACGCGATGGAGCGGCATCTGGGGGAATGCCGGCCGACCGGCCCGGGTGAACGGTACCTGGAGGGGTTCGCCTGGGGTGTCCGGGGGATGGCGGAGCTGGTGGGCGCAGACTGGGCCCGGGCGGGCGAGCTGATGAGCCAGGGCACCGCCCTGCTCGCCGAGCTCCCGCATGCCGAGCCGGCGCAGTTCCGCGCCTGGTGGCCGGCGCTGCTCGCGATGAGCGCCGCTCCCGGCGCCGCCGAGGCGATCGAGCAGGCCAGGCGCGGCGGGGTGGCGGTGGCCCGCCCCAACGCCGGGCTGCTCGGCTACGCTGCCGCCATGCTCGCGGGCCGCGCCGGGGAGACGCGGGCGGCCGAGGCCCTGGCCGCCGCTGCCGCCGCTGACATGGCCTGCGTCCCGGTCTGGCATCACCTGGCCAGGGCCTGCGCGGCCGGGCCGGCGCTCGCCGACGGATGGGGGCAGGCCCGCGCGTGGCTGGCGCAGGCCAGGGAGTGCTTCGCGCGGCGCGGCCTTGGCGCCCTTGAGGCCCGTTGCGCCGAGTTGCTGGCCAGGGCGCGCCCGGGCCGCCCGCCGTTCACCCCGCGCGAGGCGGAGGTTCTCGGGCTGGTGGCCAGGGGGCTGAGCAACAAGGACGTCGCGGCCCGCCTCTACCTGTCGCCCCGGACCGTGGAAAAGCACGTCGAGAGCCTGCTGCGCAAGGCCGGCGTCACGTCGCGCGCCCAGCTCGCCGCCCGGTTCGCACGCGAGGGCGATTCGCCGGGGATGTGAGCCGCGCGCCTGCCCGGAAGGCGCCGCGATGCCACATCGCCGTCCCTCTGGCATCGGGGATGCGGCATCGCCGGCGTCTGAACGGCCGCGTACGTGGCGTCCGCCGCCTACGTGGCGGGCGGCGGTGCTGTTACGTGGTCCCACCGATGCGCTCCGTGCCCGGACGCAGACACGATCACGGTGCCAGATCCCATCGTGATCACCGGAGGACGACATGGAACTCGAGGCCAAGAACCTGGGCACCCCGGACGACGCGCGCAGCTTCGAGCACGGGAGCCTGAGCCTGGTCGCGGTCGGCGGCGCGACCATCGGGCTCGCGAGCTTCCTGCCCGGCTGGCGATGGTCAGCCGACATGAAGCCGATCGCCGGCACCGACTCCTGCCAGGTCGAGCACACCGGATATGTGATCTCCGGCAGGCTGCGGGTGCGCACCGACGATGGCCGGGAGATGACGTTCGGTCCCGGTGACGCGCACGCCGTCCCGGCCGGCCACGACGCCTGGGTGGAGGGCAGCGAGCCGTGCGTGATCGTGGACTTCGCCGCTCCGCCGGCGGCCGGGCTGCGGGGCACCACCTGCCCATGCGGCGTGATGTTCCAGATCCGCGACGGGGCGGACGTGGAGCACCTGGTCGATGCGGTGCGCCAGCACGCGGCCGGGTCGCACGGGCACGAGGTGACCCGGGAGCACGTGCTCGCCGAGATCGGCTGACCGGGATCGGGCGGGGCCGGCGCGGTGGCCGCCGGCCCCGGCGCGCCAGGCCCGCGGGCCCCAGGCTCAGCCGCGGGCCCAGCTTCCGGCGAGCGCGCCGGCCAGCGCTCCGGCCAGCGCGGTCGCGTTCCACCGTGCGGCGCCCGCCAGGTCCCTGGCGTGCTCCCGCGGGCTGTAGTCCGCCCGCGCGTGCGCCAGCGCGAGGTCCAGGTCGTTGCCGCAGCGCTCCAGCAGCACCGAGAAGTCACGCCGGACCGGAGCGTGCAGGTCATAGCCGAGCTCCCGGTGGAGCCGGGCGAACAGCGGCTTGTACATCCGCACCCGCTCGTGCAGGCCGGATGAGTGCGACATCGGGCTCTTGGGCCGGTCCCGGATGTAGTCGGGGAGCAGGTCAGCGAACGCGTGCCGCAGGATCCACTTCTCCGTGCCGTCCCTGACCTTCAGCGCCATCGGCAGCCGCAGCGCGACGCCCACCACCGCCGGGTCCAGGAACGGCACCCGGGCCTCGACGCCATGCGCCATGCTGGCGCGGTCCACCCGCTGCAGCTCGGTGCGCCCCAGGTTCGCGATCTTGTGCATGAACAGCCTGTGCCGCTGAGCCGGGCTGACCCGGTCATACATCGGGTACCCGCCGAACAGCTCGTCGGAGCCGTCGCCGGTCAGCACCACCTTGATCCCCCGCTCGCCGATGCGCCGGAACAGCGGGAGCGAGACGGCGGCGTTGATGATGTCGCCGTACTCGGTCAGCTCGCAGACCCGGATCGCCTCGCGGACGTCGGCCAGCCGGATCTCGCGCGGGGAGATCTCGATGACCTCGTGCCGGACGCCGAGGTCGGCGGCGAGCCGGCGGGCGTAGGCGAGGTCGTCGCTGCCCGGCGCCCCGATCGTGAACGCGACGCAGTCCGGGTGCATCGCCCGGGCGTGCAGCAGCGCGAGCGCGCTGTCCAGCCCGCCGGACAGCACGATCCCCACGGTGAGGTGAGTGTCCAGGCGCGCCCGGATGCTGTCCCGGATGGCGGCCCGGAGCAAGGCCGCGGCCTCGGCGGGCTCATCGATCGGCGGCGGGGGCCCGGGCAGGCTCAGCAGCCCGCTGTAGGGCGCGAGGCCGGGACCGCGGACCACGCCGCCGGCCGTGCTGGCCCAGCCATGGTGCCCGGGGGGGACCTCGCGGACGGGGGCCCCGACCGGCACCAGGGCCTTGATCTCCGATGCCACGTGGAGGTGGCCGTCGCGGACCGACCAGTAGAGCGGCTTCACGCCGAGCGGGTCCCTGGCCAGGTAGACACGGCGCCTGGCGAGATCGGCGATGGCGAACGCGAACTCGCCGCGCAGCCTGCCGACCGCCCGCTCGCCCCACTCGCGGAACGCCTCGGCCAGCACCTCGGTGTCGCCCTCCGTGCGGAACGCGTGGCCGAGCCTGGCCAGCTCGGCACGGAGCGCGCGGTGGTTGAAGATCTCGCCGTTGTAGCAGAGCAGCCACCGGTCATCCGGGGACTGCCACGGCTGCACGGCGTTCCCGGCGTCCACGATCCTCAGCCGCTGGACCCCGGCGAGCAGCCCGCCGCTGGCCGCGACCTCCTCGACCTCCCCGCGCGGACGCAGCCGGGCGAGCATCCGGCGGAACAGGTCCTCGCTCGGCGCCGGGCCCGCGACGACGACGATCCCGCACACTGCCGTTCAGCCGCCGGCCGGGCCGCGCATCCGGCGCCGTCCGGTCATCAGCCGCGGGTGCAGGCAGACATGCCAGGCCTGGCCCTCGTCGATCACGTTCGCCTCGCCGGCGCGCTGCCGGTCGAGCAGCAGCCCGCGCAGGATCCGGTGGGCCCGGAACCGGCGGTACCACGCCACCTCGATGTCGGCCGCATGCCCGGTGCAGTGCGCGCTCGGGATCAGCGCGACGTAGCCGAGCGCCCTCAGGTGCCGCTGGTGCGCGGCGCTGCGGGTCAGGCTGGTCACCCACAGCGGCGGCGTTCCCGCAGGGGCCAGCCGCGCGAAGTCCTCGGCGAGCTCGTTGAGCCAGGCCAGCACCGGCGGCCTGGTCATGGCCAGCCACATGCCGGCAGTCCGCGGCGCCCGGCCGGGCAGCGCGCGCCGCTGGGCCGAGCGGGCTGCCCGGTGCCATAGCGTCATCGCCTGTCGGCGGTAGGTGAACCGGATCTGCCCGGCTCCCCCGAGGTCGTCGAGGTCGACCAGATCGGGGCAGGTCAGGACGTCGGAGTCGGTGCGGTAGGCGGGCACGCTTCCCCACCATGCGGCATCGATCTGGGCGAGCAGCGAGATCCGCGTCATCGACGCCAGGCCCGCTGAGCGGCCGGGCGGGCCGGGCAGATGGTTCCTGACCTCGAAGAGCAGGCGCCCGGCCGCGTCCTCGAGGCCGCCGGGGGTGGCCGCGAGCACGTCGGCGAATGGCTCATCGCGCAGCCGCCGGGCCACGATCCGCTCGGCGGTGGCACCGTCCGCACGGTCGTACCGGCCGATCTCGGCAGCCAGCTCGCCGACCGCGGCCCGGTAGCGCCCTAGATCGGGTTGGACGGGCGGGAAGTCCACCGTGGGCGGGCCATCGCTGATCGCCGTCTCCGCCCCGGCCAGCCGCACTGTCACGACGTCCCCCTCGGATTGGTGCGATCCTTCCGCCGCTGCGCCGCCGGGCCGGGCGCCGCGTCGCCGGCAGGTGCGCGCACGGTGGGGGCACCGCTGAACCCTGCCGCGCAGAGGCGGCGCGGGCCCGTGAACCGACGTTGGGTAGCGATATACGTACGCTGCGCAGTGGCAAGCACCAAGTGTAACGACGTGACATCGGACAGTAATGAGCTTTCGCTGACCGTCCCGTATGGGCGCGTCTGACCTTCATGGGCGCGGCCGCTCTGGGCGCGGCCGCGCGAGGAGAGCGGGCGGGCCGCAGGGGGCCGTCCGGCTCGCCCAAGGGCGCCGGGCGGCTGGCCGGCGCGCGCCGCGTGCCCGAGTGGCTCCGGCCGCCAGCGGCCGGCCGCCGCTACGCTGAAGGTCTTGGCCGGCGACCTGCCGGAACCGGCCGGCGGGGAGAGCCGGGCCGCGCGGCGCCCCGCGGGCGCGGAGGAACAGGGTGGTTCAGCCATGCAGGTCCACGACTCGCTGATCGAGCTGATCGGGAACACGCCGCTGGTCCGGCTGCGCAGGGTGACCGGCTACCTGGGCGCCGGGCGTGGCGGCCGCCACCAGGCCGCCCGGCCAGGCGCGCCCGCCGTGCTCGCCAAGGTCGAGTACGTCAACCCCGGCGGCTCGGTGAAGGACCGCATCGCGCTGCGCATGGTGGAGGAGGCGGAGCGCTCGGGCGCGCTCTCGCCGGGCGGCACGATCGTGGAGCCCACCTCGGGGAACACCGGCGTGGGCCTGGCCATCGTGGCCGCCGAGAAGGGGTACCGCTGCGTGTTCGTCTGCCCGGACAAGGTCGCCCAGGACAAGATCAGCGTCCTGCGGGCCTACGGGGCCGAGGTCGTGGTCTGCCCGACCACGGTCACGCCCGACTCGCCCGACTCCTACTACAAGGTCTCCGACCGGCTGGCGCGGGAGATCCCCGGCGGCTGGAAGCCGAACCAGTACGCCAACCCGGCCAACCCGCAGTCCCACTACCTGACCACCGGGCCGGAGATCTGGGAGCAGACCGAGGGGAGGGTCACCCACTTCGTCGCGGGGATCGGCACCGGCGGCACGATCTCCGGGACCGGCCGCTACCTGAAGGAGGTCTCGGGCGGCCGGGTGCGGATCGTCGGGGCCGACCCGGAGGGATCGGTCTACTCCGGCGGGACCGGCCGCCCCTACCTGGTGGAGGGCGTCGGCGAGGACTTCTGGCCGGAGACCTACGACAAGGGCATCTGCGACCAGGTGATCGCGGTCAGCGACGCCGACTCGTTCCTCATGACCCGGCGGCTGGCGCGGGAGGAGGCGCTGCTGGTCGGCGGGTCGAGCGGGATGGCGGTCGTGGCCGCGCTCCGGGTGGCCGAGCAGGCCAGCCCGGACGACGTGATCGTCGTGCTGCTCCCCGACGGGGGCCGCGGCTACCTGTCGAAGGTCTTCAACGACGACTGGATGGCCGACTACGGCTTCCTCACCTCCGAGACCGCCGAGCCGCGCATCGCCGAGGTGCTCGCCCGCAAGCACGGCCAGCTGCCGCTGTTCGTCCACGCCCACCCGGCCGAGACCGTCCGCGCGGTCATCGCGACGCTCCGCGAGTACGACGTGTCCCAGCTCCCGGTGCTCAAGGAGGAGCCGCCGGTGATGGCGGCCGAGGTGGTCGGCTCGATCACCGAGCGGGACCTGCTCGATGCCCTGGTGAGCGGCCGCGCCGCGCCGGAGGATCCGGTCGGGCGGCACATGTCGCCGCCGCTGCCGCTGATCGGCTCCGGGGAGCCGATCAGCGCGGCGGTCGCGGCGCTGGAGCGCGCGGGGGCCGCCGTGGTCCTCGTCGATGGAAAGCCGGCCGGCCTGGTCACCAGGCAGGACGTGCTGACGTTCCTGGCCGGCTAGGAGGCCCCTGGTGAGCGATCACTCCGACGGCTTCGAGACCCTCGCGATCCACGCCGGGCAGGAGCCCGACCCGCTGACCGGCGCCGTGGTCCCCCCGATCTACCAGGTCTCGACGTTCAAGCAGGACGGGGTCGGCGGCCTGCGGGGCGGCACGCTGGCGGGCGTGGACTCTGGCCCGGGCCGGTGGATCAGCGGCTACGAGTACTCCAGGACCGCGAACCCCACCCGGGCGGCGCTGGAGGAGTGCCTGGCCGCCCTGGAGGGCGGGACGCGGGGCCTGGCGTTCGCCTCGGGCATGGCCGCCGCCGACTGCCTGGTCCGCACGGCCTGCCGGCCGGGGGACGCGGCGCTGATCCCGGTCGACGCCTACGGGGGCACGTTCCGCCTGTTCGACAAGGTGCTGGCGGCCTGGGGAGTGCGCCACCACCCCGTCGACCTGTCCGACCCGGCGGCCGCGCGCGCGGCGGCCCGGGCGCACGCGCCACGGCTGATCTGGGCCGAGACGCCGACCAACCCGCTGCTGTCGGTCGCCGACATCGCCGCGCTCGCCGGGGTGGCCCGCGAGTGCGGGGCGCTGCTCGCGGTGGACAACACCTTCGCCTCCCCGTACCTCCAGCAGCCGCTCGCCCTGGGCGCCGACGCGGTCGTGCACTCCACGACCAAGTACCTCGGCGGCCACTCGGACGTGGTCGGGGGCGCGGTCGTGGTCCGCGACGCCGCCCTGGCCGAGCGGCTCGCGTTCCTGCGGAACGCCACCGGCTCGGCGGGCGGGCCGTTCGACGCCTGGCTGACCCTGCGGGGGGTCCGGACGCTGCCCGTGCGGATGGACCGGCACTGCGCGAACGCCGCGCGGGTGGCGCGGATGCTCGCCGCGCACCCGAAGGTGGCCCGGGTCTACTACCCCGGCCTGCCCGGTCACCCCGGTCACGAGGTCGCGGCCAAGCAGATGCGCGGGTTCGGCGGGATGGTCTCGTTCCGTCACGCGGAGGGTGAACGGGCCGCGGTGGCTATGTGCGGGCGGACCAGGCTGTTCACCCTGGGAGAGTCACTGGGCGGGGTCGAGTCGCTGATCGAGCACCCGGGCCGGATGACCCACGCCTCGGCCGCCGGGTCGCCGCTGGAGGTGCCCGCGGACCTGGTCCGCCTTTCGGTCGGGATCGAGAACGCCGACGATCTCGTCGAGGACCTGCGCGCCGCCCTGGGCTGACCAGCGCTCGGGCTGGCCGGGCCGTCTGGCTGCCGTCCGCATGGGCGGCCCGGGCGCGAGCCGCCCGGCCGCGGTCGCGCCGCGCTACTGGCGGGGGGCGATGGTCGCGTCGGAGCCGCGGGCCAGGCGGGCGGCCTCGCGCTCGTGCCTGATCACGTGCATGACCGCGTTGATCAGCGCCAGGTGCGTGAACGCCTGCGGGAAGTTGCCCAGGTGGCGGCCGGAGAAGGGGTCGATCTGCTCGCCGTAGAGCAGCAGCGGGCTGGCGTAGGAGAGGATCTTCTCGCACAGGTCCCTGGCCCGGCAGTGCTCGCCGATCTCGGCGAGCGCGGAGACCAGCCAGAAGGAGCAGATCGTGAACGTGCCCTCGGTGCCCGGCAGGCCGTCCCCGGCCTGCTCGGGCCGGTAGCGCATGATGAGCCCCTCGACGGCCAGCTCGTCGGCGATCGCCAGCACGGTCGCGCGGATCCTCGGGTCGTCCGGCGGCAGGAACCTGACCAGCGGCATCAGCAGCAGTGACGCGTCGAGCGCCGTCGTCTCGTAATGCTGGCAGAACACCCCGCGCTCGTCGGTCGCGTTCGCGCAGATGTCGGCGCGGATCTCGTCTGCGGCCCGCTGCCACTGCCCGGCCCGCTCCCGGTCATCCCGGATCCTGGCCAGCCGGGCGCCGCGATCGGCGGCCACCCAGCACATCAGCTTGGACGAGGTGAAGTGCCGGGGCTCGCCGCGGACCTCCCAGATGCCGTGGTCGGGCTCGCGCCAGTGCGCGAGCGCCTGCTCCACCTGGCGCCGGGCCAGCCGCCAGACCCGGTCGTCCAGCCAGTCCTGGGACTGGGTGTGCAGGTAGAGCGAGTCCAGGACGGCGCCCCAGACATCGTTCTGGCGCTGGGCGTAGGCGGCGTTGCCGATCCTCACCGGCCGGGCGCCCTGGTATCCGTGCAGGTGGTCGAGCTCGTGCTCGTCCAGGTCCTTGGCGCCGTCGATCCCGTAGACGATCTGGAAGGCGTCCTGCTCGTGCTCGAGCAGGCCGGTGATGAACGCGAAGTAGTCCCTGGCCTCCCACTCGAACCCGAGCGTGAACAGCCCCCACAGCGCGAACGTGGCGTCCCTGATCCAGCTGAACCGGTAGTCCCAGTTCCGCTCGCCCCCCGGCACCTCGGGCAGGGAGGTCGTGGCCGCGGCCGCGATCGCGCCGGTGGGCGCGTAGGTCAGCCCCTTGAGCGTGAGCGCGCTCCTGGTCAGGTGCGGCCGCCAGCGGTGGTCGGGCAGGTTCCCGCGCGCCAGCCAGTGCCGCCAGTGGTGAGCGGTCCACAGCAGCCGCTGGTGGGCGTCCTCATAGGTCAGCGGGGGCGGGTGGTGCCCCCAGGAGAGGGCGCAGAACCGGGTGTCCCCCTCCCGCAGCAGCGTCCGGGACTGGGCGCTCGGCCCCTCGGTGCCGATCCTGATGTCGGAGGTGAGCGCCAGGGTCCACTCCTGCCCCTCGGGACGGGCCGCGACCTGATGGAAGCCGCGGTCGGTGTACGCCCAGTGCTCCCGCCGCCTGCCGTAGTCGAACGCCGGCTCGCAGTCCATCACCAGCTGGACGGCGCCCTCGGTGCAGCGCACGGTCCGCAGCAGCATGTGCTCGGCGTCGTAGTCGGTCGGCGGCCTGCGGTGGGAGCCGCGCTCGGGGTGCTCGTGCCGCCACGGCCCGATGACCAGGCAGTCGCGGACGACCAGCCAGCCCTCGCCGCAGTTCCAGACCGTCTCCAGGACCATCGTGCCGGCCAGGTACCGGCGGTCGGCGGGGACATGCACGTCCGCCGGGCCGAACCTGAACCAGCCGGCGTCCCGGTCGAGCATGGCGGCGAACACGCTCGGCCCGTCCATCCTGGGCAGGCACATCCACTCGACCGATCCGCTCGGGGCGATCAGCGCGGTCACCTCGCAGTCGGACAGGAAGCCGTAGTCGGCGATCGGCGGGTACGGGGAGGACTCGAAGTGATCCGGAACGCTCGCCATCGGCGTCACCGCCTCGCCTGCCCCCGGTCGCGCGCCCCCGGCCGGGCCGCGGTTCACACCGGCTGTCTACCCCGCCGGGCGGCCGTCCAGCCGGGCCGCCGCTAGCTGTGCCAGACCATCAGGACGAGGATGACGATCCAGATCACCCCGACGACGCCGCCGACCATCGCGATCCGGCCCCGTTCCACCGGCGCAAGGTGCTCCGCCGGGACCGGGCCTGCCCCGGCCTGAGCCGGGGCAGGCCCGGTCCCGGTGCCGCTCCCCGGATCCCCGGCGGCCGCGGTGGCGCCCGCGGCCGCCTCGCCGGCGCCGGCGGGCGCCTCGTCCGGGCTCTCGGCGACCGCCCTGTCCAGCGCCTTGATCGCCCGGCGCTGGTCGCGGACGATGAGCACGAGCAGCAGCAGCGCGACGACGTACAGGGTGAGCGAGGTGATCACCCACGGCTGGGCCGCCTGCCCGAGCATCTGGGCCAGGGCGATCCCGGCGATCAGCACCCCGACTGACGCGAACGTGAAGCCGAAGGTGATGCGGGCCAGGTACCGGACGATCCGGACGTCCCGCCGCCTGATGTAGCGCGGCGTTGACATGATCGCCAGCGTGACCGGGCCGATCGTGAAGACCACGAAGGCGACATGCACCCACAGGACGAGGTGCTGGGCGAGCGTCATCGTGGCGCCAGCGACCGCGGCGTGCACCCCGGTGAGCCCGGGGAGGGAAGCGGACATGCGGGCCAGTCTAGGGCCGGGGGAATGGCCGCACCGGCCGCTCCCGCGGCTCGCTCACCGCGGCCCTCGCCCGCTGGCCGCCCGCTGGCCAGGAATCGCGGATCACGCGGCGCCGGGCCCGGGGCGCCCGGGCCCGGCACCCCGCGCATGTCAGCAGCGCGCGGCCCAGGCCGGTGGTGGCCCGGACCGCGCGATGAGCCAGGCTGGGCGTCGCTGACGACGGGTCAGCGGGACTTCTTGTTCACGAACCAGGCGTAGACCAGCGCGCCCAGGCCCACGACGATCGCGGCGCCGCCGCGGAAGTCGTGGCCGCCGTGCTTCACGTGGCTGCCGATGTTCAGGAAGCTCGGCGCCGCACCCACGAACCACAGGATGCCCACGATGATGGCGACGACCCCGATGACGCCCAGGGCGATGACCAGGGGGCGCTTCGAGCTGCTCGAGCCGCCAACGCTTGCAGAACTCACTCTTCCTCCTCAGAATGCCTCGTCTCCCGCGGGCCTCTCGCCTCCGGGAGACGACTACGACCGGCACCGTACTACGGACTGGGCCGCGACACCCGGTTACTTCACGAAAGCGCCCGATTTCTGTTGCCTGGTATGGCTGCGGCCCGCGCTACCCGCGCCGCGCGCGGCGGGACCGCAGGAAGTCGCTGACCACGTACTCGCCCAGGCTGTCCGGCATCGCCCGGAGCACCCGGCCGCCGTTGCGCCTGGCCACCTCGTCAACGAACGACGTGAGCCGTTCGTCGTCAGCCAGCATGAAAATGTTCAGCGTGGCCCGCCGCCGGGTCATCTTGTCCACCTCGGCCATGGTCAGCTCCAGGGTCTCCGGCGACGGCGGCCAGTCGAACCACGACGTGCCGTCTCTGGTCAGGTGGGCCGTCGGCTCCCCGTCGGTGATGACGAGCACCACGGGATTGTGCTCGGGGCGCCGGTCGAGGAAACGCCCGGCGAGGACGAGGGCGTGGTGCAGGTTCGTTCCCTGCACCATGTCCCAGCCCAGGCCGGCCAGGTCGGTCTCCTTGAGCTCGCGCGCGTAGTTCGAAAAGCCGACGACTTGCAGCGCGTCCTGCGGGAACCGGGTCCGCACCAGCGAGTACAGGGCCAGCGCGGTCTGCTTCGCCGCGCTCCACGTGCCGCGCAGCGCCATCGAGTAGGACAGGTCGACGAGCAGGCAGACGGCCGCCGAGGCGCGGCGCTCGGTCTCGCCGACCTCGAAGTCGGTCACGTCCAGGCGCACCGCGTTCCGCTCGCCGGGCAGGCCGCCGCGCAGCAGCGCGTTCCGCACCGTCGCCGCCGTGTCGATCGGCTGCTCGTCGCCGAACCGCCAGGGCCGGGTCGCGCCGGTCGGCTCGCCGGCCTGCCCGACGTCAGGCTGCTCGTGGTCGCCGTAGCCGCCGCGTTCCAGGCGGGCGAACACCTGGCGCAGCGCGGTGTCGCCGAGCCGCCGCACCGCCTTGGGGGTCAGCTCGAGCCTGCCGTCCTCGTACACGAGGTAGCCCTGGCGGGCCAGCTCGCGCTCGATCTCCTTCAGCGCCTCCATGTCGTCGACGGCCTGGCGGCCGAGCGCGCGGCGGACCGCCTCCTCGTCAATGTCGTCGAGCGCCGCGCCCGGGTAGTCCTGCCGCAGCGCCTCCTCCAGCTGGGCCAGGTCGGCGAGCTCGCTGAGCGCGGTGGTGGCGTCGGACAGGCCGATCGGCTCGCTGCCGGCCATCCGCTCCCCGCCGGCGTCCCAGTCGATGTCCGGGCGGCGGGCGCGGAGCAGGTCGGCCAGCCTGGCCATCTCCCGTGCCAGGCCCGCGTCCTCCATCGTCTGGGAGATCAGGCCGGCCAGCTCGTCGCGCTGCTCGCCGGTGAGGGAGTTGAGCAGGCGCTGGGCGGCGGCCATCCGCCGCACCAGGGAGTCGATCAGCTCGTCGAGGCTGGCCGGCCGCTCGGGGAAGAACTCCCCGTACTGCGCCATGAAGTCCTCGAAGTCCTGCCGGGTGTGCTCGCCGCGGGCATCCGCCTCGATCATGCCCGAGAGCGCGGCCATCATCTGCCTGATCCGCGCCATGTCCTGGGCGTCCGAGCCGGACATCGCCTCCCTGATCCCGCGGAACTGGCTGTCCAGCACCTCCCGCCGCAGCAGGTCCTTCAGCCGCTCGAACGTCTCCGCGGCCGCCTGGCTCCGCCACTGGTAGCCGGCCAGCGCCCGGATCGCCCCGGCCACATCCGGCGGGAGGGCGTCGAGCTCGGCCTCCCGCAGCCTGGCCTCGTCGCCCGGGTCGGGGAACAGCTCGGCCCGCTCCTGCCCGATCGCGGTGTCCAGCAGCGCACGGGCGTGCTCGAGGATGCCGTCGAGCCGGCCGCTGCGGCGCAGCTCGCGCTGGCGCTCGCGGACCCGGCGGAGCAGGTCGTCCAGCCCGCGGCGGCCGGCGAACCCGCGCCGGGTCAGGTCCCGCAGCGCGCTCGCCACGTCCTGCCCGCCGAGGATCGACTCGCCGAGCGCGTCCACCGCGCCGCCGGCGTCGTAGGGCGGCGCGAGCGGGTCGGGCCCGCCGCGGTACGGCCCGTACCGGTAACCGGTCACGCTCGCCTCCTTCGCCTCGGCCGGCGGGCCGCCTCGCCCGGCGGGCCGCCCCCGCGCCGGTCAGCCGCGGTAGACGGCACCGCCGTCGACCGCGTCCTTGGAGAGCCGGCGCATCAGGTACAAGCCTTCGAGGGCGAACTCCAGCGCGGCCGCGGCCTGGCCGAACGACTCGCCGTCCGCGCCGTCCAGCCGTTCCATGATCTTGGCCAGGCCGGGCACCTCGCCGATGCGGCGCAGCAGCTCCCGCGCGGGCAGCAGGTCGGAGGACTCGACGCTGCCGCCGTTGGCGAACCGGGCGATCAGGCCGGACAGGTCGGCGCCGCCGAGGTGGGCCCGGAAGGTGTCCGCCGTGGCGCGGCGCAGCAGGTGCTCCAGGACCTCCGCCTCCCGGCCCTCCTCGCTCACCTCGAACTCGACCTTGCCCCGCAGCGTGCTCACCACCGCCGGCAGGTCGCAGATCCGGGCGACCGGCTGCTCCTCACCGCAGATCGCCGACCGCCGGACTGCCGCGGCGACGACCGCCTCGGCCGCCGCGATCGCGAACCGGGCGGAGACGCCCGAGCGCGAGTCGACCGCGGTGGAGGACCTGACCAGCCGCGTGAACCGGGCGATCACCTCGGCCAGGTGGGCGGGCAGCACGGCGCCGGCGTCCTGCCCGCCCCAGGCGATCTCCGCCTCCTGCCGGATCACGGCTAGCTCGTCTTCGAGCGTGAGCGGGTAGTGGGTGCGGATCTCGGCGCCGAACCGGTCCTTGAGCGGGGTGATGATCCGCCCGCGATTCGTGTAGTCCTCCGGGTTCGCGCTGGCCACGAGCACGAGGTCGAGTGGCAGCCGGAGCGCGTAGCCGCGGACCGCGATGTCGCGCTCCTCCAGCACGTTCAGCAGCGACACCTGGATCCGCTCGGCGAGGTCCGGCAGCTCGTTCAGGCAGAACACCCCGCGGTTGGTCCGGGGCACCAGGCCGTAGTGGATCGTCTCGGGATCGCCGAGGGTCCGGCCCTGCGCGACCTTGACCGGGTCGATGTCGCCGATCAGGTCACCCACGCTGGTGTCGGGCGTGGCCAGCTTCTCTCCGTACCGCTGGTCCCGGTGGCGCCAGGTCACCGGCAGCGCGTCGCCGAGCTCCGCGGCCAGGCGGCGGCACCGCACGCACGCGGGCGCGTAGGGGTGGTCGTTGATCTCGCACCCGGCGATCGCCGGGGTCCACTCGTCGAGCAGCCCGGTGAGGGTGCGGATCAGCCGGGTCTTGCCCTGACCGCGCTCGCCGAGCAGGATCACGTCGTGCCCGGCGATCAGGGCGCGCTCCAGGTGCGGCCGGACCGTGTCCTCGAAGCCCAGGATGCCGGGGAACGGGTCCTCGCCGGCCCGGAGCCTGGCGATCAGGTTGCGCCTGATCTCCTGCTTGACGGTCTCGTGCTCGTGCCCGCTCGCGCGCAGCTCGCCCAGCGTGGTGATCGCCGGGGCGGTGCTCGCCGGGGCGGTGCTCGCGGGGGCGGTGCTCGCCCGGGCGGGGACGCCGGCCGGCGTGCCCGGAGGTGACTGGCTCTGTGGGTTCACCATTCGACACTATCCGCGCCCAGCGGGCCGCGCGAACGGGCGCCGGGCGTTCCCGGCCGCGCCCGGGCCGGCGCGGTGCTGATCAGCGCCTTCCCGGGTGCCACGCGGCCGCGCTGCGACACTATGTCCACGGTGGCGTGGTCCGCATCCCGGGAGGCGCGACATGGCAGAGGGCGGGCCGGTCCTGGTCATCGACATCGGCGGGACGAAGATGGCCGCGGGGGTGGCCGAGCCCGGCGGTCGGCTGGTCACCTGGGCTCAGGTGGCCACGCCCGCCGGCGATGCCGACGCCGAGGGACTGTGGCGGGTGCTGGAGTCCTTGCTGGTGGGCGTGCTCGCCAGCGCCAAGGTGGGTGACCCGGCGGGGCTGGCCGGGATCGGCTGCGGCTGCGGCGGCCCGATGGACTGGCCGTCCGGGCTGGTGTCGCCGCTCAACATCCCCGCCTGGCGCCGGTTCCCGCTGCGGGACCGGCTCGCCGCCCGCTTCGGCGGCGGCAGCCTGATGGTGCGGGTCCACAACGACGCGATCTGCATGGCCGTGGGGGAGCACTGGCGCGGTGCGGGCCGGGGCAAGCGGAGCATGCTGGGCGTGGTGGTCTCCACCGGGGTGGGCGGCGGGCTGATCCTCGGCGGCCGGCTGATCGACGGCGCGTCGGGGAACGCCGGGCACATCGGTCACGTGGTGGTGGAACCGGAGGACGGGCCGCTCTGCGGGTGCGGCGCGCGGGGCTGCCTGGAGGCAATCGCCCGCGGCCCGGCGCTGGCCGCGTGGGCGCAGCGGCAGGGCTGGCGGCCCGGGCAGGCCGATGTGACCGCCCGGGACCTGGCCGCCGACGCGGCGCTGGGGCACCCGGTCGGCCGGGCTGCGCTGCGGCGGGCCGGCCGGGCGCTCGGAATCGCGATCGCCTCCGCGACCAACCTGTGCGACCTGGAGGTCGTCGCGGTCGGCGGCGGGCTCTCCCAGGCCGGCGCCCTGCTCTTCGACTCGCTGCAGGAGTCACTGAGAGCGCACACCGGGCTCGAGTTCGCGCGCCGGGTCCAGGTCGTGCCCGCCGCGCTCGGCCAGCACGCGGGGCTCATCGGCGCCGCCGCGCTCGTGGTCGCCGGCGACCGCTACTGGACCGGCGCGGGGTGACTCCCGCGGAAGGGGACGGGACCGGATCACGATCGTGCGGGCGATCTTGTCGTGCAGGCACTGCCGGCGCCCGTCCCACACCAGCCAGAGGTTATCCGCGAGGAAGAACAGCGCGACCGCCCATCCGGCCAGCACGAACACGGCCGCGCGGGCGAGGGCGGCGCCGGGCCCCGCCCGCCCGGAGCCGTCGAGCCGGGCGACCCACAGGCCCAGGCATCGCTTGCCGATCGTGGTGCCCCAGTAGCTGGTGAGCAGCCAGTAGTACCCGATCGCGACGCATGCCGTGGCGGCCAGCTCGATCACGAACACGCCAGCGTTCTGGGAGGCCAGGTGCGCCCACGGGATGCCCGCCCGCCCGCCGGGCGGGCGGGCGGTTGCCGCGTTGCCCGCCTGGCTCACCACCGAATAGGCCAGGCGCCCCCAGAGGGCGCCGGTGATCAGCGTGATCACCAGGCAGTCGAGCACGTAGCCGAGCAGGCGGCGCCAGCGCGCGGCCGACACCGCGCCGGGGGGCTGGTGGCCGCATGCGGCCGGCCGCCGTCCCCGCTGCCCCCGTTGCCGTGCCCCCGCCACGAACTCATGATGCCCGACCGTCATCAGAATGTCACTGAGGGTATCTGATTCTTGGCCGGCAATGGCCGGAGCGGGCCCGTGTCCTGCCGCCGCCCGCCGCACCCGCGGCGGGCGCGGCGCGCGCCGGGCGGGCCGGAGCTAGAGATTGCCGCGGCGCGCCTGCTCCCGCTCGATCGCCTCGAACAGCGCCCTGAAGTTCCCCTTGCCGAAGCCCTCCGAGCCGTGCCGCTCGATCAGCTCGAAGAACACGGTCGGCCGGTCCTGCACTGGCCTGGTGAAGATCTGCAGCAGGTACCCGTCCTCGTCCCGGTCGGCGAGGATGTGCAGCTCGCGCAGCACGTCGACGGGGACGCGGGTGCCGCCGACCCACTCCCCGAGCGTGTCGTAGTAGCTGCCGGGGGTCGGCAGGAACGTCACCCCCGCCGCCCGCATGCGCCGGACCGCCCCGACGATGTCGTCCGTGGCCAGCGCGATGTGCTGCACGCCCGGGCCGCCGTAGAACTCCAGGTACTCGTCGATCTGGGACCTCTTCTTCCCGACGGCGGGCTCGTTGATCGGGAACTTGACCTTCCGCGACCCGTCGGCCACGACCTTGCTCATCAGCGCCGAGTACTCGGTCGCGATGTCGTCGCCCACGAACTCCTTCATGTTCGTGAACCCCATCACGCGGTGGTAGAAGCTCACCCACTCGTCCATCCGGCCGAGCTCGACGTTGCCGACGCAGTGGTCGATCCCGGTGAACCATGGCTCCCCCGGCGCGGCGGCGGCCGGCCCGGCCGCGAACTGCCCGGGTGCCGTCCAGCCGGGCAGGTAGGGCCCGGAGTAGCCGGCCCGCTCGACGAGCGTGTGGCGCGTGTCGCCGTACGCGCCGATGGCGGCGAGCACGACGGCGCCGTGCTCGTCCTGCTCGGCGCGCGGCTCCTCGACCGGCCGGGCGCCCCTGGCGACCGCGCGCCGGAACGCCTCGCGCGCGGAAGGCACGCCGATCGCCAGGTCGATCACGCCGTCTCCGTGGGCGGCGACGTGCCGGGCCAGCTCGGTGCCCGGACGGACCGGCCCGCGGAGCACGAGCCGGGCATCGCCGGCTTGCATCACGTACCCGGCCTCATCGCGGCACCCGGTCTCCGGGCCGCGGTAGGCCACGCACCGCATGCCGAAGGCGGTCGCGTAGAAGTGGGCGGCCTGCCTGGCGTTGCCCACGGCGAACACCACGGCGTCGATCCCCGTGACGGGGAAGTCATCGGCGCGGGCCGGGCGGCCCGCGGGAGCCTGCGCGGCGGTCGGTGCGGTCATGGCGCGCTCCTTCGTGGCGTGGCGTGCCGGGCCGGCGTGGCCGGCCGAATCCGGGGGCCGGCCGGATCGCCGGCGGGGGCCGGCGGGCCCGGCGGCGCTGCCGGGCCCGCCGTGCTGCCCGCCCGGGGCACCGCGCGGCGGCGCCCGGGGTCATGGGCAGCATCTGACGGGAGAACAAGATGCGCAACAGCCGTGGCTCTCACTGGGCACTATGCTCAGTCCGAGCCGCTGCGGGCGCCGTCGGCTGGGCACGGTGCGAGGGCGCCGCCCGCCGCGGCGTGGCGCGAGAGGACGCGGCGATGATCGACGAGCTGGACGCCCGCCTGGTCGAGCTCCTCGCGGCCGAGCCGCGGGTGGGTATCCTTGAGGCGTCCCGCCGCCTCGGCGTGGCCCGTGGCACCGTCCAGGCCCGGCTCGACCGGCTGACCGAGAGGGGCGTGATCACCGGCTTCGGCCCGGACATCGACCCGGCGGCTCTGGGCTACGCGGTGACCGCGTTCGTCACGCTCGAGCTGAGCCAGCCCGGGGGCCGCGAGCCGGTGGCCCGGCGGCTCGCGATGATCGACGAGATCCTGGAGGCGCACACGATCACGGGCGGCGGCGACATGCTCTGCCGGGTGGTCGCCCGGACCAACGCGGACCTGCAGCGCGTCATCGACGCGATCGTGACGGTGCCCGGGGTGGTCCGCACCTCCACGGTCATCGCGCTGGCCACCGAGGTCAGCTACCGGGCGGTCCCGCTGGTGCGGTCGGCCGCGGCAGCCGGGCGAAGTCGCACGCGAGCGAGGTGATCAGCGCGCCGAGCTCCTCCCGGTCGACGGCCTGGCCGCCGTAGAAGGTCCAGCCGATGCTGGCCCCGCCGATCGTCATGGTGGCTCGCAGCCGCTCCTCCAGTGTCGCCCCGGGGCCGGCCAGCAGGTCGACCAGCGAGTGCATCCGCTCCTTGAACAGCTCGCCTCGCCGCTTGGCGACCGCCATGGTGTGCACCGCCGCCTGGTTCTGATGGAGCATCCGGAGCACCCGGTCCTGCTCGGCCACGATGCGGACGTACCGGCGGAGGATCTCGCCGCGGACCTCATCGCTCGGCGGCTGCTCGCGCGCCCAGGCGATCAGGGCATCGATCTGGCCGAAGTAGTCCTCGACCAGGCTCGCCACGATGTCTTCCTTGGACTTGAAGTGGTAGTAGAGCGCGGCCTTGGTCACGTCGAGCCGCTCGGCGATCTCGCGCAGCGAGGTCGCGTCGTAGCCGTGCTCGGTGAACAGCTCGACCGCGACCTGCTGGATCCGCGCGCGCGTGTCGCGGCGCGAGCGTGCCTCGGCCGCGCCATCGCCGGGTGGATGGACCTGCGTGGTCTCGTTCACGCCGCGCATCACCGTCGCCGCTACCTGCCTCACCGTCGTGCCGGTGCCCGCGCCGCCGCGGTGCCGTCCGGCCTCTCAGTCATTATACTTACTTACTTGACGACCGGTTAGTTCTCGGCCTATCCTGCTGCCTGGTCACGATACTAGCCGGTCGGCAGGTAGGTTCCAAGGCCGGCGGGTAGGCTTCCGGGAGCGGCGATCACCAGGGACGGGGTCATGACGGAATCACGTACGGTCACGGGCGAGCAGGGGCCGGCGGCGTTCGGGCGCAGGCGCGATGTGCTGATAGTGCTGCCCGGGCTGCTGCTCACGCTCATGCTCGCGATGCTCGACCAGCTCGTCGTCTCCACCGCGCTGCCGCGGATCGTCGGTGACCTCGGGGGGCTGAGCCACCTGTCCTGGGTGGTCACCGCCTACGTGCTCGCCGCCACGATCACCACGCCGCTCTACGGCAAGCTCGGCGACCTGTACGGGCGCAAGCGGCTGCTGGTGGCCGCCATCGTGATCTTCCTGGCCGGCTCGGCCCTGTCCGGGCTCTCGCACTCGATGGGGGAGCTGATCGCGTTCCGCGCGCTGCAGGGACTCGGCGCCGGCGGCCTGATGGTCGGGGCCATCGCCACGATCGGCGACATGGTCTCGCCCCGCGAGCGCGGCCAGTACGTCGGCTACATGATGGCCGCGATGATGGTGGCGATGATCGCCGGTCCGCTCGTCGGCGGCTACATCACCGACAGCCTCTCCTGGCGGTGGATCTTCTACATCAACATGCCCGTGGGCGGCGCCGCGCTCGCCTACATCATCGCGACCCTGCACCTGCCGCGGCACAAGATCTCACACCGGATCGACTACCTCGGCGCCGCCGTGCTCGCGATCGCGGCGACCTCGATCGTGCTGGTCACGACCTGGGGCGGGATCCAGTACGCGTGGGGCTCTCCGCTGATCATCTCGCTGATCGTGCTCGCGGCCGCGGCCGTGGCCGCGTTCATCTGGGCCGAGCGGCGGGCCAGCGAGCCGGTCCTGCCCATGCACGTGTTCAGGAACCGGAACTTCTCGCTGGCCAGCGGCATGAGCTTCCTGCTCGGCCTGGTGATGTTCGGCGCGATGACGTTCCTGCCGCTCTACCAGCAGACGGTGCAGTCCGCCTCGCCCACAGTCAGCGGGCTGCTGCTGATCCCGATGATGCTCGGATCCACCCTCACCTCGCTGATCGCCGGCCAGGTCATGGTGCGGACCGGCCGGTACAAGGCGCTGCCGATCATCGGCGCGGCGATCATGACCGGCGGCATGTTCCTGCTGGGCACGCTGGGGGTCGGCACCTCGCGCCTGACCTCCATGGCGTTCTTCCTCGTGTTCGGGATCGGGATGGGCTTCCTGATGCAGATCACGACGCTGATCGCGCAGAACAGCGTGGACCCGAGGGACATGGGGGTGGCCAGCAGCTCCCGCTCGTTCTTCCAGCAGATCGGCGGCTCGATCGGCGTCTCCATCTTCGGCGTGGTCTTCACCAGGGCGCTGCGCAGCGCGATGAGCGCACGGCTCCCGGGGATCCCGGTCGGCTCGATGAACGGCCAGTTCAACCCGACTACCATCCGGCACCTGCCGCCGGCGGTGCGCTCCGCGGCGTACTACAGCATCAGCCACGGGATCGAGACCGTGTTCCACTGGGCGGTGCCGGGCGCCGTGCTGGTGTTCCTGCTCGGCTGGCTGGTCAAGGAGATCCCGCTGCGCAGCGGCCCGGGCGTCACCAGCGGGTCGCCGCGGCAGGCCAAGCCCGAACTCGTGCCCTGAGGCACGCGCAGCACCGGGGCGCCCGGCGCTGCCGGCAGCTGCCCGGGCGGCCCGCTACATCCCGGCGTAGGGCACCGCGTCGATGATCTCCACGGTGGACGACCGGCCGTTCGGGAGCGTGTAGCTGGCCGTCTCGCCCACCTTCTTGCCCGTGATCGCGCTGCCGAGCGGGGACCGCGGCGAGTAGACGTTGATCGGGGCGCCGGTCTCCTCGCGGGAGGCGAGCAGGAAGGTCTCCTCGGCGTCCTCGCCCTCGAACCGGACGGTGACCGTCATGCCCGGCCCCACGATCCCGTCCGTCCTGGGGGGCTCCCCGACGCGCGAATGCGTCAGGATATGGGTGATCTGGCGGATTCGCGCCTCCTGCTTGCCCTGCTCCTCCTTGGCGGCGTGATACCCGCCGTTCTCCGAGAGGTCACCCTCTTCTCGAGCTGCCTCGATCTTCTTGGCGATGTCGATCCTGCCCTGGCCGGTGAGGTAGTCGAGCTCGGCCTTGAGCCGGTCGTACGCCTCCTGGGTGAGCCAGGTGACGGTGTCGTCGCGGGTCTCGGTCACAAGCACTCCTCGCATCCGCTGTGCGGAGCCTTACTCCGCCGGGCCGCACGCGGCCCGCGTGTGGGGGTAATCTGTCGAGGTTACTTTGTCGAGTCAAGGTCTTTCAACTAGCTGCAGTTGACGGAGAATTTTCAAGCATGTGAGCGAGGTCCCGACCAGCCAGCGGGTCCATGTCGGGCACATCAGCGAGGCTCCTTCCGGGCTCGGCGGCGCCGGCTCCCCGGCCGCGGTGCCAGCGGCCCGGGGAGGCGCCTGCCGGCGGGGGAAGCCGTCGTCGTCGCATCTGGCCGGCACCAGGGCCATCGGGCGTGGGGTTCCGCGAGGCGGCGAGCGCCGCGGGCGTGGAGACGCTAGCGTGCCGGTGCGGGCCGGGCCAGCCGGCTGGCGTTGCGCCCCGGAATGTCCGGCCCCGCCCGGCTTGTTGAGTCAGCCGGCGCCTGCCTGATCGCGCGGGCCGTTCACCGTGCGGCCGGGAGGCGATGGGTCGTCTTGACCGCGGCAAGGGGGATCGTGCCATGTCAGCAAGCGGGGTCATCCGCGGGGGCGGGCCGGGCGGGCGACCGGCGGGCGCCGGGCTGCGCCTGATGGCCGTGCACGCGCACCCGGACGACGAGTCGAGCAAGGGTGCCGCCACGATGGCGCGCTACGTCAGCGAGGGCGTGGAGGTCATGGTGTGCACGCTCACCGGCGGCGAGCGCGGCGACATCCTGAATAAGGCCATGGACCGGCCCGAGGTCCGGGCCGATCTGCCGGCGATCCGGCGAGCCGAGATGGCAGCCGCCCGCGACATCCTCGGCGTGCGCCAGCAGTTCCTCGGCTTCGTGGACTCCGGGCTCCCCGAGGGCGACCCGCCGCCCCCCCTGCCGGAGGGCTGCTTCGCGCTCCAGCCGCTCGGCGTGGCGGCCCGTCCGCTTGTCCGGGCCGTGCGCCAGTTCCGGCCGCACGTGATGCTCACCTACGACCCGAACGGCGGCTACCCCCACCCTGACCACGTCATGACTCACCGGGTCAGCGTGGAGGCGTTCGAGGCGGCAGCCGACCCGGATCGATACGCCGGATGCGGAGAGCCCTGGCAGCCGCTCAAGCTGTACTACTTCGTGTCCTTTCACCGCGCCAGGTTCCAGGCACTGCACGACGCGATGCTCGCGCGCGGGCTGGAGTCGCCCTACGCCGAGCGCCTGGCCGACGCCGCTGATCCTCGGCGCCTCGCCCTGGAGATCACGACGAGGGTGCGGTGCGCCGAGCACTTCGCGATCCGCGACCGGGCCCTGCTCGCCCACGCCACCCAGGTTGACCCGCACGGGTCGTGGTTCGCGTGCCCCCTCGACGTGCAGCAGGAGGCATGGCCGACCGAGGACTATCATCTGGCTAGGTCGCTGGTGGATGCCGACCTGCCAGAGGACGACCTGTTCGCCGGGATCCGAGAGAAGGTACGGATGTGACCGTGCTCGCCGCGTCGTCCGGCCTGCTCGTTCAGCCGGGGACGACCGCTTTCCTCGTGATCTTCGGCATGGGCGTGGTGCTAGTCTTCGTGTTCCGGTCCATGGCCAAGCACCTGCGCAAGGTCGCGATGGCCGCGCGGGAGGAGGCGGAGGCGGCGGCCCGGGCGGAATCGGCCCGGCCCGATACGCCCGATACGGCTGCCCGGGCGGAGGACGGCGCACGGGTGCCGGGCACGGACGTGGCGAGGCGCGGGGGCGGGAGGCGCACCGGTAGCTGACGCGGCTGACGCGGCGCGGGGGAGACCGGGATCGCGGCCGTCGGCTGGCCCAGGGCACCGACTCCGGAGAGCGGCTCCCGCCGCTGGCTGCTGTGCTCCGCCCGCGAGAGGCCCAGGGGCGGCCGCCGCCGGCCCGGCCAGCCGTGGGCGGGCTGGTCAGCCGTGGGCGGGCTCGGCGCGGGCGCGCAGGACGCGGGTGATCCGGGCGGCGGCGGTGGCCGGGTCGGTGACCGGGGCGAGGCGCTCGGCCCAGGGCCACCAGTACCAGCCGTGGCCGGCGTAGATGTCCTCGGTGAGCAGGGTGGCGTGCCGGTTGGTGACGGTCAGGCACGGGGGCTGGCCGGGCCGGGTGACCAGGGTGGCCCGGTAGTGGTCGGGGCTGAAGCACGCGGCGAGCTGTTTGAGCGCGCCGGACGCCCCTGCCTGACCCGGGGTGAAGTCTGGCAACTCCGCCTCCCACCCCCCCGAGAGATCTGACGCGTTCGCAATATTATCATTGCAAGCAGCTCGTGAGTGGATTGCATGCCGAACATTGCACGCGCATAGACTCTTCTCGTGGGCAGACTCATCACAACCGGTGCGGCGGCTCGTGAGCTAGGTATCAGCACCGCCACACTCACCCGATGGGCAGCGGCTGGGTTCGTCGCCCCTGCCGAGCGCACGGCAGGCGGTCACTACAGGTGGGACCTGCCGGTCCTACGCGAGCAGGTCAGACGGCTCGGCCGGCCGGCAAGCGAGCAGACGGCCGCCGAGGACATCGCGCGAGTGATCCACGCGGCCAACCGAGAGCTGCAGATCGTCCAAGGCGACCCCCGGCCGTCACCACCGTGGGACGAAGCCCCCGAGTACCAGGTGCGGGAGAGCGTCGAGTCTGTCGTCGCAGCGCTGGCCGACCCTGCTCGGACCCCTGAGCAAAATCATCAGGGATGGTGCGAACGGATGATCGCGGATGGATGGCGCCACGGTCCGGTCAAGGACGAGTCGGTGAAGACTCACCCCGACCTCGTGCCGTTCGGCCAGCTTCCCGAGCACGAGAAGCAGAAGGACCGGCTGTTCATGGCGATCGTGCGAGCACTCTCCCCCGGACCTCCGGCGCCGGGCTGACGCCAAGGGGTAGCAGTCGCGGACCCGCGGCACATGCCAGCGAGCAGATTCGGGTCATTTTCACCGTGCCAGGTTCCAGGCAACGTGCCACGGGATGCTCGCCCCCGGGCCCGGGGCGGCCGCCGCCGGCCCGGCCAGCCGTGGGCGGGCTGGTCAGCCGTGGGCGGGCTCGGCGCGGGCGCGCAGGACGCGGGTGATCCGGGCGGCGGCGGTGGCCGGGTCGGTGACCGGGGCGAGGCGCTCGGCCCAGGGCCACCAGTACCAGCCGTGGCCGGCGTAGATGTCCTCGGTGAGCAGGGTGGCGTGCCGGTTGGTGACGGTCAGGCACGGGGGCTGGCCGGGCCGGGTGACCAGGGTGGCCCGGTAGTGGTCGGGGTTGAAGCACGCGGCGAGTTCCTCGAGCGCGTCGGCTTGCCTGGCTTCGCCCGGGATGAAGTCGGGCACTACCGCCTCCGTCGATGCTGGCTGCGGACATGATGCTGCATAGCCTATCAGTGCTCTAGGTGCTCTGAGTCCATGGATCAGCCGCGCCTTCGGCGCCTCGGCGCGAGGCCGCGGCCGCCGGGCCGCCAACTCGCAACTATCAGTTGCGCATCGCCTCAGAACCTGCTACCGTCGGTTGCGTATCGAGTTGGCATCGGAGGTGGTCATGGCTGACATCCGGCATCACGTGGGGATCAGCGCGCCAATCGGCGAGGTGTACGCCGCCGTCGCCACCAGGGCCGGGCTGTCCGGCTGGTGGACACGGGACGTCGAGGGCGAGGACCGGCCAGGAGGGCGGCTGGCGTTCGGCTTCGGTGGCCCCAGGCCGGCCGCGGTCATGGAGGTGAGCGAGCTCGTCCCGCCGTCGCTGGTGCGGTGGCGTTGCGTGGAAGGCCCGGACGAGTGGCAGGACACCGATCTGAGCTTCGAGCTCCGCGACGGCGGCGGGGAGACGCACTTGCTGTTCACCCACGCCGGATGGCGAGACGCTGGGCCCTTCCTGCACCACTGCAGCACGAAGTGGGCCTACTTCCTGCTGGGCCTGAAGTCAGGGTTCGAGGGCGGCGCGGCGACTCCATGGCCTGACGACATGCCGATCAGCAGCTGGGGATGAGCGGATGGGCACCGACGACAGCTCGATCGGCCACGAGGTGGTGATCGAGGCGCCGATCGAGGTGGTGTGGCGCACGATCACCGAAGCGGACCAGATCGCCCAGTGGCTCGCCGACCGGGTCGAGCTCGACGCCCGGCCGGGAGGACAGGGCCGGCTCGTGTTCTCGCGGTGTGACGGCGGGGTCAGTCGCATCGTGCCCCTGGTGGTGGAAGCGGTCGAGCCCCCGCACCGCTTCTCCTTCCGGTGGAACCATCCAGAGCATGCGGACCCGCGCCCGGGGAACTCGCTGGTCGTGGAGTTCACCCTGGTCGCCGAGGCTGCCGCACGGACCCGCCTGCGCGTCGTCGAGCGCGGCCTCGCCATGCTCGGCTGGCCGAAGGCCGACACGGACCGCTATGCGCACGAGCATCGCGCCGGCTGGGCCCGCTACCTCGGCCGTCTCGCGGAGTCGGCCCGTCAGGCCGCCGTCGGCAGGCCCGGGCGATGACCGAGCCGGCCGACGACGAGCTCTGGTCCGCCGTCGCTGACCCCTCCCGGCGGCGCATCGTGGACCTCCTCGTCCGCCACGGTGAGGCGACGCCCAGCTCGCTGGCGTCGGAGGTTCCCTTCTCCCGCCAGGCGGTCAGCAAGCACCTGGCCGTCCTCGAGGCCGTCGGCCTGGTGCGCCACCGGCGGCTGGGGCGTGAAGTCCGCTACCGGGTCGTGCCCGCCCGCCTCTATGCCGCCGCGCACGCGATGACCCAGGTGGCAGACGACTGGGACCGGCGGCTCACCGCCATCAAGCGCCTCGCCGAGGCGACGCACGCGGGGAGCGAGCCCGAAGCGACGGCCTCCTGACCGGACGGCCGATCGCGCCCGCTGGAGCCTGCGCGTCCCGCGTCGCCTGTGCGCGCCCGCCACCGGGCCCGTCCGGCAGAGTCCGTTCAAATGGGAACAAAACTCTATCTTGACCGCCTGGTCATGCTTGATCATGATTCGCTCAGGCGCCCGGGATGCCGGGCCATGAGAAGGGAACATGCATGAGCTTGACCAGACGACTGGGCATGCTGGGAGCCTCGGCAGTGCTCGCGGTCGCGGCCGCGTCGGGCGCCGCGGGCGCGATGGCATCGCCTGTGGCTCGCGCCGCCGGCGCGGCGCGCGGCGCGGGCATGGCCACGCCGCCGCTCGTCGTGAAGACGATCGGGCACCTGCCGGACGGCCGGCCCCGGGTCACGTCGAGCACGCCGACCGGGCTGCCGCCGAGCGCGATCGCGTCGGTCTACAACCTGTCCGGGCTGTCGCCAAGCTCCGGCGCGGGAGCCGGGCAGATCATCGCGATCGTGGACGCCTACCACGACCCGAACGCGCTGTCGGACCTGAACACGTTCAACGCCCAGTACGGTTACGCCAAGCTGGCCACCTGCACCTCGCTCGGCCAGTCGGGCCCCTGCTTCGAGCAGGTCTACGCCCAGGGCAGCAAGCCGAAGACCAACAGCGGCTGGGCGCTGGAGGAGTCGCTCGACATCGAATGGGCGCACGCGGAGGCACCCGCCGCCAAGATCGTGCTGGTCGAGGCGGCGAGCAACAGCGACAGCAACCTGTTCGGCGCGGTCGTCTACGCGAACAACCTGGGCGCCACGGAAGTCTCGATGAGCTGGGGCGGCGGCGAGTCGAGCGGCGAGACGACCTATGACTCCGACATGACCCATCCCGGCACCTTCTACACCGCCTCCTCGGGAGACAGCGGGCACGGGGCCGAGTACCCCGCAGCGTCACCGAAGGTGATCGCGGTGGGCGGGACGACGCTGAACGGGTGCAGCGGCACCTCCTGCGCCGGGTTCACGTCGGAGACGGCCTGGTCGGGCTCGGGCGGCGGGATCTCCGCCTATGAGGCGATCCCCGCCACGCAGAACGGCTACAGCGGACCGGTCTATGGCGCCACGAGCATCTCGGCGCTGACCGGCGGGATGCGCGGCATCCCCGACGTCTCGTTCGACGCCAACCCCAACACCGGCGTCTCGGTGTACGACAGCACGTCGTACCAGGGGCAGTCGGGCTGGTTCACGATCGGCGGCACCAGCGTCGGCGCGCCGGACTGGGCCGGCATCCTCGCGGCCGGGGCGGCCGCCGGGGCGACGGCGCTGCAGGGCGCGGCGGCGATCTACTCGGGCGGCTATGCGACCAACCTGCGGGACATCACCAGCGGCACCAACGGAACCTGCGGCACCGATTGCACTGCGGGGACCGGCTATGACCTGGTGACCGGCCTGGGCAGCCCGGTCAACTACCCGTGATCGGATCGGCAGGCCGGGCCGGCGCCGGGGCCTAGGATCCGGCGCCCAGGCCCAGGAGCAGGCCATCCGGGCCGACGGCCGGGGAGCTGGTGATGAACAGCGGCACCCCGGCCGTCGGCGCGTGGATCGTCTCCAGTACCCGCTCCCCGTCGAGGGTGCTCACCGTGCCGAGCACCTGGCCCTGCCTGACCTCCTCACCGGGGCGCACCGCGGGCTCCCACCAGCCGCCGGACGAGCACCGCAGCCATATGAACCGGTTCAGCCTGACGGGGGAGGTGCCGGGGACGGGGGAGGTGCCGGGGACGGGGGAGGTGCCGGGGACAGTCGCGGTGCCGGGGGCCGTCGCGGCGTCGGTCATGCTGAGCGCGGCGAGCACTCCGTCCAGGCCGCGGACGTGCCGGGCCACCGCCTCGGCCTCGACCAGGCCGCATCCGCCCGCCTCGGCGATGATCGCCGGGATGCCAGCCTCCGCGGCCGCGGCGCTGGTCGATCCCGCCACGGCGCGGCCGGGCCCGGGTTCCTGCCTGATCACGTAGCCGAGCCCGTAGGCGAGCGCCAGCGCCAGCGCCCGATCCTCCGCGGGCCCGGCGTCGTACAGGGCGAACGGCTCCAGCGCCTCGGGCAGGTCCCCGGCGTGGGCATCGACCACCGCGTCCGAGCCCGCGATGAGCTGGGTGAACGCCGCATGGGCGAGCCGGTCGGCCAGCGTCCCGGCCGTGTCGCCGGGAAAGCAGCGGTTGAGGTTCTTGCCGTCCTGCGGCACGACGAACGGGCTGCGCGCCTCGAACGCCGGCAGGTTGAGCACCGGGACCACCCGGACCCGGCCGCGCAGTTCCCGCCCGGCCAGGCCCGCCGCCCATCGGCGCACCCCGGCCATGGACGCGTACTCGCAGCCGTGGACACCGGCGATCACGGTCAGCAGCGGGCCGTCGGCCGCGCCGGCCGCCTCGATCAGCGGGACGTCCAGGCCGGCCAGCTCCAGGGTGCGGCGGGTGCACGTGGTGGTCATCGGCTGTCCTTCCTGGCTAGTCGGCCCATCCCGGGCGCTGGCCGGCGAGGGGCTCGGCCCGGCCGAGCACCCGCTCGGCTGCGGCGGCGACGCGGAGCAGGCCGAGATCCCCGCCGCGCGGCCCGGCGAGCTGGAGCCCGGCCGGCAGCCCGCCCGCCGGTACGGGCAGCGAGATCGCGGGGTGCCCGCCGAGGTTGTACGGCCCGGTGAACCGCCCCTCGGCGTTGTCGTCGCCCAGGCCGAACGGCGGGTCGCGCTCCGGGGCGGGGTACCCCACGGTCGGCCCGGCGAGCGCGTCCACGCCGGCCAGGCACTCGTCGATCGCCGCGGCCAGCGCGGCCTGGTCGGCGACCGCCCGGTCGAACTGCTCGCCGGTCACCGACGCGCCGATCTCCAGAAGCGCGCGGGTGCCATCGGCGTAGCGGCTCGTGTCCCGGCCCGCGTGGACCAGGTGCGCCTCGCGGGCGACGATCACGGCCAGGACCTGCTCCCACCACGGCAGCCGGCCCAGCCAGGGGGCGCGGACCTCGCGTACCCGCCATCCCGCCGCCGCGAGCGCGTCCACCGCGGAAGAGATCGCCGCCCGCACGTCGGCGGTCACGGAAGGGTCAGCGAGCTGGGCGGTGAGCAGGCCCAGCGTGAACGGGCCGTCCCCCCGCCTGCCACCCGCGGCCCCGTAGGACGCCGGCCCGGCCGCGGGAGCGCCGCCCGCCCGCCCGCCGCCCGCCCGCCTGGCGCGGTCCCCGGCCAGGACCGCGAGCAGCTCGGCGGCGCCGGCCACGCCGGCGGTGAGCGTGCCGACGTGGTCACAGCGCGGCGAGAGGGGGAACACCCCGTCCGCCGGGACCAGCCCGCGGCTCGGCTTGAACCCGGTGACCCCGCAGTAGGCAGCCGGGATCCGGACCGACCCGCCGGTGTCGGTGCCAATCGCCAGGTCGCACACCCCGGCGGCGACCAGCGCGGCGGAGCCGCCCGAGGAGCCGCCCGAGGTCCGGGACGGGTCGCGGGGGTTGCGGGTGCCGCCGATCTCCGGGTGGGCGAACCCCGCCGCGTACTCCAGGCACTGGCTGGTCGCGAAGACCTCCGCGCCCGCCGCGCGGAGCCTGGCCACGACCGCCGCGTCGGCGGCCGCCGGCGCGGGATCGCTGGCGGGGCTGCCGCAGCGGGTCGGGACGCCGGCCACCGCGATGATGTCCTTGACCGCGACCGGCCGCCCGGCGAGCGGCAGGTCGCGGCCCCCGGGGCGTGCCCTGCCGCCCGGCCCCCGGCCGCCGGGTGCCCCGGGCGCGGCCGGGCCGGCAGCTTGCGCCCAGGCCCGGGCCGGGGCGCCGATCACGGCCGCGACCGCGTTGAGCGGCCGCCCGAGCCGCTCCAGGCGCTCGTAGGCGGCCAGCAGGTCCAGGTTGGCCCGGCAGCACGTCCGCGTCCCCGCCTCGATCGCCTCGATCAGCTCGAGCACCCGGCGGACCAGCGGGCCGGACAGGCCGCCGAGCACCGCCGCGGCCTCCGTCGGGCGGCGCAGCACGGCGAGGTCCCGGTAGATGCCCGAGTGGGTCTTGGCGGACCGCCGGTTGAGCTCCGCCAGGCGCGGGAGCGACCCGGCGATGTCGGCCGGGTCGAATCCGTCGAGCGGCACCGCCGGGACCGGCGCCTGGGCGAGCACCTGCGCGGCCAGCTCGGTGAACAGCAGGGCGTAGGCCGGGTCGGCAAGCGCGTCGGCGATCGGCAGGTCGCTCACCGCGGTCGCGGCGAGCATCGCGCCGTAGGCCTCCTTGGCCCAGACGTAGCCGAGCACGTTCTCGGCCGGGCGGGCGTCGGCGATGTCGGCGGCGAGGGCGCGGACCCGGTCGCTCACCGTGCCGTCCGGCTCGCCGATCACGAACGTGGCCCGGTTCCCGCGCCGCACCACCCCCGGCTCGAGCACGTCGGCGCCGAAGTTCACGCACGCCGCGACGACCCGGCCCGGCCCGACCGCGCCGGCCAGGACGTCCGCGTTCAGCCCGTTCTGCAGCGAGGCCACGAAGGCGTCGCCGGCCAGGCGGCCGGCCAGCAGCCTTGCGACCCGCGGCGTGTGATGCGCCTTGACCGCGACCAGCACCGGGCAGTCGATGCGCCCGGGCAGGGCGTCCGGGGTGACCGCCGCTTCGACCCGCGCCGTGAATCGCTCGACGGGCCCGGTGACCGTGATGCCGCGCTCGCCGATCGCGCGGACGACCTCGGGGCTGGCATCGCAGGCCAGCACGGCGTGCCCGTCCCTGGCCAGGCCGGCCGCGACCGTGCCGCCGATCGCCCCGCAGCCCACCACGACGTAGCGCACGGCTCGGAACGTTACAACACGATAACGTCGTCGGTCCAGGTATGAACCAGCTATTTACAACTGGTCGCGTCTGGCCCAGATTAGGCAGGACAAAGGTTTGCCTTGCGGGGCGAGCGGCGTGGCTTGCCGTGGGCGGCGGCCCTGACCCGGGCCGCCTCGACCTCAAGGGGGAGCTTCCGTGACCTACCACCGATTCACCACGGCGAAGACCGTGCTCGCGGCCTGCGCCCTCGTCGTGCTCGCCGGGTGCGGGTCGGGCGGGAGCGCCCCGTCCGGCGGCGCCTCCGGCGCCGGCCCGGTCCGCGGCGGCAACCTGATCTTCGCCGCGGTCCAGGACGCCCAGTCGATGAACAACACCACGGTCTTCGACAACAACTCGATCTGGATCTTCGAGCAGATCTTCCAGACCCTGTACACGGTGACCGACAACGGGAAAGGGGTGAAGCCCTGGCTGGCCACCAGCTACACGATCTCGCCGGACAAGAAGACCTACACGTTCACGCTCCGCAAGGGCGTGCGGTTCTCCACCGGCAGGCTCATGACCTCGGCGGACGTGAAGTTCTCCATCGACCAGGCCCGCAAGGCCACCCAGGGCTGGGCCTTCCTGGACACGGCGATCGCCTCGGTGGACGACCCGGCCCCCGACACCGTCGTGATCCACCTGAAGTACCCGTGGGCGCCGCTGCTCGCGGACCTGTCCATCTTCGCCAACGGCGTCGTTCCCGCCAACTACGGAGGGCAGACCGAGGCCCAGTTCTACCAGCACCCGGTCGGGACCGGCCCGTTCATGTGGGACTACTGGCACAAGGGCCAGGCGCTCAAGCTGGTCAGGAACCCGTACTACTGGCAGAAGGGCCTGCCCTACCTGAACAGCATCACCTGGACCGACGTGCCCAACGACAACACCCGGGAGCTGCAGCTCAAGGGCGGGCAGGCGCAGATCGACCAGTTCCCCGCGTGGTCCACGGTCGGGAGCCTGAAGACCACCCCGGGCGTCCACATGTACCTGTTCCCCTCGACGCAGACCAACTACCTGGCCTTCAACGAGCTGCGCAGGCCGTTCCAGGACGTGCACGTCCGCCGCGCGATCTCGCTCGCGATCAACCGGGCGGCCCTGGTCAAGGCCGTGCTGTTCGGCAACGGCAAGCCCGCGAACTCGCTGTTCCCGCCGCAGGTGCCGTTCTACGACCCCGGCACCCCGGGACTGCAGTACAACCTGGCGGCGGCCAGGGCCGAGATGGCCAAGTCCAGCGTGCCGCACGGATTCACCACGTCGATCCTGGTCCCGGCCGGGAACTCGGACTACGTCACGATCGCCACGATCCTTCAGTCAGAACTCAGGCCGCTCGGGATCAAGCTGAACATCGTGCAGCTCGACCCGAACACGGTCAACAATGACGAGCAGACGCTGAAGTACGACATGGTGCTCACGCTGTGGACGATGGACATCCCGGACCCGGACGAGCTCGCGACGTTCGCGGTGGACCCGAAGTCGGGCGCCAGGTCGTTCTTCACCGCCTACGACAACCCGGCCGTGGTCAAGGACACCCACCTGGCCGAGACGACCACCGATCCGGCGGTCCGGCAGCGGCTGTACAACTTCGTCCAGACGCAGTCGGCCAACGACGCCTTCATGGCCTTCCTGTACTACTCGCCGTACCCCTACGCCACCACGACCAACGTGCACGGATTCTTCGTCACGCCACTCGGCAACATGCACATGGAGAACGTCTGGCTCAGCAAGTCATGACCCCCCGCGGACCAGGGCGCTCAGGCGCCGGCGGCGCGCGCCCGGCGCGCGCCGCCGGCGCCGCGCCGGAAGCGCGGTAGCCGATGGGACGGATGGCCTTCGTGCTGCGCCGCCTGCTCATGCTGGTGCCGGTGGCCGTCGGGGTGACGATCATCGTGTTCTTCATGATCCACCTGATCCCGGGCGACCCGGCACGGACGATCCTCGGCATCCACGCCACGCCGCGTGCCGTGGCGATCCTGCACCGCCAGTGGGGCCTGGACCGGCCGCTGGTCAGCCAGTACTGGCTGTTCATGGACCGGCTGCTGCACGGCAACCTGGGCCAGAGCCTGTACTACGGGGTCCCGGCGACCGGGCTCATCCTCGGCCGGCTCCCGGCGACGCTCTGGCTGGTCTGCTACGCGGCGGTGCTCGCGGTCCTGGTCTCGGTGCCGCTCGCGATGATCGCCGCCTCGCGCAAGGACGGCATCCGCGACCACGTGGTCCGCGCGGTGCCCCTGCTGGGCCTTGGGATGCCGCCGTTCTGGGTCGGGATCCTGCTGATCTACGCGCTCGCGATCCACGTCCGCTGGTTCCCGGTGAGCGGGTATGGCACCGGGTTCGGCGGCCACCTGCACGCGATGTTCCTGCCCGCGCTGACCGTGGCGATCGCGCTCGCGCCGGTGGTCATCCGGGCGCTGCGGGCCAGCATGCTGACCGTGCTGGGGGCCGAGTACATCACCACCGCGCGGTCCAAGGGAGTGCCCCGCTCCCGGCTGTTCCTGCGGCACGTGCTGCGCAACGCGGTCATCCCCGCGGTGACCGTCCTCGGCATCAACATCGGCTTCCTGATCGGCGGCACCGTGGTGATCGAGAACGTGTTCGCGATCCCGGGCATCGGCCAGCTGATGATCAACTCGATCTTCCAGCGCGACTTCCCGGTCGTGCAGGGGGTGACGCTCGTGTTCGGGGTCCTGGTCGTGCTGGTCAACCTGCTCGCCGACCTGTCCTACGCCGCGCTCGACCCGAGGGTGAGGTTCGACCGGTGAGCGCGCTGTCGCTGCCGGGCCTGCCCGGCCCGGCGCCCGCCCAGGCGGCGGCGGAGCACGCCGCTCCGCGGGCGGCGCGGCGCTGGTACCGTCAGCCCGCGCTGATGTCCGGGCTGGTGCTGCTCGGGATCATCGTGCTCGCGGCGGCAGCGGCGCCGCTGCTCACCCCGTACAACCCGATCGCGCAGAACCTGAACGCGACGCTGCTGCCGCCGAGCGCGCGCCACCTGCTGGGCACCGACCAGATCGGCCGGGACACCTTCACCAGGCTGCTGTACGGCCTGCGGACCGACCTGCGGATCGCCTTCATCGCGGTGCTGCTGCCGTTCTGCATCGGCACCGCGCTCGGCAGCCTGGCCGGCTACTTCGGCGGCTGGGTGGACACCGTGCTCATGCGCCTGGTCGACATCGTGGTGGCGTTCCCGTTCTACGTGCTGATCATCGCCCTCGTGTTCGTGCTCGGCCCGGGGGAGCGGAGCATCTACATCGCGATCACCCTGGTCGGCTGGGTGTCCTACGCGCGGATCATCCGCGGCGAGGTCCTCGTCGCCAAGCGCCAGGACTACGTGCTCGCGGCCCGGTCCGGCGGGCTGTCGGGCGCGCGGATCATCGCGCGCCACCTGCTCCCGAACGTGATCACCCAGGCGATCATCTACGCGATGTCCGACATCGTGCAGGACATCCTGGCGATCGTCACGCTCGGATACTTCGGCCTCGGCGTGCCGCCGCCGACCCCGGACCTCGGCTCGATGATCAACGACGGCCAGAACTTCCTCACCACGCACTGGCAGCTCACCACGTTCCCCGGGCTCGCGGTCGTGGTGGTGGGCCTGGCGCTCTCGCTGATCGGCGACGGGCTCGCCGACCTGATCCGGCCGGGTGCGGCATGAGCCGGGAGGGCGCGGGGACGGACGGCGCGGGGGGAATCCGCGGCGGCGCGGGGACGGGCCCCGGCGGAGCGGCGCCCGGGGCCGCCGCGCCGGGCGGCCCGGTCCTTCAGCTACGCGACCTGAAGGTGCGGATCGCGACCCGGCGCGGGCTGGTCCGGGCGGTGGACGGCGTCAGCCTGGAGGTCGCCCGGGGCGAGGCCGTCGGGCTGGTCGGGGAGTCCGGCTCCGGCAAGTCGATGACCCTGCGGGCGATCCTCGGCGTGCTGCCGCCGGAGGCGCGGGTCACCGCGGGCCAGATCCTGCTCGACGGCGCCGACCTGGTGCCGCTGTCCCAGGCGGACCTCAACCGGATCCGCGGCCGGAAGATCTCGATGATCTTCCAGGAGCCGATGAGCGCCCTCAACCCGGTCATGCGGGTCGGCCACCAGATCGCCGAGGGCCCCCGGGTCCACCTGGGCTACAGCAGGTCCAAGGCCGCCGAGCGCGCCCTCGACCTGATGCGGCGGGTCGGCATCCCCGACCCGGAACGGCGGTACCGCGCCTACCCGCACGAGTTCTCCGGCGGCATGCGCCAGCGAGTGATGATCGCGATCGCGCTGTCGTGCGATCCGGAGGTCATCCTGTGCGACGAGCCGACGACGGCGCTCGATGTGACGATCCAGGACCAGATCCTGCGGCTGCTCGCCAGGCTGTGCCGCGAGTCGGGCGTGAGCCTGGTCTTCGTGACCCACGACCTGCCGGTGGTCGCCCAGCTGTGCCAGCGGGTCGCGGTCATGTACGGCGGGCAGATCGCCGAGTGGGGTGACGTGCGGGACGTGCTGCTGGACCCGCGGCACCCCTACACGCTCGGCCTGGTCAGGTCCGCGCCCGACGTGGACGAGGTGCGGGAGTCCCTGGTGGCGATCCCCGGATCGCCTCCCAGCCTGGTCAGCCCGCCGCCGGGATGCCGGTTCCACCCGCGGTGCGCGTTCGCCGAGGAGGACTGCCGGGCGGAGCCGCCGCCGCCGCTGCGCGAGCTTCCCGGCGGCCGGCGGACGGCCTGCCTGCACCATGAGCGCTGCGAGGACGTGCTCGCGACCGAGCGGAGCCCCCGGTGACCGGCCCGGGCGCGGAGCTGCTGAGCGCCCGCGGCATCGCAGTCTGGTTCCCGGTCGGCTCGGCAGTCACCGCCCGGCTCAGGCACCGGCCCAGGCTGCTGCGCGCGGTCGACGGAGTCGATTTGGACCTGGCGCGCGGCGAGGCGCTGGCCCTGGTCGGAGAGTCGGGGTCGGGCAAGTCCACCCTCGCGCTCGCGCTCGCCGGGCTCCGGCCGGTCAACCGCGGCAGCATCACCTACGACGGCCGCCCGCTGCCGACCCGGAGGTCCCGCGCTGACCGCCGGCGGATCCAGATCGTGTTCCAGGACCCTTACTCCTCCCTGAACCCGAGGCTGACGGTCGGCGGCATGCTGCGCGAGCTGATCGCCGTGCACAAGGTGGTCCCGCCGCGCGAGCAAGCCGCGTTCGCCGCGGAGCTGCTTCGGCTGGTCGGCCTCGGCGAGGACGCCCTGCGCGCCTACCCCCGGCAGTTCTCCGGCGGCCAGCGCCAGCGGGTGGCGATCGCCCGCGCCCTCGCGCTGCGCCCTGAGGTGCTCGTGGCCGACGAGCCGGTCTCCGCCCTCGACGTGAGCGTCCAGGCCACGATCCTGAACCTGCTCGCCGACCTGCGCCGCGAGCTCGGCCCGAGCCTCCTGCTGATCTCGCACAACCTCGCGGTCGTCCGCCACCTGTGCGACCGCACCGCGGTCATGTACCTCGGCCGGATCGTGGAGGTCGGCCCCACCGAGCGCCTGTTTACCTCCCCGGCTCACCCGTACACGCGCGGGCTGCTGGCAGCCATCCCGCGCCTGGCGCCCGCGGGCGGCCAGGAGCCCGGCGGAACGGCCGGGCCCGCGGTGGCCGGCGACATGCCCAGCGCGCTGAGCGTTCCCTCCGGATGCCGGTTCCGCACCAGGTGCCCGCACGCCCGGGAGCGCTGCGCGGCCGAGGACCCGGCGCTGGCGAGCGCCCCCGGCGAACCGGGGCACCTGGCCGCCTGCCACTTCGCCTTCGAGGGCATCGCGGCGGGCGCGCCGTGACCACGCCAGTGATCATCGCCAGCGAGCGGGGCGAGGTCGGGCTCTCCGCCGGAATCGCCGTGCTCCGCGCCGGCGGCAGCGCGCTCGACGCGGTCGAGGCCGCGGTCCGCGCTGCCGAGGCGAACGAGGCCGACCACTACGTCGGGGTCGGCGGCCTGCCGAACCTGCTCGGCGAGGTCGAGCTGGACGCCTCGATCATGGACGGCGCGACCAGGCGGGCCGGGGCGGTCGCGGCGGTCACCGGGTTCCCGCACCCGATCTCGATCGCCCGCGCGGTCTGCGACCGGCTGCCGCAGCACGTGCTGCTGGTCGGGGCCGGAGCCGAGCGGTTCGCCGACGAGGTCGGCATTCCCCGCGGGCCGGTCCTCACCGAGGAGGCGAGGCGACTGTGGCGGGAGGGGCTGACGGCCGAGGGCCTGGCGCTGGCGCGGGAGATCCAGGGCGAGGGCGAGGCCGCCTACCGGCGCGCGATGTCCGGCCTGCTGGCGGCGATGGGCACGCCGGACGGGCCATGGGGCACGGTGAACGTGATCGCGCTGGACGCGGCCGGCAATCTCGCGGCCGGGGTGAGCACCAGCGGGTACCCGTGGAAGTACCCCGGGCGGGTCGGCGACTCGGCCGTGATCGGGGCCGGGAACTACTGCGACAACAGAGTCGGGGCCGCCGCCTGCACCGGCCGGGGCGAGCTGGCGATCCGGGCCGGAACGGCGCGCTCGGTGCTGCTCGGGCTGGCCGGCGGGCTGGACCCGGCGCGGGCGTGCGCCGCCGCGCTGCGGGACGCCGCGGAGCTGCCCGACGAGTACCGCGCGCCGCTGCAGGCCCTGTGCCTGGCCCCCGACGGCCGGCACGGCGGGGCGTCCACCCGGGCGGGCTCCACCTACAGCGTGCAGACCGCGGACGACGACACCTACCGGATCGAGGAGAGGCTGCGGATATGAAGGTCTTCCTGTCCAGCGACATGGAGGGGACGGCAGGTGTCGTCGACTGGGAGCAGTGCGCCGGTGACGGGCCGCAGGCGGCGGCCGGCCGGCGCCTGCTGCTCGCCGAGGTGAACGCGGCGATCGAGGGGGCGATCGCCGGGGGCGCGACCGAGATCGTGGTCAACGACTCCCACTCGACCATGCGGAACCTGCCGCCCGGCGAGATCGCGGGCCGGGCCTCCTACATCTCCGGCAGCCACAAGCCGCTCTACATGATGCAGGGGCTGGACGGCAGCTTCGGCGCGGTGCTGTTCGTCTCCTACCACGGCTCGGTGGGCGCGCCGGCGTGCCTGTCCCACACCTACAATCCCCGCGCGGTCACGGAGGCCCGGATCGGCGGCGTGGTGACCGGGGAGGCGGGCATCAACGCGCTCGTGGCCGCCCACTACGGGGTGCCGGTCGTGCTCGTCACCGGGGACCGCGTGGCCTGCGAGGAGACCGCGGCGCTGATCCCCGGCGTCCACGCCGCCGTCGTCAAGGAGCCGGTCACCCGGCAGGCGGCGCACAGCCTGCACCCGGACCTGGCCTGCGAGCTGATCAGGGAGGCGGCGCGGCGGGCGGTTGCCTCGGCGGCCGCGGCCGAGCCGCCGCCGCTGCGGGAGGCTGCCCTGGAGGTGTCCGTGCGCACCACCGACATCGCGGAGGCCGCCAGCTGGGTGCGGGGGGTGGACCGGGTCGGCCCGCGCGAGCTGCGGATCGGCGGCGACGACCCGCTCTCGGTCTACCGGTCGTTCTGCGCGGCGGTCATGCTCACCCGGTCGATCGCGGAGGTCGTGTGACCGCGTCCGATGAGGCGCGCCGCCCTGGCGGGGCAAGGGCCAGGCGCCGGGCATCCCGGCTGGTGGACATCGCGGAGGTGGTCGGCGTGCACGTCTCGACGGTGTCGCGGGTGCTCAACGGGGATCCGGCCCAGTCGGTGCGGCCCGAGGTCTACCGGCGGATCCTCGCCGTGGCCAGGCAGCAGGGCTACCGGCCGAACGCGCTGGCCAGGGCGCTCAAGCGGCAGCGCACCGGCGCGTTCGCGTTCGTGATCCCGCTGCTGCGCAATCCGATCTGGGCCAGGCTCCAGCGCGGCGCGCTCCAGCGGGCGGCCGAGCGGGGCCACGTAGTCATGATCATGGAGGAGCCGACCGAGGAGCCGAAGCCACCGGACAGCTACCGCTACCTGGTGGAGGAGAGCCGGGCGGATGGGCTGCTGATCGCCACGGCGCTGCGGGTCCCCGAGCACGCGCCCGGGGTGACCGCCGTCCCGCACGTCTACGTCAACAGGCGCGGGCCGGACCGGGGGAACAACGTCGTCATGGACGAGCCCGGCGCGGTCCGGCTGTTCGTCGGCCACGTCGCCGCGCTCGGCCACCGCGCGGTGGCCATGGTGGACGGCCCGGCCGATGTGGACACCGTCCACCGGAGGGTGAGCGCCGCCCGGCGCGGCTGTGCCTCCCGCGGCATGTCGCTGTCCGTCCTGCACGCGCCCGCCACCGAGGAGGGCGGGTACGAGGCGGTGCGGCAGATGCTCCGCCGTGCGCCCCGGCCGACCGCGTGCGGCGTCGGCAGCCTCAACCAGCTCTTCGGCGTGCTCGCCGCGCTGCGCGAGGCGAGCGTCGCGGTGCCCGGGGACATGTCCGTGGTCAGCTTCGACGAGGACGAGTGCCTGGCCTACCTGGAGGTGCCGGTCTCGAGCGTCGCGATGCCGCTCGCCGAGCTCGGCGCTGCGGCGGTCGACGCGCTGATCGCGCGCGTGGAATCGGACTCGCGCGGCGATGTGCTTGTCCGCGAGCCGATGCGGATGGTACTACGGGATTCGGTTGCCCCGCGACCTGCCTGAGCAACCAGAGGGAACTCGCCGGGCGAGCCGTCCGTTGTCCGGGATGGCCGCCGGAAGGGCACGGGTGCCTGGTCCTCCGTGGCGGGCCGCGGCGCCGGGCTGCGCAGACGGCGACGCCCGGCGGCGCGATCGGCCGGCTGCGGCCCATGCCTTTCCCGGGGCGGCCGATGCGCCGGCGCCCTCGCTGCGGAGGGATCGATGAAGCGCTTGCGGTCGCGGCGGATGAGGATCCTCGCATGGGCCTCGGCGGCGATGGCGGCCGTCGTGGCGGCGGCGGCAGCCGGCCTTTACATCGCCATCCGGCACCAGCTCAGCGGCATCACCCACGTCAGGCAGATCGACACGAGCAACCGCCCCCCGAGGTACACCAGCGCGCTGAACATCCTGCTGCTCGGCTCGGACACCAGGAAGGGCCAGCGGGTCGGCGGGCGGGTCGGCTGCAACTGCTCGGACACGATCATGCTGGTCCACGTCTCGCCGGGGCGCGGCCGGGTGACCGTGGTCAGCATCCCTCGGGACACGATGGTGCCCTACTACGCGTGCGCGCCGACCGGCGGGCTGCCCGGCCAGCAGGCCGACCCGTACGCGCTGGAGCGGATCAACGCGACCCTGGCCGCCGGCGGCCCCGAGTGCGTCCGGGAGACGGTCGAGCAGCAGACCGGGATCTACATCGACAACTTCATCGAGCTGAACTTCTCCGGCTTTGAGAAGGTCATCAATGACATCGGCGGGGTCAACATCTGCGTGCCGTTCACGATCGACAACGTGATCACCGCGGGCGGCGGCTCGGGCCTGCACCTGACCGCCGGGGAGCACCACATCAACGGCCGGGTGGCGCTGGAGTTCTGGCGCACCAGGGAGAACATCGCCGACGGCTCGGACCTGGCCAGGATCGCGCGCGACCAGTACCTGATGGCCCAGGTCGTCAAGGGAGTCCTGCACAGCGGACTGCTCTCCAGCCCGGCCAAGCTCTACCGGGTGATCGGCGACGTCGCGCGGGCGATGACCACCGATGCCAGCGATGGCGAGCTGCTGAGCATCGCCGCCAGCCTGCGCGGCATCTCCCCGTCGCACATCCAGTTCATCACGGCGCCGTGGGCGCCCTACCCGCCCGATCCGAACGAGCTCCAGTTCGCCCAGCCGCAGGCGGACGCGCTGTTCTACGCGCTGGCGCATGACACGGCGCTGCCCAGGGTCAGCAGGTACGGCAGGGTCGGCAAGCGCGAGGGGAGGTCCGGGAGCGGCTCCGGCACGCTGACCGTCAGCCCGGCCCAGGTGAAGGTGAACGTCCTGGACGGGTCGGCCGGCACCGACTACGCGAGCCAGGCAGCGACGGCGCTGGCCAGCCGCGGGTTCACCGTGCTCGGCACCGGCTACGCCGCGAGCACGGGATACACGGCGTCGGTCATCGAGTACGGCTCGGCCGCCGACCTGCCCGCCGCGGCCACGCTGCGGCAGCAGTTCAGCTCCGTCAGGCTGGAGCGGGTCACCGGGCTCGCCCCGGGCACCGTCACGGTGATCCTCGGGTCGGACTTCAGCGGGCTCGCGCCGCCCCACCCGACGTCCCCGTCCTCGATCGGCCACCTGTACACGAGCTACGGCGGCATCACCGCGACCGCCGCCTGCCGCAACAGCGCCTTCTACGGCACCTACACGCCGCGGACGGCCCAGCCCGCGGCCTGTGCCTGCGCCGGGTAGGCTCCGGCGCGGGCAGCGCGCGTGACATCGCCGTGCGGCCTGGCCGGAGTGCTCGGCGGCGGATGCCGTTGCCCGCAGCCGATGTGCCCGTAGCCCGCAGGCCGCCGATGGAGGTCGCCAGGTGACCCCTGGCGAGCGCGCGACTGGGCTGGACCGCCGGCGCAGCCCCGGCTCTCACAGGCCCACGAGCTCGGGGTTGCGCTCCCAGGCCGGCTTCCTGGTGCGGTGGTGCGGGTCGGTTTCGCGCAGGAGGAGCAGCAGGATCAGCCCTGAGGCGCCCATGATGGCGGCGGTCGCCCACAGTGCCGCGGCCATGCCGGCCAGCTCGGCGATGGCGCCCAGGACGAGGGGACCGAGGGCGTAGCCGCCGTCGCGCCAGAGGCGGTAGACGCCCAGCGCCCCGCCCCTCCAGGACGGGTGCGCGGTGTCGCCCACGGCGGCGATCAGGTTGGGGTAGGTCAGCGCCATCCCGGCTCCCATGATGGCGGCTCCGGCGACCCGCAGCGCGTTCGTGCTGGCCGCGGCGATCACGGCGATGCCCGCGCCGATGAGGAACGTCCCGGCGGTGACCGGGGCCTTGCGCCCGATCCGGTCGGCCAGCATCCCGCTGGCGGCCTGGCCGAGTCCCCAGACCCAGGCGTAGACGCCGGCGAGCAGCCCGATGGCGGGCAGGGACAGGCCCTCGCGCAGGAAGTAGAGCGGGAACAGCGCGGCGACCAGGCTGTCGGCGAACTTGTTGAACAGCCCGGCCTGGCAGACCGCGAGCATGCCGCGGTCGTGCCAGCTCATGTAGGCGGCCAGCCGCCCGAGCCCCGGCACCCCGGCGGCGGGGGCGTGGGGGCCGCCGCGGCTGGCGGCTTCGGCGCGGGCCCACGGCAGGGTCTCCTTCGCCGGTCCGAAGCTGACCAGCGTGCCGACGGCGATCACGCCGAGGGCGAGCAGGTAGGGGGCGGGGCGCAGCCCGTAGGCGGCGACGAGCAGGCCGGCGGCGAAACCGCCCAGCCCGGTGCCCACATAGCCGGCCGATTCATCGATGCCGACCGCGAGCCCGCGGTTGACCGGGCCAACCAGGTCGATCTTGGCGGTCACCGACATGGTCCAGGTGAGCGCCTGATTGACGCCCAGGAACAGGTTCGCGACGACGACCCACCACCACGCCCGGGCGAAGATGATCAGCAGGGCGAACGGGACCGCGAAGGCCCACCCGGCCAGCAGCAGCGCCTTGCGGCCGCGCTGATCCGACAGGCGGCCCGAGACCAAGTTCATCACCGACTTCACGGCACCGAACGCGGAGATGAACGACACGGTGTAGAGGACCGAGGTGATCCCGAAGGCCTGCCGTGCCAGCGGAGGCAGCGCGACCCGCTCCACCCCGATGGTCATCCCGATCAGCAAGGTGATGAATGTGAACAGCGTGAACTGGTACCAGTTCCGCCGCAGGCCCAGCTCAGGCCGCGCCAGCCGAGCCGGCCGGGCAGCCGCCGGGGTGCTCACTGGCCCGCCGCCAGCGGCGGGCCGGCATCGGCCCGCTCGGGCGGGCCGCCGCCCGCCGTGGCATCCGGCAGCGTGAGCAGCCGGCGCAGCGGGCCGGACTGCCGCAGGCCGCGGGGCACATCCACGGCCAGCGCGCGCCCGCCCCCCAGACCCACCAGGCAGGCCGAGTTCCCCAGGCCCTCATCCCCGACCGTCGCGATGCCCGCTCCGCACACCGGCGCTCCCTCCCCTCCCGTGGCCCGCCCGCCAGCGAGCCACATCCAGCAAGTTACACAATTCATAAATTCTATGGAATAACGTTAAGCCGGCCCCTGCCGGGCCCCGGGGGAGCTGCCAGCGCCAGGCCGGCGCATGAGGCAGCCGTATCCTGACGCCGGCGGCCCGGGAGGCCACTGGCGGCGCAGAGGAGGGGCTGATGGCGGACCCGCACGCCAAGGCGGAGCTGTATGAGCAGTTCGCCCGCGTGGGCAAGGCCCTGGCCAGCCCGAAGCGGCTGGAACTGCTCGACCTGCTCGCCCAGGGCGGCCGCAGCGTCGAGGACCTGGCCGCCGAGGCCGGGCTGGGCGTGAGCGCCTGCTCGGCCCATCTCCAGGTGCTCCACCGCGCCCGCCTGGTGACCACCCGCAAGCAGGGCACTCGCGTGTTCTACTCCCTGGCCGGCGACGACGTCACCCGCCTGTACGCCGGCGTCCGGCAGGTGGCCGCCGCGCACCTAGCCGAGGTCGGGCCCGCGTGCCACGCCTACCTGGGCGACGACGTGGAACAGATCACCCGCGACGAACTGCTGCGCCGCGCCCGCGCCGGGGACGTCACCATCCTGGATGTCCGCCCCGCCGCCGAGTACTCGGCCGGGCATATCTCCGGCGCCGTCTCCATCCCCCTCAGCCAGCTCAGCCAGCGGCTGGCCGAGCTCCCCCCCGACACCGAGATCGTCGCCTACTGCCGAGGCCCGTACTGCGTCCTCGCGCATGACGCCGTCCGCCTCCTGCGCGCTCACGGCCGCGCCGCCCGCCGCCTGGCCGATGGCATGCCCGAATGGCGGCTGTCGGGCTTCCCGGTCGCGGTCGGCGCGTGAACGCCCGTCGGTGCGGCATCCGGGCCGGCTGCGCGCCCGCGACCCGCTCGCACGGCCAGGGGCGGCGCTCCACGATCTAGGACAAGCCGTGGCGCAGCCGGGTGATGGGCCTGGGCAAGCGCCCGGGCCTCGCGGCCAGGGGCCAGGGAATGCCGGTGGTCAATGGCTGCCGCCGAGAGGAAGGAACAGCGCTCCAGGCGTGAAGCATGACATGTCCATCATGAGCATTGATATCTGACGGCACAGCCGATGTGCTTTGCGCTGGCGTCGCCTCCAGATATGATCTGGAGGCGAGATCCAATAGCTCCTGGAATAGGCTCGGCTGCAGCCAATCCTGGTTTTCCGCTGACGCGGGCGTGCGTTCAACCGAGGGTGGGGGGATCATGCTGGCCGCACGGTGGAGGCCGCCGGTCATCATGGCGGCGCTCGTGATCGGGACGGTGGGCGCCCTGGTCACCTCGCTGACCGGGGCCGGAGCGAGCGGCCACCGGCCCGGGGCCGCCCGGCAGCGCGCCCAGCACCGGCCGCGCCCGCCCCGTCCTCCGCGGACGCTGGCCGAGGCGGCGCGGCCGGCCAGTGCACGCCGCGCGCCCGCGGGCGGCGGCCTGCTTGCACGTTCAGCATCGAAGGCTGGGACTTCGGTCCCGTCGGGCCGGGGGGCCAGCACTGGCGGCGGCCTGCCCGCACGGGCGGCAGGTGAGGCCGCGCCGCTGGTCACGGACCTCGCCGGGGATCACACGTCCAAGCGGGGCATGCCCGCGCCGCCGATGAGCGCCGCGATGCGGCGGGCGGACGCGATCCGGCAGGCCGCCGCCGGGCGGTACCTGCGCCACGCCCGCCCGCCGGCCGCGAGGGTGCTCGCCGCGACGGCACGGCCGCAGGCCCGCGGCTACTTCTGCGGCCCGGCGACGGTCTCGGAGATGCTCGCCCAGATGGGCGTGCGCCTGACGCAGCGCGCGGCTGCCCGGCAGCTTGGCACCACCAGCGCGGGCACCGACTGGTCCGATTCCCGCGGGTACCCGGTGCCGCGCGTCCTCAACGCGCACCAGAGGCTCAACCGCTACGTGGCGGTCGGCCTGCCGTGGTCGCCCACGATGGCCCAGGTGCGGACCTACGAGCGGGACCTGGTGGCCGACGTCAGCCGCGGGCCGGGCGTCCCGATCGCCGGAAACGCCTATGAGGTTCCCGGCGGTCCGCACCTGGTGGGCCACCCGCCGGGCCTGACGATCCTGCACTGGTTCGACATCAGGGGATATGCGCAGTCGGGGAGGATGACCTATTACGAGGATTCCGTGCATGGCGCGCCTGGCATTGGCTGGGGCGGGAATGTTCCGGCCTATTCCGAGATGCCTTCCGTCACGATCGTGTACATTCTCGGTGCCCGTGGCTACGTGTGGTGACCGGCGGCCCGGGGCGCGCGGGGCCGTGGCCGCGGCTCTCGCGGCCGCGTGCGCTGCCGCGGTGCCCGGGTGCGCCGTCGGCGGCCGCGCGGCGCCCGTCGCGGCGGTGACCGCGTTCTGCGCCGGGCAGGCGTCCCCGGCGCTGTCCAGCGAGATGTCACGCGCGGTTCCCGGCTCGCTCCGCCACCCGGTCGTGCCGCTCGGCATCTCGGCGGACGGCCGCACCGCCTACGTGTCGGACTGGACGCGCCGGTTCTCCGGGGTGGCGGCGCTGGACCTGCGCACCGGCCGAATCCGGCGGATCGAGCGGTTCGCCTCGCCGGCCAACGATCAGGCCGACGGCGCGTGGGGGGGACGCTGGCTGGTCTGGGAGCAGACGTACTCGCTGCGGAGCCTGGACGCCTTCACGGTGCTGGCGTGGGACTCGGCCACCGGGAGGCTCACGCGCCTCGGCCGCTCGCGGGACGCGCCCTCCGGGCAGCCGTGGCCGAGCCCGTGGCACGCGCCGGCGGTGCACGGCCGGTACGCCGCGTGGGCGCAGGGCGCCGGCCCGCGCGGCCTGACCGAGATCAGGCTGGCGGACCTGCGGACCGGCCGGGTCAGCGTGATCAGCCGCGGGCACCTGCAGGCGCCGTTCTTCGACGGGAGCCTCCTCGTCTGGCCCGAGTCGGGCCGGCCGGGCGCGCCCGCGAGGCTGCGCGCCTACGACCCGGCCGCCGGCCGGCCCGCCCGGCTGCCCCCGGTGCTCCGGCCGGTCCGCGGCACCGACCAGGTCGCCGTCGTCGGCCACGGCATCGCCTTCGTGGGCGCCGACCTGTCGCGGCTGTACTACTCCCCTGATCCGGCCCGCCGCGCCCGCGTGGTCCTCGCGCTGCCGCCCGGCCAGGCGTTCACCAACCTCGGCGGCGGCGGCGCGCTCGCCTGGACCACGACCCGGGCAACCTACGTGGCGGACCCGGCCACGGGCCGGTACGCGCAGGTCACGCCGGGCTATGGGTTCGCGGTGACCGGCCAGGGCCGGTCGGTGCTCGTCGTGGATCCCCCGGCCGTGAAGGCCATCCACCCCGTGCTCGGGATGCACGTGGTCAACGCGGCCGCGATCGGCGGCCCGGCCTGCGAGAACCTCTGACCGCCCGGGGCGGGCGCGCGGCTCACCCGGCCCGGTGGCCGCCTGCCGGGAAGGGCGGGGCAGCCCGGTCGCCGCCGCCCGCCGGCCCAGCCGGAGCGGGCTCGGCCGCCGGGCGCCCGGCTGGCACGGTGGCGGAGACGGTCGTCCCGCGGCCCGGGGCCGAGTCGACGGTGAGGCTGCCGCCGACGAGCGCCGCGCGCTCGCGCATCCCGGCCAGGCCGAGGCCCCCGCTCCGCGGCCGGATGTCGGCCGCCGCCGGGTCGAAGCCGCGGCCGTCATCGGTCACCCGCAGGCGCAGGCCGTCGTCGCCGAATGACAGGGCGAGCAGCACCCTGGCGGCGCCAGCGTGGCGGACCGCGTTGTTCAGCGCCTCCTGCACGATCCTGAACGCCGCCAGCTCGGCCTCCGGGGAGAGCCTGGCCTGCGCCCCGGCGACCTCAAGCTCCGCCCGGATCGGCGCCGACTCGGCCACGTCGGCCAGCAGGCCGCGGATGGCCGGGACGAGCCCGAGCTGCTCCAGGGCGGCCGGCCGGAGGCCGGCGACCACCGCGGTGAGCCGGCCGGCGATGTCCACCGCCTGATGGCGCGCGTCCCGCAGGTTATCGGCCAGGCCGCCGGCCTGCGGCATCGCCTCCAGCCGCTCCAGGGCCCGGGCCAGCTGGACGAGGAGTTGCAGCGGCTCGTCATGAAGCTCCCTGGCGATGCGCCGGCGCTCGTCCTCCTGGACCCGCAGGAGCAGGCCGGCGAAGCGATGCACGCGCAGCCCCTCGGCGAGCTCCTCGGTGACGTCCTCCAGCACGAGCTGGCACATCGGCTCCTGCCCGGCCGCGGCCGGCACCAGGCCGACATTCAGCCGGTACGAGCGCGGGCCGTGCGGGGTCGCAATGGCGACCACCTGCCCGGCGCAGTCCCCGACTCCGCCGGGCAGGCCGAGCACCTGCGGCGCCGGCCTGCCATGCAGGCTGCCGGGGAACAGCGCCCGCGCGGCGGGATTGGCGTCCACGATCTCTCCGGACTGGCCCGCGACCAGGATCGGCGCGGCATTGGTGTCGAATAGCTGCCGGTAACGCGCCTCGGCGGCCCGCTGCTCGTTCCGGGCCTGGCGCGCGTGGCTGCGGGCCAGGTGCTCGGCGTCGATGTGATAGCCGACGAACGCGGCCACCGCGCCCACGAGGGCCAGCTCGATCAGGTCATTGCCCACGTGGCCCTCGTCGTGCGGCAGCAGCAGGTCGGGCAGCCACAAGACCACGGCGCCGGCGGCGGTGGGAACCGACCCGGCCAGGCCGTAGCGAAGCGCGGCGTAGCTGACCGGCCCGAGCAGCAGGGCGACCGGGATGCCCGCCGGGATGCTGCCGGGCTCCGCTGTCACGTCGATGGCCAGGTGGGCGAGGGCCAGCCCGACGACCACTGCCTGCACGATCCAGAACCTGACCTCGCGCACCGGGGGCCGCAGCGCGCCGCGCCAGCCCGGCATCGCGGCCCGCGAGCTGCTCACCCCGTGCCCCGGCGTCCCGGCGCGGCCAGGTCGTGGCTCACCGCGTACAGCGCGGCCTCGGTCCGCGAGGCGAGCCCGAGCTTGCCGAGCACGCTGGACACATGGCTCTCCACCGTGCGCAGCCCCAGCCCGAGCTGGCTGGCGATCTGCTTGTTCGGCAGGCCGCGGGCGATCAGCCGGAGCACCTCGAGCTCGCGCGCAGTGAGGGCCGGCGCCGCCGTCCCCGGGCCGGCCCGCCAGCGCCGGGTGAGCCTGCGGGAGATCGCCTCGTCGAGCACCAGGGCGCCGCTGGCCGCGGTCCGGACCGCGGCGCGCAGCTCCCGGGCGCTGGCGGTCTTGAGCAGGTAGCCGGTGACTCCGGCCTCCAGCGCCCCGATCACGTAGGCGTAGTCGTCGTACGCGCTGAGGATCAGGACGCGGGTCTCGGCCCCCTGGTCCGCCAGCGCCCGCGCGAAGTCGATCCCGTTCATGCCGGGCAGCTCCACGTCGACCAGGGTGACGTCCGGCCGCAGGCTGCCGACCAGCGCTGCGGCCTCCTCGGCGGAGGCGGCCTGCCCCACCACCGTCAGGTCGGCGTCGCGCTCGAGCAGCTCGGCCGTCCCCTCACGGACCAGGGCGTGATCTTCGACCACGAGGATGCGGGTCGGGGGCCTGGTGTCGTCCATCAGCATCAGGTTAGACCGCGGGGGAGGCCGCCGGGCCGGCCCGCGGCGCCGGTGCCGTGATCGCGCGGACGGCGGGCCCCAGTGGTCCCACTGGCCGGCCTGGCCGGGAAGTCGGTGGCGTTCCCCGTGATCGCGCCGTTCCGCGGCGCCGACCTCGCGCACACGCTTGGCTCATGGGCCTGGAACGGGCTGCCGCCGGCCTGTGGATGGCGTGCGTGCTCGCCTCGCTGCTGAGCGTCGTGGCCGTCCTCGTGGCCGGCGCCCTCACGGCGGTGCGGGCGGTGGCGGGCGCGCGGCGCCGGGCCAGGCGGGCGCGCGCCCGCCTGGGCCAGATGTCCCGCTGGTGCTCAGCGAGCGAGCTCGCCGAGCTCGACCAGGCGCTCGACCGGATCGCCGCCGAGGACCGGGCGTGGCCCGTGCTCTCCGTGAAATCACGGAGACAAGGCCCGTACAGTTAGGGACCTTGGTCCCTGTGGCTCGCGCCCCGGCGGGCGGACAGTCGGGGGCATGACTACCTCCCATGCCCCTGCGGGCGCAGGACAGGATGAGACCGCCGGCCCGGCACGGGCGGTCGCGCTGCGCGAGCCGGTGCCGATCGCCATTCGCCGGAGGCCACCGGACGCCTCGGGCGCGGCCGAGCGCTTCGCCCCGACGGACCCCCCGCGCGGCTGGGATCTCGCCAGGTACCCGCGGGTTGCCCGGGCGCTGCGGAGCCGGCGCTTCCAGTTCCTCCTCATCCTGCCCAACCAGATCATCTTCTGGACGGTGATCTTCGTGGGCCTGCTCGGGACCACGATCCCCGGGCTGAACTTCGGCACGGCCATCACCTGGTATATCTGGTTCTGCCTGGTCTTCGTGCTGATGGTGGTGGTCGGCCGGGCCTGGTGCGCGATGTGCCCGTTCGGCGGCTTCGCCGAGTGGATCCAGCGCCGCGCGCTCTGGCAGCGCACGCAGCGGGCGCTCGGGCTCGGGCTCAAGTTCCCCGAGCCGCTGGCCCGTTACGGGTTCCTCCTCCCGGTGGCGACCTTCCTGCTGCTCACCTGGATCGAGGAGTTCTTCAACATCGCCGGGCCGGGCACCCCGTCCGCGACCAGCTACATGGTGATCGGGATCGTCAGCTCGGCGCTCATCTTCTTCCTCGTCTTCGAGCGCCGGACGTTCTGCCGTTACCTGTGCCCGCTCACCGCGCTCATCGGGACGGTCGGGTCGATGGGCAGCGTCGCCGGCTTCCGCACCAGGGACCGCTCGGTCTGCCTGTCCTGCCAGACCAAGGACTGCATGCGCGGGGGCGCGGACGGCTTCGGCTGCCCCTGGTACACCTGGCCGGGCAGCGCCGACTCCAACCTGGCGTGCGGCCTGTGCTCGGAGTGCTACAAGGCCTGCCCGTCCGGCAACATCGGCCTGTACCTGCAGCCGCCGCTGACCTCGGTGATCGCCCCCAGGCGCCGGCGGGCCGACGTCGCGTGGGCCATCGTGCTCCTGTGGGGCCTGGTCCTGTACCAGCAGTTCAACGCCACGAGCCTGTACGCCGCCATCGACACCTGGCTGAACACGCGCCTCGGCTTCCCCCACTACCCCGACCCGGTCGCCTACCTGGGCCTGATCCTGGCGTTCGCGCTGGTCACCGCGGGCGCGACCGGGCTGATCGGCCGGCTGTCCGCCCGCCCGGACGCCCGGCTTGAGGCGGCGGGGAACTTCCTGGACCGCAAGACGCGGTTCAGGGCCTACTTCCTGCCGCTGGCCTATGGCCTGATCCCGGTCGTCGGCGCGGACTACTTCGCCCGCCAGCTGCCGAAGTTCTTCCAGCACGCGCCGCGGCTCATCCCCGCGGTGGAGCAGGCCGCCGGCATGGCGGCCATCCACTCGCCGCTCTACCGCGTGCGGCTGCTCTCCGACCCCCGCATCGTGGCCGTCCAGGTCGCCACGATCGCGGCGGGCACGCTCGCCGCGCTGTGGTCCACCTGGCGGATCTCCGGCCGGGAGCTGGCGGCGGTGAGCCGCCGGCCGGTTGTCCTGCGCGCCGCATCGCTCGGCCTCGTGCTCGCCTGCGGCACCGTGGCCGCGGCGCTGTACGTGATGATCAACGCGGCGGACTGACCGGGAGGCGACGATGACGCAGACAGTGACCGATGCCGGCCAGGCCGCGGCAGGCGACGATCAGATGCACGTGACGGTGCTGACTGACCGGTGCGCGGGATGCCAGGAGTGCATCGTCCGCTGCCCGGCAGGGGCGCTGTCGATGGACTCCGCCCGGTGGGTGGCCGTGGCCGACGACGCGCTCTGCGTCGGGTGCCGGCAGTGCGAGCGGACCTGCCCGTTCAGCGCGATCACGGTGCGGGGCCCGCTGGCGGTGCCCGCCCGGGTCGAGGTCGCCCGCCCGCGCCCGGACCGGCCGGAGGGCGACAACGGCGAGGTCCGCCCGGGATTCGGCTCGTGGGACGAGGCGCTCGCCGAGGCCAGCAGGTGCCTGGACTGCCCGGACCCGACCTGCGTGCGCGGCTGCCCCGCGCACAACGACATCCCGGCCTTCATCCGCGCCATCCGCGAGCGCGACCTGGCCGCCGCCCACGACGTGCTGCGCCTGACATCGGTGCTGCCCGACGTGTGCAGCAGGGTGTGCGATCAGGCCGCCCAGTGCGAGGGCGCGTGCACCTGGTCGCTGGCCGGCGGCACTCCAGTCGCCATCGGCAAGCTGGAGCGCTTCGTGGCCGACAACGCCCCCGTTCCGCCGCCAGCGCCGGGGCCAGGGGCGCGGGCCGGCTCCGGCCTCACCGTGGCCGTCGTCGGGAGCGGCCCGGCCGGCATCGGCGCCGCCTGGCACCTGCGCGAGGCCGGCGCAGCCGTCACCGTCTACGAGCGCGACCCCGAACCCGGCGGCCTGATCGGCTGGGGGATCCCCGACTTCACCCTGCCGCCGGAGGTGGCCAGCCGGCCGTGGCGGCAGCTCACCGCCGCCGGGGTGCGGCTGCGCTGCGGCGTCGAGGTGGGCCCCGACGACCTCGACGGCCTGCTGGCCGAGCACGACGCGGTGATCCTGGCCCACGGCGCGCCGGTGCCGCTGCGCCTGCCGGTGAGCGGCGCCGACCTGGAAGGCGTGGTCGACGCGACGTCGTTCCTCAAGGCGGGCAAGACCGCCCTGGAGAACGGCAGCCTGGCTGGCTTCCGCCAGTCGTACGGGCTGCCCGGGCCGGCGCGGCGCGGCGGAGAGCGCGCCCGGCCGATGGTCCTGGTGCTCGGGGCGGGCAACACGGCGATGGACGTGGCGCGGACGGCCCTTCGGCTGGGACTGCGGGCGACCTGCGTCGATTGGGTGGACGAGCGATTCGCGCTCGCCCGTCCCGACGAGATCGCCGAGGCCCGCGGCGAAGGGGTGGAGATCCGGTTCCTGCGCACGGTCACGGGCCTGCAAGGCGAGGGCGGCCGGGTCCGCCGGGCGGCGCTCGCCGCCACCCGCCAGCGGCGGGCCGGCCGGCGGCCGCGCGTCCTGCACGGGGCGCCCGAGCTGCTCGACGTGGACCTGGTCGTCGTGGCGATGGGATACCGGGCCGATCCGGCGCTGGCCGGGAGGCTGCCGGGCACGCCGGTGGCCAGGCAGGCACGGGGGCTGCCCGACCGGAGGTGGGCCGGCAGCGGCATCCTCGCGAACCCGGCGCCCTCCTACGCGCACGGCAAGCCGGTCGGCAGGCTCGCGCTCGGCAGGGAGGCCGGCCTGGCGGCGTCGGCGCTGCCGTTCCAGGAGCGGGTGTGGGCGGCCGGCGATGCCCTCGTCGGTCCCTCCACGGTGGTCGAGGCCATGGCTCAGGGGCGCCGGGCGGCGGCGTCGGTGATCGCCGCCGGGCCGCGCCGCGGCGCGCGGAGGGCGCCGCGCCACGTGCTGGTCGCCTACGAGAGCCGCGGCGGGCGGACCGCCCGCGCCGCCGGCCTGATCGCGCGCGACCTGCGCGGCACGGGCGCCGTGGTCCGGGCGATGCCGCTCGCCCAGGTCACGCCTGCCGAGCTTGCCGACATCGACCTGCTCGTGGCGGGCACCTGGGTCGAGGGCTTCGTGATCGCGGGAGTGCGTGCCGCCCGGGCCACCCGCTCCTGGCTGGCCGGCCTGCCCAGGCTCGCCGGACTGCGGGTGGCGCCGTTCTGCACCTTCGCCGTCTCGCCCGGTCAGGCCCTGGCGTCGATGCGCCGGGAACTTGAGGGGCACGGGATGGTGGTCGTCGCCGAGGGCGCGTTCGGCCCCCGCGCCCGTCACATCGAGGTGCAGGCGGCGGGGTTCGCCGCCGGGCTGCGGGCTGCCGCGTGGCCGGCCGGGCCGCGCGCCGGGGCGGGCGCGCCGTGACCGGGCCGCCCCCGGGGCGCGGCCATGGCCGGGGCCGGGGGGCGGCGCCGCCGGGCGCGGCGCGCCGGGCGGGGCCTATGCCCGCGGGTGCGCGCCGCAGTCCGGGCACAGCCCGAACAGCTCGACGGTGTGGCCCACGTCGGTGAACCCAGCCTGCTGCGCGACCTGCTCGGCCCACCGCTCCACCGCCCTGCCCTCGACCTCCACGCTGCGACCGCAGCGGCGGCAGGTCAGGTGATGGTGGTGGCTGCCGGTCCGGCACCGGCGGTACCGGGTCTCCCCGCTGGAGTCCCTGATCGCGTCGATCCGGCCAGCCTCGGCCAGCACCTGCAGGTGCCGGTAGACGGTGGTCAGCCCCACCTGCTGCCCGCGCTCGCGCAGCTCGGCGTGGATCTGCTGGGCGCTGCAGAAGCCCGGCAGGCGGTCGAGCACGGCAGCGACGGCCTCGGCCTGCCGGGTGCCCCGCACGCGGGTGCCGTGCGGCCGGTCGCCGCTCGGGCGCGCGGGGGAGCTCACATCCGCACGGTAGCAGCCGGGCCGCGGGGACCCTGCCCGCGCGCCCCGGGGATGATGGGGAGATGGCGGAACGGCTCAGGGGCGCGTCCAGCCCGTACCTGCTCCAGCACGCGGGCAACCCGGTGGACTGGTGGCCCTGGTGCGAGGAGGCCTTCGAGGAGGCCAGGCGCCGGGACGTCCCGGTGCTGCTGTCCGTCGGCTACTCGGCCTGCCACTGGTGCCACGTCATGGCCCACGAGTCGTTCGAGGATCCGGCGACCGCGCGCCTGATGAACGAGAACCTGGTCTGCGTCAAGGTCGACCGGGAGGAGCGCCCGGACATCGACGCGGTCTACATGACCGCGACCCAGGCGATGACCGGGCAGGGCGGCTGGCCGATGACGGTCTTCATGACCCCCGGCCGTGAGCCGTTCTACTGCGCCACCTACATCCCCCGCGAGCCGTTCACCCGGCTGATCCTGGCGATCGCGCGCGCCTGGCGGGAGGACCGGGCGGGGATCGCCGGGCGGGCCCGGGAGGTCGCCGAGGCCCTCGCCCGGGCCGCGGGCGGGCAGGGCCGGGCCCGGGCCGGGCCGGTCGGCCCGGGGCTCTGCGACGCCGCGGTCGGGGCGCTCGCGGCCAGGTACGACGCCCGCCACGGCGGCTTCGGGGGGGCGCCGAAGTTCCCGCCGTCGGCGGTGCTTGAGTTCCTGCTGCGGCACTCCGAGCGGCCCGGCGCGCCGGCCGGCGCGCAGGCCCTGGCGATGGCCGCCGGGACCGCCGAGGCCATGGCCCGGGGCGGCATCCACGACCAGCTCGGCGGCGGGTTCGCCCGGTACAGCGTCGGGCCGGACTGGGTGGTCCCGCACTTCGAGAAGATGCTCTACGACAACGCCCAGCTCGCCGGGGTCTACGCGCACTGGTGGCGCCGCTCCGGCGGCGCCCTGGCACGCCGGGTCGCGGAGCAGACGTGCGACTTCCTGCTCGCCGAGCTGCGGACCCCCGAGGGGGGATTCGCCAGCGCGCTCGACGCCGACAGCGACGGGCAAGAGGGCGCCTACTACGTGTGGACGCCCGCCGAGCTCGCCGCGGTGCTCGGGCCCGAGGACGGCGGCTACGCGGCCGAGACGTTCGCGGTGACCGAGGCGGGCACCTTCGAGCACGGCCGCTCGGTGCTGCGGCTGCCGGCCGATCCGGCCGACAGCGAGCGCTTCGGGCGGGTCAGGCGGGCCCTTCTCGCGGCGCGCGCGGCCCGGGCGCGGCCGGGCAGGGACGACAAGGTCGTCGCCGGCTGGAACGGCCTGGCGATCGCCGCGCTCGCCCAGGCCGGCCTGATCTTCGGCCGGGAGGATTACCTCGACGCCGCGGCCGCCGCGGCCGGGCTGCTGGCCCGCGTCCACCTGGCCGGCGGCCGCCTGGCGCGGACCTCGCGGGACGGCGTGGCCGGTCCTGGCGCGGGCGTCCTTGAGGATTACGCGTGCGTGGCGGCGGGGTTCCTTGCCCTGTCCGGGGCCACCGGGCAGGCCCGGTGGGTGGAGCTGGCCGGCGGCCTGCTGGAGGTGGCGCTCGGCCGGTTCCGCGACGCCGACGGCGGCTTCTGCGACACGCCGGACGACGGCGAGCCGCTGCTGTACCGCCCGGCCGACGCCGCAGACGGGCCGACGCCATCGGGCACCTTCGCCGTGGCCGGAGCGCTGCTCAGCTACGCGGCGCTGACCGGCTCGGAGCGGCACCGGCAGGCGGCCGAGGCCGCGCTCGGGCCGCTGGCGGCGATCGCCGCCCGGTACCCGCAGGCCGCGGGCTCCGGCCTGGCGGTGGCTGAGGCGTTCCTGGCCGGGCCCGCCGAGATCGCCGTGGTCGGGCCGCCCGCCGACCCGCGGACGCGGGAGCTGCACCGGGCCGCGGCGCTCGGCTCGCCGCCGGGTGCAGTGCTGGCGCTCGGCGACGGCGCCGATCCTGAAGGGCCCGCGGCGATCCCCCTGCTGGCCGGCCGTGGCCTGGTGGACGGCCGGCCGGCCGCGTACGTGTGCCGCAACTTCACGTGCCGCCTGCCGGTCACCACGCCGCAGGACCTGCTCGCCGCGCTGCGCGGCTGACCGCCCCGCCCGCCCGGCTCCCGCGTGCCGGGCGGCGGCCGGGCCGCTCTCGCGCGCCTGCCGGCCCGTGCACCGGCCCCGTCCCCGCCCGCTCGCTCGCAGTCATGCGGCTGTGGCGGCCTGCGGGCGCCGGAATTAACCTGGCAGGGGACGGGAAGGTCACGGTTGGCTCGCGTGCCCTCTGGGGGCGGCGCCTGCCGGAATGGCCGGTGCCGCGCCGGGCGAAGGGAGCGGCGGTGCACTCTGCGGCGCGCGCGCTGATCTGGCCGGTCGGCCTCGGGCTCCTGCCCGGCCTGCTGGCCGCCGGGTCGTTCGCCGCCCCGGCCCGTGCCGCCCCGGCCCGTGCCGCCCCGGCCCGTGCCGCCCCGGCCCGTGCCGCGGCCGGCCCGGCGTCGCGAGACGGGCAGGGCGTGGCCGGCGGGCCGGCGGCGCCCGCCGGATTGCCGTTCGCGGTGACCTCGGTGCCCGTCCCGTCCTCCCGCGCCGGGGGGCGGCCGCCGCCTCGCCGCCTGTTCCCGGCCGACGCGCTCGTGGTCGGCCGGAGGACGCTGCCGCCGTCCCTGCTCGCCGCCATCAGGCGGCTGCCCGGCGTGGCCTCCGCCGTTGCGGTGGATGCGGGCCGGATCACCGTGGACGGCGTCTTCGCGGACGTGCTGGGGGTCGATCCGGTCGCGTTCCGGCCGTTCGCCGCCGGCCCGACGGCCAGGTCCCCGGCGCTCTGGCGGAACGTCGCGGCCGGCGCGGTCGCGGTCTCGTGGACGATGGGCAGCCAGGAACGGCTCTCGCTGACCAGGCCCGTCGCGGTCACCGGAGCCCGTGCCCTGCGGCTGCCGGTCGCCGGGTTCGGCACGGTCGGCATCGGCGACGTGGACGCCGTGGTCTCCCGCGCCGTGGCCGCCCGCCTCGGCCTGCCCACGGCGAACGCGATCGTCATCAGCGCCCCGCGCGCCCGGCTGGGCCGGCTGGTCGCCCAGCTGCGGAGGCTGGCGCCGCCGGGCGCGGGCGTCGCCGCCCTGGTCAGCCAGGTCCTGCCGGGCAGGGCCGTGGCCGCCCTGGCCGGCGCGGTCGGCGTGAGCGCGGGCACCATGGCCGGGCTGACGAGCGCGCAGGTCGCGCGGTTCCTCGCCGCGGCGACGAGCCGGGTCGGCATGCCCTATGTCTGGGGCGGCGACGGCCCGCGGGCGTTCGACTGCTCCGGGCTGGTCCAGTGGTCGCTGGCGCAGGCGGGCGTGGTGATGCCGCGGGTCGCCGCCGACCAGGCGCGCACCGGGCCGATGGTGCCGCTGAGCCAGCTCCGGCCGGGGGACCTGCTCTTCTACCACACCGACCCCACCGCGCCCGGCTACATCTCGCACGTGGCGATCTACCTCGGCCACGGGCTGATGGTGCAGGCCCCGCAGCCGGGCATGGACGTCCAGATCGTGCCCGCCGACTTCGGAGCGGGCTTCGCGGGCGCGATCCGGGTCATCCCGCGGATCGCCGCCGTGGTCGCCGCCAGCCCGGCTGGCTGATCCCGATCAGGTGCCCGGCGGCCTGCATGAGGTCCGGCTGGGTTGCACAAGCTGGCGAACGATGTAATTATCGTTACATGAGTACACCCGACTCCGGACCGGGCGGCACGTTCACCGAGCGCCTGCGCGGCTGGTTCACGGGACGGGTCCCGGGCGACTGGCTGGACGGCGAGATCGAGATCCGGGCGGACCGCGAGGAGATCACGGTCGTGCTGCCGATCCCCGGACCCAAGGTCGCCGAGGGCGCTTCGGATGCCGAGCGGGCCGCCGCCTGGGAGGGCCGCGGCCGCCGGTTCCGGGAGGACACCAGGCAGCAGCGGATCGAGATCGCGCGCGAGGCCGAGCACGCCTACGGCCGCAAGGTCTCCTGGGGCGTGCGGTGCGGCGACCGGACGCTCATGTACACCACGCTGTCCGTGCCGGTGATGACCCGGCTGCGGCAAGCCGAGCGGATGGTCCTGGACACGCTGGTCGACGCGGGCGTGGCCAGGAGCCGGAGCGACGCGCTCGCGTGGTGCGTGCGGCTGGTGGGCGAGCACGAGGATTCCTGGCTGGCGGACCTGCGGGCGGCACTGCGGCGGGTCGAGCAGGTCAGGGCCGAGGGACCGCGCTCCGCCTGAGCCGCGGAGCGGCGAGCACCGGGACATTTGACCCGGTCTGCCGCGGGGTACACTCCCGGAATCCGTCGGTTCCGGGCGCCCGTTCGGGCTGCCCGGGCCTGCCCCACCCCGCAGCGGAGCGCTCGGCTCGAGCGGCAACGAGGAGGACAGTCGTGGTGTATGAGGTAAGGGCCGCACTGGTGGAATGGAATCCCACGGCGGAGCGGCTCCGCGAGCTGACCGAGAAGATGCCCAACTGTCAGGTGACCGAATTCGGGAACGTGGCCGTCAAGGCCCGGGTGGACTCCCGGAGCACCCGCTCGACGTTCATCGTCGAGGACTCCACCAACGCCACCAAGCAGACGATGACCCGCGAGGAGTACGACCGCATCGCGGCGGAGCAGGACGCGTACATCGCCGGCCAGCACATGGTCGTCGTCGACGGCTACATCGGCGCGGACCCGGGGTTCCGCACCCGGGCGCGGCTGATCATGGAGGCGGCGAACGCGAACGTGGCCGGGATGCAGCAGCAGCTGTACTACCCGGCCGGGGAGGACTACGACCCGGCGACCTGGGAGCCGGACACGACGGTCATCTACACGCCCAACCTGCCCGCGCCCGGCTACCCGGATGACCGCGTGATCGCCGTCGACCTCAACGCGAACGTCACCCGCGTGCTGAACTCGGACTACTTCGGGGAGTCCAAGAAGGGCGGCCTGCGGATGTGGAACAGCATCGTCTACGGCCGCGGCGGACTGGCGCTCCACGCGGGCTGCAAGGTCATGCCGCGCGGCGGGCACCCCACCGCGATCCTGATCGTCGGCCTGTCCGGCACCGGCAAGACCACCACGACGTTCACCACGCAGCTGGACAGCAAGCCCGCCCAGGACGACTTCGTCGCGCTGATGCCCGGCGGCCGGATCTATGCCACGGAGAACGGCTGCTTCGCCAAGACGTTCGGCCTCGACCCGCGGTATGAGCCCGCCATCTACCACGCCACGACCCAGCCGGACGCCTACCTGGAGAACGTGTCGGTGGACGCCGGGGGCAAGGTCGACTTCTTCGACACCTCCTACACCAAGAACGGCCGCACCACCTGGCCGTTCAAGTACGTCGACCCCTGGCCGGCCACCGGCATCCCGCCCGCCGAGTTCCTGCTGATCCTGAACCGGAACGAGAACATCGTGCCCGCGGTGGCCCGGCTCGACCGGGAGCAGGCCGTGGCCTACTTCATGCTGGGCGAGACCACGGGGACCTCGGCGGGGGGCAAGGACGAGGAGGGCAAGTTCCTGCGCGTCCCCGGCACCAACCCGTTCTTCCCCCGGAACATGGCGGACATGGGCAACAGGATGCTCGAGCTGCTCGACGGCCACGAGCTGAAGGTCTTCGTGCTGAACACCGGCCGCGTCGGCGGCACCGACGAGGAGACCTCGAAGAAGGTGATCATCCCCCACTCCTCGGCCATCGTCCAGGCGATCGTGGAGGACACGATCGAGTGGCAGACCGACCCGGACTTCGGCTACGAGGTCGCCGCATCGGTGCCCGGCATCGATGACATCGAGATCCTCCAGCCGCGCCGGCTGTACGAGCGGCAGGGCCGCCTCGCCGAGTACGAGGCGATGGTCGCCAGGCTCAAGCGGGAGCGGCGCGAGTACCTCACGTCGTTCACCGGGCTCGACGAGGCGATCGTCAAGTCGATCGGCTAGGCCAGCCCGCTCCGGCGGCAGCGGGGCCCCCGCGGAGGCGGGGGCCCCGCGGTCATGTCTGGCGCGGGTGCGCGGCCGGCCGCCGGGGCGCCCCGATCTTGGATACGGTGCTACCAGAGCCGGCCAACGCCGCCAAGGCGGCGAGGCGCCCTCGTGCCGCCGCCCCGCGGTCGCACGGAGCCGCGATCACTCACCTGGCCGGCGGCGCGAACTGCGAGGAAGGGTGCCAGATGGGTCTGCGCGGTCTCCTCTACCGGCTCTACGAGCGGCGGCTCGAGGCATCGCTGTCGCCGTCCGCCATGCCCAGGCACGTCGGGGTGATGTGCGACGGCAACCGCCGCTGGGCGCGCTCGGCCGGCCTGGCCGACGTCAGCAAGGGCCACCGCAAGGGCGCCGACAAGATCTTCGAGCTGCTCCAGTGGTGCCGCGAGGCAGGCGTGGAGGTCGTGACCCTCTGGCTGCTGTCGACCGACAACCTGGTCGCCCGGCCGGAGTCCGAGCTCGAGCCGCTGCTGGCGATCATCGAGGACACCGCCCGGGAGCTGGTCGCCCAGCGCTGGCGGGTCAAGCCGGTGGGGGCGCTCGACCTGCTGCCCGCCGAGACCGCGCAGGTGCTCAAGGACGCCGCCGAGGCGACCGCGGGCTACCCCGGGCTGCTGGTCAACGTGGCCGTGGGCTACGGCGGGCGCCGGGAGATCGCCGACGCCGTCCGCGCGCTGCTGCAGGAGCACGCCACCAAGGGCACCACCATCGAGGAACTGGCCGAGTTCCTCGACGTCGAGCACATCGCCGACCACCTGTACACCGCCGGGCAGCCCGACCCCGACCTGGTGATCAGGACGTCGGGCGAGCAGCGGCTCGGCGGGTTCCTGCTCTGGCAGAGCGCCCACTCGGAGTTCTACTTCTGCGACGCGTACTGGCCCGCGTTCCGGAAGGTGGACTTCCTGCGGGCGCTGCGCTCCTACGCGGGCCGCCACCGCCGCCTGGGCGCCTGAGCCGACCCGGCGGCCCGTTCACCCTCCGCCCGCCGCGCCGGGCCGCCGCGCCCTCGGCCCGCCGCCGGGCCGCGACCCTCCGCCACCAGGCCGCGACGCCGAGGTACTTCCGTCAGAGCGGGCATTCCAGGTACCTTCGGATCTGGCGGGCGGTGCGTCGCCGCCCGGCGGGAAGGCCCTCGAGATCCTCGAGCTTCGCGTCCTGGCACGCAGGCGAGATGCGCGAAGGGCCGGTGCCCGGCCCCTCGCGGGCCGGCCCCGGTCCCTCCGGAACGTCTGCGCCCGGCATGGCGCCAAGGGGAGAGTGAGTGGTCATTTCCGCAGCATCCGCAGCATGCTCAGCATCCGCGGCCAGCCAGGCCCGCGGCGCGGCCCGCACCCGGACGGCGCCCGCGCCGGCCGTCCCAGGCACCGCGGCGGCGCGGGGCGCCGCTGGCTCGCCGGCGGCCTCCCCGGCCCGGCGCGCGCGGCGCTCGCGGGCGGCCAGGGGAACGGCAGGCCGCCGCACCTACGTGCTCGACACCAGCGTCCTGCTGGCCGATCCGGGGGCGTTCGGCAGGTTCGCCGAGCACCGGGTGGTGCTGCCGCTGGTGGTGATCACCGAGCTGGAGGCCAAGCGGAACCACCCCGAGCTCGGCTTCTTCGCGCGCGCGGCGCTGCGCCACCTCGATGACCTCCGCATGAGGCACGGCCGCCTCGACGCCGACATCGAGGTCTCCGGCGCCGGCGGGACCGTGCGGGTGGAGCTGAACCACACCGACCCCGCCGTGCTGCCCGCCGGGTTCCGGCTCGGCGACAACGACACCAGGATCTTGTCGGTCGCCCGCGGCCTGGCTGCCGAGGGCGAGCAGGTGATCCTGGTCAGCAAGGACTTGCCGCTGCGGATCAAGGCGTCGGCGATCGGCCTTGCCGCCCAGGAGTACCGCGCCGAGCTGCCGCCGGACTCGGGCTGGACGGGCATGGTCGAGCTGGAGGTGAGCGCGGCCGAGATCGACGAGCTCTACCAGGCGGGCAGGCTGGAGTCGGAGGCGGCCGCCGGCCTGCCGTGCCACACCGGCCTGGTGCTCTACTCCAGCTGCGTGGGCGCCGGGAGCGCGCTCGGGCGGGTGCAGCCCGACAAGTCCGTGCGGCTGGTCCGCGGCGACCGCGAGGCGTTCGGGCTGCGGGGCCGGAGCGCGGAGCAGCGGATCGCCCTGGACCTGCTGCTCGATCCCGAGGTCGGGATCGTCTCGCTCGGCGGCCGGGCGGGCACGGGCAAGTCGGCGCTGGCCCTGTGCGCCGGGCTGGAGGCGGTCATGGAACGCCGCCAGCACCGCAAGGTCGTGGTCTTCCGCCCGCTCTACCCGGTGGGCGGCCAGGAGCTCGGCTACCTGCCCGGCTCCGAGGCCGACAAGATGAACCCGTGGGCGCAGGCGGTCTACGACACCCTGTCGGCGGTCACCTCGCCGGAGGTGATCGACGAGGTCGTGTCCCGCGACATGCTCGAGGTGCTGCCGCTGACCCACATCCGCGGCCGGTCGCTGCACGACTCCTTCGTGATCGTCGATGAGGCGCAGTCGCTGGAGCGCGGCGTCCTGCTCACCGTCCTGTCCCGGATCGGCACCGGATCGCGGGTGGTGCTCACCCACGACATCGCCCAGCGGGACAACCTGCGGGTCGGCAGGCACGACGGGGTGGTGGCGGTCATCGAGAAGCTCAAGGGCCACCCGCTGTTCGCTCATGTGACGCTCACGCGATCGGAGCGCTCGCCGATCGCGGCCCTGGTCACCGAGATGCTGGAGGACGCCGCGCTCTGACCGGCCTGCCGCCGCCGGCGTGGCCGGGAGGCGGTACCGTGGCGAGCGTCATGAGCGAGATCGGTGACCTGCGGGCGCGCCCGGGCGCGGCGCCGCGGGCGGACGCCGGCCCGGGACAGGCCCGCCCGGAGCCGCGCGCGGGCCGCCTGGGCGCGGGCGCCTGGGCGGCCGCGGAGGCGGCGGACCCGGCCGGGACCGCGCCGCCGGTGTCGGTGATCATGCCGGTCCGCGACGAGGAGCGGCACCTGGCCGAGGCGGTGCGGCACGTGCTCGGCCAGGAGTACGACGGCGAGCTCGAGCTGGTGATCGCCGTCGGGCCGTCCCGCGACCGGACCGAGGAGATCGCCCGGCGCCTGGCGGAGCGGGACGGCCGGATCATCGTCGTGGCGAACCCGTCCGGGCAGCGCCCGGACGGGCTGAACGCGGCGGTGCGGGCGTCGCGGCACGGCATCGTCGTCCGGGTGGACGGGCATGCGCTCCTGCCGCCCGGGTACATCGCCACGGCCGTGCGGACCCTCAGGGAGACCGGCGCGGTGAACGTCGGCGGGATCATGGCCGCCGAGGGGATCACGCCGTTCCAGCGGGCGGTCGCCTGGGCGATGACCTCGCCGGCCGGGGTCGGCGCGGCGCGCTTCCACACCGGCGGCAGTCCGGGCCCGGCGGACACGGTCTACCTCGGGGCGTTCCGCCGCGAGGCCATCGAGGCCGTCGGCGGCTACGACGAGCGCTACGAGCGGGCCGAGGACTGGGAGATGAACCACCGGATCCGCGAGCGCGGCGGGCTGATCTGGTTCCAGCCCGAGATGAGGGTCACCTACCGGCCCAGGGCCACCGTGGCCGCGCTTGCCGAGCAGTACTTCCACTACGGGCGGTGGCGGCGCGTCGTGGCCAGGCAGCACGCCGGCACCATCAACCTGCGCTACCTGGCGCCGCCGGCCGCGGTCGCGGCGATAGCCGCCGGGACGGTCGCCGGCGCGGTGGGCGTGAGCGCCCAGGCCGCCGGCGCGGGGGGCTGGTGGCCCGGGCTGCTGACCGCCGGCCTTGTGATCCCGGTGGCATACCTCGCCGGCGTCCTCGCGGTGACCGCCACGGCCGTGCGGGCGCTCCGCGGCCGGGCGCTGGCGTGGCTCCCCGTCGTGCTCGCGACCATGCACGCCTGCTGGGGAGCCGGCTTCCTGACCAGCCCGCGCCGCCTGGCACCGGCCGCGCGCGAGCGCCCGGGCCAGCGAAGCTGATCGTCGCGCCGCTGCCGGCGGTCACGCCCGGCCAGGGACGCCGGCCGTCCCGCCAGGGGCGGGCCGGCGGCCGGGGCGGCTGATGCCGTTCCCGCCGGGGCCGTCGTCGCCGGGCTCGGCGAGCCTGGCCTCCGCGATCCGCAGGTCACCTGGCAGGGTGATCTTCATGTTGCGCTCGCTTCCGGGCACGGTCCGCACCTCGACCTCCGGCAGGTAGCGCAGCACGATCCCGCAGTCGTCGGTGGGGCGGTACGACCCGGCGTCCGGGTCGGCCCGTGCCAGCTCGTGGGCGCGGCGGAGCACCGGCAGCCGGAACCCCTGGGGGGTCTGGCAGCGGCGCAGCCGCTCGCGGGCAAGGACCGAGGTCATCCGCCCGCCCGTCACCTCGACGATCGTGTCGGTGCTCGGCACCACGACGCCGAGAGCCTCCCAGCGCTCCAGGCCGGCCACGCAGTCCGCGATGATCCGCTGGTCCACCAGCGGCCGGGCGGCATCGTGGACCAGCACGTTCACCTCACCGGGCCGGTCGGGGTAGGCCTGGGTCAGCAGTTCGATCGCGCGCCAGGTCGACCCGGGCCGGTCCGCCCCGCCCGGGATCACCTGCCGGAGCTTGCCGTACCGGTCGCCGAGGATCCGCCGGGCCTCCTCCACCAGGCCGGCGGGCACCACGACGACGATCTCATCGACCCCCGGGGCCTGCTCGAAGGCCGCGACGCAGTGCTCAAGCAGCGTCCGCCCGCCCAGCAGCCGCAGCTGCTTCGGCACGGCCCCGCCGAGCCGGAGGCCGGCGCCGCCCGCGAGCACGACGGCGACAGTGCGCATGACCGGACCCTATCGGGGGAACGGGCGGGCTCCGCCTGGCGGGCGGTGCCCGGGGCTCGCGGCGCCGCCCGGCTTCCGTGATGCGCAGACGCTCCGCATTTCCAGGACCTCCCCGAACCGGGCCGGTGAAAGTACTCTCGGTGACTGATCGAGCGCGGTCAGCCATGTCGGGGTGGCCGGCCGCTCCACATCGCTGGTGGAGGCCGCATGGCTGGGCTCAGGCGCCTGGTCGGTGCCGCGGGAGGCTGGCCGGCCGCGCCCAGGGGTGGCACCGTCCGCCTGGCCCTCCTGGCCGGCCCGCGGGCCGCCGCGGCGGCCCGCGGTCTCCGGGCGTGGCTTTCGGGCCGGGCCGTTCCGCCGATACCGTCATCGGCGTCGCTCAGCGGCCTGTCGCTGCTCCTGGCGCTCTGCGCGGCAGGATGGTTCAGCGGCGGGACGGCCGGGGACTGGCTGGCCGGGATCGCGGCACTGGCTGGCTCGCTCCTCGCGCGAGCCGGCACCGGCCGCCGGCCGCCGGCGCCGCATCGGGCCGCCACGCCGCCGCGGGCAGGGCGCGCGCGGCATCAGGACCCGGCGAGCGCGCCCGGCGCCGGGGCCGTCTTCACCGACTGGCTCGTGCTGCCCGGCCTGGCTTGGCCGGGCGCGAGCGGAGCCGGGCCAGGCGCCGCCGGGCCGGCGCCGGCCCGGGACGCCGCCAGCCCTGCACCGCCCGGCGTGGCCGAACCTGAGGCTGCGGGGCCCGGCGAAGGGCGCGAGGGGGCGGGGCCCGGCGAAGGGCGCGAGGCCGCGCGGCTCGGCGACGCGGGACCGCAGGGAGCGGGGCTCGGCGAGGCGGGGCCGGGCGTGCCCACGTCGGCGCCGCCGGGCTGGCTCGCGGGCGCGTGCGCGACGGCGGGCGAGTGCGCGATCTATGGCGGCATCGCGGCGGGCGGGCAGGCGGCAGGCTGGCCGGGCATGTGGCCGCTCGCCGTCGGCGCGCTGGTCGCGGCCGCGGTCGCCGACGCCGTCGCCGCGTGCGGCCAGGTCCGCGTCCCGGGCGGGCTGTCCCGGATGGCGCCGGGCGGCTCCCCGGCCTGGCACCGGATCGGCCTGGCGCTCGCCGTGCCGCCGTGGGCGCGGCTCGCCCTGGCGGCCGCCGGCCTGGCCGTGAGCGGCCCGCGGCTGGCCCTGGTCCTCGTGCTTGCCGCCGGGATGGGCTCGGTCCCGGTCGTGGTCACCGGGGTCGCCCGGCGTGCCGTCGCCGGCCGCCCGCCGCCGGCGCAGCCGGACGCGATCCGGGCCTGCCGCGACGACGGCGCCCTGGCCCGATGGGCGGGCCGGCTCGTTCAGGGCCGGATCGCGCCGCTGGCCCCGGCCGTAGCGGGCGCATCCGCCGCCATCCTGGTCGATTCCCTCGGCCTGCGCACCGCCCTGGGGCTGCTCGCACTCGCGCCCCTGGTCGTGATGCTGCTGGCCGCCCCCGGCTCGGGGCACCCGCATGACGGGCGGCTCGACTGGCTCGCCCCCGCCTGCCTCGTCCTCGGCGAGTCCGTCTACCTGGCCACGCTCGGGTTCGCCTGGGCAGTGCCGGGGCCGGCCGTCTTCGGCCTCTGCGCGATGACGATGACCTGGCGCGCGCTGGCAGGCGGCGGGCCGCCCGGCCGGCAGGCGCGGGGGATCGGCTGGGAGGCGCGGATGTTCGTCGCGGGGGCGGCGGCGACCTCCGGCATCGCGGTGATCGGGTACGTTGGCCTGGCGGCGTACCTCGCAGTGCTGGCAGGCCGGGAGGTGCTGGCCCGCGGGTGGCGACCAGGGGAGGCGACCCGGTGATCGGGGTGATTCTCGCGGCCGGAGCCGGACGGCGGCTCCGGCCGGCGACCGACGCGCTGCCCAAGGCCTTGCTCCCCGTCGCCGCCGAGACGACGATCCTCGACATCGCGCTGCGGAACCTGGCCGCGGCGGGGGCACGGGAGGCCGCGATCGTGGCCGGCCACGCGGCCGGCGTGATCGCCGACCGGGTCCCTGCGCTTCGCCGCGCCCATGGCGTGGCGATCGAGCTCATCCCTAATCCGCGGGCGCTGGAGTGGAACAACGCCTACTCACTCTGGCTCGCCCGGGGGTGCCTTCGCGGCGGCGCCCTGGTCGTCAACGGGGACACCGTGCATCCGGCGAGCGTGGAGAAGACGCTGCTCGCGGCGAGCGCGGCGGCCGGCTCGCAGGGCCGGGCCGGCTCGGCCGGGGGCCGGATCATCATCGCGATCGATGACGTCAAGCCGCTCGCCGGAGAGGAGATGAAGGTCGTTCTCGACGGCCGCGGGCAGGTCACGCGGATCACCAAGGACATGGACCCGGCCCTGGCGCACGGCGAGTACATGGGGGTGACCCTCGTCGAGCCCGCCGCGGCCTCCCTCCTGGCGGCGGCGCTCGAGGCCACCTGGCGCCGCGATCCGGGCTTGTACTACGAGGACGGGTTCGCCGAGTTCCGCGAGCGTGGCGGCGAGGTGCTCGCCGCGCCGGTCGGCGCCGTGGACTGGGTCGAGGTGGACGACCATGCGGACCTGAGCCGGGCCAGGCGGATCGCCGCCCGCTGCTAGTCTCGCGGCAGGCCGCCCCGGCGTGGCGCGAGAGGAGGATCATGCCGTTGCTGGCCCGCATGCTCGCCGCCCCCCTCGTCATCGACGTGCGGCCCGGCGCGATCGGCGGCCTCGGCGAGCTGCTCTGCGACCGGAGGATCGCGACCGAAGGGCGGGTCGCGATCGCCGTGGGGCCCGGCCAGGGCGACTCGATCGCCCGTGAGCTCGGCGGCGTCGCGCGGCAGGTGTTCCGCCTCGGCGAGGCCAGCTACGACGGCGCGGTGGCGCTCGGCAGGCAGCTGCGCGCCGGCGGGTTCGAGGCCGTGGCCGGGATCGGCGGGGGCAAGACCATTGACGTCACCAAGTACGCCGCGCACATGGCAGGCATACCGATGGTCTCGGTGCCGACCAGCCTCGCCCACGACGGCATCGCGTCGCCGGTGAGCACGCTGCGGCACGAGTCGGGGACCGGCTCCTACGGCGTCGTCCTGGCGCCGGTCGCCGTGGTCGTCGACCTGGACCGGGTCCGGAGCGCCCCGGGGCCGTTGTCCACCGCGGGGATCGGGGACGTGGTGAGCAACCTGTCGGCGGTGGCGGACTGGGAGCTGGCCGCGGCCGACACCGGCGAGCCGGTCGACGGCCTCGCCGCCGCGATGGCCAGGTCCGCCGCCCACGCGGTGCTCGGGGCCCCGGGCCCGAGCACGTCGGACGGCTTCCTCACGATCCTGGCCGAGGCGCTGATCCTGTCAGGCGTGGCGATGGCCGTCGCCGGGTCGAGCCGGCCGAGCAGCGGCGGCGACCATGAGATCATGCACGCGATCAACCAGCTCTACCCCGGCACGGCCAGCCACGGCGAGCTGGCCGGGATCGGCGCCCTGTTCTGCGCTTTCCTGCGGGGCGACGCCGCGCAGTTCGCGGCGATATCGTCCTGCCTGGAACGGCACGGCCTGCCCAGGCGCCCCGGCGAGGTCGGCCTGTCCGCGGAGCAGTTCACCGCCGCGGTCTGCCGCGCGCCGGCGACCAGGCCCGGGCGGTACACGATCCTGGAGCGGCTGGCGATGCCGCCGGACCAGGCGGCCAGGAAGGTGGAGGAGTATGTCGGCGCCATCCCTGGCTGAGCTGAGGGCCAAGGGCCAGCCGCAGGCCATCCTGCGGCGCCTGAACGACGAGCACTGGCTGGGCCGGCTCTACGGGCGCAGGCTGTCCCCGTACGCGACCTGGGTGTTCGCGCGGCTGGGCTGGGCGCCGAACGCGGTGACGGCGGCGTTCATCGCGTGCGGGGTGGCGGCCGGGGCCGTGATCGCCTTCGGCGGGCTGGCCACCGCGGTCGCCGGCGCCGTCCTCGTGCAGCTCTACCTGATCCTCGATTGCTCCGACGGGGAGCTGGCGAGGTGGAGTGGCAGGAAGTCCGCCGCCGGGGTGTACCTCGACGGCGTCGGCCACTACCTGGCCGAGTCCGCCCTCCTGGCCGGCCTGGCGTTCCGGGCGCAGGGCCGGCTGACCGTCGCCGGGGGGTACGTGACCGCGGGGATCGCCGCGGCGCTCCTGGCCATGCTGGTCAGGGCGGAGACCGACAACGTCGTCGTCGCGCGGGCGAAGTCGGGCCTGCCCGCGGCCCACGGCGACGAGGCGCTCGCGCCCGCCAGCCCGGGCCTGGCCCTGGCCCGGCGGCTGGCCAGCGCGCTGCGGGTGCACCGGATCACCCAGGCGGTCGAGCTGTCCCTGCTGATCCTGGCCGCCGCGATCATTGACGCGGCCACCGGGACGCTGACCGCGACCCGGGCGCTCACGCTCGCGTGCCTGGGGGTCGCCGGGCTCATGGTCATCGCCCATCTCGCGGCGGTGCTGGCCTCCAGGCGGCTCCGGTGACGCCGAGGCGGCCCCGGTGAGACCCGGGAGGCTCCGGTGAAGCTCTCGGTCGTCATCCTTACCATGGGCGACCGGCCCGGGGAGCTGCGCCGCGCGGTCGCCAGCACCGGGCCGCTGCGGGCGGCCGGGGCGCAGCTGGTGGTGGTCGGCAACGGCGCCGACGTCCCCGCGCTGCCCGGCGAGGCGGTCATCGTCCGGCTCCCCGCGAACGCGGGCGTGGCCGGGGGCCGGAATGCCGGCGTGGCGGCCTGCGCCGGCGACGTGGTGCTGTTCCTCGACGACGACGCGTGGTACCCCGATCCGGCGGGGCTCGGCGAGCACGTCACTGCCCGGTTCGCCGCCGATCCCGCGCTCGCCGTGCTGTCGTTCCGGGTGGTCACCCCCGAGGGAAGGGCCGGCGGGCGCTGGCACGTCCCCAGGCTGCGGGCTGGCGACCCCGGGCGGTCGTCGGTCGTCACCACGTTCGCCGGGGGCGTCTGCGCGATCCGCCGGTCCGCGTACCTGGAGGCGGGGGGGCAGCCGGAGGCCTTCTTCTTCGCCCACGAGGAGACCGACCTGTCGTGGCGCCTGCTCGACCTCGGCTACCGGATCGAGTACGACGCCGCGGTGAGCGTCTGCCATCCCGCGGTGCCCAACGCCCGGCACGCGATCTGGTACCGGCATGACGCCAGGAACCGGGTCTGGCTGGCGCGCCGGAACCTGCCGTGGCCGCTGTGCGCCCTCTACCTGGCCGACTGGATCGCGGTCACGCTGGCGCGCGAGCGGTCCGCCGCGGCGCTCCGGGCGTGGTTCAGCGGTTTCGCCGAGGGCTGGCGCGCCGATCCCGGCCAGCGCCGGCCGATCTCGTGGCGCACCGCGTGGCGGATGACGCGGGCGGGCCGCCCGCCGGTGATCTAGAAGGCGTCCGGGTGCGCGCCGCTGGGCGCCTCGCCGCGGTGCCCGTACAGTGGTGCGCGTGAGCCCGCCCGAGCGGCTGCCAGGCGAGGGCGCGGGCGCCGGCGTCCCGGAGGCAGCCGGGCCGCGCCCGGGGCGGCCGGGCCCTCGGGCCCGGACCCTGGCGTCCGCGCTGCTGCTGGCCCGCTGCCCCGCGCGGCTCGGACGGCAGGGCCGCCGGCACGCCGGCTCGGACGGCAGGGCGGCCGGCACGCCGGCGCGCGGCGGCCGGCTCGCCGCCGCGGACCGCGGCTTCGCCGGGCTGACCGCCGCGCCCGCCATCGCCCTGGTCGCGTGGCTGGTGCCCGGGCTCGGCCTGCTGCTCGCCGGCGAGTTCAGCCCCGTCCCCCAGCTGCTGGTCGCCGTGCCCCTGGCCACGGCCCTCGCCGTGAACACGCTGCACCGGGTGCCCGCGCGCTGGCCGCCCGCGGTGGCAGGGGGCCGTCCGGAGGGGACTACCGGGGGCGCGGTGGCCTGGCTCGGGCTGCTCGGCACGCCCGCCGTGGCCGTCGGCTTCGCCGCCTGGCAGCTCGCGCTCCGCTCGCCGTCCGTGCTCGCCGCGCGGACCCCGGGCGCGGCGTTCCAGGCGGGCTACTGGATCGCCGAGCACGGATCGCTGCCGGTTCCCGGCTCGCTCGCGGCATTCGGCGGCGCGGCGGGCCTGCACCTGTCCAGCATCGGCTTCTTCCAGCAGGGCGGCGCCGTCGTCCCCGGGGTGCAGCCCGGCCTGCCGATGCTCCTCGCCGCCGGGTTCTGGACCAGCGGCCTGCGCGGCGGCGGCGCGGTCGGGCCGGTGCTCGGCGCGCTCGCGGTGCTCTCCTTCGGCGGGCTGGCCGGCCGGCTGGCCGGGCGGCAGTGGGCGCCGCTGGCGGCGCTCGCGCTCGCGCTGACCTTGCCGGAGATCTACACCGCCAGGGACGCGTTCAGCGAGCCCGCGGTCCAGCTGCTGCTCTTTGGCGGGATGAGCCTGGTGGCCGACTCCCTGGCCGTGGCGCCGGGCGGGGCCTTCCGGCCCGGGGATGATCACCGGCCCGGCCCGGCCGGCCGGGCGGGCCGGCGGCGCGAGATCGCGGGGCCGCGTGCAGGCGGGGCCGCGCGTGCCCGCATGGCGCGGCGGGCCCCGGCCGGGCGGCTGCTCGCCCCGGCACGGCTGCTCGGCGCCCTGGGCGGCCTGGCGCTCGGCCTGGCCAGCCTGCTGAGCCTGGGCTCGCTCGCCTACCTCATCCCGGCCATCGCCGTGGCCGGAGTGCTTCTGGCGGCGCGGCCGGCCACGGGGGTCCCGTTCACCATCGGCCTGGCCGCCGGGGGCGGATCCGGCCTGCTCGCCGGCTACGTCCTGGCCCGCCCGCTCGCCGACGCGCAGGCCCCGGTCCTGGAGGCGATCGGGCGCGACGCCGCCGGGGCCCTGCTGGTCACCGCAGTCGTCCTGGTGGCACTGGCCCGCCCGGGCCGGGCGCGCCGGGCGCTGCGCCGCGCGGTCGCGGCCCGCCCGCTGCGGTGGCTGCCGCCGGCCGCCGGCGGCGCGGTCGCGATCGCGCTCGCCCTCCTCGCGGCACGGCCATACCTGCAGGTCACGCGCGGGGACCTGGGCCGGGGGGCGGCCGATTACGTGGCCGCCCTGCAGCGCGCCGAGGGACTGCCGGTCGATCCGGCCCGCCTGTACGCGGAAGACACCCTGTACTGGGTGATCTGGTATGCCGGGATGCCCGCCGTGCTGCTCGGCGGATTCGGCGCCGCCGTGCTGCTCCGCCGCTGCCTGCGGGCGCTTCTTGCCTGGCGGGATGACTCAGGCGCCGCGCTCGCGTGGGCGCTGCCGCTCGCGGTGACCCTCGCCGGCGCCGCGGCCGTGCTGTGGCAGCCGCTCACCGTGCCCGACCAGCCTTGGGCGAGCCGCCGCCTGGTCCCGGTGGTCCTGCCCGGGCTCATCCTCCTCGCGGCATGGGCTTCGGGGTGGCTGGCCCGCCGGGCCAGGGACCGCGGGGCGGGAGTGGCGACCGGCGGGGCGATCGCGGCGTTCTGCCTGGTCGCGGTCGCGCTTCCGGCCGCGAGCACGTCGTTCGGCTTCGGGCTGAGCCACTCCGGGGTGTCCGGCGGCCTGCGGCCGGGCGCCGGCGGGCTCGCGCAGCACCGGGTGCGGCCGGGGGAGGACGCCGCCGTCGCCGGCCTGTGCGCCGCCCTCGGCCGGTCCTCGTCCGTCGTGATCGTGGACCGCCGGGTCGCGCAGCTGTTCACCCAGGTCATCCGCGGGGTCTGCGGGTTGCCCGCCGCGTGGCTGCCGCAGGGGGCGCGGCCGCCGGCGGTGGACGCGGTCCTCAGCGGCATCTTCCGCGCCGGGCGGCGCCCGGTCGTGCTGGGAGCCCGGCCCGGCGAGGTGGCCGGCTACGGCGGGCCGCCGCAGCGGGTGCTCGACCTGCGCACCACGCAGGACCCGCACGAGCTGACCCGGCCGCCGGGTGCCCCGTGGCCTGCACGGTACGTGATCTGGATGGCGGCGGCGAGCGCACCGGGCACCGGGCTGTGAGCCCGGGCCGGTTGCGCCCGGGCGACGGCGCACGTATGCTGGATGCACCGACGCGGGGTGGAGCAGCTCGGTAGCTCGCTGGGCTCATAACCCAGAGGTCGCAGGTTCAAATCCTGCCCCCGCTACCAAGTAGCGGGTCTTTCTCGTGTCCCTTGCTTATGCACAGGCTGCTGGCCAGTGTTTCTGGGGACAGTCTGCGGGACCTACTCAGCCGTTGCGTGTGCAGCATGTGAGGGTGGCGCGGACGCGGGCAGCGTCAAGCGGAACTTCACCGTCGATGCGCCGGGCGCGCTGTGGCTGACCGACATCCCGGGCGCTCTACGTCTCGGGGAACACCTCGGCCAGCGCGGCCCAGAATCCCAGCGCCCCGTCGCCGACGGCCAGGTGCGGTTGTCGTTCACCCGCAGCGCCGTCACTGCCACCGCTCCCGCGGCCGTCGTCACCCGCCGCGGGCCGGGCGTGCCCATTGCGCATCACCAGCCGCCGCCCATCCTCGTCGCGTTCACCGGCGTGTGCGGCGATGCAGGCGGCGACCTCTCTTCCCAGCGCGGCAGCCAGCATCCGCCCCCCAGGCCCCGCATCCACAACTTCGTGTCATACCTCCATGGAGGAAGCGAACGGGGCAAGGGATCGCGCTCGCGAACATGGTGACGCCGGGCGTCCCGGCTCTCTCACCGCCTGCGTTGTCGCTCAGCGGGGGCCGACTGGCGGCGCCTGCTCAGCTTGGGGCGCGACGGCGAAGACTTGTCCTCCGGGGATGGCGAGGTAGTGGGGGTGGCCGCCGTGGTGGACGTCGGGGAGCCCGGCGTCTCGGGCTCGTTGCACGAGGCCGGCCGGGTCGTCGGTTCGGAGCTCCAGCCAGGTTCCGAGGCGAGGGCGGTCGTCATCGGGGGCATCGTCGTCGAACTCGATGCTCAGGCTGCCGCCGCGAGGGAATCGGACGAGGAGCATCCCGCCGGGGATGCCCGGGTGCTCGACGTCGGCGACGGGGCAGCCGAAGAGGGCCGTGAGACTGGAGCGCAGTTGGTCCCGCCGGTGGGGTCGAGCGAAGAGGTGGGCGTTGTTGCCGAGGGAGATCACGAGGGCCACGCCGTGGAGGGAACCGGCCGGCCGAGGAAGGCGGCGAGGCGGTCGATGGCCGGGGCGTCGTCAGCCACCGGCTGGGGTGGGGCGAAGGGCCGCCGCCCGGGAGAGAGGGCGCCGAGGGCGCCCCGGGTGAACGCCAGGGCGGCTTGGGCCAGGTCCTCGGGGAAGGCGCTGGCCGGCTGGTCGGTGGCCTGGGCCAGGTCCCAGCCGTGCACGAGCACCTCGGTGAGTCGCAGGTTCGCGGCGACGGCACCGGGGACGGTGCCGAACGGCACGGTCACGGGCTCGTCCATGGCGCCGGGGGCGCGAAAGGCGTCGAGGAGCCCGGGGATCGACCGCCTGTACGCACCCGCCGGGTCGGCGTCGACCGTCCCGTCGTCGGCAGGATCCTGGTGGCGCAGCGCCGCCTCGAAGCAGGCGTTGCCGCTCGCCAGGTGAGCGACCAGTTCGGTGACGTTCCAGTCGGTGCAGGGAGTCGGCAACTTCCACTGGCCGGCGCCGACTGCGCCGATCACCTTGCCGGTGCACTCCAAGGCCGTGGACAGCTGGTCGACAGGATCGGGGCTCACAAGACCTCCTCTTGCCTTGGCAGCTTCATACTGACCGAGCGCGCTTGAGAAAGTCAAGTGCTACTCTTGTGGACGGTGAAGTCCTACGGGCAGTACTGCGCCCTGGCCCGGGCCCTCGACGTGGTCGGTGACCGCTGGTCGCTGCTGATCGTGCGCGAGCTGCTCGACGGACCCGCCCGCTACCGCCGGCTCCTGGCCGGCCTCCCCGGCATCGCCACCAACCTCCTCGCCGACCGGCTCCGCCAGCTCTCCGCTGCGGGCATCATCGAACGCGGCGGGAACGCCGAGTACCGGCTCACTCCCTGGGGGCAGGAACTGCGCGAACCCCTCTACGCACTAGCGCGCTGGGCGGCGCCGGTCGTCATGCGCCGGCCCTTGGGAACCGACACCTTCCGCTCGCACTGGCTGGCCCACCCGCTCGCCGTCATCTATGCCGGGAGCGATCCCGCCAGGCGCCCCATGACCGTTGAGATCCGCGTCGACGGCGCCATCATGACCCTCCAGTCCGCCGACGGCCACGTCGAACTCCGCTCGGGCGAGGCGGCCAAGCCCGAGGTGACCTTGGCCGGGCCCCCCGACGCAATCCTCGGCCTCCTGGCCGGACAGCTCGACGCCTCCACCGCCACGGCGGTCGGCCTCGACATCACCGGCGACGCCCGCCGCCTCGCCGAGCTACGGCCGACCACCCTCTTCCGAGCGGCGGCGGGCGACACGAGCACAAGCGAACGCACCGACACCCATGACGTTGGGCGCTGCACGTCGTGACCGCCCGGCCCGATGGCGGCACCAAGCCGCCTGCCCGTCCGGCGCGGGCGCGGGCCAGGGTGACTCGGCCCGGGCCTGGCCGTTGGGCGTGGACGGCCGGCCGGAGTGCTGGGCGATGCGGGCTCCGGCCATGAGCGCCGCGGCGGCCTTGCTGGTCATCTGCGGCCGGACTTTGCCCGCATCGCGGGCGAGCACCTGGAGCAGGCGGGCTCGGATCTGCTGGGGGCGATGGTCAAGACGTTCGCCGGGGCATTGATGGGCGCCGAAGGTGCCAGCGTCGGCGTCGGGCTGCCACCCCATCTTCACCAGCCGCTCCTGGTAGACGGGCACGGTGGTGCGCACGACGAAGCCGACCTTGGTGCCGCCTGCGCCGACCGGCCGGCGCAGCTCGCTGTCGATGGTCGTGCCGGCCACAGGAGTCAGGTGGTGGCGACCAACCGTGGCCCCGCTTCTCGGTGACGGGGTCCGTCGGACATGAGACCCCTGTGGGCCGGAACCGCACGGCTTGCCTCAAGAAACTGATCCCAGGGGGTCAGCCGGCCCCTCGGCCCCCTCCGACGAAGAGCGCGGTCATGATGGCGCCGAGGGCGAAGGCGGCTGCGGCGACGGCCATGGCGGTGCGCATGCCGCCGCTGAAGTTGCCGCCGGCGACGAGGGTGCCGAGCAGGGCGACACCGATGACCCCGCCGGTCTGGCGCGCCGCGTTGAGGGTGCCCGAGGCGAGCCCGCCGCGTGCGTCGGGGGCTGCTTCCATGACCGCTGCGGTGGCTGCGGGCATCGTGAAGGCCATCCCGAAGCCGGTCGCGATCAGCGGCGCGACGAGGAGCACGTACGACAGGTGGCCGCCCGCGGCGGCCCCGAGCCCTGACAGCCCGGCCAGTGCGGCCAGGCCGGCGGCGCCGAGGGCGAGCCCGGCGAGCATGACCGGTCGTGGGCCGCGTCTGGCGGTGATCCTCCCCGAGAGCATGGAGCCGACCGTCGCCATGGCCATCTGGGGCAGCAGCGCGATCCCAGCGACAAGGGCGCCAAGGCGGAGGTGGACCTGGAGGTAGAGGGTGAGGACGAACAGCTCGCCGTAGAAGCCGAGGTTGATGAGCGCCCCGACCGCAGTTGCACCGGAGAAGCCAGCGGAGGTGAACAGCGAGAGTGGCAGCATGGGTGCAGCGGCGCGGCGTTCGAGGGCGACGAAGGCGATCCCGGCGAGAGCGGAGACGACGAGGGATGCGGCGACGAGCGGGGCGCTCCGGCCGGGGCTGCCGGCGTCGACCAGGGCGGCGGTGAGCGAGCCGAGGCTGACCGCGCCGGCGACCTGCCCGGCCGGGTCGGCCCTGTGGGGCCGGGGTGCGGGGTGGGGCAGGTGGCGGGCGCCGAGGAGGAGGCCGGCGGCGCCGATGGGGAGGTTGACGAAGAAGACCGAGCGCCATCCGAGCCCGGCGACGAGCGCCCCGCCGACGACCGGTCCCGCCCCCGCGGCAATGCCGGCGATCCCGCCCCAGATCCCGAAGGCCCGCCGGCGCCCGGCGAGGCTCGGGTAGGCGGCTTGGATGAGGGCGAGGGATGCCGGGACTGCGAGCGCCGCGCCGAGGCCCTGGACGGCTCGTGCGGCGACGAGCAGCGCCACCGACGGTGCGAGCCCGCAGGCCGCGGATGCGGCGACAAGGCAGGCGATCCCCGCCTGGAACACGCCCTTTGCTCCTCTGCGGTCCGACAGGGCTCCGGTGGAGAGCATCAGGGCGGCGAAGACGAGGCTGTAGGCGTCGACGACCCATTCGAGCCCTGTGGTCGTGGTGTGCAGCCTGCGCCCGAGGCTCGGGAGGGCGACGTTGACGACGGTGGTGTCCGCGATGACCATGAAGTAGGCGACGCAGATCGCCACGAGCGCCACGCCCGGCCTGGCACCAGGGTCGGCATCAAGTGCAGCGCCATGCGAGGACGACGGCTCGGCCATGGCCGCCATCGTCGCCCCCCATTGCTTCGGCGAAGCCCGAAGCGTTCCCGACGTAGCCTGGCGTGGTGGACGCCGACGTGGACGTCGCCGCGGTGGCCGCGCTTCTCGGCGAGCCGGCCCGGGCCCGGGTGCTCGTCGCGCTGGCCGACGGGCGGGCGCTCGCCGCCAGCACCCTGGCTGCCCAGGCCGGGGTCGCGCCGTCGACGATCTCGGCTCATCTCGCCCGCCTGGTCGACGCCGGGCTGCTTCGTGTCGAGGCGTCGGGCCGTCACCGCTACTTCCGCCTTTCCCGCCCCGAGGTCGCCCAGGCCATGGAATCGCTCGCGGCGATCGCCCCGGGACGCCCGGTGCGCTCGCTTTCCGAAGCCACCCACGGTGCGGCCCTCCGGCGGGCACGGACCTGCTACGACCATCTCGCCGGGCGCCTCGGCGCCGCCATCTTCGACGCGCTCGTCACCGAGGGCCTACTCCTGGCCGAGCCGAAGGCTCGGGGAGCCGACCCGGTCCTCGGCGCCGGCCGGGCCCTCGAGCTCGCCCTGACCGAGGTCGGTCGTGAACGCCTCGGTCGTCTCGGGGTGGCGGTGGACCCGGCGACGAGACGGCCCCAGCTCGCCTACTGCGTCGACTGGTCCGAGCAGCGCCCCCATCTCGCCGGCCACCTCGGCGCCGCGCTGCTGGCGCGCTTCGTCGCCCTCGGCTGGGTGGTCCGGCGGCCCCGCCGGGTCGTCACCCTCACCGACGCCGGACGGGCAGGGCTCGCCGACCAGCTCGGCGTCGTCGTCGACTGAACCCGATGCGTCGACGGCTGGCCCGGGCGCTCCTGGGCGGCTCGCTATCGGGGTCGGGCGGGGATGAGCCGGGTGTCGGGCGTCGCCACTCCCGGTCGGGCCGGGAAGCGAAGAGCGGCGTGGAAGAGGGTCCTCCCGTCGACGGTGAGGCGAAAGGCTCGGGTCGTTCCGTTGCGGGCTACTGAGCCATCGTGGAGGAGGTGGGAGGGCACGGCAGCCCCGATCGCGCCGGCGAGGTGGTGGCGACGCTCGATCCAGTCCATGCACGCACGGCGAGCGGTCGTCGACCAGGCCGCCGCGGGCGGACCCGGCGCCGCTCGCGGCGGCTGAGCGAATCAGGGGGGATCGGCCAGGTACTCCGTGTCGGAGACGTGCTCCCCCCACGTCGCGTCACCTTCGCTGACGGCGAGGTGCGTCATGAGGTGGCCGGGAGCGGCGCCGTGCCAGTGCCATTCGCCAGGAGCGGTGACCACGACCTCGCCGGGTCGGATGACGGCGACGGGTCCGCCGCGCGCCTGGACCCGGCCCTCGCCCTCGGTGACGTACAGGGTCTGGCCCGCCTTGTGGCTGTGCCACGCGGTGCGGGCGCCGGGGGTGAAGTGGACGTGGGCGACGCTGAGCGGCGTGTCGCCGTGTCCCCGGGCGATGGTGTCGATGAACACGTCGCCGGTGAACCACTCGGCCGGGCCCCTGGCGGTGGGGTTCTTCGGATGATGCTCCACGAGGCTCATCTTCTCTCGGCGAATGGGCGGGCCGGGCATCGGGAACCCGATCGGCGCCGGCTCCCGGCATGGCCGGCCCAGCGGCGCCGGCGCGCCGGTCAGCCTACGCGCCCGGCGGGTCGGGTCTCCCACCGGTGGGCGAAGTCACCGCGCCTGCGGCCACCTCAGGCCACGCCCGCCGCGCGCGCCGCCGCCGCCCGGTCATCGTACGGCTCGATCTCGGCGATCCGGCCGTCGCGCACCAGGTAGACGTGGAAGAGCTCGCGGTCCTGCCGGCCGGTCGCCGACGCGGGCCAGCGCTCCGCGAGGCCGCACAGGAGCCCGCGGCTTCCGGCCGCGACCTCGGTGATATCGGCGTTGTATCGCAGCCGCCTGGCCCGCGCCGCGCTGCGGCGCGGGCGATCGCGCGCGGGCGATGCGTCACGGCGAGTCATCGTTCATCATGGCCGGTCCCCGATTTGCCTATTATCGTTCCGCCGGCGGGCGTGCGGTGAAGCGGCGCAGGCGGCAGGCCCGCTGCGGTCGCCCGGAGCGGGAAGGGCGGCAGGCCCGCTGCGGTCGCCCGGAGCGGGAAGGGCGGGAGGCTCGCGGTGGCCGACAAGGAGCGGGTGACGCGAGCGCCGTCGCGGCCGGACGGCGCGGCCGCCGCCCCCTCCCGCCGGGCGGCGCTGGCGGTCCTCGCGTGGTGGGCCTGGGCGATGGCGGAGGTCAGCGTGGTGCTGTTCGTCGTCTACCGCCACCGCTTCTCGCCGTGGGGGCTCGTCGGCGCGCAGGTGCTCGCGTACGCGGTCCTCGTCGCGCCGGTCGTGGCCCTGCGCCGGCCGGTCCAGGAGCCGGCCGGGCGGCGCAGGCGCCTCGCCGCCGCCGCGGCCGGGGCCGCTGTGCTGCTGGCGGCCGTCCTCATCGTCGCCGCCGGGCATCCTGCGGGATACACGGCGCGCCAGGTGATCAGGCTCACGGCGACCGGCGTGGGCGAGGAGGTGCTGTGGCGCGGCGCGGTGTGGACCTCCCTGGCACGGCTCGGGCTGCGCCTGCCGGCCCTGGTCACGGCGGACGTGATCCTGTTCGTGTCCTGGCATGTCCCGTCGGTGCTGGCCGGGGACAGCACCTGGAGCGGGCTCCCGGCCGTCGCCGCGCTCGGGCTGGTCTTCTGCCTGGCGCGCGCCGCCTCCCGCCGCGTCGAGCTTCCCGCGCTCCTGCACATCGCGGCCGACCTGCTCGGCACGTGAGGGGGCCAGGCCCCGGCGGCTCTCACGCTCCCGGCCGCTCGTAGACCACCCGGCCGCCGACGAAGGTCAGGTCCACCCGCGCCAGCGCGATCTCGTCGGCGGGGCCGGCGAACAGGTCGCGGTCGAGCACGACCAGGTCGGCCCGCTTGCCGGCCTCGATGGAGCCGACCAGGTGGTCGTCGTGGTTGACGTACGCCGAGCCGATGGTCGCGGCCGCGATCGCGGTCGCCAGGTCGATCCGCTCGGCCGGCAGGAACACCTCGCCGGCGCCGGGATCGGCGTACGGGTAGCCGGGAGGGACGGTCCGGTTGACCGCCGTGTGCAGCTCCCACAGCGGGTTCGGGCTGGACACGGGCCAGTCGCTGCCGAAGCACAGCTGGGCGCCGGACCGGTGCAGGCTGCCGAACGGGTACTGCCAGCCGGCCCGCTCCGGGCCGAGGAACGGCAGCGTCAGCTCCGTCATCTGCGGCTCGTTGCAGGCCCACAGGGCCTGGCAGTTGGCGAGCACGTCCAGCTCGCGGAACCTGGGCAGGTCCTGCGGGTGCACCACCTGGATGTGCGAGATGTGGTGCCTGCCCCGGCCGGCGCCGTTCGCCGAGCGGGCCGCGGCGACCGCGTCCAGGGCCTCGCGGACCGCGCGGTCCCCGATCGCGTGGAAATGCGCCTGGAACCCCTGGGCGTCGATGGCCACCAGGGCGCGCTTCAGCTCGGCCGCGTCGAAGAACGGCACTCCGCTGGTCGGCCCCTCGTGGCCGTGGCCGTCCAGGTAGGGGGTCAGCATGGACGCGGTGAAGTTCTCGCAGACCCCGTCCATCATGATCTTCACGCTGGTGGCCCGGAAGAGCCCCGAGCCGGCCAGGGCGCGGCGCTCCAGCATCGCGTCCAGCTGCCCGGTTCCCGTCCCGCGCTGCCACCATTGCGCGCCGACCACGCGGGAGACCAGCAGCCCGCGCCGCTCGGCCTCCCGGTAGGCGTCGAAACAGTCGGGGATCACCGCGTAGTCGCCGACGATCGCCTCCTGCCAGCCGGTGACGCCGAGCGAGTGCAGGTAGCGCTGGCCCTCCGCGATCCCCGCGACCTGCTCGTCCAGCCCTGGCCGCGGCACCACCCGCTCGACCAGGCTCATCGCGCCCTCTTGCAGGGTGCCGACCGGGTTGCCGTCCGCGTCGCGCTCGATCCGGCCGTCCGCGGGATCGGGCGTTCCCGCGCCGATCCCGGCCAGCTCGAGCGCCCGGCTGTTCACCCACGCGGCGTGGTGATCACGGTTGGCCAGGAAGACCGGCCGGTCGGGCACGATCCGGTCAAGATCGCGCGCGGCCGGTATGCCGCCGGGGAACACGTCGATCGCCCAGCCGCCGCCGGTGATCCACGCGGCGTCCGGGTGGGCTGCGGCGAAGGCGGCCACGATCGACAGGTAGGCGCCGAGATCATGCGCCCCGGACAGGTCGCAGCGGAGCCGCTCCAGCCCGCCCGCCGAGGCGTGCACGTGCGCGTCGATGAAGCCGGGCAGCACCATCCGCCCGCCGAGGTCGATGACCTCGGTGCGCGGCCCGGCCAGCTCGCCGACCTCCGCGTCGGTGCCGACCGCGACGATCGCGCCGTCGCGGGCCGCCACCGCCTGTGCCCACGACCGGGCCGCGTCCACCCGGTACACGCGACCGCCGCGCAGCACCAGGTCGGGCCGCTTCTCGCCGTTCATCCGCTCGCTCCCCTCGTTCCGCCTGGGATTCGTCCCGGGCGCCGCCCGCGGCGCGCTGGCGCCCAGCCGCCGGCGCCCCCGGGGGCCGTCCGCTCACCCTCGCTCGTCCTCCCGGTCAGCCTCCGCCAGAGCCGGATCCCGCCCGGCCGGGTCGCCGTACCCGCCGCCGCCGCTGGTCTCGATCCTGATCACCGATCCGGGGGCGAGCACGAGGGAGGCCTTGGAGCCGACCGGCAGCTCCCGGCCGTCCGGGCCCAGCACGGTGATCTTGGACGGGCTGCCGTCGCCCCCCCCGCGCGCACCCCGCGGCGCGAAACGGGGATCGGTCTGCTCGGAGTAGAAGGTGACGGCCGAGTCCTCGCCCAGCACCTGGTACTCGCGCCGGATCCCGAGCCCGCCGCGGAACGTCCCGTCGCCCTGCGAGCCGGCGATCAGCTCGGTCCTCAGGATCCGCACGCTGTAGCTGGACTCGGCGACCTCCACCGGCATCAGCCCCACGTTGGCCATGTACGTGTCCACGCCGTCCAGGCCGTCCCCGGCCGCGTGCGCGCCGGTCCCGCCGCCGACCACCTCCGCCATCACGCTCATCGCCCCGGTCCGCGGCGAGCGGCTCGCGAGGTTCATCCCGAAGAAGGCGACCGTGCTGCTCGCGATCGCGCGGTCGGGCCAGATCTCCGAGGCGGCGCGGATCAGCGTGTCGGCCAGGCGCTGGCACGTGTTGTGGCGGACCGAGACCGCGGCGGGCGGGTCCGGGTTCAGCACGGTGCCCCGCGGGCAGGTGATCTCCACCGCGCGCAGGACGCCGTCGTTCGTGCTCCGCGCCGGATCGGTCATCGCCCGCACCGCGTACACCACGCTGGCGCGGGTGCTCGCCCACGGCACGTTCATCGCGCCGCGCACCTGGGGCGCCGACCCGCTCAGGTCGGCCACCAGCCGGTCGCCGTGCTTGGCCAGCCGGACGTGGACGCGGGTGGGCGGCCCGCCCGCGCCGTCGTCGTCCAGGAACCCCTCGGCCTCGGCGGCTCCGTCGGGCAGGCCGGCCAGGTCCAGCCGGACGGCGCGCTCGACCGCGTCGAGCATCTGGTCGAAGACCGAGGCGAGCACCCGAGCGCCGTGGCGTCCGGCCAGCTCGGTCACCCGGCGCTCGCCGACCAGGCACGCGGCGCGCTGGGCGCGCAGGTCGGACAGGGTGGACACGGGGTCACGGACGGCGGCGCCGACGATGGCGAACACGTCCGGGTTCTCCGCGCCGCCCCGGTAGAGCCGCACCGGCGGGAGCAGCAGGCCCTCGGCGTAGATCTCGCCCAGGTCCGGCCCCTCGGTCCCGGGACGCACCCCGCCGACGTCGATGTGGTGCGCAGCCGTCCCGACCCAGCCGAACAGCCTGCCGCCGAGGAAGACCGGCATGATCACGTTCAGGTCGGGGGTGTGCATCGCGCCGTGGTACGGGTGGTTGGCCAGGTAGGCGTCGCCGGGCGCGATGCCGGCGCCCCATCGCTCGATGATCTCCTTGACGACCAGGGACATCGCTCCGAGCTGCGCGGGGATGAAGTCCGCCTGGGCGACCAGGTCGCCGTCGGCCCGGAAGATCGCGCAGCTGAAGTCGTCCATCTCCCGGATGATCGGGCTGTAGCTGGAGTGCTTGAGCACCTCGCCCATCTCGACAGCCGTCGCGCGCAGGGCCGCGCTGGCCAGCTCGAACGTGATGGGGTCGATCGCCTGGGCCCGGCGGCGAGCACCCCGCCGGGCGGATCCGGTCCCGGTCCTCATCGCCTCTCCTCCAGCCACATGGTGCCGCGGTCGTCCACCCGGGCCCGCTGGCCGGGGAGCACCACCGTCGTGGCGTCCAGCTGGTGGATGATCGCGGGCCCTCGCACGGCCGTGCCCGCGCCGAGCCGCTCCCGGTCGTAGACGGGCACGGCACGGACGGCGGGCGCTCCGGGGAGGCGCACGGCGGCCCGGCCGATCCTGGCCGCGGCGCCCGGCCGCGTGAACCCGGCGGCACCGGGCGGCTCGAGCCCAGGCGGAGCCGCGTCCCCGGCGGAAGCGGCGTCCCCGGGGGGAGCGGCATCCCCGGCGGGCCTGTCCGCGCCGGCGACGGGGAGAGCGCCGAACGCCGACAGCCGGACGGTGACCACCTCGACCGGCTGATCCGGGTCCGCGTGCCCGTAGGCGCGCAGGTGCAGCTCGCGGAAGCGCGCCGCGAGAGCGGCCACGCCGGCCGGGCCGCGCGGCGTGACCGGCACGCTCAGCTCGTAGCCCTGGCCGGCGAACCGGCAGTCCGCCGAGGCCGCCAGCCGGATCCGCCCGCGCGGGATGCCGTCGCGGCGCAGCTGGGCCGCGAGCCGCCGGCCTGCCGCGGCGTACCAGGAGGCCAGCTCGCCGGCCAGCCCTGGCGCCAGCGGCGCCAGCACCGTGCGGGAGTCGTCGATCCTGATGTCGGTCGAGGTCAGCCCGGAGGCCGCGAACAGCCCGGGGAACCGGGGCACAAGCGCGGTGCGGAAGCCAAGCTCGCGCAGGAGCAGGCCCGCGTGGAGGGGCCCGGCTCCGCCGAAGGCGACCAGGGCGTACCCCCGCGGGTCGATGCCGCGCTGGACCGAGACCCGCCGCAGCGCAGCGGTCATCTGCGCGACGGCCAGCCGGATGATGCCGTCGGCCGCCTCGCCGGCCTCCAGGCCCAGGCTCCGGGCCACCGGTTCCAGCGCGGCGCGGGCCGCGTCCGCGTCCAGGGTCAGCGCTCCGGCCAGCGGCAGGTCGGCGGGAAGCGTGCCGGCCACCACGTGCGCGTCGGTGAGCGTTGCCTGGTCACCGCCGTGGCCGTAGGCGGCCGGCCCGGGCCTGGCGCCCGCGCTCTCCGGGCCGACCAGCAGCCGGCCGGAGCGGTCCACGCGCGCGATGCTGCCGCCGCCGGCGCCGACCGTGACGATGTCCACCGACGGCGCCAGGATCGGCGATCCGTCGATCTCCTGGCGCGGCGCCACCGGCGGCACGCCGTCCGGGATCAGGCAGACGTCCAGGGAGGTGCCGCCCATGTCGAGCGAGACGAGCTGCCGCAGGCCGTAGCTCGCCCCGAGCGCCGCCGTTCCCGCCACTCCGGCGGCCGGGCCGGACAGCACCAGCCGGTGAGCCTGCTCGGCGGCCCGCTCGGCAGGCAGGCAGCCGCCGTTCGACTGCATGATGTGCAGCCGGGATGGCGCGCCCAGGGCGCGCAGCCGGGACCCCAGGCCGAGCAGGTACCGGCCGACGACGGGGCGGAGCCCGGCGTTGATCACCGCCGTCGAGGTCCTCGGGTACTCGCGGAACTCGCGGGCCACGGACGCCGACAAGGTCACGGGGATCCCGGGCAGCCGCCGGGCCAGCGCCTCGCCCAGGATCCGCTCGTGGGCGTCGTCCAGGTAGGAGAAGAGCAGGCAGACCGCCACGGCGTCGGGGCGCAGGGCGGCGATCGCCTCCGCCGCCCGGTCGGCCTCGGCCCGCGTCAGCGGGGTGACCACCTCACCGAGCCCGGACAGGCGCTCATCGACCTCGACCCGGTCGGCGCGCCGGACCAGCTGCCTGGGCCGCGGCTGGGTGAGGTCGTAGACGAGCGGGCGCGACCCGGTCCGGTAGCCGAGCACGTCGCGGAAGCCGCGCGTGGTCGCCAGCGCCACTCGGGCCGTCCGGCCGGTCAGCAGCGCGTTGGTGGCCACGGTCGTGCCATGGAAGATCATCTGGATCGCGCCGGGGCTGACGCCCTGGCCGGACAGCTCTCGCAGCGCGCGCTCGAGCGCGTCCCCGGGATCTTGCGGCGTGGACGGGACCTTGGCGACGACGACGCGGCCATCGGAGCTGGCCGCGATCGCGTCGGTGAACGTGCCGCCAACGTCGACGCCGACGACCCAGCGCCGGCCCGCCCGCTCACTCACCACCGCCGTCCCCGGCCATCTCGCGCACCAGCGGCAGCACCTCGGCGGCCAGGATCTCCAGCGACCGCAGCTGCGCCGCCCAGGGCAGGCCGGGCAGGTAGCCGGCGGCGACGTAGTGCAGGTCGCCGCCGGCCGCCCGGCGGAACTCGTCGATCCGGGCGGCCACCCGCTCCGGGGTGCCCGCCAGGACCGCCGCGCGCAGCGCGTCCTCTTCACCGGGAGCCCACGGCGGCGGCGCCTGCGGCGGGCCGGCGGCCGCCCGCGCCGACTCCATGTCCGCGTACTTCCACGCCACGTACCTGACGTGGTCGCGGATCACGTCCCAGGCGTCGTCGCCGTCCCAGGCGAACGTCGGGGCGTGCATGGCGACGGTGAACGGCCCGGCGGCCCCGCTCGCGGCCCGCTCGGCCCGCGCCAGCGCGACCTGGGCGGCGAGGGCCTCCGGCGTCACCTCGGCCGCCATGAGCCCGTCGCCCAGCCGCCCCGCCCGGGCGACCGCGCCGTCGCTCATCGCGCCGATCCAGATCGGCGGCCCGCCGGCCCGGGCGGGCAGCGGGCGCACGGCGACGCCGGGCCCGCCCGCGCCGGGCCCGCCCCGGACCAGCTCGCCCCGCCACGCCCCGCGCAGCACGCCGATCGTGGCGGTCAGCCTGCGCGCCCGCTCGGCCAGCGGGACGCCCAGGGCCTCGAACTCCTCCTCCCGCCACCCGAGGCCGAGGCCCAGGATCAGCCGGCCGCCGGAGATCAGGTCGGTGACCGCGGCGTCTTCCGCCAGCCGCAACGGGTCATGGAGGGGCGCGAGCAGCACGCCGGTGCCGATCGCCACCCGGGAGGTCCGGGCCGCGATCGCCGCGCACGCCGGCAGCAGCGACGGCAGGTAGCCGTCGTCCACGAAGTGGTGCTCGGACACCCACACCGAGTCCAGGCCGAGGCCGTCCGCGGCGGCGGCCAGGTCCAGCGCCCGGGCGTAGATCTCGGCGCCGTCCCTGGGATCCCCCGGGTAGCGCTGGCAGGTGATCAGGCCGAAGCCGAGCTTGATGCTCACGCCGCCCCCGCCTCGCCGTCCCCGCGGGCGGGCCGGGCTCCCGCGGGCGCCGGGCGGGCCGCCGCGACAGGCGAGGGCCTGGCGCGCAGCCCGGAGCAGTCCAGCTCCCGGTAGGGAGCCTGGCAGGGGTTGCCGTCGCTCACCCACATCCGGCGCGCGGTGAGGTCCATGAGCACCGAGGCGACCGTGGCCCCCTGGTCGAGCTCGCCGTCCCTCGCGTCGGGGTGGCAGCACACCGAGGACGGGTAGTTGGCATGGTCGGCCAGGAGTGACCGGAACAAGTCCAGCGACCGGCCGGCCGACGCGCGGACTCCGGCCCGCAGCCGCTGCAGCCGGACCGGGCTGTCCGGCATCGCCCACACCGAGACGTCGGTGCCGCCGAACCGGCCGGACAGGAAGTGGTTGGTGTGCAGGACGACCCCGTCGTCGGGGTCCGGGTAGGTGAGGAACACCTGCGAGAAGTCCCCGGGCGCGCACTCGGCGTTCACCGCGACGCCGTCGGCGTGCGCGAGCAGGTAGTTCGCCGAGGACGACCGGAAGCCCGCCTGCAGCACCGTGAGCGCGTCGGAGACGTTCTCGCAGTCCAGGATGGCCCGCAGCAGCACGTGGAACGGCAGGCCAGGAACGCCGGCGTCCGCCGCGGTCACGAGCGCGTTGGCCGCCAGCCCGAGGCCGGAGGAGTTCATCCCGGCCTTGGCCAGCAGGCCGGCCTCGACGACGGTGACGTAGCCGGGCCCGTCGTCCTGGGCGGCCTCCAGCACGACGACGGTCCGCGCGCACTGGGGCAGCCAGTCCCAGTTCTGGCCGAGCAGGGCCGGGCCTGGCCGCCCCGGCGCCGGCGCGACCGCGAAGGCGCTGCACTCGGCGGGCAGCTGGCGGCCTGTCGCCTGCCGCGCCCTGGCGGCGAACATCACCTCGGTGCGGACGTTGACCGCGAGGATGTCGAGCAGGTCGAGCCCGGCGCCCTCGGCGATCCCGCGCATCTCCTCCAGGCAGCCGGGCCGGAACGCGGCGATCGGGGCCTCGAACCGGCCGGCCTCCGCGCGGACCCGGGCCCAGTCCCAGCCCGCGTAGTGCGCGAACACGTCCCGGTACAGGCTGACGGACCGGCGCACCCGGTCCCGTGCCTGCTCCCCGTACTGGCGGCCGCGCTGGGCGGCGGTGCCGGCGACCCTGACCAGCGGGAACTGCTCCATCGCGCTCGCTCCTCCTCAGATGGCGGTGCTGCTCCTCAGATGGCGGTGCTGCCGCCGTCCACGGGGACGGCGGCTCCGGTCACGTAGCTCGCGTCGTCGGACGCCAGGAACGCGATGACGGCCGCCACCTCATCGGCGCCGCCGAGGCGCCGCAGCGGCACCCGCGCCTCCAGGTACGCCCGCCCGGCGGCCGGGTCATCCATCAGCCGCAGCATCGGGGTGTCGATCACGCCGGGGCAGACCGCGTTGGCCCGGATGCCGTGCGGGGCCCACTCGGCCGCCATCTGCCTGGTGAGCGCGACCACGCCGGCCTTGCTCGCGTTGTAATGGGCGGTCGGCTCGGCGGCGTCGGCGACCAGTGCCGCGGTGGAGCCCACGTTGACGATCGCTCCCGGCAGCCCGGCCCGGATCAGGCCGCGGGCCACCGCCTGCCCGGCCAGGAAGGCGCCGCGCAGGTTGATCCCGAGGGTCTCGTCCCACTCCGCGGGCGTCAAGTCGGCCAGCGGCCGGATCCGGTAGATCCCGGCAGCGCTGACCAGCACGTCCGGCGGGCCGCCAAGCAGCCTGCTGGCTTCCTCGACGGCGGCGGCGACCTCCGCGGGGCGCCAGACGTCGGCGGTCAGGTACGGGCACGGCCGGCCGGCGCCCGGGGCGGGCGGGACCCGGTCGACGGCGACCGCCGCCGCGCCCTCCGCGAGGAGACGGCGGATCGTGGCCAGGCCGATGCCCGAGGACCCGCCGGTCACCAGGGCGCGGCGTCCCGCCATCCGGCCGGCCGTCATGTCCGGGCCCCCGGGCGCCCGGCCCCGGCACGGGCGCGCCGTGCCCGGCTCGCCGGCCGGCTACCGGCCGAGCAGCAGGCCACCGTTGACTCCGATCACCTGGCCGGTCACGTAGCTGGCGTCGGCCGAGGCCAGCCAGGCGACGGCGCCCGCGACGTCGCCGCCAGTGCCGAACCGCCCCAGCGGGATGCCGGCCCGGGCCCGTTCCACCTGCTCGTCGAAGGAGGTCCCGGACCGCCGTGCCCGCGAGTGCAGCTCGTCCCAGTGCATCCGCGTCGCCATGTTGCCGGGCGCGATCGCGTTCACCCGGATCCGGTGCGGCGCCAGCTCCAGCGCGAGGGAGTGGGTCAGCAGGGCGACACCCGCCTTGGACGCGCAGTAGGCCGCCCCGCCGGGCACGCCCTGCTGGCCGAAGACCGACCCCAGGGTGACGATCGAGCCGCCGGCCCCCTGGCTGATCATCAGCCGCGCGGCGGCCCTGGCCGCCAGGAACGTGCCGGTCAGGTTGACGTCGAGCACCCGGCGGAACTCGGCCAGGTCCGTGTCGACCACCGCGGTGTCCGGCCCGCCGATGCCGGCGTTGCTGACCAGCAGGTCGATGCCGCCGAGCAGCCCGGCCGACCGGGCGATCGCCTCGTCGCAGGCGGCCTCGTCGGACACGTCGGCCACCAGCCCGCACACCGGCCCGGCGCCGTCGCAGGCCGCCCGGACCCGGTCCGCGGTCGCCGTCACCTCGGCGCTGACGTCGATCAGCGCGACCGCGCCGCCGTCGGCGGCGAGCCGGGCGGCGATCCCCTCGCCCAGGCCGCGGGCGGCGCCGGTGACCACGGCCCTCATGCCCGGCCCGCGATCTCGGCGGCGGTGGCGACCCACACGTCGGCGTGGCCTGTGACGAACGACAGCAGCCAGTCGAGGAGCCCCAGCCGCCCCGGCCGCCCGATGATCTGCGGGTGCATGGTGAACACGCACGCGCCGCCCATCCGCCGGATCCCGAGGAACTCGGCCTCCCAGATCGAGCGCACGCTGTCGGTCGTGGCGATCGACTTCGTCCAGCTCGCGCCGTCGAACCAGAAGTGGGCCGCGTCGTCCAGCACCCAGGAGATCGGCACCTCGACCAGCGGCCGGCCCGGGATGCGGTACGGCCGGACGTCGTCCATGAGGTTGGACGAGTAGGCCAGGCCGTGCTCGGCGAGCAGGTCCAGGGTGTGCGGGCTCAGGTCCCAGGACGGGGACCGGTACCCCGTGACCGGGGTGCCGAAGGCACGCAGCACCTCCAGGCCCCGGGCCAGCTCGGCCTCCTCCTCCGGCCGGGACAGCGCGCTCGGCGAGGTGTGGGTGTAGCCGTGGTGGGCGAGCTCGTGGCCGGCGGCCACGATCTCCCGCACCCGCCCGGGATGCCGCTCGGCGACACGGCCGGGCACGAAGAACGTGGCCCGGACGGCGTGCCGGGCGAGCAGCGCCAGGATCTCGGGCACGGCCACCTTCGCGCCGTAGGTGCCCTGCGACAGCACCCCGGGCCGGCCCGCGTTGGCGGGATCCTCCCCGATCCACACCTCCTCGGCGTCGAAGTCGAAGGTGAACGCCGCCGCGGCGGAAGCTCCCTCAGGCCACATCCCGCTCGGCACCTCCTCGCGCCAGGACGCCGTCGCCCGGCCCGGCGTCGCCTCCGCCGTCCTCGGCCGCCCAGGCCGCGACCCGGCGCCAGTACCGGCTCACCAGCCCGGCGATGCCGCCGGGCACGAACACCACGACCACCAGCAGGAAGACCCCGAGGATGGTCAGCTCGGCCCCCGGGTGGGTGACCAGAGCGGTCTGCACGACGGCGAGCAGGGCAGTGCCGATGATCGGCCCGCTGATCGTGCCCATCCCGCCGATCACCAGCATCGTCACGTCGATGCTCATCGGCGTCAGGCCCATCACGCTCGGGTCGATGCTCTGGTTGAAGCAGACGTACAGGGATCCGGCGATCCCGGCCAGGAAGCCCGAGACCGCGAACGCGATCAGCCGGTACTTCAGCGGGCTGACGCCGCGGGCCGCGGCGTAGGCCGGCGCGTCCCTGATGCCCCGCAGCGCGATGCCGAGCGAGGACCGGCTGACCGCCGCGACCGCGGCCGTCGAGGCCACGACCACGGCCAGCGCCGTCCAGTAGTAGTACCGGTCCGCCGCGGCGATGCTGTCCGAGCCGAAGAGGCCCCGCACGATCGGCAGCCCGAACGAGCCGCCGGTCAGGCCGCTGCCGTCGTTCAGGATGACGTACTGGACGACCTCGGCGAACGCGAACGTCAGCAGCGACGTGTAGATCCCGTACAGCCGCAGCGTGGGGAACGCCAGGAGCACCGCGGCGACGGAGGCGACCCCGCCGCCCGCCAGGACCGCCAGCCACGGCGACACCGGGGTGTGCAGCATGAGGATGCCCGCGCCGTAACCGCCGAGCGCGTAGATGGCGAGCTGGCCGAAGTTCCACACCCCGGCGATGCCGAGGACGAAGTTCCAGCTCGTGTTGAGCACCAGCAGGATCAGCGTGGTCACCATCACGGTCATCGCGTACTGGTTGGAGACGACGACCGGGACCATCGCGGCGATCGCGACGAGCAGCGCGGTGACGCCCCAGCGCCCCGCCGTCATGTCGGGGAACGCGATCGCGAGCCCGGACTGGCGCGCGCTCACAGCCGTGCCTCCGACGGCCGTCCGAGCAGGCCGTAGGGCCTGAAGATGAGCACCAGCAGGATCACCCCGTACAGGATCGGCAGCGACCAGGTCTCGCCGACCAGCACCTCGGCGACCGCCTGGATCAGGCCGATCGCGTAGGCGGCGTAGACGGTGCCCGGCAGGCTGCCCAGTCCGCCGAAGATGACCACGATCAGCGCCTCGAGCAGCGGCAGGTCGCCGGCCTGCGGGTAGGCGAAGTACAGCCCGCCGAGGAAGACCCCGGCGACTCCGGCGAGGGCCGAGGCCAGGCCCATGGTCAGCGGGTAGAGCTTGCTCACCGGGACGCCCATCAGCCGCGCGGCGTCCAGGTCCTGGGCGACCGCGCGGATCGCCATTCCCCAGCGGCTGCGGGCCAGGAAGATCCCCAGGCCCCCCATCATGGCGACCGAGACGATGGCCATCGCGAGGGATTGATACGGCAGGTTGACGCCGTGGTAGACGTTGATCCCGCCGGAGATCACCGGGGTCACGTTCCGCTGCTGCGGCCCGAGGACCTCCAGCGCCACGTTGGAGAGGATCATCGCGACCGCGAACGTGGTGATGAACGTGACCATCTCGAAGTCGATCGCGTTCATCCGCTTCATCAGCGGCTGCACCGAGACCAGCTGGGTCAGGGTGCCGAGGGCGAACGTGGCCAGGAACGCCAGCACGATGGCGATCACCGGGTTCCAGCCGGCCACCACCAGGATGCCCCAGCCCATGAAGCTGCCGACCATGACCATCGACCCCTGGGACATGTCCAGGATCCGCAGCGTCCCGTAGATCAGGGTCATGCCGATGGCGACCAGGCCGTAGATTGAGCCCAGGATGACCGTGGTCACGAGGATGCCGACGAGGTCTGACAGGCTCATCGCGTCACACGCTTCCGAGGTAGGTCTGGACGATGGTCGGGTCGGCCGACAGCTCGGCGTAGCCTCCGGAGGCGACGATCGCGCCGGTCTCCAGGACGTGCACCGAGTCGGCGACCTGCCCGACGTGGGTGAAGTTCTCCTCGACCAGCACGATCGTGGCGCCGGCGGCCTTGAGCTCGGCGATCGCCTCGTACACGGTGTCGATCGCCACCGGCGCCAGCCCCAGCGAGGGCTCGTCGATGAGCATGATCCGCGAGGGCCGCATCAGGGCCCGGCTCAGGCTCACCAGACGGCGTTCGCCGCCCGAGAGCGTCCGCGCCCGCTGGCGCGCCCGGGAGGCCACCGCGGGGAAGCGCTCGTAGATCTTCACCAGCTCGGCACGGCGCGCCCGCCAGGCGGGCCCGGGGAACGCGCCCATGAGCAGGTTGTCCTCGACCGTCATCTCGGCGAACAGGCCGTCGCCCTGGGGCACGTGGACCAGCCCCAGGGCTGCGATCCGCTCCGCCGGCCATCCGGCCACGTCGGTCCCGCCGAGCTCCACTCGCCCGGCCGAGGGCCTGACCAGCCCGCTGATCGCGCGCAGCAGCGTCGTCTTGCCATGCCCGTTCGGGCCGATCACCACGGCGACCTCGCCCGCGCCGACCCGCAGGCTCAGGTCGCGGATGACGGCCGAGTCTGCGTACCCGGCCCGCAGGCCGGCCACCAGCAGGCGCGGCTCGCTCATCCGCCCGGCGCCTTCCTGTGCCGGGAGCCGAGGTAGACCTCGATGACCTGCTCGTCGGCGAGCATCTGCCCGGGCGTTCCCTCGAAGAACACCGAGCCGTGGTGCATCACCAGGACGCGGTCCGCGATGGAGGTCAGCGCCCGCATGACATGCTCGATGCACACCACGGCGATCCCGCGGTCGCGGACGCGGGCGATCAGCCCGATGGTCTGGTCGATCTCGGCCGGGCTGAGCCCTCCGAACGGCTCGTCCAGCAGGATCACCGACGCACCGGTGGCCAGGGCCGTGCCGAGCATGAGCCGCTTGCGGTCGAAGACGCCGAGCAGGTCCGAGGATGCCCGCGCCTGGCCGGCCATGCCGATGAGGTCCAGGTACTCGGCGGCGGCCTGCCGCCGGTGCCGCGCGGGCCTCCCCGGCCGCCCGAAGGCGACCGCGAGGACCATGTTCTCCTCGACCGTCAGCGACCGCGCCACCGTGGGCTGCTGGAACGTCCGGGCCAGGCCCAGCCGGGTGCGGGTGTGCACCGGCGCGTCCGTGATCGTCCGGCCGGCCAGCAGCACCTCGCCGCCGGTGGCCTTGGTGTGGCCGGTGATCACGTCGAAGAGGGTGGTCTTGCCCGCCCCGTTGGGCCCGGCGATCCCCAGGATCTCGCCGGCGCTCACCGCGAGGGACACGCCGGCGACCGCGACCAGCCCTCCGTAGTCCTTGCGGATTCCGCGCGCCTCGAGCGCCGGCCCGCCGCCCCGGGCTACAGCCACGGCGGGAGCTGGAACGCGCCGGTGGTGTAGGGGTCGGGCGACACCAGGACCTGCTTGCCGCCCTGGATCTGGAACGTCAGGTGCGGCATGCCCAGGCTCGGGTCCCTGGTGTAGTCCGGGTACGGGTAGCAGGTGAGGTAGTCGTCGGGGAACCGGTAGGTGCCGCAGACCCCGCGGTACGTCGTGCCCTTGATGATCTCGTTGATGGTCTTGAAGTCGTAGGGGTCGCCCGCCTCGGCGGCGGCGTTCGCCCACAAGTGCACCAGGTCGTACTGGTCGCCGGCGTTGCTGAAGCCGGGGCTGGCGCCGAACCGCCGGGCGAACGACGCCTGGAACGGGCCGGCGATCGGGTCGTTCTGCAAGATCCCGACCACGGTGGACCACAGCACGCCGTCGGCCGCGCTGCCGGCGAGCTGGAGGTACTGCGGGATCGACGGGGCGTACTGCTGGTAGACCAGCGACTTGGTGGGCGACTGCCGGAACTGCTTGATGAACGCCGCCTCGTCGCTAGCGGCGTAGTCGCTGAAGAACACGATGCCCGGCGGGTTGTTGCGGATGTTCACCAGGACCGCGCTCCAGTCCGCCTGCGGCGCGGTGAACTGCTGGAACATCGTCGCCTTCCAGCCGAGCTTGGTCATCTCGGCGTTGAAGGCGTTGGCGATGTTGAGGCTGTACGGGTCGTTGCTGGTGACGATCGCCATCGTCTTCGATGACGGCGTCCACTTCTTGGTCTTGATCAGCTCCTCGACCAGCACCACGAAGCCCGGCCCGTACCACGTCTCGGACGGGTCGCCCTGGAAGATGTTCGTGATGCCGTGCTGCTTGACGAAGTCGACGTTGCCGTGCCAGGTGTTCACGTGGAACGTCGGGATGCCCGCCTGGGCGACGATCGGGAACTCGACCGAGCTGTAGGTGCAGAACGGGGCGAAGATGGCCGCCACGCCCTGGGACACGAACTTCTGGAACACGCTCTTCATCACGTCGGGCTGCTGGATCTGGGTGTCCAGCACCGAGATCTGGACCTTGCGCCCGAGCACGCCGCCGCGCGCGTTGATCTCCGCCACGGCCAGCTGCTGCCCGCGGCTCATCATCTGCCCGTCGCCGGAGTACAGCCCGGTGACCGGGACCCCCGCGCCGATCGTGATCGGCGCCTTGCTTCCCGAGGACCGGCCCGACGTGCCCGGCGACGAGGACGACGCGCTGCCCCCGGCGTAGCCCGCCGCGCCTCCGACGATCAGTCCCCCGGCTCCCGCGGCCCCGAGGCCGCGCAGGAACGATTTCCTGGTCACACCCGGGCTGCTGCCTGCCATGTTCCCGCGACCCCCTCCAGTGGGCGACGGACCGTCCCGGCCCGCCAGGTGATTGAAGGAACTGTGACTCAGCGTTACAGTCATCGCAATCCGTCAGATGACGGATATCTGGCCGGGGGCTGGGTGCGAGAGCATGTCCTGGCCGGGCGGGCGAGGCTGGACGGGGACGGGCGGTGACGGCGGGACGGACCGGCAGGCACTTCGGCGGCCCTGGTGATCCGGGGCGGCGCGGCCTGGATGGCCCCGGGGCGGCCTCGCTCGCCGCCTACCCGCAGCTGGCCGCCTATGCCCGCGCGTTCATCGAGTCGGGCGCCGCGTCGGCGGCCTTCTACTGGCCCGATCCCGGCGGCGGCTGGCTGCGGGTCAGGTTCACGGCGGCGCGGGGCGAGCCGGGAGCGCCGGGCGCGCAGGTGACCATCACCCGGACGGAGCTGCCGAGCCGGCTGACCAACCGCGAGCTGGACGTGCTCACGCTGATGGCCGGCGGGCTGAGCAACGGCCAGATCGCCGAGCGGCTCGTCTCCAGCACCCGGACCATCTCCACGCACGTGGAGCACATCCTGGCCAAGCTCGGGCAGGCGAGCCGCACGGGGGCGGCGGCGATGGCGGTGGAGCGCGGCTACCTGAAGCTCCCGGTGCCCGGGGGCGGCCCGCTGGGCGGGCTGACCGTCGGGGTGCTGCACGCGCTGGCCACCGGGGACCCCGGCGGGCAGGGCGGGGGGCCGCGCCGTCTTGCGCCGTCCCGCGGCCGCCCTGCGCCCGTCCTGGACGCCGTGCTCGCGCCGGCGGCGGCCAGGGCCAGCCGGCCGCTCCTCATCGGCTCGGCCTTCCCGCTGCACGGGCCGGCGGCCGACGACGGCGCGCAGATGCGGGACGGCTCGGCGCTGGCGGTCGCCGAGATCAACGCCCGCGGCGGGATCGGCGGGCGGCGGGTCGAGCAGCTCGTCGTCAGCATGGACATCTTCTCGCCCGACGGGGTGCGGCGGGCGTTCGAGGAGCTCTTCGCGGCCGGCGTGGACGCCGTGACCTCCGGCTACGTCTTCGCCGAGGACCTGGCCAGGGACCTGGCCGCCGAGTACGGCGCGCCCTACCTGCACGCGATGACGTCCCAGTCGCAGGCGGTGACGGTGCGGGACAACCGGTCCCGGTACCGGAACTTCTTCCAGGTCTGCCCGACCGAGGCGCACTACGGCCCGGGATTCATCCGCTTCCTGTCCGAGGCGCGGGACGGGGGGTGGCGTCCCCGCAGCCGGCGGATCGCGTTCATCGAGAGCGCGCTGCCCAGCGGGCAGATGCTCAACCCGCCGACGGTGGCGCTGGCGGAGCGGCGCGGCTGGGAGATCGCCTGGGTGCGGACGGTGCCGGCCTTCGGCACCGACTGGGACGCGGTGGTCGGCGACCTGGAGCGGATCGACCCGGCTGCGGTGATGATCACCCAGTTCCTCCCGGGCGAGATGGCCGAGTTCCAGATCCTGGCCCGCGGCCGGCTGCCCGGCACGGTGATCTACGCCGTCTACAACCCCTCGGTTCCCGAGTTCCTCAAGATGGCGGGCAGCGCGGCCGAGGGCCTGGTCTGGGCGACCGTCACCGGCACCTACCACGACGTCATCGGCCGGCGCTTCCGGTCCGACTACGCGGCCAGGTTCGGCGCGCCGCCGGGCTGGTCGCACGCGGGGATCGCCTACGACGAGATCCACCTGCTCGCCCAGGCGTGGATGTCGGTGCCCAACCCGCGCGACTTCGGCGCGGTCTGCCGCGAGCTGCGGCGGGTGCGGCACCGCGGCGTCAACGGGGCGTACTTCCTCGACAACGCCGAGCAGGCGGGGCTGAGCTACCCGGACACCACGCCGGACCCCTCGCTCGGGCAGGCGCACCTCGTCCTGCAGATCCAGGACGGCGCCCATCGCATCATCAGCCCGGCGCCTTACGCCGAGGGCCGGTTCCGCGTGCCCTGCGCCCTCCCGGGCTAGGAGCCCGGCCCGCGGGGTCTTCGGGTCATCGCGGGGCCGGGCGACCTGTTCCCAGTCGCGCGCCGGCGGCCGCGCCCCAGCCGCGGGGGCGCTGCACCCCGGGATGCCCTGCCGCCGGCCGCGCGCGAGGCCGTGCCCTAGCCTCGGGGGCGCTGTGACGCAGGGTCGTACATCGGGCGCAGGGACGCCCGCGCGGGCACCCGCTCGGCGGCGATCTCGATCTCGTAGGCCCCCGAGGTGTACCACGACGGCTCGGTCCCCGGCTCCGGGGCGCTGACCCAGCCGAGGCCGACCGTGCGGCCGAGCGTGTGGCCGTAGGCGGCGGAGCACAGCTGGCCGACGAGGGCGCCGTCCCGGTAGACCGGCTCGTCGTGGTAGGCGAACGCGCCGGCGTCCTCGAGGGCGAACTGGACGAGCCGCCGCGACGGCCCGCGCTCGCGCTGCCGGAGCAGCGCCTCGCGCCCGATGAACCCGCCGGGCTTGTCCCACGCGACGGCGAAGCTCAGCCCCGCCTCGACCGGCGTGTCCCGCCCGCCGATGTCGTGGCCCCAGCTCCGGTAGGCCTTCTCCAGCCGCAGCGAGTTCATCGCGTAGTACCCCGCGTGGCGCAGCCCGCGGCCGGCCCCGGCGTCCACCAGGGTGCCGTAGACGTGCGCCGCGTACTCGGCGGGTATCAGGAGCTCCCAGCCGAGCTCGCCCACGTACGTGATCCGGGTGGCGCGGACGTAGCCGAGGCCCAGGTCGATCTCCCGGGACGCGCCGAACGGGAACGCCTCGCCGGACAGGTCGTGGTCGGTGAGCGGCTGGAGCATGCGCCGGGAGCCCGGCCCCATGACGGACACCATCGCCCAGGCCGCGCTGACGTCGGTGACGGTGGCAAACTCGCCGGGCCCGATGTGACGCTCCAGCCAGTCGCGGTCACGGCCGACGGTCGCCGGGCCGGACAGCACCAGGAACTCCCGCTCGCCGACGCGGGTGACGGTGACGTCGGCCTCGATGCCGCCCCACTGGTTGAGCCACTGGGTGTACACGATGCGCCCGGGCTCGACCCCGACGTCGTTCGCGCTCACGCGCTGGAGCACCGTCTCGGCGTCCCGGCCCTGGACCAGCAGCTTCCCGAACGAGGATGTGTCGAAGAGGCCGACGGCCTCGCGGACGGCCCGGTGCTCGGCGGCCGAGGGATCGAACCAGCTCGGCCGGCCGAAGGCGGGCTCCTCCGTCCGGTCCGCACCGGGCGGGGCGTACCAGTTGGCGCGCTCCCAGCCGAGCTGCTCGCCGAAGACGGCGCCCGCCGCGCGGACCTGCTCGTGGAGCGGGCTGCGCCGCAGGCCGCGCGCGCTGGCCCGCTGCTGGAACGGCCAGTGGATCTCGTACGCCAGGTCCAGCGTCTCGGTGACCCGCCGCTCCAGGTAGCGCCGGTTGGCCTCGTGCGGCGCGACCCGGCGCGGGTCGGTCTCCGGCACGTCGACCGGCGGCTGGCCGTCGACGATCCAGTCGGCCAGGACGGAGCCGGCCCCGGGCCCGCTGAGGAAGCCGATCGAGTTGAAGCCCGCCGCGACGTAGTAGTTCCGCAGGCCGGGTGCCAGGCCGAGGTGGTACAGCCCGTCGGGGGTGAAGCTCTCCGGCCCGCAGAAGTGCAGCCGGATCCCGGCCTCGGCCAGGCACGGCAGCCGTTTGATCATGTTCTCGTAGAACGGGCCGATGTGGTCCCAGTCCTCGGGGAGCCGGGTGAACTCGGCGTCCTCCGGGATGCCGCCGGAGGCCCACGGGTAGCTGCCGGGCTCGAAGAAGCCGACCATCAGGCCGGCGCCCTCGTTCTTCACGTAGGCGTGATCCGGGCCGCTCTTGATCGTCGGCAGGCCGGGAGGCAGGCCGGGGATGGCCTCGGTGACGATGTAGTAGTGGGCGAGCGCCTGCAGCGGGACCCGGACGCCGGCCGCGGCGCCGAACTCGCGGCCCCACATGCCGGTGGCGTTGACCACGTGCCCGGCCTCGATGCGGCCGCGCTCGGTCCGCACGGCGACGACCCGGTCGCCGCTGCGGACCACTCCGGTCGCCGGCGTTCCCTCGAGGATCCGCACGCCCAGCGCGCTCGCGCCCCGGGCGAGGGCCATCGTGGTGTCGGTCGCGTTGCCGCGCCCGTCGTCGGGGAAGTACAGCGCGCCCGCCAGGTCGTCGACGTGCAGCGGGGGGAACAGCTCGCGAGCCTCCCGCGGGGTGATCAGCTCGACGCGGATGCCATCCGCGCGGCACGCCGACGCCTGCCGGCGCAGTTCTTCCCAGCGCTCGGGGGAGTCCGCCAGGTGCAGCGTCCCCGTCCGCTCGAATCCGGTCGAGAAGCCGGTCTCGCGTTCCAGCGACTCGAAGATCCGCAGGCTGCGCCTGACGATCAGCCGGGTCCCGCGGGTGGGCCGGGCCTGCGTGATGAGGCCGGCCGCGTGCCAGGTCGTGCCCGAGGTGAGGCGCCGGCGCTCCAGGAGCACGACGTCGGTCCAGCCCCGCTTCGCCAGGTGGTACGCCGTGCTCGCGCCGATGATGCCGCCGCCGACGATGACCACCTGGGCGCGGGCGGGCAGTGTCTGGTCCATGCGTCCTTCCTCGGTGAGCGCCGATGTGACACGGCGGGCGGAGCGGCGGCCGGGCCGGGTCAGTCGCCCTCGCCGGCCGCCGGGCGCGCCCCGGCCGCGCCCGGCGGCCTGGCTGGCGCGCTCGCGGCGGGGCGCGAGCGCAGCGCCCACCCGAGCCGGTGGCCGACGGCGTGGTAGGCGAGGGCGCACCCCAGGATCACCGGCGTCGAGGCCGTGATCACGTTGTAGACGCCGACGCCCGTGCCGAAGGACTGCGCCCACGAGATCAGCGTCGTCGACCCCGCCAGCCACAGCCACGCGGCGACGCCCAGCACCCAGATCACGATGGCCCCGAGGTTGAAGCCGCTGGTGAACCAGTACGGGCCGTTCCGCCGGTACAGGTCGGGGACCGACAGGCGCTCGCGCCGCAGGAGGAAGTAGTCGCCGAGCGCGATGCCCCAGTACGGCGCCTCCAGGGCGCCGACGACCGTGAGGATGTCGTTGAACTTCGCCGACAGCGTGCCCTGGTACAGGAACGGGATCGAGGGGATGGCGACCAGCAGCACGACGAGGTGATAGCTGACCTTCGGGATGGCAACCTTCAGCGCCATCACCGAGGCGTAGAAGAGCATCGCGCAGTTGATGATCGTCGAGAAGACGATGATGAAGATGGCGGGGATGCCCAGGCCCGCGCCGGTCGCCCAGGCGCTCGGGTCGGCCGTCTTGAACGCCAGCGCCGCCATCCCGCCGATCACCGCGAACAGGATGCTGACCACGGTCAGGCCGCCCCAGGCGCCCCAGAACGCCGCCTTCTGCGTCTTGGCGAACCGGTTCCATGAGCCCATGTAGGGGAACCAGGAGATGTTGTAGGCGACCGCGGCCTCGATCGCGTAGGCGAACGTCACCGAGTGGTCGGGGCGGATCGCGGCGAGCCTGCCCCAGCTGAAGTCGGCCAGCAGCTTGCCGAGCAGGATGACCGCGAAGACGATCAGCAGCGGCACCGCCCACTTGACCAGCCGGAACACGGTCTTCGGGCTGATGTAGAGCATGATGACCGGGATGACGATCCCGCAGATCAGCGCGAAGAGGGTGAACCAGTTCGCGCCGAACCCGGTCGAGCCGCTGGCGGTCGCGCTCAGCTCGCGGACGGCCGAGATCCCGGAGTTGCCCGCGATCTGCGACAGGATGCCGATCCAGCCGAAGTTGATGACGACGAGCAGCACGACGCCGATGTACGAGCCGTAGGTCCCGAAGGTGGATCGCATGCCGATGTACTCGTCGACGCCGTACCGGGCGCTGCGCAGCCCGGTCAGCGCCGGCCACAGGCAGCCGAGCAGGCTGCCCGCGGCGGTGGCGACGATCATGCCGCCCAGCCCCAGCGCCGACGCGTAGTAGCCGCCGAGCAGGAACGTGGTGAGCAGGACGTTCCCCCCGGCCCAGAGCCAGAACATCAGCAGCGTTCCGGCGTACCGGTCCTTGCGGGGCAGTGGCAGGATGTCCTGCCCGTAATGAGCCGATCCCGGCTCGACGGTGTCGAGTGCCTCGGTCGCCATGGACGCCTCCTGCGGTACGAGACTGTGCGGGCGGGCAGCCCCGGCCGGGCGCTGCCTGGGGGATCAGCGCCCGGTCGCCACCCACCAGATGGCGGCGCCGACCGCGGCGGCGAGCGAGGCGATGGTCCAGCCGGCCAGCGCCAGCGAGGAGGTCCTGCCGTCATCGTCCGGCTCCTCGAGCACCGCCTCGAGCCGGGCGGGATCGACGAGCATGTCCCGCGCGGGGATGGCGCGCAGCGCCTGGAGCTGGCTGGCCGGTGCCTGCGGTCGGCTGTCGTTCACGAGGGCTCCTCGCGGTCGGGCGGGACGGGGCTAGCCGATGTCGAAGACGATCTGCTTGGTCTCGGTGAGCGCGTCGAGCATCCAGGAGGACAGCTCCCGCCCGGTGCCGGACCTGCCGCGCCCGCCGAACGGGGCGAGCTGGTCCCAGTAGTTCGTCGTCTCGTTGATCAGGACCGTGCCGTGCCGCAGCGAGTCCGCGTACCGCCAGGCCATGCGCAGGTCGTTGGTGAACACGGCCGCGGTGAGGCCGTACCCGGTCGCGTTGGCCAGGTCGATGGCCTCCTCGTCGGAGCCGACGCTGATGACCGGCGCGACCGGGCCGAACGTCTCCTCGCGCGCGATCGCCATGTCCGGGGTCACGCCGGCCAGCACCGTCGGCATGAAGTACAGGCCGCGGCTCGTCCCGCCCAGGACCACCGTGGCGCCCGCCGCGACCGCGTCGTCGACATGCTGCCTGGTCCGCTCCAGCACGCCCGCGTGGCAGAGCGGGCCCATGTCCGTCGAGTCGGCCAGCGGGTCGCCGACCCGCAGCTTGCCCGCGCGCTCGGCGAGCAGGGCGACGAACCGCTCGCGCACCGACTCGTGCACCAGCAGCCGCTCGGCGGCCGTGCAGCACTGCCCGGCCAGGTAGAAGCAGCCGGCGACGGCCGCGTCCGCGGCGCGCTCCAGGTCGGCGTCGCGGCGGACGATGATCGGGCCGTTCCCGCCGAGCTCGAGCACGCGGTTCTTCAGCCCGGTGGCGGAGGCAACCTCCATCCCCGTCCTGGTGCTGCCGGTGAAGACGACCGCCGCCACGTCCGGGTGCGCGACGACGGCGCGGCCCGCCTCGCCGCCGCCGGTCACCATGTTCAGGGTGCCGGGCGGGAAGCCCGCGTCGAGGAAGATGTCGGCGAGCATCGCGGACGACAGCGGCGCGTACTCGCTTGGCTTCCACACCACCGTGTCCCCGATCGCCAGGGCGTAGCAGATGGTGATCGCGGCGATGTCCACCGGGAAGTTCCAGGGCGTCACCACGGCGACGACGCCGGCGGGCTCCTGGGATACCACGATCCGCTTGCTGTTCGTGCGCTCCTGGGTCGACGGGAGGAACTGGCCCCGGTAGCGCAGCGCGTCCTCGGACGCGCGCCGGAAGTGCTCGCACGCGTACTCGGCCATCTCCTCGCGGGACTCCCGGATCGTCTTCCCCATCTCCCGGGAGATCTGCCGCGCGATGGCCTCGTTGCGCTCCTTGCACAGCTCGTACGCCTTGTACAGCAGGGCGACCCGGTCGAGCAGCGGGGTCTTCCGCCACCCGGGGAACGCCCGCGCCGCCGCGGCGACCGCCTGGGCTGCCTGGCCGGCGGTGCAGCGGGCGACCGTCCCGACGAGCTCGCCCGAGTGCGGGCTGCGGACCTCGATCTCCCCGTCGCCGCCGTCGGCCCACTGGCCGTCGATCAGCGCCCGCCGGTGCGTCACGGTCGTGGTCACAGCTCCTCCGCGCCAGGTGCGTGCTGGCCCGGCCCGCTCATGCCGGGAACTCACGGGACCGGCGGGCCGAGCCGAATGCCCACGACGCTAGGCTTGGCAGTTTGCCCGGTCAATTGGCACTTCATACTGTCCGGGCTTTGCAGATTGTGCACTTGCACATCTCCGCGCCCGGGCGGGATCATGAGTGCCCGGCCGCGGCGCGGCGCGAGGCCGCCGGGCGCGCGCCGGGTGCGGCGGACGGCGGGAGCGGGAGGCATGGGCCTGACGGTCGGCGACATCGCCTCGATGTCGCACCTTGGCATCACCGTGCGGGCGGGCGGCGCCGGCCTGCGCCGGAGCGTCGAGTGGGCGCACGTGTGCGAGCTTGAGGATCCGACGAGCTGGCTGGACGGGCCGGGCCTGGTCCTGACCACCGGCCTGGCCATCCCGGCCCGGGCCGAACGCCAGCGCGCCTACGTCGAGCGGCTCGCCAGGGCGGGAGTCGCCGCCGTCGCCATCGCCCAGGGCATGTCGGCCCCGCCGCTGACGCGGCAGATGCTCGCCGCCGCCGACGAGCTCGGGTTCCCCGTCCTCGAGGTGGCCTACGAGGTGCCGTACCTCGCGGTCACCAGCGTCGTCATCGCCGCCAACCGGGAGCGGACGCAGCGCCAGCTACTGTCGTACCTGCGCATCTTCGACACCCTGCGGCTGGCGACCAGCCTCGGGCTCGGCGCGCCGCAGCTGTTCGACCGGCTCCGCGAGGTCTCCGGCTACGAGCTGCACCTGTGCTCCGCGAGCGGCCGCCCGCTCATCCGCGGCGTTCCCGGCGCGCCGCCGGGATGGGAGCCGCCGGCCTCCTCCGGCGCCGGCGCGGCGGCGGCCGGCGCCGGCTGGGTCACGGTGCCCGTCCCGCTGCGCGGCCAGGTGGCCGGCTACCTGGTGGGGACCGAGCTGCCCGGCCGCGAGGCGCTCGGCATGCTGGCCCTGCGCCACATCGCCACCATCGCCGCGCTCGAGCTCGCGAACCTCATGCGCGAGCGGGAGGCCATGCGCCGCGAGGGCGCCGAGACGCTGAGCGAGATGCTCTCCGGGATCCTGGAGCTGGACGCGGTCCGGGCCAGGCTCCGGCTGGCCGGGCTCGACCCCGGCCAGCCGCTGACGCTCGCCGCGGTGGCCGGCGACCGCGGCCGGGACAGCGACCTGCCGGGCCGGCTCGTGGAGCTCGGGATCCCGCACCTGGCCCTGCGGCGCCATCATGAGCTGTACGTCCTGCTGCAGGAGCCCGCGGGCGGGGCCGAGGTGCTCGCCGCCGCTCCCGGCTCGCACGTCGGGGTGAGCCGGCCGTTCCGGGCCCGGAAGTCCCTGGAGCTGCCCAGGCGGGAGGCGCTGTGGGCGCTGCGCTACGCCAGGTCCCAGCGCCGGGCGCTGATCGAGTACGCCGCGATGCGCAGCTCGGCGGTGTGGCTGCCCGCCGACCCGCAGGCGCTGTCCGGCATCGTCGAGGAGATCCTCGGCCCCCTCGCCGCCCACGACGCCGAGCACGGCACGGACCTGCGCCGGACGCTGCTGGTGCTGCTGGACCGCGACCGCAACGTCGCCGCCACGGCGCGCGCCCTCGGGGTGCACCGGAACACGGTCGTCCACCGGATCACCCGGATGGAGCAGCTCACTGGCCGGGACCTGCGGCGGGTTCAGGACATCGCCGAGCTGTGGCTCGCGGCGGGGGCCAGCGAGCTGCTGAGCCCCGGTCATCCATCGTGACGTCCTTCAGGCGGTAGGCGCGAGCGTGACCGAGGAACGCGTGCCGGCCAGCGCCTCGATCATCAGTTGCGGAAGTAGGGGCCGGCGGCCAGAGCCGGCGGCCGGGGGCGCCTGCCGGGCACCGCGCGCGGGCAGGGCCCCGCGGGCCGGCCTTTCCACCCGTCCGCACTGGGACCACGTGCTGTGGACCCGCGCTCGGCGACGTCCCCCGGTACGCCGCCCCGGCAGCCGTGGCCGCTGCGGAGCGGGACCGCGCCGCCCTGGTCGCCGGCGCCGAGCGCGAGGCCCCCGGCCACGACCACGCCCTCGTCGCCAGGCTCGTGCCGCTGCCCGGCGGCGCGGACCAGGTCCCGTGGGACGGCCCGTTCACCCAGGTGCTGGTCCACGACGCCCACGCGCCCGGCCACGCGGCCGCCTTCCTGCCGGAAGCTCGTGGCGGGCGGCATGCTCTCCGGCATCGAGATCCCGCTGCTGGACGCTGCCGCGGCCGACCCCCTCGGGGGCTACCTGGCCGGGCTCGGCCGGCTCGCGGGCCTGGCCGGCGTGCGCTGGCTGGTGCCCGGGCACGGCACGGCCGGCGACGCCGCGGAGTTCCGCCGGCGGGTCGCCGCGGACGCTCGCTACCTGGAGCTGCTGGCCTCCGGGCGGCCGTTCGCCGATCCCCGCTGCACGGCGGGCTGGCTGTGCGAGGCGCACCGCGCGCGGCTCGCGCTGGCGGGGCCGGGCGGGCGCGCCTGACCGGGCCGCGGCCAGCACGGCCCGGTCAGGAGTAGTCGCGGAACGCGGGCCAGGCGCGCGGCCACGGCACCCGCAGGCCGGTCGCCAGGTAGAGGGGGACGCCTTGCTCGTCGTCGCTGACCCCGAGGCCGTTGCGGAACACCGCGACCAGCCGGACCCTGGCGAAGTACCGGCGAAGGAGCGGCAGGTAGCCGTTGACCGCGATCGCGGCCGTGTCCGGGGCCGGCGGCGGGCCCCAGAGCCAGAAGTTGTTCGCGCCGCTGTACGCCTGCGGCAGGCCGAGCGCCGGGCCCAGCCGGTCGATCGCGCCCGCCTCGCCGTAGTTGCCGGCCAGGATCGTCGTGCGCCGCCTCAGGCCGGACGGCAGCGCGCGGTACTCGCGGGCGACCAGCGCGACCTCCCTCGGCCAGCCGATCTCCTCGCCGAGGTCGTAATTGATCTTCTGCAGCGGGACCGCGCGCAGCGCCCCGGCCGGCAGCACCGGCAGCGCCGCCGGCAGCATGATGGCGGCCGACGCGACCAGCACGGCGCCGGCCAGCAGCGGGCGGGGCGCGCGGCCGGCGCGCCCCGCCCGCCGCTGGCTGGCCAGCCAGCGCCCGAACGGCACGCATCCGGCCGCGAGCAGGAACGCGTACGCCCCGCCCGCGTAGTACGGCTTGCCGCCGAGCGCGAACTGCAGCGCGATCGCGATCCCGCAGCCGAGCCCGACCGGGCGGAACCGCCGGCCCGCTTCGCTCCGCAGCGTCCAGGCCAGCCCGGCAACCCACAGCGGGGTCAGCGCCACCCCGGTGAACAGCACCTGGGCCGGCCAGTAGGTCGCCCGGTTGTGCCACGCCTGCCCCTGCAGCGCGCGGAACACGGCCAGCGCCGGCCAGCCGTGCGCCGCCTGCCAGATCAGGTCGGGGGCCGCGATCGCTGCGGCGATCAGTCCGCCGACCGCGAGGTAGCGGCTGCGCAGCAGCCGCCGGGCGCCGGTAGCCAGCAGGCCGGCGATGAGCGCGGCGATCAGGAACGCGATGTTCCACTTGGCCTCGCCGGCCAGTCCGGCGCACAAGCCGGCCGGCACCCACCAGCGCGGGTCGCCGCTGGCGACGAGCCTGGTCACCAGCAGCAAGGTGGCGGCCCAGAACACGAAGTCCGGCATCGTCGTGGTCAGCTCGTGCATCGCCGCCACGTACTCGGCGCAGCAGGCGGCGGACAGGCCCGCCATCACCTGGCCGGCCCGCCCGGCCCGCAGCTCGCGCGCGATCGCCGCGGTGAGCAGCACCATCGCGGCCAGCCCGAGCGCGGGCACCACGCGAAGGCCGATCAGCGAGTCGCCGCTGGCGATCGCCGACAGCCGCGCGATGAGCGCGACCATCGGCGGCTGGTCGACGTACCCGAGCGCCAGGTGCTGCCCGCAGGCCAGGAAGTAGAGCTCGTCGCGCACGTACCCGTACCGGTCGCTGACGGCCATTTCGAGGCCGAAAGCGGCAGCGGCGATCAGGCCGATGGCAAGCCGCGGGGCGCTGGCCCGCGGCGGGAGCGCGGCCGGCTCCGCCGCGGCGCGCGCCCGGGACGGGAGGGCTGCTGTCATGGCGCCATGGTGACCGCCGCCGCCCCCGCCGCGCCTCGGCCGCGCGGGTGAATTCCGGGCTCGGCCGCGCGGCCGATCCGCCGCCGGCGGCCCGGCCATACGATCATCTCGTGACGGGATCCGCGGCGCGCCCGCACGATCGCTGGCGGGACGCTGGCCTGGCGCTGGCCCTGGCCGCGGTCAACGTCGTCTCGGTGCTGCCCTACCGCGGCCGGCTCCACCCGTTGTGGCTGGCCATGCTGCTGGTCGTCGCGCAGGCGGCACCGCTCGCGTGGCGGCGCTCCCAGCCGGTCGCGGTCGGCCTGGTGGTCGGCGCGGCGCGGGTGAGCTACGACAAGATCGGGTTCGGGTTCGCACCGTTCCCGCTCGGCCCGGCCATCGCCTTCTACACGATCGTCGACCGGTGCGGCGCGGCCTGGCGGCGGATCGCGTGCGCGCTGGTGGCCGCCGGGATCGCGGTCTCCCAGACCGCGCCGGGGCACGCCCAGCCGTACGACTCGATCTTCCAGGTGCTGATCTTCTCCACCGCGTACGCGGCCGGCACGATGGCCCGCGCCGGCCGGGCCCGGCTGCGGGCGCAGGAGGACCGGGCGGACCGGGCGGAGGCCGAGCTGGACCGGCAGGCGGCCAGGGCGGCCGCGCAGGAGCGGGCCAGGATCGCCCGGGAGCTGCACGACGTGGTGGCGCACCACGTGAGCCTGATGGCCGTCCAGGCCGAGGCCGCCTCGGCGCTGCTGCCCGGCCACCCGGAGCAGGCCGGGCGCTCCGTGGCGGTGATCGGCGACACCGCGCGGCAGGCGCTGGCGGAGCTGCGGCGGCTGCTCGGCGTGCTGCGCGGCCCGGCGGAGCCGGCGCGGACCGCCCCGCTTGCCTCGCTGGCCGACCTGCCGGCCGTGCTCGACCAGGTCCGCGGCGCCGGCCTGGCGGTGGACCTGGAGGTGGCCGGCACCCCGTTCCCGCTCGCCCCGGGCATCGACCTGACCGCCTACCGGATCGTCCAGGAGGCGCTGACCAACACCCTCAGGCACGCCGGGACGGACCGGGCGGCGGTCTCGCTGCGCTACGAGCCGGGGTACCTCACCGTGCGGGTGAGCGAGCCGGCCGGGGCCGGCGGCGACCGGGCGGGCAGGGGGCTGCGGCGGTCCGCCGTCGCCTCGTCCGGGCTGGGCCTGGCCGGGATCGCGGAGCGGGTCGCGTCCTGCGGCGGCCACCTGACCGTGGGGCCGACCCCGGCGCACGGCTTCATGGTCGCCGCCCGGCTCCCGGCGTCGTGACCGGGCCCGCGGCGCGGCCCCCGGCCCCGGTCCGGGTCCTGGTCGCCGACGACCAGGAGCTGGTCAGGGCGGGGTTCTGCGTGATCCTCGACGCCGCGGACGGGATCACCGTGGTCGGCGAGGCCGGCGACGGCGCCGCCGCCGTGGAGCTGGCCGCCGCGCTCCGGCCGCACGTGGTGCTGATGGACGTGCGGATGCCCGGCATGGACGGGCTGGAGGCCGCCAGGCTGATCGGCCGGGGATCGGCCGGCCCGCCCAAGGTGATCATGCTCACCACGTTCGACATCGACGAGTACGTGTACGCGGCGCTGCGGGCGGGGGCCAGCGGGTTCCTGCTCAAGGACGCGCCCCGGGCTGACCTGATCGCCGCGGTCCGGGCGGTGGCGGCCGGCGACGCGCTGCTCGCGCCGTCGGTGACCCGCCGGCTCATCGAGGCGTTCGCCCGCCGGCCGGCCGAGCTGAACCCCGCCCCGTCGCGGCTGGCGGCGCTCACCGGGCGGGAGCGGGACGTGCTGCTGCTGCTCGCCCGGGGCCGCAGCAACGCCGAGATCGCCGCCGCGCTGGTGGTCAGCGAGGCGACGGTCAAGACCCACGTCGCGAACGTGCTGGCGAAGCTGGGCCTGCGGGACCGGGTGCAGGCCGTGATCCTGGCCTACGAGACCGGCCTCGTCGTCCCCGGTGACCTGCCGTGATCGCCAGCCGGCCGCAGCGGCCGGCTCACGGGCGCGATCCGGCGGCCGCCTCGCCGCTCACCCGCGCGGCCGCCGCGCGGCCGGCCGCTCACCCGCGCGGCCGTGCGGTCACGCGGCCGGAGGGCTCGGCGCCTCAGTGACGGTGATGATGACGCCCGGCGGGGCGCCGAGCGCGGCCAGCGTCCGGCGAGCCGCCTCGTCGATCTGGATCCGGGGCTCCGGCGGCGGCTCGGCCTCGTGGTAGGTGCCCGGGCCGTAGAACGCGCCGTACCGCAGCACGACGCCGCCGGCGTCCAGGACCATGCGCTCCAGGTCCGCGACGGCCTGGCCGCCCTCGCCGGGCAGCTCCCAGGCGACGCTCTGGGCCAGGAAGCTCCCGGCCCCGGCCTCCCGGGCCGCGGCGAGCAGGTTGCGGGTGCCCTCCCGGCGGATCCTGCTGTTCGCGGCGGCATGCCCGGCCAGCCGCGCCCGGTCGTCCGGCAGGTCGGTGAGCTGGTGGATCACGGCGCCCGGGCGGAACCGCCGGACGGCTCCGGCGAGCGCAGGGGCGTCGAAGGCGTCGCACACGACAGGTTCGGCGCCGAGCCGCTCCAGCAGGCCGGCCTTCCCCGGCGTCCGGGTCATGCCCGCCACCACGTGGCCCGCGGCGACCAGGAGCGGAACGAGGCGGACCCCGATCACGCCACTCGCCCCCGCCACGAAGATCCGCATGCGCCCCCTCCTGCCGCCGGGTCGCCTCGCCATCCGGGCCCTCACGCTACTCCCAGCCGGCCGGCGCCGGAGCCCGCGGCCGCGGCCAGGGCTGGCCCGGCGCACGTCGGCCCGGGGCCACGGGACGGCCGCCGGCCTGGTCAGGGTAGGTTCTGATCTCATGGCTGAACGCACGTGCATCCTGGTCACTGGCGGCGCGGGGTTCGTGGGGGCCGCGCTGGTGCGCCGGCTCGCCGCCAGCGGGTACCGGATCCGGGTTCTCGACAACTTCACGACGGGCGACCCCGCGCATCTGGCGGGCGTGGACGCCGAGCTGATCGAAGGCGACATCCGCGATCCGCGGGCGCTCGGCGCCGCGATCGCCGGGGCCGGCGCGGTCGTCCACCTGGCCGCCGCGGGGTCGGTGGTGATGTCGGTCGCGGACCCGGCGGCTAACTTCGACGTGAACGTGGTCGGCACGTTCCGAGTCCTGGACGCGGCCCGCCGGGCCGGGGCCGGGCGGGTCGTGCTCGCCTCCACCGGGGGAGCGCTCATCGGCGATGCGGCCCCGCCGGTGGATGAGCGGAGCCTGCCCAAGCCGATCTCCCCCTACGGGGCGAGCAAGCTCGCCGGCGAGGGGTACGCCCATGCGTTCGCCAAAGCGTACGGGCTGCGCACGATCTCGCTGCGGTTCGCGAACGTCTACGGGCCGTGGAGCGAGCGCAAGCAGGGCGCGATCACGCTGTTCTTCCGGGCGATCCACCGGGGGGAGCCGATCGTGATCTACGGCGACGGCACCTCCACCCGCGACTACCTCCACGTCGACGACATCGCCAGCGCCCTGCAGCTGGCGCTGGAGAAGGACGTGGCCGGGGGCACCGTGCTGCACATCGCCTCCGGCACCGAGACCTCGGTGAGCGAGCTGGCGGACCTGTGCCGCGCGGTCGCGGGCCGGCCGGACCACCCGGTGGAGTACCGGCCCAGGCGCCCGGGGGAGGTCGAGCGCAACTTCGCGGCCTACGACCTGGCCCGGCAGGTCCTCGGATACGAGCCGACCATCGGGCTGGCCGACGGGCTGCGGCGGACCTGGGAATGGTTCCGCGACGAGGTGTTCGCCCCGGCCGAGGTGAGCTGAGGCGCCGCGGTCCGTGACCGCCGGGGCTCGTGACCGCCGGGCTCGTGAGCGCCGCGGCCGGCGAAGCGCCGGGCGGCCCGTTGCCGCCCGGAGACGGCCCTCTAGACGGCCTCGGCCTCGTCGGCATCCGGCTCGCCGGGGAACACGTACCGGCCGGTCTCCAGCGACCAGTGGTAGTTCCCGCCCATCCAGGCGCGCAGGCCGTCCAGGTACCGCCGCAGGCCCGGCCCGGCGCCGCGGCGCACTCGAGCCTCGGCGGCCAGGTACCGGTCCACCTCCGCGTCATGCATGGCCGCCGCCGCCCGCAGCGCCTGGGTGACCGGCAGCCCGTGCTCGCGCGCCAGCACCGCGGGCAGGCTGTGCACCGCGACGCTGCGGGCCGCCTCCTTGGGATAGGACAGGATGTCGTTGGCCCAGCAGGTGACGTTGACAGCGATGTCGGTCACCGCCCGCACGTCCGCCCGGCAGTAGTCGCCGCCCGGCAGCTCGTAGCCGCCCGCCAGGTCGATCAGCGCCATGCAGGTCGGGACGGCGCCGCTGTGCCGTCGCATGTGGCGGTACTCGGCAAGCCCGGCCGGGGCGCCCTCGGCCCGGTGATCGGCCTCCCAGAACTGGGCGAGGAAGTAGCCGCGCACCGCGCTGACGAACCGGGACACCTGCTGGCCGGTCGCGAGCCCTGCCAGGCGGTCCATCAGGTCCCCGAGCGCGCGGGTGAACGGGCCGTCCCGGCCGGCCGGGCCCGCGGCGCCGTCGAGCACCAGGGTGAACGCGGTGACCGCGCGGGTCAGCCGCGTCAGGTCCGCCCCGTGCGGTGACTCGTCGCAGTACCGGTCATCGAACAGGAACAGCCATGTCTGCCAGTCGGCGAGCAGCTCCACGACCTCCGGGCTGGCCTCGGGCGCCGTCCGGGCGGCGAGCCGTCCCACCCGGGTCGCGGCGAGCCGTTCGGCCTCCGCCTCGCCGTCCGGCAGCCCCCACCGGACGGCCCAGCGGACGCTGTGCAGGTCGGCGGCGTCCGCGTGCGGGCTGATCCGGTTGCCGAACGGGCACCGGATCGCCGGGACAGGTAACCGGCCTGCCACGGCGGTCACCCCTTCGCCGTGCTGGCGGCAGCGCCCCCGGCGGGCGGGCCGATCCGGGCGAGAAGCAGCGCGACGTCGTCGCTGTGCCTGGCCGGCCGCGGCGTCTGGCTGAGCACGGTCGCGGCGAGCGCCTCCAGGTCGTCAGCCGGGCCCTGGCCGAGCACCTGGAGCAGGTGGCCGAGGTTGTGCTCGTCTCCGGCCTCTGCTTCGAGCAGGCCATCGGTGACCAGCGCGAGGACCGAGCCCGGCGGCACCCGCACGTCCGTCGCCCGGTAGCTGGCGCCGGCGTCCACGCCCAGCGGCAGGCCGGCCTCGCACCTGATGGCCCGCGGCTGCCGTCCCGGCTCGATGAGCACGGGCGGCGGATGGCCCGCCCGGCAGACCGCGATCCGCCCGGCCGCCGGATCGACCGAGGCGATGCAGCAGGTGGCGAACAGCGACCGGTCCGGATCGGCCTCCAGCGTGGCCAGCCAGCGGTTCGCGCGGGCCATCACCTCGGCCGCGCCGTGACCTTCGCGCGCGTACGCGTGCACGGCCGTCCGCAGGCGGCCCATCAGCGAGGCGGCGATCAGGTTGTGGCCCTGCACGTCGCCGATGACCAGGGCGACCTGGCTGCCGGAGAGCTGGACGGCGTCGTAGAAGTCCCCGCCGATCTCGATCCCGGAGGTGGCGGCCCGGTACCTGGTGGCGACGGACAGGCCCGCGGCGTTCGCCATCTGGCGCGGCAGCATGCCGTCCTGCAGTTCCCTCGCGATCGCCCGGTACGCCTCCAGCATGCGGGCCCGCTCCAGCGACTGGGCCAGCAGCCCGGAGAGCGTGTACAGCAGCGCCCGCTCCTCCACCGGGAACGCGTGCCGCGCGGGGAACCCGAACATGCACGCTCCGACGTTCCCGGCCGAATCGAACGCGGGCAGCGCCACCCACGCGCGCTGCGGGCAGTGCGAGGCCGCCTCCGCCAGCCGCGGGTAGTCCGCGGCGAGCGCCTCGGGGGACTCCACGTAAACGGGGACGCGCCAGTGGATGGCCGCCGACACCGGCGACGAGCCCGGTGACTCCAGGCTGGTGAGGAGCTCCAGGCACTTCTCGCCGAACCCGTGCGAGGCGACCGGCGTGAGGCGGCCGTCGGCCTGGGCGACGACGACGAAGCTGTCCGCGCCGCAGACGTGCAGGTTGTCCCTGGCGGCCCTGATGACGGCGTCGACGGTGACCGCAGAGGTGAGGGCGACCGTGAAGTCCCTGGTCCGCCGCGCGCGGTCGGCCAGCTCGCGCAGGTGCCGGTCCTCGGCGTCGCGGCGCGCGCGCTCGGCGGTGGTGTCGATGACCAGCCCCATCATGCGGGCCGGCTGGCCGTCAGCGCCGGGCGCGACCCGGCCGCGGGCCTGCATCGAGCGCAGCGAGCCGTCCGCGCCGCGGACCCGGTACTCGAGCTGGTAGTCGCCGCACGCGGCGGTCATGCGCGCCATCTCGGCGCGCACCTGCGCCAGGTCCTCCTCGGGAACCCGGGCGAGGAACGCGTCCATCGTCCCGACCTGCTGCTCGGCCATGCCGTGCATCCGGTAGGTGACCGGATCGCAGATCACCTCGCCAGTGGCGATCTCCCACGCGAAGAACCCGACGTCCACGCTGCTGGAGAGCGGCCGGAAGCTCGCCTGCCCGCCCGCCGCGGGAGCGGGCGCGCGCCCGTCGCTCACGTGGACGACCGGAACCGGGGGCGCGAACGCGGACGCCAGGCCCGCCCGCGCCACCTCGCGATCGTCCGCCATCCGCGCTCACCTTCACCGCCCGGCGCGGTCGCGCCCGAGCGCCACTGCCGCCACCGAGTGGTGTCACCCGCGCGCCGGCAGGTTCCGGGCAGCATGGCACAGTCCACGCCGACCTGGCTCAAGGATAGGCCGGCTGCGGGCTGCCGGGCAGGGGGCTTGCCCGGACTCTTCGCGAAATCCTCCGCCTGCGCGGTGGCTGCCCGCCCCGGAATGGCGGAGCGACGGCCATTTCTTGCCCCGGGCATGGCGAGCCGTTACGGTGCCGTCGTGGAATCACCAGGCGCGGGCCGGCCCGCGCGGCGCCCGGCCCGGCCCGCGGGGCCAGGCTCGCCGACGGCCCGCGAGGACCGCGTCGTCGGGCTGCTCAGGCAGGAGTGGGCGGCGCTCGCCGGCCTGCTCGCGGGGCTGAGCGACGAGCAGTGGGCGCGCCCGGCGCTCCCCGGCTGGGACGTGCATGACGTGGTCGCCCACCTGACGGGCATCGAGCGCCTGCTCTCCGGCGCGGCGCAGCCGCCGCTGCCCGAGGGCGCCGAGGCGGGCGGCCATGTCCGCAACGAGATCGGCCGGGTCAACGAGGCATGGGTGCTCGCGCTGCGCGGGCTGTCCCACGGCGAGCTGCTCGCCGCGTTCCGCGAGATCACGCGGGAGCGGCTCGCCGCGCTGAGCGCGATGTCCCCGGCGGACCTCGAGGCCCCGGCCTGGACCCCGGTGGGCAACGCGACGTACGGCCGGCTCATGCTGATCCGCGTGTTCGACTGCTGGATGCACGAGCAGGACATCAGGGCGGCTGCGGGCGTCCCGGGCCACGAGGACGGCGCGGTCGCCGAGCAGTGCCTGAGCGAGGTCGTCGCCGCGCTGGGCTACATCGTCGGCAAGCGAGGCCAGGCGCCCGAGGGAAGCTCGGTCCGGATCAGCCTCTCCGGGCCGATGGAGCGCGATCTGCTCGTCGCGGTCCGCGGGGGCCGGGCCGGCGTGGTGGACGCACTGGACGGCGAGCCGGCCGCGTCGCTGCGGCTGCCGTCCTCGCTGTTCCTGCGGCTGGCCGGGGGGCGCCAGGACCCGCGCCGCGCGCTCCCGGGGATCGAGCTCGGCGGCGACGAGGCCCTGGCGGAGAGGATCGCCACGCACCTGGCGTTCACGATCTGATCCCTGGCGCCCCCGGATCGGCCCGGAGCCCGGCGCCCGCCCCGGGCCGGGGCGTCACCGCCCGACGGCCCGGGCCATGAGCGCGATTCCCCGTGCCCAGGTGGCGAGCTGGTTCGCCGGGAGGAACGCGGTGCCGCTCTTCGTGTGGTCGTCCATCGGCACGATCACGTAGCGCTCGCGGCCGCGCGGGTCGATGAAGTAGATCAGCGAGGTGTGGATCACGTCGGCGTTCGGGCCCCTGGCCAGGACCTGGATGAGGTAGTCGCTCCAGATCCTCCGCAGCTCCCGCACCGGGCCGGTCAGGAAGTACCACGAGCCGATCGAATCGAGTCCCTCCGCGCGGGAGAAGGCCGCCACGTCGGAGACCTTGACGTGGTAGGGATTCACGTTCACCGCGACGAAGGCCACCCGCGCGGCGGCGGCGCCCAGGTCGCGCTTGGCGTCGACGAACTCCCGGGAGACGATCGGGCACAGGTCGGTGCAGTGCGGGTCCATGAAGGTCAGCACGACCGCCTTGCCCCTGAAGCTCGCCAGCGAGACCGGGTGCCCCGCCTGATCCGTGAGGGTGAACCCGGGCGCGGGCCGCACCGGCACGGTGGACAGCTGCATCAGCTCGGCGAGCGGGGTGCTCACGTCCGACGGGATGCCCGAGGGGCGCGGGAGCTGGACGGCGGCGGGCCGGCGGCCCGCGAGCGCGAACGCGAACACTGCCGCGAACGCCACTCCGGCGAGCACGGCCAGGGCCACGGCCGCGGCCATCCCGGTGCCGCGGCGGCCGCCGGGAGCGGGCGTGACGCCGCCCCGCGCGGCGCCGCCGGGTGCCGCACCGGCCTCAGCGCTGCTCGCGCTCTGGTTCACGTCTGCCGTCACGTCCGCGCCACCATCTTCCCGCCTCGGCGCCGGTGCCCGCCTGTCCAGTGATAGTAGGCCGCCACGCCCAGCGTGGCGAGCCCGGCCGGCCATGACGCGCCGGGGGACGGGGCGGCCTGGCCGCGCCCGGGCCGGCGGCGGCGCCGGCCGGCTCCCTGGTCTCGCCCGCCGACAGGCCGAGCGCGGCGGCGACGACAAGCACGCTTCCGGCGAGGCCGAACGCGGCCGGGTACGACACGGCGTCGACGAGGAAGCCGACGGCGACCGGGCCGGCGACCGTGCCGGCGTCCCCGGCCATCTGGTAGGCGGCCACCATCGTCCCGCCCTGACCGCCGAGCAGGTCGCCCACGATCGCCGCCGGGCCGACGTCGAGGAGCCCGGAGCCGGCGCCGATCAGCGCCAGCGCCGCGATGAACCCCCCGGGCGAGGGTGCCAGCGCGAGCGCCGCCATGCCCGCGGCGCTGGCCAGGCAGCCGGCGACCACCACCGGCCTGCGGCCGAGCGTGTCGGCGATCCGGCCGGCGGGCAGCAGCGCGGCGGCGTTGAGCGCCGCCACCACGCCGAAGCCGATGCCGGTCCAGGTGGCCGGCCGGTGCAGGACGTCCCGCACGAACAGCGGCACGATGGCGCTGCGCACTCCCATGACCGCGAACCCGTCCGCGAGGTTGGCCGCCGCGGCCGCGCGGTAGGCGCCGCTCCGCCACGCCGGCCCGGGCCGCGCGGACGGCCATCGCGGTCCGCGGCGGTCCGCCCGGGGCTCCCCGGCCCCGCCGCCTCGGCCGCCCGCGCGGCCACCGGGCTCCTTCCGGCGGGCGGCGCCCCGGTGCCCGGCCTGGCCGCCCGGGATCACGGCGGCGATCAGGGCGGGGATCAGCAGCATGCCGCCGTAGATGAAGAACGGCGCCCGCAGCGACCACGCGGCGACCAGCCCGCCGATCGCGGGGCCGGTGATCCCGCCGAGCAGGAACCCGCCCGAGTACAGGCCGCTCGCCCGCCCGCGCAGGCCCGCGGGCACGCTGCGCAGCAGCAGTGCCTGCGCGCTCACGCTGAACGCCGCGGACCCGAGCCCGCCGACGCCGCGCAGCACGATCAGGCCGGCGAACGACCCGGAGAAGCCGGCGGCGGCGCTGCTCGCCGCGACCACCGCGATGCCGGCGGCCATCGTGGCCCGCTCGCCCACCCGGTCCGCCAGGCGCCCGGCGGGCAGCGCCCCGAGGATGCGCGTCAGGGCGAACGCGCTGATCACGCCGGCCGCCGCCGCCGTGCTGACCCCGAACTGCCTGGCGAACGCGGGGATGGCGGGCGCGACGATCCCGTAACCGAGCGCGACGGTGAAGGAGACCGAGCTGAGTGCCACCACCTCGCGGGGCATGTCCCGGAACGGGCCGCGGCGGGCGATCGCGCCGCCGCCCCCGGCGCTCATCCGGGTCCCGCGTCCCGGCCTCCGGCCGGCACGCCAGGGGAGCGGGCTGGGCGGGGCACAGGGGCATTGTGCCAGGGCAGGGTAAGGCGCGGCCGCCTGCCGCGCCCGGGGCGATCCGCAGGGCGGGCGGGCCGGGCCGCTGGCGGCGCGAGCGCGGTGGCATGGGGGCGGCTCCGGGGTGCTCGTGGTCGATCAGGCCGACGCGGAGCGCCGCCATGAGCGCCTGCGCGCGGTTCGCCACGCCGAGCTTGTCGTACAGGCGCGACACGTACGTCTTGGCCGTGGAGTGGCTGATGAACATGGCGTGCGCGATCTCAGGGACCGTCAGCCCGCTCCTGAGCAGGCCGAGCACCTCCGCCTCGCGTGAGCTCAGCGACAGCGCCGCCTGGGCTTCCCGGCGCCGGGCCAGCGCCCTCGCCAGGCCGGAGGCGGTGAACGACCCGGCCGCGACGGCCGAGTGGCGGATCGCCGCGACGACCTCGTCCATCGGCGCGAACTTCGCGACGAACGCCGAGGCACCGGTCTCGAGCGCGCGGAACAGCAGGTCATCCTCGCCGCGGGAGGTCAGCATGACGATCCCGAGGTGACCGTGGCGGGCACGCAGGTCCCGGGCCAGGCTCAGGCCGTCGCCGTCGGGCAGCATCGCGTCGATGGTCACCACGTCCGGGCGCGCCTGCTCTACCAGGGCGTGCGCCTCGGCCGCCAAGGCGCACTCGCCGACGATCTCGATGTCCGGATGCGCGAAGAGAAGCTGGCGCAGGCCGAACCTGGTCAGCGTGTGGCCATCAACGATGGCAAGGCCGATGCTCACCGTCCACCCCCCCAGGTCGCGGCCCGCCTCGGCCCGCGGCCGCGCGGGCCTGCCATCCGGCCTGACCTGCGCGTTCCGCGGATCCAAGTGCCTAGAGTAGACGTTGGACCGATAAGCCCGGTTTGCAGTCGCCTCCGAATCGTTATGAGTCCGTTATCTCACCAGTGGCAACCCGCTGCCGCCTTCGCACGTACAGGACGCCGGCCGGCGGGTCGGACGCCCGGAGCTCCCAGGCGTGGTCGGACCTGAGCCGGACGGCCAGGCCGGACGACGGCGGCACCAGGACGCACCCGGCGCCCGCCAGCCCGCGAGCCAGGTCGCCGCGCCCGGCGATCACGCGCTCCAGCGCGAGGAGCCTGCGCCTGCCGTAGAGCGTGTTCCGGGTGTCCAGCGAGACGAGCACGTCGGGCCGGGCCAGGATCAGGTAACCGCCGATCAGGTCGGTGCTGAACACCTTGCACCCGCGCGGGATGTCGCCGGCGATCGTGACCGGGTACTTCGCGAGGTCAGGCCGGCCGATGTGGGCCAGGCTGGGCAGGGCCACCACGGCGAGCGCGGCGAGTCCGGCCGCGCCGCACCGGCGGAACATGGTGCACCGGCTGCGCGCGTACCGGAGCACCGCCGGGCCCGGATCCGACAACGCGGAGGCCACGGTCGGCACTGCGATCAGCGCCAGGAACGGCAGCATCCTGATCGCGAGCGCCGAGCTGGCAGCGGCCACTCCTAGCGCCGCGGCCAGCGGCGCGTCGCGGCGCCGCACGGCCACGGCCAGCGCCCACATCCCGATCAGCGCCGTGATGTCGTCGATCGGGCTCGCGGGGTTGAAGGGCTGCCACTCCACGATGAGCCCGGCCGAGTCGGCCTGGACCTGCGCGGTCTGGCCAATGACGCCAGTGCCGTAAGGGCTGAGGAAGGAGCCGGCGAGCGAGGCCGACGCGGCCGCCAGGCACCACAGCGCCGCGCGGCGGCAGCCGAGGGCGAGCAGCGCCAGCGCGGCTGCGGCCGCCACCGCGACGCCGAGCAGCGCCCCTGCGTGCAGGTTGACCCACAGCGCCGACAGCCCGCCGGCGGCGGCTACGAGCCGCCACGAGCCCCCGGCCGAGGTGATCCGCCGCAGCAGCAGGACGAGCAGCAGGAACGCGACGTAGTCGGCGAGCTGGGGCCGGGCCGTCAGCCAGCCGACCAGCAGCGGCGACGCCAGCAGCAGGCACGCCCCGGCCACGACCGGGCTGGCGCCGAGCCGGCGGGCCAGCAGCAGCGCCTGTCCCGCGATCGCCATTGCGAGGGCCGCGCAGGCCCAGGCGACTGCCGGCAGGCCCCCGATGCGGTACGTGAGCGCGAGGCCGACGTTGAACCCCCAGGAGTTCAGCGTCCACGGCCGGCCGGCCACCGTCCAGGTGAACGTGTCGGTGGCCGGAATCGCCCCGCGGGAGAAAGTGATCAGGCCGGCCCGGATCTGCCAGAAGGTGTCGGCCTCGGCCAGGGTCCCGGCCCGCAGCACGGGGACCGGCGCGAATGCCAGCCACGCGGTGAGCCAGGGCCTGCGCGCCGCCCCGGCGCGGAGAGCGCGCAGCGGCCGGGCCGCCGCCCGCGTGAGGCGGATCGCGGGGCGGCCGCCGTCGGCCCGGGGGTGGCCGCCGGCCAGGTGGCCCGGGGCTCGCGCGACGGGCGCGGCCGCATGGCGGGCCGGGCCGGGCAAGGTCACGGCCTACCTGCCGGGGCCGGCCATGGCCAGCATCCCGATCAGCGCGCCGCCGAGCAGGAACGGCCCGAACGCCAGGTGGCCGCGCAGGGTGACCCGGCGCAGCGCGAGCAGGATCACGGCCGCAGCGCCGGCGAGCAGGAAGGCCAGGGCCGCACCCGCGGCGACGACTGGCCATCCCAGCCAGCCGAGGGCCAGGCCGACCAGGCCCGCGAGCTTCACATCGCCACCGCCGACCTGCCCGGGGCGCAGCACGCCGAGCAGCAGCAGGCCGCCCGCCAGCGCGAGCCCGCCGAGCAGCGCCCGGGCCAGCGGCCAGGCCTGGTGGCCGAGCACGGCCGCGAGTCCGAGCAGCGCGATCATCACCGGGACCGCGGGCAAGGTCAGCCGGTCGGGCAGCCGCTGCGCCGCGGCGTCGATCGCGGCCAGCGCCACCCCGATCGCCCCGAGGAAGGCGAACGCCGGTGCCGCCGGCTCCCCGGCGAACCTGCCCAGCAGCAGCGCGAGCACCCCTGCGGTCACGAGCTCGAGGACGCCCGGGCGCCCGAGCCACGCGCCGCATCCTCCGCATCGGGCGGCGAGCCACCGGCCCAGCGGCGCCCCGCAGCGAGTGCAGGCCCGCCGGTCGGGATCGCCGGGCGGCACCGAGAACCGGAACACGGCGCCGCGCAGCGCGGCTCCGGCGCCGGCGCCGGCCACCGCGCCGGCCACCGCCCAGGCGATGTCCATGTCGCCCGACCATAGGGCCACACCAGGCCCGGAGCGCGGCGGACCGCAAGATCTGGCCGCCCGGCGCCTGGTGCCGGCCGTTGGGGGGACCCGCCGGCCGGACGGGTGGTTTCGGCCGCCGTCCGACCAGAATCCCCGCCGGCCGCTTCCGGGATCACGCCCGGCGTGTGAGTCTCACCGGGCAGCAGCGCCGGGCGGGATGGCGGTGCCACGGAGGAAGGGGCTGAACCGATGCGCAAATCCCTCGTCGCCGCGGCGAACTGGCTCGCCGCGCGGTCGCGCCGTGACGAGCGCGGGGCGACCGCCGTGGAGTACGGCCTGATCGTCGCGCTGATCGCCGCAGTGATCATCGCGGTGGTGGCGATCCTCGGCAAGCAGGTCAGCGACGCGTTCTCGACTGTCGTCGCGAACATGTGACGGCCGGGCGGGAAGTCAGGGGCACGACGCGGAGGGAGGAGGACCAGATGCCCGGTCTGCCGGAGGCCGTGCGCTCGGCGGCGGCGCGGCTGAACCGTGACGAGCGCGGGGCGACCGCCGTGGAGTACGGCCTGATCGTCGCGCTGATCGCCGCAGTGATCATCGCGGTGGTGGCGATCCTCGGCCAGCAAGTCAGCGACGCGTTCTCGACCGTCGTCGCCAACATGTGACCGCCGACGGACGGCGCGGATGACACGGCCATGCGCATCCACGGCCACGCGGCGCGTGGCCGGGCGGTCACGGCCCGCCGTCGCGGGCCACGGGCCCGGGGGTGACCGCGGGGCGGCCGCCGTCGAGTTCGCGCTGCTGCTCCCGGTGCTGCTGCTGATTGTCTTCGGCCTCATCGACTTCGGCCGCGCCCTCAACGCGCAGATCACGCTCACCCAGGCGGCGAGGGAGGGGGCGCGGCTCGATGCGCTCGGCCAGAGCGCCCAGGCGGTGGTGCAGCGCACGATCACGGCGGCGACCGGGCTCGGCCTGACCGCGGGCGACGTGACCGAAACGCAGGCCTGCGCCCCCGGTGCCGGGCCGTCCGCCGACGCGGATGTCCAGGTGAGCTACAGGTTCACCTTCATCACGCCGGTCGCCGCGATCTCCACGCTCTTCGGCGCCTCGGCGATCGGCGGGCCGGTCACCATGACCGCGCGGGGGGTCATGCCATGCGAGACCTGATCCGCTGGCTCGCACGCCGCGGGTCCGGGCGCGACGAGCGCGGCGTGACGGGCGTGCTCGTCGCCGTGCTCATCGGCGGCGGCGTCCTGCTCGGCGTCGGCGCGCTCGTCGTCGACGTGGGCCAGGTCTACCAGAACCGGGCCGAGCTGCAGAACGGCGCCGACGCGGGCGCCCTCGCCGTCGCCAGGACGTGCGTGCTGGCGACCTGCGACGCGAGCACCAGCGGCACCGGCACCGCGGCGTCCTTCGCCGACGGCAACGCCTCCGCGCTGACCGGCGGCAGCGCCACGGTCGACGCGGTGTGCGGCTACGACGCGCAGGAGCCGCTGGCGCTCCCGGCGTGCTCGCCGGCGACGGGGACGACGGGGTCGATCACCGACTGCCCCGCCAACCCGGCCGGGGTGAACTACGTCGATGTGCACACCTCGACCGGCTCCCCGGGCGGCCTGCTGCCCCCGGTCTTCGCCCGGACCCTGCTCGGCAACCAGAACTACGACGGCACGAGGGTGTTCGCGTGCGCCCAGGTCGAGTGGGGGGCGTCCACGCAGAGCAACTCACTGGCGCTGACCATCTCCTACTGCGACTGGCAGAGCCTGACCGGCGGCAAGTTCGACACGCTGATCCCGGTGTACCTCAAGGGAAAGGCCAAGCCGTGCAGCGGGCCGGCGGGCAGCAACCTGCCGGGCGGCTTCGACTGGCTCCGGACGACCAGCTCCACCGTCTGCACGGCGGTCATCGACCTGTCGACCGACACGACGTACAACAACACGGGCAACAACGTGTCCGCGGCGTGCAAGCAGGCCCTGGAGAGCTACATCGACTCCTACAACGCGGGCAAGCCGGTCACCGTCTTCATCCCGATCTTCGATGCCACCAGCGGGCAGGGCAGCAACGCCACCTACACGATCATGGGCCTGGCCGGGTTCGTGGTGACCGGCTACGCGAACCTGCCGGGCGGCGGGAACCTCGGGCCCAAGAGCTACGGTCCGGCCAACACGCTCTGCCTGTCCAGCGCCCCGTGCGTCGAGGGCTACTTCACGCCGGGAATCGACCCGGTCGGCGGCATCGGCCCGGGCCCGGGCTTCGGCGCGTACACGCTCAAGCTGACCGGCTGACCGGCTGGCCGGCGCAGGGGCCACTGTCGGACCGAGCGGATCGGAGAAGAGGACACTTGACCCGTCGCATCCTGACGATCATCCTGGCGATCGCGCTCGCGGTGCTCGGCACCGGCGCCGTACTGCTCTACGTCGGGCAGGCGGACCAGCGGGCGCTCGCCGGGCAGCGCGCCGTGGCCGTGCTCGTCGCGACGCAGCGGATCCCCGCGGGCACCCCGGCCGGCACGGCGTTGCGGGACGGCATGCTGTCACGCCAGGAACTGCCGGCCCGGTCGGTCCCCGCCGACGCGGTGCGCGCGCTCACGCCCCGGCTGGCCGCCCTGGTCGCGAGCGCGGACATTCCCTCCGGCGAGCTGCTGCTGCGGCCCATGCTCGGGACCGCCGCGGCCGCCGCCAGCGGCATCGCGATACCCGCCGGGGACATCGCGGTGACGATCGCCCTGTGCGTACCGCAGGCGGTCGCCGGTTACGTCTCGCCCGGGTCGCAGGTGGCGGTCTTCGACACCGTGGTCGTCAGCGGCGGCGCGAACGGCTCGTGCGGCGGCGCCACTGGTCAGGCCGGGGCCAGGGGCCAGGTCTACACCAGGATCGTGCTCCCCAAGGTGACGGTCCTGGCGATCGGGCAGGCACCCGCGTCCCCCTCGGGCTCCTCGCCGGCCAGCGCGGCCTTCTCCAGCGCGAGCCAGGGCGCCCCGAGCGCGAACGGCACCGTGCTGGTGACCCTCGCCGTGGACCAGTCCGACGCCGAGCGGGTCATCACCCTGGTGGAATCCGGGCTGCCCTACCTCGCCCTGCTCGGCCAGTCCTCGGTGACCGGCCCGGACCACCGCATCGTCCCGCTGTTCCCGCCGTTCAAGTAAGGAAGACCCATGCCCATCCTCTGCGGGCAGGCCGCCGCCGGAGTGCTCGCCCCGTCGATCGGCGGCCAGGTGCGGGAGGCCGGCACCCTGCAGGACGCGGCCCGCATGGTCGAGGAGGATCCCGCCGAGACGCTCGTGGTGATCGGCCCGGACGCCCCGATCGGTGACGCGCTGGCCTTCGCCTCGACGCTGCGCTTGCACCGGCCTGCCGTGGGGGTCATCCTGGCCAGGGACCAGGTGGACGTGGCGCTGCTCACCCACGCGCTGCGCGCCGGCGTGCGCGAGGTGGTCCCCGCGGACGACCCGATGGCGCTGGCCGCCGCCTGCCAGCGCTCCGGCGAGGTGTCAAGGCGGCTGATCGGCGCGGCCGGCCCCGACGCGCCGGCCCCGCCGGGCCGGGACGGCCAGGTGGTCACGGTGTTCGCCGCCAAGGGCGGCTGCGGCAAGACCACCTTCGCCATCAACCTCGGGGTCGCGCTCGCGCGGGACGCCGGCCTGCGAGTGTGCGTGGTCGACCTGGACCTCGCGTTCGGCGATGTCGCGATCAGCGTCCAGCTGGAGCCAGCGCGGACGGTCGTGGACGCCCTGCCGATGGCCGGCCACCTGGACCGGACGGGCGCTTCGTCGCTGCTCACCCGCTACCGGCCCAACCTCGACGTGCTGCTGGCGCCGGTGACTCCCGGCGACGCGGAGAAGATCCCGCCGTCCCTGGTCACCGAGCTGCTGGGCGTGCTGCGCGGGCTGTTTGACTACGTGATCGTCGACACTCCCGCCCAGTTCAGCGAGCATGTGCTGACCGCGATGGACGCCTCGGCCCACCACGTGCTGCTCACCACCCCCGACGTGCCCGCGCTGAAGAACCTGCGGATCACTCTCGACATGCTCGACCTGCTCTCGTACCCGAGGCAGATCCGCTCGGTGGTGCTCAACCGGGCGGACTCGAAGGTCGGGCTGGGCCTGGACGACGTGGAGCGGGTGGTGCGCTGGCCGGTCGCCGCCCACATCCCGTCAAGCCGGGACGTGCCGGTCTCGGTCAATCGGGGCGAGCCGCTGGCGCTCTCGCATCCGGGGCACCCGGTCAGCCAGGCCATCGGCAAGTTCGCGCGGCTGCGGCTGACCGCGGCCGGGGACCCGGCCGCGGTCAGCCGCAGCCGCGGAAGGGCGCGTGGCAGGAGGCGGATGGCATGAGCTTGTCGGACCGGCTGGCGCAGCGGATGCCGCCGGCGACCCAAGCCGCGCGAGAGCTGCCCGGCGCTCACCGGCGCCGGCCCGCTGACCCGTTCGCCGCCCTGAAGCGCAGCGTCCACGAGGGCCTGCTCGAGGTCCTCGGCCCCAAGCTCTACGATGCCCACCTCGACCAGCACGAGCTGGAGGTGCAGGTCACCCAGACCCTGCAGGCGGTGCTGCAGCGCGACGAGACCCCGCTCACGGTCGCCGACCGGGCCAGGATCGCCCAGGAGGTGGCGGACGAGGTCCTCGGGCACGGCCCGCTCGAGCCGTACCTGCGGGACCCGGAGATCTCGGAGATCATGGTCAACGGCCACGACCAGATCTACGTCGAGCGCGGTGGCCGCCTCTATCCGGTCGCGGCGGCCTTCGCGGACGAGGCGCACCTGCGCCGCACCATCGACAAGATCGTGGCGAGGGTCGGCCGGCGGGTGGACGAGTCGAGCCCCATGGTGGACGCCCGGCTTCCCGACGGCAGCCGCGTCAACGCGGTCATCCCGCCGATCGCGCTCGACGGCTCGCTGCTGACGATCAGGAAGTTCGCCGCCGACCCGTTCACCGTCGAAGACCTCATCGCGTTCGGCACCCTGACCCCCGAGGTCGCCGACCTGCTCGCCGCCTGCGTGCGCGGCCGGCTCAACATCCTGATCGGCGGCGGCACCGGCTCGGGGAAGACGACAACGCTGAACGTGCTGTCGTCCTTCGTGCCCGCGGACGAGCGGATCGTCACCATCGAGGACGCCGCGGAGCTGCAGCTGCGCCAGGAGCACGTGCTCCGGATGGAGTCCAGGCCCCCGGGGCTGGAGGGCGCCGGCCGGATCACCGTCCGGGACCTGGTGCGGAACTCGCTGCGGATGCGCCCCGACCGCATCATCATCGGCGAAGTCCGCGACGGCGCGGCGCTCGACATGCTCCAGGCGATGAACACCGGCCACGACGGCTCGCTGACGACCCTGCACTCGAACTCGCCCCGGGACTCGCTGGCGCGGCTGGAGACGATGGTGCTGATGGCCGAGATGGACCTGCCCCAGCGCGCGATCCGGGAGCAGATGTCCTCGGCCATCAACCTGATCATCCACCAGGCCAGGCTCAAGGACGGCAGCAGGCGGATCACGCACATCGCCGAGGTCGACGGCATGGAGGGCGATGTGATCACGCTGCTCGACGTGTTCGCCTTCGATTTCCGGGCGGGCGTGGACGAGGAAGGCCGGTACCGCGGGACGCTCCGCGCCACCGGGCTGCGCCCGCGGTTCCTCGAGACCCTGGCCGACCGCGGCGTCCACGTGCCCTCGTCGGTGCTCGGGCCGGCCGAACGCAGGTCGATCACCGGCACGTGGGGCGGGCGGTGAGCCGGGCCCGCCGGGCGCCCGCGGCCCGGGCGGCCGCCGCGGTCACCGTGGCCCTGGGGCTCGCCGTTCCGGGCGCCGCCGTACTCGCGTTCCGGTTCGCCGAGCCGGCGGCCCGGGCCGCGCGCGCCGTCCTGGCCGTGCACGCCGCCCGGGCGCCGCGGGTCGCGATCGTGCTGATCGACACGAACATCTCGCCGCCGGCCGCCCGGCTGGCATCGGAGCGGCGCGAGGCCACAGCCTACGTCCGGGCGCTGCCGCCGGGTGCCGAGGTGGGGCTGATCACCTTCGGCGATGGCTGGCGCCTTGTGCTCGCCCCGGCGTCCCGGCGCTCCCTGGCGATCTCCAGCATCGCGGCGGTCCGGCCCGCCGGGTTCTCCTCGCAGGGGATGGCGGGCGCGCTCGCCGGCGCAGTCGCGGAGATCACCCGGCTCGGCGCCGCGGCGTCCAGCCGCCTGCTCCTGCTGTCGGACGGGGAGATGCTCACCCAGCCGCCGCCTCCGGTCACGATCCCGGTCGACGTGGTGAGCGCGCCTGATGACCACCAAGACGACTACCTGGTCAACGTCCGCCAGGTAGCCATCGCCAGCCACGGCCGGCGCGTGGACCCGGGCGGGGTCGCCCGGCTGGCAGAGGCGTTCCCCGCCGCCCCCGGGCCGCTGGGGGCGCCGGGCTCGCCCGGCCCGGCCTCGCCGGGCGGCGGGCACGGCCGGCCGGCGGCCGTGGCGGGCGCCCCGGCAGGCGTCCCGCTCCCGGTGATGGCCTGCGTGGTCTTCGTTGCCCTGCTGTTCTTCGCGGTCCTCGCGCTCCGGTCGCTGCGGCCGGGCGGCCGCTCCCGGCTGGCCCGCCAGATCGGCCGGTACGGTCCGAGCGGCCTCGCCCCCGCCGGCCGGCCGGAGGGCAGGACGGAGGGGAGGCTGGCGCGGCGGGCGATCGCCCTGACGTCCCGGCTGCTCAGAGCCCGCCACGCGGAGCCGCTGCTGGCACGGCGCCTGGAGAGCGCGGGCATCATCCGGCCGCCGGCTGAGTGGGCGCTCCTCGGCGTCAGCGTCAGCGTCACCCTCGCGGCGGTGCTGGCGCTCCTCCTCGGGAACCTGATCGTCGGCGTCGTGGCCGGGCTGGCCGCCGGATGGGCGGGCATGCGCCTGCTGCTCAGCGTCAGGATCGCGCGCAGGAGGACAGCGTTCGACGAGCAGCTGCCCAACGTGCTCCAGCTGCTCGCCAGTTCGGTGCAGTCCGGCTTCTCCCTGCCGCAGGCGCTTGACGCGGTCGTGCGGGAGGACGCCCAGCCGGCCTCCGGCGAGTTCGCCAGGGCGCTCGCCGAGTCCCGCATCGGGGTGGACCTGGCGGACGCGATGGATGCCGTCGCTGCCCGGCTGGGGTCGTCCGACCTGCGCTGGGTCGTCATGGCCGTGCGGATCCAGCGTGAGACCGGCGGCAACCTCGCGGAGGTGCTGCGGAACACGGCGGCGACCATGAGGGAGCGCGCCTACCTGCGGCGCCAGTTCCGGACGCTGAGCGCGGAGGGCCGCCTGTCCGCGTACATCCTGCTCGCCCTGCCCGTGCTCGTCGGCGCCTGGCTGTTCTACTCGGACCCGTCCTACATGCGGCCGCTCTACCTCACCTTCCTCGGCCTCGCCATGCTCGCCGGGTCCGGCCTCCTGATCGTGATCGGCGCGATCTGGATGCGCAACCTGGTGAAGGCGGAGGTGTGAGGTGTCCGGCTCGGTCCTCCTGCTGACCGGCGCGGGATGCATCGCGGTCGCCATCGCGCTGCTGGCGTCCGGGCTGGCGCCGGCCGCGCCGAGATCCCGCGCGGTGGCGGAGGCGCTGCGGTCGATCGAGCGGCACTACGGCCACGGGGAGGCCGCGGGCCCGCCCCGGGGCCGGTCACGGGCCCTCGAGCTGCCGGGCTGGGCCCGCTCCCTCGCCATCCGGCTGTCCCCGTCCAGCGTGGCCGCCACGCTCCAGCGCAGGCTGGACCTGGCCGGCAACCCCGCGGCGTGGACCGCAGACCGGATCCTCGCGCTGAAGGGCCTGGCGCTCCTGGGCGGCGCCGGGCTCGGCGTGCTCTACGGACTGCACAGCCCCGGCGTCGCGATCGCGTGCGCGGCAGCCGGGGGGGCGGCGGGCTTCTACCTGCCCGACATCCTCCTGTACAACGCGGGCATCAAGCGGCAGGCGCGGATCCTCGCCGCGCTCCCCGACGCCATCGACCTGCTGACGGTCTGCGTGGAGGCCGGGCTCAGCTTCGACGCCGGGCTGGCGCAGCTGGCCAGGAACAGCGGCGGCCCACTGGCCGAGGAGTTCGCGCGCAGCCTGCAGGAGATGCAGATCGGCAGGTCGCGGGCCGAGGCCCTGCGCGGCATGGTCGCCCGGACCGCGGTGCCCGACCTGCGCACGTTCGTCTCCGCCGTGGTCCAGGCCGGCGAGCTTGGCGTGCCGGTGGCGCGGGTGCTCCGCGAGCAGGCGACCGAGATGCGGGTCAAGCGCCGCCAGCGCGCCGAGGAACGGGCGCAGAAGGTGCCCGTGAAGATCATGCTGCCGCTGATCCTGTGCGTCTTCCCGGCCCTGCTGGTGATCATCATCGGCCCGGGCATCATACTCATCGCCCACTCGCTCTTCGGGTACGCCGGCTAGATGGCCGGCGCCCAGGCCCGCGGGTCGGGCACCGCGCCCCGGCCCGACATCGGCCGGGTGGTCATGGTGCCCGCCGCGAGCGCCATGATCCTGCTCGACGTGCGCGCCCTGCTCGGCGCGCGGTCCCCGCTCGGCGCGCAGGGCGGCGCGGCCGGGGCCACAGCCGTGCTCGGCGTGGCCGGCGCCGTCCTGGCGGGCGCCTTCTACGCCCAGGTCGCCTGGTGCTACCTGCGGCGCGGGCCGGCGACCGCCTCCAGTTCCTCGCCCGCGGCGCGGATCATCGCAGTGGCCGCCACTGTCGCGCCGTTCGCCTTCCCCCTGCTGGCGGGCCGGCCGCCGTCGGCGGCCAGGCAGTTCGCCGCCGACGCCCTGCTGGTCGCGGGCACGGCGTGGGCCGCCTGGTCGCTGCACTGCCTCGGCCGCAACCTCTCGGTGGTCGCGCAGGCGCGCGCGATCGCCGACCGCGGGCCGTACCAGTGGGTGCGGCACCCGCTCTACACCGGGGAGCTGGCCTGCTCCCTTGGCCTGGCGCTGGCCGCGGGCACCGCCCCGGCGTGGGCGCTCTGGCTGGCCCTGGCCGCGATGCAGGCCGCCCGCGCCCGCGAGGAGGAGCGAGTGCTGCTCGCCGCGCTGCCGGGGTACCGCGGCTACCGGGCCCGGACCGCGGCCTTCCTGCCGGGCCTGCTCTGACCATGGCGGCGGTGCGGGCGGCGGCGGTGCGGGCGGCGGCGGTGCGGGCGGCGGCGGTCCGGGCAGCGGCGGGCCCGCAGGCGCGCGGGGGCGCGGGATGGCTGCTCGCGGCCGTCTCGCTGGTGCTCGGCGGAACCCTGCTGTATTCCCGGCTGCTGTGGAGCGATGCCTTCTACGACCTGTACGCGGGCAGGTGGGTGGCCGCGCACGGGATCCCGCGGGTGAACGTCCTGACGGTCGCCGCCCGGGGCGCGCCCTGGATCGACCAGCAGTGGCTGGCCCACCTCCTCTACTACGAGACGTGGCGGGCGGGCGGCTACCCGGCGCTGGCCATGCTGTCATCGGCCCTGGTGACCGGGGCGTTCGCGGCGCTTGGCCGGCTGATGCTGCGCGAGGGCGTGCCACCCGCCCGGATGTTCGCGTGGACGCTGGCCGCCTTCGCGGCGTGCCTCGGGAACACCGAGGTGCGCGCGCAGAGCTTCGGGTACCTGTTCCTCGCGCTCACGATCTGGCTGCTTGCGGCCGATCGCGGCTGCGCGCGCCCTCGCCGGCGGACCTGGCTGCTGGTGCCGGTCCTGGTCGCGTGGGCCAACACCTACGGGTCGGCGCCGCTCGGAGCTGGCCTCGCCGTCGCCTACGCCGGGTACCGCGCGGCGCGGGGCGCGGCGCACCGCGATCGCGGGGCGGTGATCGCGTACGCGGTCCTCGGGGCGCTCGCGGTCGGCTCGGTGGCATGCTGCCCCTACGGGGCCGGGATCGCGGCGTACTACCGCCGCTTCCTCGGTGGCTCCCTGGTCGCCCGTTACGACAGCCAATGGTGGCCGCCGCGACTGAGCAACCCGTGGGACTGCGCCTTCTTCAGCCTCATGGCGGCGACCGCCCTCGCCGTCGCGCTCGCCGTGAGGCGCGGCACCCGGCCGGATCCGCTGCTCGCTAGCCTGGCCGCGATCCTGCTCGCGCTCGCGTTCACGACGAGCAAGGACATCGCCTGGTTCGGCTTCGGCGGCAGCCTGCTGGCCGCAAGCACGCTCGCCCGCGCCGGGGGCGCGCCTGGCCCGCAGCCCGGGACGGTCTTCCGCCGCGCCGTCGCCGGGACGCTCGCTACGGGCGCGCTCGCCTGCGCGGTCACGGTCGCGCGCACGCCCGGCCGGACGTTCGAGGCGGGCGTACCGTCGCGCGCGGTGGCCGTCGCGGCGAGGCTGGCCAGGGCCGATCCCGCCGCGCGCGTGCTCGCCGACGAGTGGACCGGCACCGCGCTGCTGTGGCTGGACCCGGCCGCCGTCGGCCGGGTCGGCTTCGACATCCGGCTGGAGCAGTACCCGGCGGCGGACCTCCGGGCGCTCTACGCGTTCATGTTCGCCACCGGCCCGGGCTGGGATCGCCTGGCGGGGGGATACGGGATCATCGTCGCCTCCCGGCGGAGCTGCCCGCGGCTGGCCGGGGCGCTGCTCCGCCTGCCGGGCTGGCAGGTGGCCTATTCCGGCCCCGACGGCGTCGTGGCCGAGCGTCGGCGGCCGGGGTGATCCCCGCCAGGCCACGGCGTCGGCGGGACGGGGCGCCTGGCCGGGACGGGGCGCCTGGCCGGGACGGGGCGCCTGGCCGGGACGGGGCGCCTGGCCGGCGCGGCGCGGCGACATGGGTGATCGCGGCAGCGTCCCTGGCAGCCATCGCGAGCGCCATGCTCTCGCGGCGGCTGCTCACCGACAGTTACTACGACCTGTACGCCGGCCGGTACGTGCTCGCCCACGGGATACCCCGGGTGAACGTGGTGACGGTCACCGCGCGCGGCGCGCCCTGGATCGACCAGCAGTGGCTGGCCCAGGCCGCCTTCTACGCCGCGTGGGCGGCCGGCGGGTACCGGGCGCTGGCGCTGGCCTCGGCCGCGCTGGTCACGGCCGGCTACGCGATCTGGGCGGCGCTGATGGCACGCCGGGGGGTCCCGCCGGCCAGGGCGTTCGCCTGGACAGCCGTCGCGTTCTCGCTGTCCCTCGGCAGCACCGGGATCCGGGCGCAAAGTTTCGGCTTCCTGTTCTTCCCGGCCGCCCTCTGGCTGGCCACCGAGGCGGACGGCACCCGCCCGCCGCGGGCGCGGGACTGGCTGCTCGTTCCCGTCCTGGTGCTGTGGGCCAACGCCCACGGGTCGGTCCTTTCCGGGGCGGGCGTGGCGGCGCTGTGCGGTGCCGTCCGGGCCGCGCGGCTGCTGGCCCGTCGCCGGCCCGGCGCGGGCCTGGCGCACGCGGCGCTCGGCGCGGCGTCCGCCGGATCGGTCCTGTGCACCCCGTACGGCGCGGGCGTGCTTGGGTACTACCGGAGCCTGATCGCCGATCCGGTCCTGGCCCGCTACGTCGCCGAGTGGGCCCGGCCCAGCGCGACAGGCCCGCTCGGCGTGGCCCTGTACGCGCTGGCGGCCGCGGACCTGCTCGCCGTGGTGCTGGCCTGGCGCCGCCGGGCCCGGCCCGATCCGCTCCTGTGCTGCGCCGCGGCGGCCCTGCTCGGGCTGGCGCTCGCCTCGTTCCGCGGCGTGCCGTGGTTCGGCTTCGGCGGGAGCCTGCTCGCCGCGGACACGCTGGCCCGCGCGGGCGCGGGGCAGCGGGCGCCGGATCTGGCCGGGGCGTTCCGCGCCGGCGTGGCCGGCGCCCTGGCGGGCACCGCGACGCTGGCCGCGGGCATGGTCGCCGCGCAGCCGGCGGGCGCGTTCATGGCGGGCGAACCCCTCCGGGCCATCGCGGTGGCGGCCGGCCTGGCCGACCGCGAGCCCGGCCGCCTGGTCCTCGCGGACTGGTCGGCTGCGCCCATGCTCTGGCTCCACCCGGCCATGTTCGGCCGCGTGGGCTTCGACCCCAGGCTCGAGCAGTACGCCCCGGCCCAGGTGGCGGCGTTCGCCAGCTTCCTGCTCGACCGGGGGGCATGGCAGCGGGTCACCCGCGGGTACGACATCATCGTGCTGAGCCGGCCGGCCTATCCGCAGCTCGCCAGGGCGCTCGCCGGCTCGCCGGGCTGGCGCGTCGCCTACCGGGACCGCAACGGCGTCGTGTTCGCCCGGCGGGGCACCTAATTGATCCCCCAGACCTGGCCCGCGGCTCCGTGGCAGTACTGCTCGACCAGCCCGGTGCCCGCGGCGCCGTCCGCCGGATCGGTCAGGCACTGGCCGGACAGGACATTGACCAGCTCGCCTTCCGGCCCGGGGACCCAGAGCTGGTCGGGCTGCTCCGTCGAGCACGCGCTGGCGGCCACGGGGGTGCCGCCGCCGACGCTGCCGTTGCCGCTCAGGCACAGGCCGTCGGCCAGGCCGATCGTGGCGTGGGCGGTGACCGACCACTGCTGCTGGGCGGACGGGCCGCAGGCGGCGACGGTGACCCGCGTGGCCGGCGTCGGCTGGCCGGCCAGGCAGAGCGCCGCGGGCACGGCGCCGGCGCCGGAGACCACTGGCCCGGGGGGCAGCGTCCAGCGCTGGAACGAGCTGCCGTCGCACGCCTTGACCACCACCTGGGTACCCGCGGTGAGGGCGGGGGCGACCAGGCACCGGCCGGCGGCCAGGTTGCCGAGCAGGCCGAGCCCGAGGTACCGCCAGCGCTGCCCGGCGGACCCGGCGCAGGGCCCGAGCACGCCCTTGGTGCCCGACAGCCCCAGGCACTCCCCGCCGACCGTCAGCGTGCCGGTCTGGTCCGGCCCTCCGGTCGCCCGGTAGGCCCAGCCCTGGCCGGGCGTGGCGGCGCACGGCTGCACGGTCACCGGCGTTCCCGCCGTGCCCGCGCCGCCGTCGAGGCAGAGGGTGCCCCCGATGATCTTGACCGGCCCGGGCTGGGCGGTCGCGGCGAGCGATGCCACCACCACGATGGCGAAGTGGGTGAGCCCGGTCGCCGTGCCGTCCCTGGCGATCACGGTGACGTGGTACGTGCCCGGCTGCGCGGGCAGCGTGCCGGTGATCAGCGCGTCGTTCGAGCGCGGCAGCGCGGCGATCGACAGGCCCGCCGGCAGGCCGGCCGCGGCGTAGCGGAGCGGGATCCGCGCGCCCCTGGTGTCGAGCCCGATGATCCGCTGGGAGAACGCGCCCCCGGCGGGCCGGTCCAGCGTGCCCGGGTCGAGCAGCGTGACCCTGGGGGCGGTGCCCGCGGTGAACGCGGCCGTCCCGTCCGGGGTCCCCAGGCCGGTCGGCCCGTCGTATCCCCGGACCGCGTGGCACAGGTAGCGCTGGGCGGCAGGGCAGGTGCCGTTGGCGCCGGAGGTGATGTCGAACAGGTGCCCCGGCCGCAGGTACGGGTACTCCGCCGGGTACGTCGCCCGCCGGGGCACCCCGGCCAGCGCGTAGACCGCGGTGATGATCGGCGTGGCCGCGCTGGTCCCGCCGAGCTCGTTCCACCCCTTGCGCAGGCCCTGCGGCGGGTAGGAGTCGTAGACGGCCACGCCGGTGTACGGGTTGGCCACCGCGGACACGTCGTTCTCGGTGCGGTTCACGCAGCCCTTCGCCGGGTCCGTGAAGGTCGCGTCGGCGCGCTGCCAGGACGGCTTGGCCTCCAGCGGAGAGCAGCCCGACCCCGTTCCGTCGGCGCCGGGCGACCCCCAGGCCTGCTCGGACCAGCCGCGGCGGTTGCGCGAGCGGTGCAGGGAGGTGCCGCCGACCGACGTGACGTACTGCAGGTCGGCCGGGTACGCGGTGCCGTAGCCGAAGTCGCCCGAGGCGACGCTGATCGCGACCCCGGGGTGGTTGAAGTAGCGGTCGAACGCGTCCTGGCCGGTGAACTCGGGCCCCGACCAGCTGTTGGACACGTACCGGGCGCCCATGGCGATCGCGGTGTCCTCGGCGGTGCCCAGGTCGGCGATCGACGCGGACCTCGCCTCCACCAGCAGGATCCGGCACCTCGGGCAGATCGCCGAGACCATGTCGAGGTCGAGCGACTCCTCGGCCGCCCACCCCCGGTCGGCCGCCGGGAGCCGGCGGGGGTTCCCGAACTGGTTCACGATCCGCAGGCACCGGCTCGCCGTCGTGCACGGCCCGAGCCGGAAGTGCGCCCGGTAGGCGGCCAGGTCGGCCGCCGCCCGCGGGTCGCTGTAGGCGTCGACGACCGCGACGGTGCGGCCGCGCCCGTTCCGCGCGGCGGCCGCCGCGAGGCGGTAGGCGCCGCGCAGGCTCGCCGGGCTGTACCCGGCCACGGCGCCGGCTGCGGCCGCCGGCACGGCCCCGGCCCGGATCCGGATGATCGACTGGCAGGCCATCTGGCCCGGCCGGGCGGGCGCCGGGCAGGCGTAGCGCTGGCCGGCCGGCAGGCCGGCCCGCCGAACCGGGCCGATCAGCCCCGGTGAGCGCGATCCTCCAGGAGCGGCGGGGCCTCGGTGACCGGGGGGCGCGGCGGCGGCCGGCGGCGCGGCCAGGATCACCGCCCCCAGCGCCATCACGGCGAGCCCCGTGGGTCGGATGCGCGATCGGTGGCGCACGGATCCTCCGTCCGGTCGGTTCTGGCTGCGCGAGCCCAGGCGCCATCTCTACCAGAGATCGCGGGGCGCGCGGATCACATTCGGCAAGCGCGGGGGCGGCACCGGGTCAGTTGTCGCACCGGCCGCCGGACAGCCGCCCGGCGCCGTGGCTGAACAGGACGGACACGCCCCTCACGTCCCCGGCCCGGCGCATGGCCGGGCCGGCGGCCAGCTGGCGGAGCACGAACCGGTCGAAGAACGCCAGGCTCGCCCGCAGCACCACCCGCTCGTACTGGTTCGACCCCCAGTACGGCCCCGTGTGGCTGGCGCCGAAGAGGTCGAGGTAGTACCGCAGGTAGGCCGGGTCGCCGCGGTACAGCTCCACGCTGCACCCCGGCCAGTTGATCACGTCGGCGCTGCCCTGGGCGAACAGCATCGGGACCGGGCGCCTGGCGAAGTACCGGCCGGGCATCGGCGGCCACTCGGCGCCGGAGAGCACGGCGACGGCGCTCACCCGGCGGTCGCCGCAGCAGGTGTTCGCGGCGAGCGCGGCGACCGTGTCGCCGCCATCGGACTGCCCCGTGACCGCGACCTCCCGGGGGTCGATCAGCCCGGCGAACAGGCCGCGCCGCTGCCGGCTGAGCGCGAGCACCCGGGTGATCACGTAGGACATGTCGCCGGGCTGGTTCACCATGTCGGACTCGGTCGCGGCGGAGCCGGCCTTGCAGTCCGAGTGGGGGAAGTTCACCACGACGACCACGTAGCCCGCGCTGGCCCAGCCGCGCAGCAGCCGCGAGTACGGCCTCCCGCACTGCATGAAGCCCGGGGCGAAGGCCAGCAGGGGGAACGGGCCGCGGGCCGGCGGGGTGGTCGCCGACGGCCGGGCCTTCAGCGGGTAGAAGGTCTGCGTGAGCAGCTTCCGCGGCGGAAGGTGCGCCCCGGTCACGCCGACGTGCGCGGGCTCGGTGAACGTCATCCAGCGGGTGCCCACCCAGAAGCTGCCGAGCCTGCCGACCGGGTGGCGCGGCACGGCCGCCGGGCTGCCGGGGCGGTCCGCGGCGGCCCGGGTGGCGGCGGCCGGGGTGACGGCCGGGTCGGAGGACGGGCCGGCCGCGGCGCCGAGGGCCGAGCACGCGGCCAGCGCCGCGCAGCAGGCCGCCAGGGCGATGCCCCGGGCGGCCAGCGCGGTGCCCCGGGCGGCCAGCGCGGTGCCCCGGGTGGCGCGCGCCGTGCCAGGCGCCGCGCGCGGGGCCGTCGTGGTGAAGGCGGGCAGCCGGCCGCGCCCGGCGGGTGCTCTCACGCCAGAAACTGTAACCCCGATCGGCTCGTTACTCTCCTGAACGTGCCAGGGCGCCGGGGCCGCTGGCCGATCGCGATCCGCCGGCCGGATCGCGCGACCGGGATCGGATGGGATCGGATGGCACGGATCGTCCCGCGGGGCGCGGGCATGACCGCCGCGGCGCTGGCCGCGGCGCTGGCGGCGGCCCTGGCCGGGTGCTCGGCCCTGGCCCCGGGGGCCGCCCCGGCGGCCGTCCCTGCGCGCCGGGCGCCGCACTCGCCGTCCCCGCGTCCCAGGCCGCGGGTGCCGGCCCGGGTGATCGTCCGGCATCTCCGGCTGCCCGACGGCCACCTGATGACGGTGGCGCGGTTCACCGGCGATGTCAGGTTCGTGCTCCACTGCGGCAGCCAGGATCCCGGGGCGGCGTGCCGGGCGCACGGGCTGAGCGCCGGGCCGGCCGTCCGCTGGCCGGCCCGGCGGCTGCTCGTCGCGGCGTTCAACGGCGGCTTCAAGCTGTCGACCGGATCCGGCGGCTACGAGCAGCAGGGCACGGTGATCCGGCCGCTTGTCCCGGGCCGCGCCAGCCTGGTCATCTACCGCTCCGGGGCCGCGGCCATCGGCGCGTGGGGACGCGGCGTGCCCGCGCCGGGCCTGCCCGTCTACAGCGTGCGCCAGAACCTCGACCTGCTGGTCTCTGACGGGCATCCGACCCGCGCGTCCCGCGGCGGCTGGGGGTACTGGGGCGCCACCATCACCGGCGGCGAGGTGGTGGCCAGGAGCGCGCTCGGGGAGAACGCCAGGCACCAGCTCATCTACGTGGCAAGCATGGCCGCGACGCCGGGCGACCTGGCCGTGGCGCTGGTCCGGGCAGGCGCGCGGGTCGGCATGGAGCTCGACATCAACCCCGAGTGGGTCCAGCTGGCCTGGGCGCGCAGGCCGGGCGGCCGGCTGCGCAAGGGCGTGCCGGGACAGGTCCGCCCGGCCAGCCAGTACCTGAGGGGCTGGACGCGGGACTTCATCGCGGTGATGGCCACATGGGCGCCGGGGCAGCCCTCGCCGGGCGCGCGCCGCCCGCGGCCCTCGCGATCCTAGGAACCGGGCGCCGGCGGGGAGCGGCCGCCCGGCCCGCTCATGGCCCCAGGATCTCCGCCAGGTCGTAGCTCACCGGCTCCTCGAGCTGGTCGAAGCCGCAGGAGGCCGGCTCGCGGTCGGGCCGCCAGCGGACGAACTGGGTGGTGTGCCGGAACCTGCTCCCCTCCATGTGGTCGTACCTGACCTCGGCCACTCGCTCCGGCCGCAGCGGCACGAAGGACAGGTCCTTGCCCGCGTTCCACCGGCTCCCCTCGGCCGCGCGCGGGTGCCTGGCGCCGGCCGCTCCCTCGTCCCCCGGCGCCGCCCAGCTCCACGGGTGCCCGCCGGGCGTGGTCACCAGGGGCGCGAGCTCGGTGAACAGCGCCCTGCGCATGGCCATCGGGAACGCGCCGGCCACTCCGACGCTGACCAGCCTTCCCTCGTCGTCGTACAGGCCGAGCAGGAGCGATCCGACCGCCTCCGGGTCGCTGGCGTGCGGGCGGTAGCCGCCCACCACGCAGTCGGCCGTCCGTTCGTGCTTGACCTTGAACATCACCCGCTTGCCCTGCTGGTAGGTGCCATCGAGCGGCTTGGCGACGATCCCGTCCAGGCCGGCGCCCTCGAACTGGCTGAACCAGACCTGGGCGGTGCCGATCGAGGTCGTCGCCGGGGTCAGGTGAACCGGCGGGCGGGCGTGCCGCAGCGCCCGCTCAAGCGCGGCCCGGCGCCGCGAGAACGGCTGCCCCGTGTAATCGTCGTCCCCCAGCGCGAGCAGGTCGAAGGCCACGAACGCGGCCGGAGTCCGGCTGGCCAGCAGGCGGACCCGGCTCGCCGCCGGGTGGATGCGCTGCAGCAGGGCCTCGAAGTCCAGGCGCCGGCCGTCGGCGCTGGGCACGACGATCTCGCCGTCGACTACGCACCGGCCCGGGAGGCTCTCCCGCACCGCCTCGGCGACCTCGGGGAAGTACCTCGTCATGGGCCGCTCGTTGCGGCTGCCGATCTCGACCTCCGGCCCGTCCCGGAAGACCACCGCCCGGAAGCCGTCCCACTTCGGCTCGTAGCTCATCGCGCCGGCCGGGATCTCCGGGACCGCCTTGGCCAGCATCGGCGCCACTGGCGGCATCACGGGAAGGCGCATGAGGCCCATCATTCCCCGCGGTGCCTTCCGGCCGCTCCTTGACGCCCGGCGGCGACGCCGCGTACTACAGGTGGCAGACTGTCGCATGCCCGGCAGGCTGCGGTGATGCGGCGCTGCCCGCGCAACCCCTGATGATTGGCAGGTGCTCGATGCGGACCCGATTCCAGCGGCACCGGCAGTGGCTGGCGCTCGCCGGCGTGATCCTCGTGGCCGCCGTCGTGCTGCCCCCCGGCGCCACCGAGGCCCGGCGCTACGTGTTCGCTCAGGCCGTGCAGTTCGGCGTGCTCGCGATCGCGGCGCCCGCCCTGCTCGTCCTCGGCGCGCCGTGGCGGCTGGTGGCCGGGACGCGCGGCGGCGCCCGGGCGGGGGCCGCCGGCCTGGTGGACCGGATCGCGGCGGCGCGGTCCCACCGGCCGGGTGCCGCGCGCCCGTGGCTGATCACGGCCGTGTTCGCCGCGGTGGCGCTCGGCTGGCGGGCACCCTCGGCCATCGACGCGGCGGCCAGGCACCCGGCCGTGCTGGCCGCCGAGGCGGTGACCCTCCTCGCAGCCGGATGCGCGCTCTGGCTGGAGCTGGTGGAATCCCCGCCGTTCCTGCCCCGGGCCGGCCGCCCGCAGCGGGCCGCGTGCGCGGCCGTGCCGATGTGGGCGATCTGGGCCGACGCCTATGTGATGGGGTTCTCGAGCACGTCCTGGCTAGCCGCCTACCCGCACCCCGCGGGCGGGCTGGGGGTGATCGCGGACCAGGAGATCGCGACGTTCCTGCTGTGGGCGATCTCCGGGCTGTGCTTCGTCCCGGTCGTCTTCGTCGCCCTGCTCACCTGGATGCGGGACGGCGCCTATCCCGAGGGCGAGCGGCCCGGGGCGCCCTCCGCGCCGGCGCCGGCGGCCGCGGGCGCGCCGCCCCTGCGGCCCCCGAAGGGCTGGCGGATCCCCCAGGCCAGGCAGCAGGGCGCTCGGCGGTGAGCAGCGCGCGCGGCCTGGCGCCCGGGGACGTGGCCGCAGGGCCGCCGATCACCGCGGTCGAGCACCGCGGGATCGAGTACGTGCCGCTCTCCGAGCGGTGGGGCAGGCCGCGGAACCTGTTCTGGATGTGGGCCGGCGCCATCTGGAACGTGGAGTTCCTCGTGTACGGCGTCCTCGCCGTCGTCGTGTTCGGCCTGTCCTTCCCGCAGGCGCTGGCGGTCATCCTGGTCGGGAACCTGACCTACCTGCTGACCGGGCTCGCCAGCCTGCAGGGTCCGAGGGCGGGCACGACCTGCTTCGGGGTCAGCCGCGCCGCGTTCGGCCCGAACGGCAACCGCGTGCCGTCGCTGTTCAACTGGATCACCCAGGTCGGGTTCGAGATCGAGGGCATCGCGCTGATCGTGTTCTCCGGGATGGCCCTGGCCGGCGAGGCCGGCATCTCCCCGGTGCCGACCTGGCTGAAGGTGGTCCTCGTCCTCGGGGCCGTCGCGGTCCAGGCGGTGCTGCCGCTGCTCGGCCACGCGGCCGTGCTCAAGGTGCTCCGGCTGCTCGCGATCCCGTTCGTGGTGCTGTTCGCGATCATGACGGCGTTCGTGGCGCACCGGTACCACGCCGGCCCGCCGTCCGCGAGCTGGGGCGCGATGACGATCTTCCTGGCCCTGGTGATCTCGGCGGGCGGACTCGGGTGGACCGAGAACGCCAACGACTACTCCCGCTACCTGGCCCCCACGGCGAGCAAGGCGCGCATCGTGGTCGCGGTGACGCTCGGCGGGGCGATCCCGTCGGTGCTGCTCGAGGCGCTGGGCGCCGCGCTGGGCACCGAGCTGCCGAAGGCGGCCGAGCTGAGCGTCACCGGCCTGACGGCGGGGTTCCCCGGCTGGTTCGTCGTGCCCTACCTGATCTTCGCGATCCTGCAGCTGTTCGCGATCAACACCCTCGACCTGTACTCCTCGGGCGTGACGCTCCAGTCCCTCGTGCCCGGGCTGCACCGGATCGCGTGCGTGGGGATCGACACTGTGATCTGCGCCGGCGTGGCCGCCTACGCGGTCTTCTCGTCCAGGTTCTACGCGCTGCTGTCGGACTTCCTGCTGTTCATCATCGTGTGGCTGGGCCCGTGGTGCGCGATCTACCTGGTCGACTCGTGGCTGCGCCGCAACCGCTACGAGCCGGCGTCGCTGCTCAACGAGGCGGGCGGCAGGTACTGGAGGCGCGGGGGCATTCACTGGCGCGCGCTGGTCGCGCAGTTCCTCGGCATGGGCGCCGCGGCGCTGTGGCTGAACGCCTACCCGCCGTACGTCGGGCCGCTCGCGAGCCGGCTCGGCGGGCCGCTCGGGTCGGACTTCAGCGTGTTCCTCGGCCTCATCGTGGGCGGCGCCGCCTACTGGCTGCTGGCCCGCGAGCCGGTCCGGGCCGAGGGCAAGGCGACCCCGGAGCCGATCGCCTGATCCGGGGCCGGGACGAGGCGGCCCCGGAGCCGATCGCGCCGGGCGGCCGGCTCCGGGGCCCATGGCATCGGGTCCGCTCAGGGCCGCGCGAGCGCCGCGATGAACGCCGGCCCCACCGTCCCGAGGCCGGTCATGCTGTCGAACCCGGGGGCGGTGGTCAGCGTGACGGCGCGCGTGGCGCAGTTGCCGGTGCCGTCGCAGTAGGTCTCCGGCCCCTCGTAGGTGATCACGCGCAGGCTGATCACGTAGCCGCCGGCCGCGCTGACCGAGTTCGCGTAGTCCACCCGGATCACCGCGGCGGCAAGCGGCCGCCGTGACGGGAGGATGTCGCGGAACGCCCCGGGACGGCGGGTGTACGCCTGATACAGGACCGGGTTGAGGAAGCCGAGGGAGGCGCCCGCAGCCTGGCTGGCATCGGCCACCACGCCGGCCAGCAACGGCGTGGCCAGGCTGGTGCCACCCACCTTGAACTGGTCGTAGTAGACCCCGTTGGGGAATGCCTGGGTCAGGCCGATCAGCATCCCGCTCTGCGCGTCGGCGTCCATGGAGATGTCCGGGATCACCCGCATCGGCACCGGGCCGAGCAGGGGCTCGTTGCGCAGCGCGAGCGCCTGCGGCACCACCTTGGCCTGGTAGGAGGGCTGGGCGTAGGTGTAGCTGGTCCCGCCGCCGCCGCCCGCCTGCCAGCCGAGCGAGCCGGCCGGCGTCCGGCGGCGGCAGAACGGCAGCCTCGGCGCGCACAGCACCTGCCGGGCGGTCGACCACCCGTACTCGGCCTGCCTGGCGTTCCGGCGGTTCACCTCCAGCGTGGTGCCGCCCACGGCGGTGACGAGCGGGCTGCTCGCCGGGTAGTCGGGCGCGGCGATGCCGCTGGCCCCGAAGTTGTCGCCGAGGTCGCCGCTGGCGAACAGCACGCTGACCCCGGTGGACGCGGCCAGCAGGAACGTGTCGTCATAGGCGGCCTTGGTCGCCGCGTCGGTGAAGATGTCGCCGAGGGTGTCACCCCAGGAGTCGCTGACGACCGACGCGCCGCTGGTGACCGCGGCCTGCAGGGCGGTCAGCAGGCTGGCGTCCAGGCAGTCCCGCGCGCCGACGTAGGTGATGGAAGCCCCCGGCGCCATCGCGTGCGAGGCCTCCACGTCGAGCGCCTGCTCGGTGAGCCACCCGCTGCCGTCGCACAGCGACACGTCGTCCACGCTGGCTGGCGGCAGGTCGGTGAACTGCGACGAGCGCAGCGGGTGGGCCGGGTCGTTGATCCTGAAGTACCGCTGCGCGTCCGACAGCAGCGTCGGCGAGTCGTAGGCGTCGACGATCGCGATCCTGACGCCCCGCCCGTCGACGCCAGCGGCCACCTGCCCGGCCAGGCCGTACGCCCCGCGGAGCTGGAACGGGCGGTAGCCGCAGATCGCGTAGGGCAGCGGAGGCGAGTACGGAGCGTAGAGGCCCGGCGAGTCCCTGGAGTCGAGTTTCTGGCCCCAGTACGCCGAGCACGGCTGCGGGTTCCGGAACCCGGCGGGCGGCGGTGGCTCCTGGCCGGTCTGTGCCGCCAAAGGCTCGCCGCGCGCCGTGGTGCCGCCGCGCGCCGTGGTGCCGCCGCGCGCCAGGCCGGGTGCCGCCACGAACTGGTTGACCCCGACCACGCCGCTGATCACGCCCGCAAGCCCGGCCGGGATCGTCATCGTGCCGCTGGCCAGCCGCACCCGGTGCCCGTTCACCAGGTAGTAGCCGAGCCGGACGCCGAACGCGCGCTGCACGAGCCGGGCTGGCCCCTCGGCCGCGACCAGCAGCCTGTCGGGGGTCGCCGGCCCGGCCGTGAAGCCGGCTCGCCGCAGCCAGGACCTGGCGCGGCTCACCTCCGAGCGGGCCGGCCCGTACCGGGAGACCCAGCCCGCGGTGGTCAGGTAGCGCCGGAACAGCCGCGAGCCTGGGCTGGACACCGCCCGGGCGAACGCGCGAGCCCCTGCCGCGTCGCGCAGCGCCAGCAGCAGGGAGAAGCGCACCGTGCTACCCGGCGCGACCGGCCCCGCGGGGCGGGCTCGCTCGCTCGCGGGGACCGCGGTCCCGGGCAGCGCCACCCTCCCCGCGGCCGGCGGCCGGGCGGCCGCCATCGGCGCGGCGAGCGCCCGGGCGGCATGGACGGGCGCCGCCAGGCCGGCCGCGGCAAGCGCGGCCGTCCCGGCGAAAACCCATGAACGGGCGGATCGCATGGATTTCCCCAATCTGCCTCGTTGTCACCGCGCGCATAATCACTGCGCCAGCGGCGACCATACCGAGGCCGCCGTCGAATGGCAAACTGGAGAATAGATCACGAGTTTCCGGCCGTTCTTCCGGCAATGCGCACTGAAATTGTCGTTCCCGGGATCACCGGAAAGGCCAGGGCGGCATCGCCGGCCCGGTGCCCCGCGGGCCTCAGGCGCCCGCGGGCCTCAGGCTCCCGCGGACCCGGGCCGGACTGTCACGGGCCAGGGCTGCGAGCCCGTCCGTTTCGCGAGTAATGTACGACCACAACCCGTGATGTGCGAGCTCTCGGCCCGGCGCCGGGCCGGCGGCACCGAGCTCGCGGGCACCGAAGCATTGGGGGGTCCTCGTGACGGCGGCGTACGACTTCATCATCATCGGCGGCGGCTCGGCCGGCTCGGCGCTGGCGAACCGGCTGTCCGCCGACCCGTCCCACCGGGTGCTCGTGCTGGAGGCGGGCCGGCCGGACTACCGGTGGGACGTGTTCATCCACATGCCGGCGGCCCTCACCTTCCCGATCGGCAGCCGGTTCTACGACTGGCGGTACGAGTCCGAACCCGAGCCGCACATGCACGGCCGGCGGATCTACCACGCCCGCGGCAAGGTCCTCGGCGGGTCGAGCAGCATCAACGGGATGATCTTCCAGCGCGGCAACCCGCTCGACTACGAGCGGTGGGCCGCCGACCCGGGCATGGCTGAGTGGGACTACGCCCACTGCCTGCCGTACTTCAAGAAGATGGAGACCTGCCTGGCGGGGGGCGATGAGTTCCGCGGCACGGCGGGCCCCTTGCTGCTGGAGCGCGGCCCGGCGACGAACCCCCTGTTCGCCGCGTTCTTCGAGGCCGCGCGGCAGGCCGGGTACCAGCTGACCGCGGACGTGAACGGCTACCGTCAGGAGGGCTTCGCCCCGTTCGACCGCACGATCTACCGCGGCCGGCGCCTCTCGGCGGCCCGCGCCTACCTGCACCCGGTGCTGAGCCGGCCGAACCTCACCGTGCGCTGCCGGGCGTTCGTCACCAGGATCCTGTTCGAAGGAGCCCGCGCGGTGGGCGTCGAGTACACCCGGCGCCGCGGGCCGGGCGGGCTGGCGGGCGCCGGGCGGCCGGAGCGGGCCATGGCCGGCCAGGTGGTCCTGTGCGGCGGGTCGATCAACTCCCCGCAGCTGCTCCAGGTGTCCGGCGTCGGCCCGGCTGCCCTGCTGCGCGAGCACGGCATCGACGTGGTCGCCGACCTGCCGGGCGTGGGCGAGAACCTCCAGGACCACCTGGAGGTCTACGTCCAGTACGCCTGCCGGCAGCCGGTCTCGGTCGCCCCGGCGCTGAAGTGGCGGAACCGGCCGCTGATCGGGGCGCGGTGGCTGTTCGGGCGGAGCGGGCCCGGCGCGACCAATCATTTCGAGGGCGGCGGGTTCGTCCGGTCCAACGACGAGGTCGCGTACCCGAACCTGATGTTCCACTTCCTGCCGATCGCGATCCGGTACGACGGCTCGGCGCCGGCCAGCGGCCACGGCTACCAGGTGCACATCGGGCCGATGTACTCCGACTCGCGGGGGAGCGTGCGCATCGTCTCGGCCGACCCGGCGGTCAAGCCGGCGCTCCGGTTCAACTACCTGTCCACGCCGACCGACCGGCGTGAGTGGGTGGAGGCGATCGCGATCGCCAGGCGCATCCTGAACCAGCCCGCCCTCGACCCGTACAACGGCGGCGAGCTGTCTCCCGGCCCGGGGGTGAGGACCGACGAGGAGGTGCTCGACTGGGTCAGGCGGGACGGCGAGACCGCGCTGCACCCCTCCTGCACCTGCGCGATGGGGACCGGGGAGATGAGCGTCACCGACCCGGCCACCATGGGCGTGCACGGCACCGAGGGACTGAAGGTCGCGGACGCGTCGGTCATGCCGTACGTGACCAACGGCAACATCTACGCGCCCGTCATGATGATCGCCGAGAAGGCGGCGGACCTGATCCTCGGCAACACCCCGCTGCCGCCCGAGCCCGTCGAGTTCTACCGGCACGGCCGGGACGCCGCGGCGGCCGGGGAGCGGTGACCCGGCGGCCTGACCCGGGGCGCGGCGGTCAGCCGGGGACCACCAGGACCTTGCCGACGGCGCCGTGCTCGACGGCGTCATGGGCCGCGGCGACCTCGTCCAGGCCGAAGCGGTGGACCGGGAGCTCGGTGAGCGCGCCCTCCGCGACCGCCGCCGCCACGTCCCGCGCCGCCCGGTCCAGCGCCTCGGCGGGCACGCCGTGGAGCAGCACGAACCTGATGATCACGTTGGCGTTCATGCACGCGCGCACCGGGATCACCGGGTCGGCGGGCTCGGCCGCGTAGCTGACGACGTGGCCGCCCGGTGACAGGACCGCGAGGTCGAGCGCGAGGTTGGCGCCGAGCGCCACCTCGATCACCCGGTCCACGGCGCCGAACGCGCGGATCTGGCCGGCTGCCCCCGGCTCGGTGTAGTTGACCACCAGATCCGCGCCGGCCCTGGCCGCCAGCTCGGCCTTGGCCGGCCCGCTCACCGTGGTCACCACCCGCGCCCCGGCGCGCTTGGCCAGCTCGATCGCGAAGTGCCCGACCGCGCCGGCGCCGCCGGCCACGAGCACGGTCCGGCCGGCCAGCGGCCCGTCGGAGAACAGGCACCAGTGCGCGGTCAGCGCGGGCACGCCCAGGCTCGCGCCCAGCTCGGCGCTGGCGCCGTCCGGCAGCGGGACGGCCTGGCGTTCCGGGACCACGCTCCACTGCGCGGCGGTGCCCCACCGCCGTCCGGCGGCCGCCAGCCAGGTCCAGACCCGCTGCCCGACCCGGCCGGGATCGACGCCCTCGCCCACCGCGTCGATCACCCCGGCGCCGTCGTGGTGCGGGATCTGGAAAACGTCGATCGGCCGGGGCGTGGCCCCGCTGCGGGACTTCCAGTCGGTCGGGTTCACGCCGGACAGCTCGATCCTGACCCGGACCTCGCCGGGCCCGGGCTCGGGCAGGTCGATGTCGGCGACCCGCAGCACCTGGGCCGCGGGGCCGCAACGGTCGTAGAGCGCGGCTCGCATGCCCCGATGATCCCACGGCCGCCCCGGCCGGGCAGGCCGGGGCGGCCGCCCGGTCACCCCGGCTCGTCCCGCACACTGGGCGGGTGGGCACGAACGCACCTGACTCGCGCGATCCGCTCGGCCTGCGCGCCGACGCGCCGCTGCTGGACGCCTGGCTGGCCGTGACCGAGCGGGCCCGGGCCGGCCGCCTCACGCCGATGACCACCCCGGGCCACAAGGCGCGCCTGGACCTCACCGGCGACGTGGTCGCCGGCGACGTCCCCCTCTACGGCGGCCTCGACTCGATCAAGCACGCCGACGTGCTGCGGGCCGACGCGGAACGCCGCGCCGCCCGCCTGTGGGGCGCCGACTGGTGCCGGTTCTCGGTGGCCGGCTCGACGCACGGGAACCAGGCGCTCGCGCTCGCCGCCGGCTCGCCGGGCCGCCCGGTCGTGGTCACCCGGATCCTGCACCGCTCGCTCCTGCTCGGCCTGGTCCTGGCGGGCCTCGACCCGGTCTGGGTCCGCCCGGAGGTCGACCCGAAGACCGGCCTGCCCGCCGCGGTCGCCGTCCAGACCGTGCGCGCCGCGCTGGCCGGGCACCCGGACGCCTGCGCGGTCTTCCTCGGCGACCCGTCGTACGTGGGCACCACCGGCGACCTGGCCGGGCACGCGGCCGCCGCGCACGATGCGGGCGTGCCGCTGCTGGTGGACGCGGCCTGGGCGGCGCACCTGGGCTTCCACCCGGACCTGCCGCCGCACGCGATCGCGGCCGGCGCGGACGGGATGGTGACCAGCGCGCACAAGGCGCTCCCGGCCTACTCGCAGGGCGCGATCGTGCTGGCCCGGACCGGCCTGCTGGACCCGGCCCGGCTGAACCGCGCGTTCGAGGCCACCCACACCACCAGCCCGTCCGGCGCGATCATGGCGAGCATCGACGCGTCGCGGGCGCTGCTCGCCCGCGACGGCGAGCGGCTGTGCGCCGGCCTGCTCGCCAACGTCGCGCGGGCGCGGGAGCGGATCGCCCGCGTGCCGGGCGCCGGCGTCCTGGACGGGCCCGGGGTGGAGCCGACCAAGCTGGTCGTGCTGCTCGCCGGCACCGGCGCGCACGGCGCGGCGGTCGAGGCCGACCTGCTCGCTCAGGGGATGCCGGTGGAGATGGCGGACCGGGACACGCTCGTGCCGGTGATCACGATCGCGGACGACGAGCAGCGGGTGGGTGCGTTCACCGACGCGCTGATCGCCTCCATCGAGCGGCACCGGGGAGTGCCGCGCACCCCGGCCGTCGCCGCCGCCTGGCAGGTCGTCCCGGAGACCGTGATGTCACCGCGGGAGGCGTTCTTCGCGGAGAACGAGACCGTGAGCGCCGCCGCCGCGGTCGGGCGGGTCAGCGCGGAGCTGATCGCCCCCTACCCGCCCGGGGTGCCGGTCCTGGCCCCCGGGGAGCTGATCACTGCGGGCGCGATCGATTCGCTGCGCGAGGTCCAGGCCGACGGCGGGCGGATCGCCTACGCCGCCGACCCCTCGCTGGCGACGTTCCAGGTGATCGCGCGGTGACCGGCGCCGCCTTAGACTCTTCCTACCGGATTGCCGGAAGGGAGCCGTGGCGCGATGTCCGAGATGCGCAGCGAGGCCGGGGTCGGCGGGCAGCCGGCCGCCCCGCCGGACCCGGTGCCCGGCTCGCCGGAGGACCCGCTGACCGACGCCCTCGCCCTCGCCCGGGGCGCGGCCCGGGCCGGCGTCGGGCTCAAGCTGCTCGGCGGGCTCGCGGTCCGGGTGATCTGCCCGGACTACCCGCCGCGCCTGCGGCGCGACCAGGACATCGACTTCGCCTGCCTGTCCAGGGAGCGCAAGAAGGTCGCCGCCCACCTGGAGGCGGCCGGCTGCGTGCCGGACCGGAGGTTCAACAACCTCAACGGCGACCGGCAGATGTACTTCACCGCGCCGTCGGGCCGGCCCATCGACGTGATGGTGGACCGGCTCACCATGTGCCACACCCTCGACCTGCGGCCGGCGTTCGGCCGGCTGCCGCACACGGTGGACGCGGCCGACCTGCTGCTGTCCAAGCTCCAGATCGTCGAGCTCAACGAGAAGGACGCCCGCGACATCGTGCAGCTGCTCTCCTGCCTGCCGGTCGCGCCCGCCGGCCCTGGCCCGGCGGCCGGCGGGCCGGTGATCGACGCGGGCCGGTTCTGCTCGGTGCTCGGCGGCGACTGGGGCTGGTGGCGGACGGTCACGGCCAACCTGGACCGGCTGCCCGTGCTGCTCGCCGAGCGGTCGCACCTGGCCCAGCCGGGGATGGCGTTCGACCCGGCCGAGCAGGCCGCGCGGCTGCGCCGGCTCGCCGACGAGGCGCCCAAGAGCGTGAAGTGGAAGATGCGGGCCAGCGTGGGGGAGAAGGTGCGCTGGTACGAGCTCCCGGAGGAAGTCGCGCACTGAGCGGCGGCGCGCCGGCAGGCCGCCGCGCCGCCCGCGCGGCCGTGCCGGGCCCGCCGCGGCAGCCGATCTTGTCCCTTGACGCCCGGTAAGACTGCTGCTAGACCGTTCGTAGCCGAATGCGCGCGAACGGGGACGCCAGATGAAGATCTTCTTTGCCACCGACATCCACGGGTCGGAGATCTGCTGGCGGAAGTTCCTCAACGCGGCGGCGTTCTACCGGGCGGACCTGGTGATCCTCGGCGGCGACGTCACCGGCAAGGTGATGGTGCCGATCGTCGCCCGGGACGGCTACTGGCAGCTCACCTACCGCGGCGAGCCGATGCGGCTGGAGACCCGGGAGGAGCTCGCCGAGGCCGAGCGCAAGATCCGCGACCGCGGCTCCTACCCGGCGATCGTGACCCCCGACGAGCTGGCGGTGCTGAGCGAGCACGAGGAGGCGGTGGACCGCCGGTTCACCGAGGAGATGAAGCACTCGCTCGACCGCTGGCTGGACATGGCCGACGGCAAGCTCCGCGGCGGCAAGATCGGCTGCATCCTCAACGGCGGCAACGACGACATCTTCGAAATCGACCAGATGATCGAGTCGTCCCCGTGCGTGACCTTCGCCGAGGGCAAGGTGATCGACCTGGGCGGGCTCAGCCTGGTCTCCATGGGCTGGACCAACCCGACGCCGTGGAACACGTTCCGCGAGGCGCCGGAGGAGGACCTGGCCGCCAGGATCGAGGCGGTCGCCAGCCGGGTGCCCGACATGGGGCGGGCGATCTTCAACTTCCACGCCCCGCCCTACGGCACCGGGCTCGACGAGGCCCCGGCGCTCGATGAGAACCTGCGGCCGGTCCATGGCGGGGCGGTGATGAAGCCCGTGGGCTCCGTCGCCGTGCGCGACGCGATCCTGGCCCACCAGCCGCTGCTGTCGCTGCACGGCCACATCCACGAGAGCCGGGCGGTCAAGCGGCTCAACCGGACGCTCGCGATCAATCCCGGCAGCGTCTACGGCGACGGCGTGCTCCAGGGCGCGCTCGTCGACCTCGACGTCAAGCGGGCGAAGGTCAGCCGTTACCTGCTCGTCAACGGCTGACCGGCCAGTAGCTGGTGACAGGCCGGGTCAGAAGTGACAGAGTATTCGGAAAGTGACGGATCACACTGGCGAGCGGCCGGCCGGGGGAGGAGCCGGCCGTCGGCCGTTCGCCGGGCGTGGGGGGAGGGATCGGCGCGCCCGGGCCGGGCGCGCCGCGACGACAACGAAAGGCACTGACCGATGGCTGCTGAGGCAGTCGGCGAGACGCCGACACTCTTCCTGAGAAAGGCGACGGGCCTGGTCCGAGGCTGGTCGGTCCGGGACTCGATGATCTATGCCTGCCTGTCGACGAACTTCGTGACCCTGGGCATCTACGAGTTCACCTTCGCCGGCCCGGCGTTTCCCAAGGGGCAGCTGATCACGGCGGTGATCATCTCGGGCATCTGGGTCTCGTTCCTGGTCGTCGCCTATTCCGGGCTAATCGTCACGATCCCGCGGGCGGGCGGCGACTACGTGTGGCAGACCAGGATCCTGGGCGGGCCGCTCGGATTCGTGACCTCGGTCACCGGCTGGTGGTTCATCCTGTGGCTGTGGGCCCCGATCTACGGGAACATCCTGGCCGTCCAGCTCTTCCAGCCGATCTGGGCCACCCTCAAGTGGACCTGGCCGGGGACCTACACCTGGTTCACGACGCCCACCGGCGTGTTCGTCGTCTCGCTCCTGACGATCGCGATCGCGGGCCTGCTGGTGTCCATCGGCATGGCCGGCTACGCCAGGGTCCAGCGCTGGTGCTTCATCGGGGGCATGATCGGCTTCCTCGTGGTCGTGGTGCTGCTGCTGGTCAACTCGCACGCGAGCTTCGTGAGCTCCTTCAACCTCGAGGCCAGGAAGCTCTTCGGGGTCTCCGGCGCGTACGCCAAGACCAACGCCGCGGCGGCCAAGGCCGGCTATGGCACGACCGCCCTGGGCTTCGGCCCGCTCGGGCCGACGATGCTGCTGGTCCCGGCGATGATGTTCTTCATCCTCTGGCCGAACTGGGGCGCCACGCTCTACGGCGAGATCCGGGGCGCCAGCGACTTCAAGCGGGTCTTCCGGGGCATGTTCGGCGGCCTGTGGATCACGGTCGCCTGCACGGTCATCTTCCTGCTCCTGATGGCCAAGACCGTCGGCTGGGGCTTCTACCAGAACCTCAACTCGCTGGACTACAATGCGACCCCGCAGTTCGGGATCTGGCCGTACCCGTTCATGCTGGCTGGCTGGCTGGTCCACAACACGGCGTTCCAGGTCATCTTGATCCTGGTGCTCAGCCTGTGGTTCTTCGGCTGGGTCGGGACGCTCTTCCTCTCCTCGACCAGGGTCATCTTCGCGGCCGCGTTCGACCGGGTGCTCCCCGACCGCGCCGCCGAGGTCTCGGAGCGGCGCAAGGTTCCCGTCTACTCGCTGCTGCTCATGCTCCTGCCGGCGGCTGGGCTGTCGGCCATCTACGCGTACTCGACCACCTTCCGCAACTACACGCTGGACGCGACCCTCGTCATCGCGGTGACCTACCTGTTCAGCGCGATCGCCGTGGTCCTGCTGCCGTTCCGCAAGAAGGAGCTGTGGCAGGCGTCCCCGGCGAGCCGGATCAAGTTCCTCGGCGTGCCGGTGGTGCCGGCCTCCGGCGTGATCACGATCGGGCTGCTGGTGTTCAACCTCTACGAGTGGCTCACCAACAACCTGTACTTCGTGAACAACAAGTCCTCGCTCATCTACATGGGCGCGATGTACGTGCTGGCGATCGTGCTGTACGTGATCGCCAGGCTGGTGCGCCGGAGCCAGGGGATCGACCTCGGCCTGATCAACAAGGAGATCCCGGTCGAGTAGCGGGCGGCCGCCGGGCCCCCGGGGCCGCCGCGGCGCGGCCCCGGGGGCCTTGCGTCAGATGACCGCGCGGATCGCCTGGTCGAAGCCGGTGACGTGGCGGCGGGCGATCGCGGCGGCCGCGCGGTCATCGCCGGCCAGCAGCGCCTCCAGCAGGAGGCGGTGCTCCGCGACGTGGCCGGCCATGCCGGCCAGCCGGTCGAGGAACAGGCACCAGATCCGCGTCGCGAGGTTGTTGTAGCGGATCAGGGTGTCCTCCAGGTAGGGGTTGCGCGTCGCCGCGTAGACGGCCCGGTGGACCCGCGTGTCGAGGTTCATCAGCTCGGCCGCCGGGACGGCCGCGCCGGCCGCGGCCAGCTCGCCGAGCAGGACGCGGAACGACTCGCGGTCGGCGGGGGTAGCGTGCCTGGCGGCGCTCGCCGCGGCGGCCGGCTCGATCAGCTCGCGGACCTCGGAGATGTGCGTCAGGTCGGTGACGTTGATCTCCGTCGCGAACGTGCCCCGGCGGGGGTAGGACACCACGAGCCGCTCGTGTTCCAGGCGCTTGAGCGCCTCCCGCACCGGAGTCCGGGACAGGCCCAGCCGGGCGCAGAGGTCCTCCTCGCTGATCGGGACGCCGGGCCGGATCTCCAGCCTGACCAGCTGGTCCCGGATCGCGTCGTAGGCCCGGTCGGCCAGGGACGGCAGCGCGGCCGGCCGGCCGGCCGCCGGCGGGCGGTGCTGCCGGTTGACCATGGCGCTCCGTGCGATCTAGTCTGGCCAGGGCACTGATATATCACTTGCATATCAGTATGCCCGCGACGAGTCAGTGTGCCTACGACGAGGACCGCGGCATGAGCGACATCGTGGGGCAGGCGGCAGCGGCGGCCGGGGCGGGACCCGGCGCTCCCGCGCGGGCGCGCGCCGTGATCATCGGCGCGGGGATCGTCGGCAACAGCCTGGCGTACCACCTGGCCAGGCTGGGCTGGCGGGACCTGGTGCTGGTCGACAAGGGCCCGATGCCGAACCCGGGCGGCTCTACCGGGCACGCCTCCAACTTCATCTTCCCGATCGAGTACAGCAAGATGATGATGGAGCTGACCCGGGACAGCACCGAGCAGTACAAGCAGCTCGGGGTGTTCACCGAGTCCGGCGGGATCGAGGTCGCCCGGACCCCCGAGCGGATGACCGAGCTGCGGCGGCGCTGCACCCAGGCCAGGGCCTGGCAGATCCCCGCCGAGCTGCTGAGCCCGGCGCAGGTCCGGGCGCTCGTGCCCTACCTGGACGAGCGCGTGATCCTCGGCGGCGCGTACTTCCCGACCGTCGGGGTGGTCGACTCGCTGCGCGCCGGGACGCTCATGCGCGAGCAGGCGGAGGGCTCCGGCGCGCTGACCGTCCTGGCGGGCGCCGAGATCACCGGGATCGTGACCGACCCGGACGCCAGCCGGGCGGGCCGCTTCGACGGCAGGACGGGCGGCCGGGTCACCGGGGTGCGCACCACCCGCGGTGACATCGAGACGGACCTGGTCGCGATCTGCTGCGGGGTGTGGTCGCCGCGGCTGGCCCGGATGGCCGGCGCCCGGATCCCGCTCACCCCGGTGGTCCACCAGATGATCAGCGTCGGCCCGATCGAGCTGTTCGAGAAGTCCCCGGGAGAGATCAGCTACCCGATCGTCCGCGACGTGGACGCGAACATGTACGAGCGGCAGCACGGCGGCGACATGGAGGTGGGCTCCTACGCGCACCGGCCGATCATCGTCGACCCGGACGCGATCCCGTCGATCGAGCAGGCCGCGCTGTCGCCCACCGAGCTGCCGTTCACCGCCGAGGACTTCGACCCCCAGCTGGCCCAGGCGCTGGAGCTCATGCCCGGGCTGCTCGGCGACGAGCGGGCCGGGATCCGGTACGCGATCAACGGCCTGATCTCGATGACGCCGGACGGGCACCCGGTGATCGGGGAGACGCCCGAGGTCGCGGGCCTGTGGTCGGTCGCCGCCAGCTGGATCAAGGAGGGGCCCGGCTGCGGCCGGGCGGCCGCCGAGTGGATGACCGGCGGGGTCCCGGAGATCGACATCCACGAGGCCGACGTGTCGCGCTTCTACCCGCACCAGCGGACCACGGCGCACGTGACCGCGCGCGCCCGCGAGGGCTTCAACAAGATGTACGGCATCGTCCACCCGGCCGAGCAGTGGGAATCCGGCCGCCCGCTGCGCCGCGGGCCGGCCTACGACCGCGAGCGGGCCCTCGGCGCGGTGTTCTTCGAGACCGCGGGCTGGGAGCGGCCGCACTGGTACGAGTCGAACGCCGCCCTGCTCGAGCGGTACGAGGAACGGCTGATGCGGCGGCCCGGCGAGTGGGAGTCGCGCTGGTGGAGCCCGATCATCAACGCCGAGCACCTGGCGATGCGGGACAACGCCGGGCTGGTGGACCTGTCCGCGTTCGCCGTGCTCGACATCACCGGGCCCGGCGCGCTCGACGCGGTCCAGCGGCTCGCGGTCGCCCAGATGGACGTGCGGCCGGGCCGGGTCGTCTACACGTCGCTGCTCGACGAGGCCGGCGGGTTCCGGGGCGACCTGACGATCATGCGGCTTGGCGCGCACGCGTTCCGGGTCGTCACCGGCGGCGCCACCGGGATGATGGACGCCAAGTGGATCTCCGATCACCTGCCGGACGACGGCACCGCCACCCTCGCGGACGTGACCTCGGCGTGGACCACCCTCGGCCTGTGGGGGCCGAAGGCCCGGGAGATCCTCGCCCGGCTGACCGCCGACGACGTGTCCGGCCAGGGATTCCCGTTCGGCACCTGCCGTCCCATCGAGGCCGCGGGGATCACCGTGCTCGCCTCCCGGATCTCCTATGTCGGCGAGCTCGGCTGGGAGCTGTACGTCCCGGCCGAGCAGGGCGCGGCGCTCTGGGACGCGCTCTGGGAGGCCGGCCAGCCCTCCGGGCTGGTCCCGGTGGGCATCGGCGTCTACGGAACCACCGGGCGGCTGGAGAAGGGGTACCGCGCCTTCGGCAACGAGCTGACCGCCGAGTACAACCTGGTCGAGGCCGGCCTGGCCCGGCCGACCGTCAAGAGCGGCGACTTCATCGGCAAGGCCGCCTACCTGGCCCAGCGTGAGCGCCCCCCGGCGGCGGTGCTGTGCACGCTCACCGTCGACGATCATCGCTCCGCCTCCGGTGAGCCGCGGTACATGCTCGGGGGAGAGCCGGTCCTCGGCCCCGACGGCCAGGTGCTCACCGACGCGCGCGGCCGGACCTCCTATGTGACCAGCGCCGGATCGGGCCCGTCGGTGGGCAAGCACATCCTCCTCGCCTACCTGCCCGCCGGGCAGGCGCGCGAGGGGAACCGGCTCGCCGTGGAGTACCTGGGCGAGCGGTACCCGGTCACCGTCGCGGTGGTCGGCGCGCGCCCGCTGTTCGACCCGGGCAACGAGCGGGTCAGGGCCTGACCGGGGTCAGGGTGAACGGGCCGTCCGCGCCGGCCGCCCGGTGCGCGAACTCGCCCGGGGGAGGGGGACGAGGTGGAGGTCTGCGTCTGCGTCAAGCGGGTGCCCATGGTCGGCGGTGCGATCGCGCTGACCCCGGACGGGCAGGCGGTCGACACGTCGATGTCCGGTTTCACCGTGAGCCCGCACGAGGAATGCGCGGTCGAGGAGGCGGTGCGGATCACCGAGCGGCACGGGGGGACCGTCACGGTGCTCACCCTGGGCCCGCCGGAGGCCGAGCAGCAGCTGAGGGACATGCTCGCGCTCGGCGCGGGGCGGGCGGTGCTGCTGGCGACCGACGGCACCGAGCGGGGCCCGGTGGCCACCGCCGCGGCCATCACCGCCGCCGTCCGTGACCGGGGGTTCGACCTGCTGCTGTTCGGCAACGAGGCGGCCGACACCGGCGGGTACCAGGTCCCGGTGCGCGTCGCCCACGCGCTCGGCCTGCCCTGCGTGACCGGCATCAAGCGGCTGGAGGTCACGCCGGGTGCCGGCGCGGCCGGGCGGCTGGTCGCCGGGCGGGAGTACCGGGGGTCGCTGGAGAGCTTCGAGCTGCCGCTGCCGGCGGTGGTCAGCGTCAAGGAGGGGATCAACCTGCCCCGCTACCCGTCGCTCCCCGGGCGGCTGCGCGCCAGGCGGGCGAGCGTCGAGGTGCTCGACCCGGGCCCGGCGCCGGCGGAGGGATTGCGGACGGAGCGCCTGCGGGTCCCGCGCGCCCCGGCGTCGCGGGCGCGCGTGCTGGGTTCCGGCGCCGGCGCCGTGCCCGCGCTGGTGCGGGTCCTCGACGACCTCGGAGTGCTGCGATGACCGTGCTGTGCCTGATCGAGACCGAGCCGGGCGGCGCGTCCGAGGCGTCGCTGCGCGCGCTCGGCATGGCGGCCGGCCTGGCGGAGCGGTCGGGCGAGGCGCTCGCGGCGGCGTGGTTCGGCCCGCCCGGGGCGGTCCCGCCCGGCGACCTGGCGGCCCGAGGGACCAGGCTCGGCTACGCGCTGGCCCCCGCCGGGCCCGGCGGCTACGCTCCGCGCGCGTGGGCGCGGGCGCTCGTTCACCTGTCGGCCCGGCTGCCGGACGGGGCCGGCGCCGGCCCGGTCAGCGCGGTCATGGCGGCCGCGACCGACCGGGGCAGCGAGGTGCTCGCCCACGCCGGGGCGATCACGGGGCTGCCGGTGGCGGCCAACTGCGTGGCGGTGACGCGCGCCGGGCCGGGGGAGCTCCGGCTGACCAGGCAGCGCTGGGCGGGCAGCCTGCTGGAGGACGCGGTCCTGCGCGCCTCGCCGGCCCTGCTGACCGTCGCCGCGGACGCCGTTCCGCCTGCGGACGCCGTTCCGCCTGCGGACGCCGTTCCGCCAGCCGACGCCGTTCCGCCAGCGGACGCCGTTCCGCCTGCGGACGCCGTTCCGCCAGCCGACGCCGTCCGGCCCGCGGGTGCCGTTCGGGGGGCCGGCCCGTCGCGGGGGCCCGGCGCCCAGCCGGAGGCGGCCCCGGCGCCGGGGACCGCGGAGTCGGTGCGGGTCCAGGTGGTCGAGCAGGCGGTGGAGGCCGCCGATCTGGCCGTCCGGGCCAGCGAGTCGGAGCAGCGGCGAGACGGCGTCTCGCTCGCCACCGCGCGGGTGGTGGTGGGCGGCGGGCGGGGCGTCGGCGGGCCGGAGGGCTTCGCGGTCCTGGAGGAGCTCGCCAGCCTGCTCGGCGGCGCGGTCGGCGTCTCCCGCGTGGTGACCAGCCAGGGATGGCGGCCCCACAACCAGCAGGTGGGGCAGACCGGCACCAAGATCACGCCGGATGTCTACCTGGCCTGCGGGATAAGCGGGGCCATCCAGCACATGGCGGGCTGCCAGGGCGCCAAGACGATCATCGCGGTGAACACCGACCCGGGCGCCCCGATCGTGGCGAAGGCCGACTACGCGGTCATCGGCGACCTGCACGAGGTGCTCCCGGCGCTGGTCGCCGCGCTCCGGGAGCGGGCGGGCGGGCCGTAGCGGACGGGGCGGGCGGGTGAGGCCCGGGCCGCCGCTCAGAAGAACGTGCGGACCGCGTCGATCACCCGGTACTCGTCGTCCACCACCGGGATCAGCCGCCACTTGTCAAACGCGGTGCACGGGTGGGAGATCCCGAGGCAGATCAGGTCACCAGGCCCGGCCCCGGCGCCCGCCGGGACGCTGAGGTAGGCGTGCTGGTCGTCCAGCCCGGTGACCGCGATCCCGTCGGCGGGCACGACCGCGCCGTCGGCGCGGCGCAGCCGCAGCGGCACCGGCAGGCCCTTGTCGAACGGGACGTCCCGGCGGCCCGCGCAGGCGAGGGCCAGGCCGGGCTCGGGGCGGGACAGCACCGGCGCCCACACCTCGATCGCGGGGACCAGCCCGGGCCCGGCCCCCCGCGCGTCCGGCCCGGTCCGCGCGTACTCCCCGTGGTCGTGGGTCAGGTAGCAGCCGCTGCGCAGCACGACCTCGGCGGCGTGGTCGCCACCGGCAGTCAGCTCTCGCGCGACCACGTCGGGGTACGCGCTGCCGCCGGCCGAGACGATCCAGGCCCGGCGGCCGTCCGGCGGCTCGCCGGGGAGCCGGCCGGCCAGCTCGCGGAGCCGGGCGCACCAGGCGGCGACGGCATCCAGGCCCGCCCGGCTCCCGCCGGCCCCGAGGCCGCCCTCGTAGCCGGCGGCCCCGGCCAGCGCGAGCGCGTCCTCGCCGGCCACGGCGGCCGCCACGGCCAGCGCTTCCGCGACCGTCCGGCAGCCCGTCCGGCCGCCCGGGAAGCCCAGCTCGACCAGGACGGGCAGCGGCCTCGGCGCGCCGCCCGCGCGCAGGGCCGCGCCGAGCAGCTCCACGCCGGCGGCGCTGTCCACGTAGGCGTAGCACTCCCAGCCGGGGTCGGCGAGCTGCCCGGCCAGCCAGCCGATCCCCGCCGGGTCGGCCAGCTCGTTGGCGATCAGCACCCGGCCGATCCCGAACGCCCGGCACACCTGCGCCTGGCCAACCGTCGCCACCGTCATGCCCCACGCCCCGGCGGCGATCTGGCGCGCGAACAGCTGCGGGGCCATCGTGGTCTTTCCGTGCGGCGCGAGCAGCACACCCGCCCGGGCGCACCAGTCGGCCATCGCGAGCGCGTTGTGCCGGAGCGCCGAGTCGCGGAGCACGAGCAGCGGTGGCATGAAGTCCCCGCCGAACAGGGGCGGGCGGGCCGCCGCCAGGCTGGCGACGGTCACCGTGCCGCGGGCCGCCAGCGCGCCGAAGCCCTTGTCCGTGACCTCGATCGGGCGGGCCGCCAGGCTGTCGAGCGCCTGCCGCAGCCGGGCCGGCGGCTCGCCGTCGCCGGGGTGGCGTACCCGCGCCGGCCTGGCCCGCCCGGACGGGCCGGCACCGCTGTTCATGCCGGCAGCATACGGAACGCCTGCCGGCCGGACCGCCGTGCCCGGGCCGGCCCGTGCCGGGCCCTGGATGCGCCCGGCAGTTCGGCGCGCCGGATAGGCTCGGCCCGTGCCGCCCGCCCCTTCCGGCTCCGCGCGCGCCGCGGCCGGCAGCTCCCGCCCCGAGGCCCGGGCCGAGCGGGCCGCCGGCCGCTTCGAACGGCAGGCAGCCGCCTGCGCCGTCCTCGGCAGCCCCCTCTACGCCGGGCTGCTGCGCCACGCCGCGCGCGACCTGCGCGCGGGCGGAGTGGTCGCCCGGGTGCTGGGCGAGCATCTCGACGACCCCGGGCGGGAAGCGCTCGCCCTGAGGCTGCTGGGCGGCGTCCACGCCCTCGTCCTGACCGGGCGGGCGGCCGGCCTGGCCGCGTTCTACCCCTCGGCGGGCGGGACCGCTGACCCCGGCCCGGGCGCGGGCCGGGCGTGGCGCGCGCTGCGCCGCGTCCTGGCCGAGCGCGGCGATGAGGTGCGGCCCTGGCTGGAACGGCCGCCGCAGACCAACGAGATCGGCCGCGGCGCGGCGCTCGCCGGGGCGCTCTGCCACATCGTCGCCGAGGCCGATCTCCCGGTGCGGCTGGTCGAGGTCGGCGCGAGCGCCGGCCTGAACCTGCGCGCGGACCGGTTCCGCATCACCGGGCCAGGCGCGGCCTTCGGCGACCCCGCGTCGCCGGTGACGATCGCCGGCGGCTGGCAGGGCTCGCCGCCGCCCGCAGGGCCGGTCGATGTGATCGCCCGGACCGGAGGGGACGTGGCGCCAGTGGACCCGCTGAGCGACGATGGCCGGCTGCGGCTCGCCGCCTACGTCTGGCCGGACCAGGTGGCCCGGCTCGCCCGGCTCCGCGGCGCCCTGGTGCTGGCCAGCCAGGTCCACGCTGACCTGCGCGCCGAGCCCGCCTCGGTGACCTTGGCCAGGACCGCGCTGGAGCCCGGGACCTGGACGGTCCTGTGGCACTCGGTGATGCGGCACTACCTGGACCCGGCGGAGGCATCGGCGCTCGACGCCGGCGTGGCCGCACTGGCCGGCGCGGCCACGCCGGCGTCCAGGTTCGCCCACGTGAGCCTGGAGCTGGCCCCGGGCACCCCGGACGCCCCGGTCGAGCTGGTGACCTGGCCGGGCGGGCGCCGCCGGCGGCTCGGCACCGCGCCGCCGCACGGCATCCCGGTCACCTGGGCGAATCCGGGATGACGCGGCAGGCCCCTCCAGCTCATACCTGGAGGGGCCTGCCCACATCATGCCCAACCCGGGGCGCGCGGGCGCGCAACGACACGCGGGCGGCGGGTGAACGGGGCGTGACGGGCGGATGCGGCGCCCCTGGCCGCGGGCCGTTACCGCCTGCCCGCCCACTGGTAGGGGCGGGAGCGACGGCCGAGGATGCGGTCGACGGCCGCTCCGACGTTCCCGTCCTCGGCGATGAGGCGCCGCACCACGTAGACCATCGCCGGGATCGCCCAGAAGTCCCCGCACACCCACAAGATCGCGGCGCCGATCTGCTGGTCGGCGAGCGGGGGCAGCGTCACCCCGGGGACGTGGTCGTAGACCGAGTACCAGGAGACCGTCGTGAACATGCTCATCGCCATCGCGAGCACCCACATCTCGATGTTGGTGAGCAGCAGGGCGGCCATCTGGGCCGGCCGCGACATCTGGATCCGCAGCGGCGGGGACGGGACGAACTGGATCCAGAACAGCACGCCCGCCGCGAAGAAGCTGCCGTGCATCAGCCAGATGTGGACCAGCCCATTGCGGGCCGCGAGATCGAAGGGCCCGGGCAGGTGCCAGACCACCATCACCGCGTTGAACAGCGCGACCGGCACCCACGGCTTGAGCAGCAGGCTCCCGGCCGCCCGCAGCGGCGTCGCCCAGCGGCCGGTCATCACCTGCCGGGTCGCGTCCTTGCCGAGCCTGCCGGGCAGCCCGTCGAGCAGCGGCTGCCAGGGCGCGCCGGCGACGATCAGCACGGGAGCGGCGAACATCAGCAGGAGGTGCTGGATCATGTGGACGATGAAGTAGCGGTCCGCCCAGTAGTCGATCGGGGACGCCACCGCGATCACCAGGACCGCCAGGCCGGCGTAGAACCAGGCCGACCGCCGCCGGCGCTGCGACGTCCGCTCGGGCCGCGACCTGCGGGCCAGCCGGGCCAGGCCCACCTCGTGCCAGGCCGTGATCACAAGGACCAGGACGATGAACGGGTCGAACGACCAGCCCTGGGTCAGGTAACGCATTGTTCCTCGCTCGGTGGGCGGGCGCCATGGCGGCTACCCGGGAAGCACGGGCGGCCCGGTCCTGGGGGACAGGGCCCTGATCGCGGGGCGCAGGATCGAGTAGAAGATCCGCCGCTGGGCGTCGAGCCTGCGCAGGTCGGCGCGGAGCGCCGCGCGCTCGGCCGCCTCCCGCGCGGGGCGGCCGCGGTCCTGGAGGATCAAGGTGATGTCCGACATCACCCGCTGCGCGTCGGGTGCCGCCCAGTCGATCAGCGCGGTGACCGCCGGGGCGAGGTGGAAGCTGGCGAGCGACTCGGGCACCTGCTCGCCGGTCAGGTTGGCGAGCAGCTCGTTGTTGGCCGGCGAGCAGTTCGCCGCGCCGGTCGCCGCGACGTCGATCGCCGTCGGCACGTCGTGGCTGGCCCCGGTGTCGATCGCGCGCAGCACGTAGAGCGACTCGCGCACGCCGCCCGCGCATGACTCGACGTCGGAGTTGAGCGCGCCGAGGAACGTGCTCAGGTCGGCGGCGCGCTGGCCCGTGGTGGGCCGGTGCGACAGGCCGACGCTGACGCCGATGGCCAGCAGCACCAGGCCCGCGCCGATCACCCACCGCGGGGTCCTGCGGACCGGCCAGCCGCGGGACCGCAGCGGGATGTGCGGCGGGCCGGCTGTGCGTGCCTGCATCAGGGCGCCCCGTTCCGGCGAGGAAGGCTCACCGCCCACGACTGTAGTTCACGGCATGTTCGCCTGCCGCGGTGCCCAAGCGCCAGGGCTCGCCGCCGGGCGGGCAGCGCCGGAACCCGGCGCCGTGCTCCCGGGGCCACGTGGCCGCCCTCCCGGATCGGCGGATCGAGCGGGCTCGGCTCGCGGGCGGGCACGCCGGGAGCACCGAGCGCGGGAATCAGCAGCGAGAACCGGCTGCCCGTGCCCGGCGCGCTGCGCACGGTCACCTCGCCGTCGTGCCCGCGGGCGATGGCCTGGACGAGGGCGAGCCCCAGGCCGGTCCCGCGGGCGGTGCCGCCGGCCGCCGTGTGGAAGCGGTCGAAGATCCTGGGAAGGTCATCCGCGGCGATCCCTTCCCCGGTGTCGGTCACCGTCACCGCCGCGCGGCCGCCCTCATCCGGTCCCCGAACGGAGATCGCGATCTCATCGCCCGCCGTCGTGTGGCGCACCGCGTTCTCCACGAGGGCGTCGAGCGCCATCCCGAGGCGCTCGGCGTCCACCGACGCGCGCACCGGGGCGAGAGGGCCCAGGCGCCAGCGACGCGGCGCGACCGGCTGCCACCGCAGGATCAGCTCTGCCGCGATCTCGTCCAGGTCGGCGGGCTCGCGCCGCAGGAACCCGGGGTTCTCCGAGGCCGCCACCAGCAGCAGCCGGTCGCTCAGCGCCTTGAGCCGCTGCAGCTCCCCGACCACCACGCGCATGTCGCCGCGCCGCGATGCCGGCAGCTCGCCGGCCAGCAGCTCGGCGTGGCCGAGCGCGATCGTGATCGGCGTGCGCAGCTGGTGCGCGGCGTCCTGGAGGAACTGCCGCTGGACCACGATCAGCCGCCGCGCCTCGGCCGCCACGTCGGCCCGCTCCCTCGCGGTCAGCTTCCGGTTGGCCTGCCAGGTCATCGTGACGAGCAGCATGGCGAGGAGCGGGAGGTACCCTGCCGCGGAGTCGGCCAGGCCGGGGTGCGTGACCACGAACTCGTCGTACGCGGCGGCGGCGATCACCAGGGCCGCCGGCGCGGCGGCGGCGAGGCCGCGATGGCTCGGCCAGAGCCAGAACCCGTAGAGCAGCGCGAGGCTCGCCCAGATCGTGTCGGCGGGGACGACCTGCCATGCCGGGAACGCCACGATCGCGACCATGCAGACCAGCCAGAGCACGAGCCAGGCGAACTCTGGTTCGCGCGCGAGCGTCCCCAGGCCCGCCGGCCTGCCCGCCTCGCCGGGGGCTGGATCATTCCCGGCAGCGGCCCCGATGGCGCTGGGCCGGGAGGATCCCTGCCGCTCCGGCCGCGGGCGGGGCTCAGGAGGCGAGCCGGTATCCCTCACCGCGCACCGTCTCTATCAGCCCGAACCCGAGCTTGGCTCGCAGGCGCCTGATGCAGACATCGACGATGTTGGACCCGGGGTCGAAGTCGATCCCCCAGACCGAGGCGAGCAGCTCGCTCTTGGTCACCGGGTCGCCGCCGCGCTCGATCAGCGCGCGCAGGCACAGGAACTCGAGCCGCGTCAGCGCGACAGGCCCCGCTCCGCTGTCGGCGACCAGCCGCCCCGCGTCGAGGCTGAGGTCGCCGAACCGGATCACCTCGCTGTGCATCGTGCTGTCACGCAGCCGCGCCCTGACCCTCGCCAGCAGCTCCGCGAGCGAGAACGGCTTGGTGAGGTAGTCCCGCGCGCCGAGGTTGAGGCACTCGACCTTGGTGCCGACGTCGCAGCTGCAGGACAGCACGAGCACCGCCTGATCCGGCCGCTCCCGCAGGATCTCGGCGAGCACTGCCCGGCCGTCGAGGTCGGGCAGGATGAGGTCGAGGATCACCAGGTCGTACTGGCCGCTCGAGGCCAGCTCCACGCCATGCGCAGCGTCGCAGGCGCTGTCCGCCAGGTACCCCTCGTTCTCCAGCGCACGGCTCACGAAGCCGCTGATCTGCGGCTCGTCGTCGATGAGCAGGATCCTCGCCGGCGTGCCGCCGCGTGACTCGGGCCGGGGACCGGCAGGCGGAGACCCGAGGTGCCGGTGGCCCTCACGTGCCGCAGTCATCGCGCCCCTGTCGTCCCACGCCGCGGCGTGCGGCCAGATTCAGGCGGGTAGAGCAGCCGGGGGCGCCTCGCCGGCGGGCGCGCCTTGCCCCTGGCCATGGCTTGGGTTCTACACGCGAACCACCCATGAAGTCAAGACGAAAGAAAGGAAAAGGAGACTAACCTCTCATATCGGGCGCACGCCTGGGCGTCCGGCCGCCCACCCCGGGGCGCGGGCACGACTACCAGGCGGCGCGCCCCCGGGCCATGCGCACGGCCGCCCCCCGGGGGGCGCGGCCCGGCGGCCGCGGATCGGGGCGGTACCATCGCTGCGCGGTACCTTCCCCGAACCCGGAGCCTGCATGAGCGAGTCATCCGGCCGCACCGCCCTGATCACCGGGGCGAACACGGGCATCGGGCTGGCGACCGCGATCGGGCTCGCCGCGGGCGGCCACCGGCTCTACCTGGCCTGCCGGTCGCTGGCCAAGGGCGAGGCCGCCGCCGCGGCGGTCCGCGCCAGGACCGGCGCGGCCGCCGTGATCCCGGTCGCGCTCGATCTCGCGGACCTGGCGAGCGTGGCACGGTGCGCGCGGGACTTCCTCGACCGGGACCAGCCGCTGCACGTGCTCATCAACAACGCGGGGGTCGCCGGGCGGCGGGGAGTCACGCGGGAAGGCTTCGAGCTGGCGTTCGGCGTCAATCACCTCGGCCACTTCGCGCTGACCGCCGCCCTGCTCGGACGCCTCGCGGCCAGCGCGCCGTCCCGCGTCGTCACGGTCGCCAGCGACGCGCACCGGCAGGCGCCGGGCATCGACTTCGACGCGGTGCGCCGGCCGACCCGCAGCGTGACCGGGTTCCGTGAGTACGCGGTGTCCAAGCTCGCGAACGTGGTGTTCAGCCAGGAACTGGCCAGGCGCGCGGCGGGAACGGGGGTGACGACCTACGCCCTCCACCCGGGCGTGGTCGCCTCGGACATCTGGCGGCGGGTACCGTGGCCGGCCCGGCCGCTGATGAAGGCGCGGATGCTGTCGACCGAGGACGGCGCCAGGACGTCGCTGTACTGCGCCACCTCACCGGAGGTCGCCGGGGTCACGGGGCGCTACTACGACGGGTGCGCCGAGCGCGCGCCGAGCCCGGCGGCCACCGAGGAGCTGGGCCGGGAGCTCTGGCGGCGCAGCGCGGAGTGGACCGGGCTGTCCTGGCCGTAGCCGGGCGAGCGCCGCCCGCGCGCCCCGCCCGCCTGGCCAGCGGTGGCCCCTGGCCAGCGGCGGCCCCGGCCGGGCACGCCGGCGGGTGGCCCCCGGCCCGGCGGGCCGCTAGCCTACCGACGATGACAGTTTCGTCATCCGGGGCGCCGGCTATTGCGGCGCACCGAGCGGGCCAGCACTATCAGTGCAGTCGTTTGCTCTTCCGGCGCGGCCAGTTCGGCGTGACGCCGGGCCTGTCCGTGCGCGCCGACGCGCCGAGATGAATCGAGGTGGTGACTGATGTCCCTGCCGGTCCGCGTGGGAACCCTGCTCGTGGCGTTCCTCGCCGTGGTCGGTGGCGCGATCTTCGTCGTCATCCATTACCTGCTGGCCGGGCCGCCGACGGTGGACTTCACCTCGCAGGCGGCGCCGGGCCAGCCGGTCCACATCGTCCTGCAGGAGGCCCCGCAGACGACGGTGTCGGACCGGCCCGACTGGGTGTCCTACTTCATCCAGGACCCCGCCTCTCATCAGTGGGTGCACACCACGCTGTTCAAGGTGCCCGCGGGCAGCATGATCGACGTGACCGTGCTCGGCTATGACGGCTGCACGCCGCTGCGGAACCCGTTCTGGGGGAAGATCAGCGGCACGGTCGGCAACGTCGAGTACGTGAACGGCAAGCCCACGCAGGTGCTCAACTCCTGGGGCGAGTGCTCGGTGGCGCACACGTTCTCCATCCCGGGCATTGGCCTGAACGTGCCGATCGCCTCGCCGACGACGCTCGCGGCCAACAACAACCTGTGCGGGACGTCGCCGTGCACCTCCGGCCCGCACACCACGGTGACGTTCAGCTTCAAGGCCCCGGCGACGCCTGGATCGTACTTCTGGCAGTGCCGCATCCCGTGCGGCCTGGGGTTCCTGGACGGCTTCGGCGGGCCGATGCAGACCATCGGTTACATGACTGGCGAGATGGAGGTGGCGGGCTGATGGCCGCCGAAACCCAGGCAGCGACCCCGGCCGCCAAGGCGGGCGGCCCGAACCACGGGCTGCGGATCTTCCTGATCTGGATCGTGCTCGCCCTCGCCGCCGACCTGGTGCTGTGGTTCGTGCTCGGCCCGCACATCCCCCCGGGCCGGCTGGGCTCGGCCGCGCAGGGCCAGCAGTTCGACAACAACGTGATGATCGCGATGTCGGCGCCGGTGCTGGTCCTGGTGCTCGTCTACTTCACGTACGCGATCGTGGTGTGGCGCCGCCGCCCGGGTGACGACGCCGACGGCCCGCCGCTGCACGGCCACTCGCGGATCCAGGCGCTGTGGATCACGGTCACCTCGGTGATGGTGCTCAGCCTGGCGGCCTTCGGCACCTACGAGCTGATCGTGCCCTACGGCGCCGGGGGCGGCGAGGGCCCGTCGCCGATCTGGAACCCGCCGGGCGCCGAGCTCACCGCGGCGGCCCAGCAACGCCCCTGGGCTCCCGGGCATGTCCTGGTCGTGCAGGTGATCGGCCAGCAGTGGCGGTTCACCTACCGCTACCCGGGACTCGGCGGCTTCGAGACCACCGAGCTGGTCCTCCCGGTGAACACGATGATCCAGTTCGACGTGACCTCGATCGACGTCATCCACAGCTTCTGGGCCTACCAGCTCGGGGTGAAGGCCGACGCGAACCCCGGGGTGGACAACGTCGCCTACACCAAGACCCAGCACCTCGGGCGCGTCACGGTCCGCTGCGCGGAGCTGTGCGGCCTGTGGCACGGCGCGATGTTCAACTACGGCAAGGTCGTCACCGTCCCGCAGTTCCAGGCCTGGGCCAGCTCGACGAGCGTGGCCCTCGCCGACGTCACGAAGCTGCTGCCGCCCTACAGCACGACCTACGACCCGACCGAGATCGCGCACCTCGGCCCGGTGCTGCAGAAGCTCGGCCTGACCGGGGCCGGCGGCGGCTACTACCCGCCGCAGGACCCGTCGCAGCCATGAGGCGGGAAGCCATGCAAGCGCGCGCCCTGACGTACGTTGACACGAAGAGGTGACCGGATGGCCATCGAGACAGAACCTGGCACCACCCAGCACCCCGGCGGAGGGCAGCCGGCCGGCGGCGCCGCGCGCCGCCCGTGGTGGATGCGCCCGGCGATCCACACCGGGCTGATCGGCGCGGTGATCGGATACGCCTTCGGCCACTGGCTCGGCAACCTGATCGCCTCCGGCTACCAGCAGGTCGGCACGTCGGACCAGAACGACACCGCGATCGTGCTGGGCTACCTGTTCATGGTGATCGGCTGGCTGGCCGGCCTCGGGGTCTTCAACGACCTGTTCAAGCAGATGGCCGGGCGGCGCCTGGCCGAAGCGGAGAACGGGAACGGCCCGGGCGGCCTGGCCCAGTACTTCAGGTTCCACCTCGATCACAAGGTCGTGGGGATCCAGTACCTGGTCGGCATGATCATCTACTTCTGCACCGCCGGGCTGCTCGCCATGGGCATCAGGACCGAGCTGCTGTCCCCGGTGCATCACGTGTTCAGCTCGGCCACGTACATCGAGATCGTGGGCGAGCACGGCACGATGATGATGATGCTGATGACCTCGGTCATCCTCGGCCCGTTCGGCAACTACCTGATCCCGATCATGATCGGGTCCAAGCGGGTGGCCTACCCCCGCCTGGAGGCCCTGTCGTTCTGGCTGACGCCGGCGGCGTTCATGATCCTGCTGTCGGCCCTGCTGCTCGGCGGCTTCCACATGGGCTGGACCGGTTACCCCACGCTGTCGATCCAGGACACCTCGGGCGCCGACGCCTACGCGTTCGCGTTCGGCCTGATGGGCATCTCGATGACGCTGGCCGGGTTCAACATCCTGGTCACGGTCATCTGCTACCGGGCGCCGGGCATGCGGTGGAGCAGGCTCCCCATGTTCGTCTGGGGCATCCTCGGCACCGCCGTGATGATGGCCCTGGCCGCGCCGGTCCTGTCCGGCGGCATGTACATGCTGCTCACCGACCGGACGGTGCAGACCGCGTTCTTCACCGACCAGCTCGGCGGGAGCACGTACCTGTGGGAGGACGTGTTCTGGTTCTTCGGCCATCCCGAGGTCTACATCCTGGCCCTGCCCGGGTTCGGCATCGTCTGCGAGCTGCTCCCGGTGTTCACCCGCAAGCCGCTCTTCGGCTACAAGGTGGCCGCCGCGGGCATGATCGGGGTGACGCTGCTCAGCTTCTTCGTCTGGCAGCACCACCTGTTCGACAGCGGCATCAACCCGGACATGCGCCCGCTCTACATGCTCACGACGGAGATGATCTCGATTCCCACCGGGTTCATCTTCCTGGTCGGCATGGGGACCCTGTGGAAGGCCAAGATCAGGTTCACGGTGCCGATGCTGTTCTGCTTCGCGTTCTTCTTCAACTTCCTCATCGGCGGCATCTCCGGCGTGTTCAACTCCGACGCCCCGGCGGACGTCACCGAGCACGGAAGCTTCTTCGTGATGGCCCACTTCCACTACACGATCATGGGCGGGCTCATCTTCGCCTTCATGGGCGGCTGCTACTACTGGCTGCCGAAGATGATGGGCATCAAGCTCAACGAGAAGCTCGGCTACTGGCACTTCTGGCTGATGTTCCTCGGGTTCAACTCGACGTTCATGCCGCTGTTCGCGGTCGGCTGGCTGGGCCAGCCGAGGCGCGTGTTCGAGTACGCGCTCCGGCTGCAGACGCTCAACGACTGGGTCTCGATCTCCTCGTACGTCCTCGGGTTCTCGATCCTGCTCTTCGTCATCAACTTCGTCTGGTCGACCGTGGTCACCAGGGTGCGCGAGACCGGGAACCCGTGGGAGTCGCGCGGCCTGGAGTGGCAGATCCCGTCGCCGCCGCCGGCCTACAACTTCGAGCACGTGCCGGTCGTGCTGTCCGGGCCGTACGAGTACGGCTCGGAGGGCAGCGAGCCGGTCGCCGACCTGAACCCGCCGGTCGGCGTGCTCGCGGCGGCCTTCTCCGGTTCCGAGACCGCACGAGCGGAGGCGTGACGACATGGCTGAGATGACCTCTGCCGGGCCGGCCGGGCTGAGCCGGCGGCAGGAGGAAGAGGCGTTCTACCACGAGGCGGCGCTGAACGCGACGTGGACCGGCACCAGGCTGATGATCGGCATCCTGGTCTCGGCCATCGGGTGCTTCATCTTCGCCTTCTTCTACCTGCGGTCGCTCAACTCGCACAACGACTGGTACCCGGCCGGCTTCACCGGGCCCAAGCAGTGGCAGGGCGCGGTGATCATGGCGCTGATCGTGGTCAGCGCGCTGCTGCAGAGCGCCGGGCTGACCCAGATCAAGGCGGGCAGGCGGGGCGCCTGGCTCGGGGCGGCGACCGTGGCCCTGGTGCTCGGGGTCGTCGGCGGCGCGCTGCAGATCTGGCAGCTGACCGTGCTGCCGTTCCAGCCCGGCGCGAGCGGGTTCGCGAGCGTCTTCGTCGGCACGCAGCCGGTGATCATCGCCCTGGTGCTCGGCACCATGATCTGGCTGGAGATCCTGCTGGTGCGGGCCAGGGGGATCCCGGAGATCTCGTTCGTCGAGCAGCCCCCGACGTTCGCGGAGGCGGCGGACGTGCAGCGGTTCCAGGCATCGCTCAGCGCGCTGACGCTGTTCTGGAACTTCGTGGCCCTCACCGAGCTGGTGTTCTGGGTGCTGTTCTACCTGATCCACTGACGGCGCCCGGCAGGCAGGACCGGCCGGCCGCCGGCGTGACCGGCGGCCGGCCGGGAACCGGATCTCGTGACTCGCGGTAGGAGGATGCAGTGCAGCGAGCGCTACTCGCGGCGGCGATTCACCCCGACAACACCCCGCATGGATACAACCTGACGTTCGCGTTCTTCATGCTGATGTTCATCATCCAGGCGGCCGTGCTGTACCTGCGGTTCCGCAGCCCGCACCGGGTCCCCGGGCACGTGGCGCTGTCGGCGAGCCGGTGGGCGGGCGGGACGTCGGCGCCGCGCCAGGGAGGGCCGTCCGGCGGGGCGAGCGCGGCCTCGCCCGGCACCGCGGCCTCACCCGATGCCGGGACCAAGTCGGAGGACGGGGAGTGACGCAGGCGACGAGCGCGCTTGCCCATGAGGCGGCGGGCCAGACCGCTTCTGGTGAGCGCGACTCGTCGCTGGCCAGGCGCCGGTCTCCGGCGCTGATCGCGCGGGCGCTGTTCGCGCTGACCAAGCCGCGGATCATCGAGCTGCTGCTGATCACCACCTTGCCCACGATGCTGCTGGCGCGGCGGGGCCTGCCGCCGGCCGGGCTGATGGTGGTGACGCTCGTGGGCGGCGCCCTGGCGGCGGGGAGCGCCAACACGATCAACTGCTACATCGACCGGGACATCGACGCGGTCATGCGGAGGACCTCGCGCCGCCCGCTCGTGGCCCGGAACGGCCGGGCGGCGATCCGCCCGGCCGAGGCGCTGGTGTTCGGCGTGGCGCTGGGGATCGCCGCCACGGTGCTGCTCGGCCTGCTGGCGAACTGGCTGGCCGCGGCCCTGGCGGACGCCGCGCTGCTGTTCTACGTCTTCGTCTACACGCTCGGGCTGAAGCGGCGCACGGCGTCGAACATCGTGATCGGAGGCGCGGCCGGGTGCTTCCCGGTCCTGGTCGGCTGGGCGGCGGTCACCGGCCGCGTCGCCTGGCCCGCGGCCGTGCTGTTCGCGGTGATCTTCTTCTGGACCCCGCCGCACTTCTGGGCGCTCGCGATCAAGTTCAGGGACGACTACGCCGCGGCGAGCGTGCCGATGCTGCCGGTCGTGGCGGCCCCGGACGTCGTGGCGCGCAAGATCGTCGTCTACAGCTGGGCGATGGTGGCGACCACGCTGGCGCTGATCCCGTACGCGGGCTGGATCTATGGCGCGTGCGCGGCCGGCCTGGGCGCGTGGTTCCTCGGCGAGGCGCACCGGATGCGCCGGCGGGTCGCGTCGGGCGCCCCGGCAGCGCCGATGCGGCTGTTCCATCTGTCCATCGGGTACCTGACGCTGCTGTTCGTCGCGGTCGCGGTCACGGCCGTGCTGCCGTGGGGACGCCTCTAGTACTACAGCGACAGGCCGTGATCTTTGATCCGGCGTTTGTAGTGACTGCGGCGAGCGGTGGCCTGGTGGGCGCGGCGCCAGTCTGACCAGCTCTGGTGGTGGCCGGGCTCGCTGGTGGCCTGGGTGG